>Ga0233416_10000293_pt1 | contig 15309 bp, 14 predicted proteins | sample Sediment_Towuti__2_FD_188638 | JGI IMG/M metagenome (GOLD analysis project Ga0233416, IMG submission 188638) | Sediment microbial communities from Lake Towuti, South Sulawesi, Indonesia - Sediment_Towuti_2014_0_MG | ecosystem: Environmental > Aquatic > Freshwater > Lake > Sediment | place... | reverse complement strand
TAAATAAATTTTAGATTTTTCTAAGTTTTGAAACGCCGTTAGTTATGTGTTCGATAATTGACTGTAGTGGTGTTCCTGGACCAAAAACACCAGACACTCCTGCATTAATTAGACCTTTTTTATCTTCTTCTGGAATCACTCCTCCTCCTACAACTAAAACATCCCCAATGCCCTTTTTTTGCAACTCTTTTACAACACGCGGGAAAAGTGTATTATGAGCTCCATTTAGAAGGCTAAGCGCAATAGCATCAACATCCTCATCTTCGGCAATTTGGGAAATCCGCTCAGGTGTGGCAAATAATCCAGAATAGATTACCTCCATTCCTGCATCCCTAAATGCTCTACATAGTACTAATGCTCCTCTATCATGACCGTCTAAACCCAACTTTGCTACTAGGATTTTGATACTTCTAGAGGCAGCCTTTTGCTTCATGTTATAAAATAACGTTCTTAGAACTTAAAATCTTTGTTGGATGATAAAAAAATTGTTATATTGAAAAAAGTCGTTCTTCAGCATCTGTTAATCTCAATCTTATCATATGAAAAGGACAAATAGAGTAAAATTTTCATTCTAAAAATATATCATGATTAGACCTATTAATTACGACTTAGAATTTGAACCAAATTTAAAGAATTTTACCTTCAATGGAAAAGAAACCATACAAATCCAGATTTCAAAACCAACAAAAATAATATCGCTTAATGTAGCAGAATTAAAAATAAAAAAATGCCATATTATTTGGCAAAATAAAATATTAAAAGTAAAATCAAAAGTTGATACCAAAAACGAATTACTCATTATTCACTTACCTCAAAAAATTGCTGGACACTCTCAACTTTATTTGGAATTTTCTGGTATCCTCAATGATCGACTAATAGGCTTTTACAAAAGTGAGTACAAAGATGATAATGGAAACAAAAAATATCTTGCAACAACACAATTTGAAGCTGCAGATGCTAGGCGAGCATTTCCATGCTGGGATACGCCTGAAGCAAAGGCAACATTTGACATCAGTATAATTGCAGATAAAAATTTCACTGCAATCTCAAACATGCCCGAAGTTTCTAAGAAAAAAATTGGAATCAAGAACAAATTTCAATTTGCTAGAACACCAATCATGTCAACTTATCTGCTATATCTAGGAGTCGGCGAGTTTGAATTTCTCTCAAGTAAGCTTGGTAAAATACTTGTTAGAATAGTTACAACAAAAGGCAATAAATCAAAAGGTAAATTTGCTTTAGATTTAACACAAAGATTTCTCAGATATTATGAAAAATATTTTGGTATAAAATATCCATTGCCTAAGCTTGACATGATTGCAGTACCTGATTTTGCCTCTGGAGCAATGGAGAACTGGGGCGCAATTACATTTAGAGAAACAATTTTACTTTATGATCAAAAAACCTCATCGAGTAAAACAAAACAATTCATTGCCGAGGTAATTTCTCACGAACTAGCTCACCAATGGTTTGGTAATTTAGTTACTATGAAATGGTGGAATGATCTATGGCTAAATGAGAGCTTTGCTACATACATGGCTACAAAAATAGTAGCTGAATTTTATCCAGACTGGGAATTGTGGGACCAATTCTTAGAAACGTCTGTGAATGCCGCAATGATGTTAGATGCATTAAAAACTTCACATCCAATTGATGTCAAAGTTAGAAAACCATCAGAAATTAGGGAAATTTTTGACAGTATTAGTTATGATAAGGGAGGTTGTATTTTACGCATGCTAGAGTATTATGTAGGCTCTACGAATTTTAAAAATGGTTTACATCGTTACCTTTCAAAATACAAATACAAAAATGCTACAGGTGAAGATCTTTGGAATTCTATTGGCAAAATTTCAAAAAAACCAGTAAAATCAATGATGAATAGCTGGATAAAACAAGTAGGTTTTCCTATAGTCGAAGCTAGCAAGAAAAATTCTAGACTTATTTTAAATCAACAACGCTTTTTGCATGAATCAGATAAAAAACATCAAAAAGGATTATGGCAGATTCCAATTTCAATTGGTGATGATGAATCTATACCACCAAAGTTAATGAATAAAAAAACTATGGCTCTCTCGCTACAAAAAGAGATTCTGCCAATTGTCAACTCATCAAAAAAAGGATTTCTTAGAGTAAAATATGATGAAGAATTACTTTCTTCATTAAAGTCACCTGTCGAAGAAAAAATTTTAAATCATATTAACCGATGGAGCATTCAAAACGATTTATTTGCTATCTGTATTTCTGGAAACGAAAAAATTTCTACATATCTTGATTTTTCAAAAGCATACAATGAAGAACAAAATTATCTTTGTTGTACCAACGTAGCAAATAATCTAAACTTTCTTTACCTACTTGCCTTTCATGAACCTTTTGTGGACTACATTAAACAATATGCCCAGACTTTTTTCAGAGAGGTTTTTACTAGATTAGGTTGGGATGCCAAAAAAGATGAAAAACACACTGATACATTACTTAGAGCCTACATCGTTATTGTGCTTGGAAAACTAAATGACTATGAAATACTTGAAGAGGCCAATCGCAGGTTTGACGCTCATTATAAGAAGCATGAACTAATTAATCCAAATTTAGCTGAAACGGTTTTTTCGCTTGCGGCATGGAATGGAGATAACAACACGTTTAACAAATTAGTTCAACTATACAGAAAATCTCCTAGTCAAGAGGAAAAATTAAGAGTCCTTGCCGCATTATGTTATTTTAAAGATGAAAGATTACTCCTTAAAACCCTTCAATTTGTCTTGAGCAAAGAAGTTCGCTCTCAAAATCTGGCATTACCAATTACAAGAATTGCTGGTAATCCGTATGGGAAAAAGATAATGTGGCCTTGGCTAAAGAAAAACTGGAAAACACTAAGCAACAAATTTGGACAAGGTAACCCAATTGCCAATAGAATTGTAAGTAGTATCTCATTATTCGCAAACGATACAATGCAAAAAGAGATCAGAGAATTTTTTACAAAGAATCCTACTCCAGGAACAGAAATGACCTTAGCACAAACCATTGAGAGAATACGAATACATTCAAAATTTTTACGACAAATGAGTTCTGAACTCAATAATTAACAAAAACAACTCATGGCTAGAAAAACAATTCCAATTATTTCCATACTGTTGATTAGCGCTCTTGCTATTGTTTTTTTGATAGAATATAATTCAGTCGACAGAGATTTGCTGGGAAAAACCTTCACTGTAGATGCCGTTTATCATCAAGATGAAGGATATGTGGAAATATCTTTTTTTGATAATTCAAATAAAACCCAATCAGTAGTGCTTGAGATATTAGGAATGCCTGAAACCTTTCAAAAAAAATTTCTAGGCTCTGAATTTACTGAAAGAGTTGCATTTTCTTCTACTCCAAAATATGGTTGGAAGACTAACCCCGTGACCTTTGTAGTTGAGAATGAAGAGTTTGGAAAAATTGGAATAAAAACAGAAATTCATCCACAAGATGAATCCCCTACACTAATCATATTCAGCAAGTTGTAAGAACAGTAACTTACCTGCAAGATTTTATTGAAGTTCAAAAAATACTCTTTATTGGATATTACAATCGATTTAAAAAAAGGTAAACGTGGCGCTATTGCAAAAGCAATCTCATTAATAGAAAATGAACCAAAAAATGCTAGAAGTCTTATCAAAAAAATATTCAAAAATTCTGGAAAGGCAATAGTGATAGGAATTACTGGCCCAGCTGGTGCAGGAAAAAGCTCATTAATTAATAAAACCGTTTTACAGCTAAAAAAATCAGGAACAAACCCTGCAGTTTTAGCAATAGATCCTACAAGTCATCTGAGCGGAGGCGCAATTCTAGGAGATAGAGTGCGTATGACAGAATCAACTGATTCAGGAACCTATATTCGCAGTATAGCATCAAGAGGTGCCACAGGAGCAGTTTCACATTCTCTTCGAAACACTATTCGTGTACTGGAATATGCTGGCTTTGATCCAATAATTATTGAAAGTGTTGGCGCTGGTCAAACAGAAATTGAGATTTCAAATATTGTTGATATCACAGTTGTTGTCTTCAATCCAAATACTGGCGATAGCATTCAGACTATTAAAGCAGGATTGACAGAAATTGGAGATATCTATCTAGTAAACAAAAGTGATTTATCTGGTGCAGGACAGCTTTTTCAGGCAGTGCAAGAATACATCGGAGACTCTGAAAAAAATCCAGTTATTTTAAAAACATCTACTAAAACTTCCAAGGGAATACCAGAATTTGCCCAAGCTTTAATTAAAATGATGAAAGAAAAACAAAAAACCAAAAAAGATACTGAAAAGTATAGACTTGAATCTGAACTAAAAGATATTATTTTAAATAACATTAAACACAAAATTGATTCTATGTTAACAACAGATACTAGTTTTTCAAAATACCTTAAACAAGTTCAATCAAAAATGATAGACCCACTTGATGCCGCTGAGAAAATCTCAAAAAAAATTATAAAGTGATTATATGAAAAAAGAAGAACCTAAAAACAGTAATGCCTTTTTTACTGATTCTCAAATTCCAATAAAATCATTTTATAAATTAAAAAAGAAAACAAAATCAGAAGAACCAGGCAAATATCCATTTACTAGAGGAATTCATCAAGATATGTACCGAGAAAGACTTTGGACCATGCGTCAGTATTCAGGATTTGGTGATGCAGCTCAAACTAACAAGCGCTTTAAGTTCATGCTTGAAAAAGGTCAAACCGGTCTTAGCATGGCTTTTGATCTTCCAACTCAGATAGGATATGATCCTGATTCTCCACAAGCCGAAGGAGAGGTTGGCAAGGTTGGCGTATCAATTGCTTCCTTAAAAGATATGATGACTGCCTTTGATGGTATTCCACTAGGCAAGGTAAGCTCTTCAATGACAATTAACTCAACTGCCTCTACACTACTTGCATACTACATTGCAGTTGGACAATCTCAGGGATTTAACAGCAAAGATCTTAGAGGAACTACTCAAAATGACATTCTCAAAGAGTACATTGCACGAAATACATACATCTATCCTCCCAAACCCTCAATGAGACTAATTGGGGATATGATACAATACTGTGCAAAACAAGTCCCACAATGGTATCCAATCTCAATTTCAGGTTATCATATGAGAGAAGCTGGAGCAACTGCCATTCAAGAAGTTGCTTTCACTCTTGCAAATGCTATTGAATATATCCAAACATGTTTGGATAGGGGATTGAAGATTGATGAGTTTGCACCACGATTATCATTCTTTTTTTGCTGTACTATAGAATTGTTTGAAGAAGTTGCCAAGTTCAGAGTAGCAAGAAAAATTTACTCAAAGATCCTTAAAGAAAAATTTCATGCAAAGGATCCAAAGTCTTTGCAACTAAAATTTCATACTCAAACAAGTGGAGAGTCATTGACAGCACAACAACCAGATAATAATATTGTGAGAGTTGCAATACAATCATTAGCAGCAGTTCTTGGTGGAACTCAATCGTTGCATACAAATTCACGAGATGAGGCACTTGCTTTACCAACTCAAGAGTCTGCAAAGATTGCACTTCGTACCCAACAAATTGTGGCACATGAAAGTGGCATAACAAGGACAGTTGATCCAATGGCCGGCTCGTACTATCTTGAAGAACTTTGTGATGAAATTGAAGATGGTGTTTGGAAGTATCTTAAAAAGGTAGAAAAAATGGGTGGCTCTATTAGAGCAATCGAAAAAGGATTCTTTCAATCTGAAATAAGACAGAATGCTTACAGATTAAAAAAAGAGATCGACAATAACGAAAGAACAATTGTGGGCGTTAACAAATTTTCTGAGATAGAGCCTACAAAACAAGAACTTCTTCGCATTGATGATACGGTAGAAATTCAGCAACGTCAGACACTCAAGACTTTACGTAGTACTCGTGATAACAAAAAGGTGGACCAAGCACTCTCTAAACTGCAATCTGTGGCAGAAACTGAAGAGAATTTGATGCCATACATACTAGATTCAGTAAAAACATATGCCACAACAGGAGAGATTAGCAATAAGTTTAGGGAAGTTTTCGGAGAGTACAGACCAAAAGAGGTATTCTAGATAAAGAACCTATGATTAAGCGGTTTTTCGTTGAACAAAATTATGCTCAACGAAATCATTCATTTAAAAAAACTAGGATTATCGAATTTTTTTCACATATGATGAGCCAGTACAAAGCTTGTCACCGCAAACTTTGTTTCCTACCTTACCAGAATATGAATGTCTAGGTGATTTTTTTTCTGCTTTTGTGGCATCTGCGGATTGATCCAAGTCTATTACAGTAGCAGTTACTGCTAATAACATGGCCGCAAGCAAAATTGCAGTTAGTTTTATCATAAAACTTGTCTCTAGGTCAGATATATAAAATAAATGGATAGTTATGAACTCTGATAATCAAACCAGAAAAACGAATCTATAATTCAAGTAATATTTTAAAAGAATATTCTCAGAAAAGTATATCCTAACAAGAATGAAAAAATTTAAACTATAACGAAATACAAAGTATTCTAGATGAAAATTGATCATATTGCAATCGCAGTAAATGATTTAGAAGAAGCTGCAAAAAATTACAAAGAAGCTTTAGGTGTTAATAGTGTTGAATTTGAAACCGTAGAATCGGAGGGAGTAAAACTCGCGATACTTCATCTGGAGAATGGAAGAATTGAGCTTATGCAACCGACAAACAATGAAAGTCCTATTAAAAAATTTTTAGAAAAAAAAGGTCAAGGATTACATCATGTAGCTCTACAAACCAATGACATTGAAAGTGAAGTGGAACGAATGGAAGGATGTGGTATTCAGTTTTTAGGTAAAATTAGACCAGGCTCTGAAGGAACTAAAATAACATTCATTCATCCAAAGTCCCTCAACGGTGTATTAGCAGAGCTTTGTTCTCACCCAAAATAATTTCACACTGCTCTAGTCTATCCAAACCGTAAGCTGTAATACTATTCCATCATCTTTAGAGTATCAGATGCTGTAATAATTCCAACAAATTTGGATTTTTTTGAAACCAAAATACATTTTGAAAATCTAATCAATGGAACTAAAACATTTGCAGGGGTATCATAATCGACAATTGGTGGTGGAGGCTCCATTGTTTCAGACAGCTTTGCATGTTTTAGCTCAGACTCTCCAATGTCTGCTAAATGTTTCATGATGCCGTCATCAGATACTACCCCTACAGGAGTGCTTCCATCAAAAACTGGAATCTGACTAATTGAGAATTTATGCATTTTTTCAATTGCATCATGCAAAGTGTTGCTAGGTTTTAATTTTACAATGTCTTTACTACAAAAATCTCCTGCCCTGTGTGGTGAACTTTGTCCTTCAAGGGAGGCTAAACTATCAAAAATTTTTTTTGCAGTATCATAACTCGGCTGGCTTCGTCCAGATTCTATCTGATTTATCATCGATGTACTGACGCCAGCCATACTGGCAAGCTTTTTTTGAGTAATGCCAAGTTTTATTCTCATTTGTTTTATAGTGTCTATTCTAGGGAGCATTTGAAATTAGAACCCTTTTGTTGGTTTTAAACCATTTAACAAAAACTATCGTCTTCTAGTCTTTTTCTTGAGTTTTTTGGTTGAACTTTTGGTTTTTTTTGCATTCTTAGAACTTGATGAACTTGATAGAGCTGCTTGTGCTGCTGCAACAATTGCGATAGGAATTCTGTGTGGCGATGCACTAACATAGTTTAGGCCAGAATTATGGCAGAAATTAATGGAGCGAGGGTCTCCTCCATGTTCACCACAAATACCAAGCTCCATTTTGGGTTTTATCATTCTCCCTTTTTGAATTGCTATTTTCATCAAACTTCCAACTCCGTTAACATCAAGGGATTGAAATGGACTAGTTTCAAGTAACTCTTTATCTAGATATTCTGGAAGAAATTTTCCTTCTGCATCTTCTCTGCTAAAACTGAAGGTTCCTTGAGTAAGATCATTTGTGCCAAAGCTGAAAAATTCAGCAGTTTGTGCAAGCTCATCTGCTGTTAATGCAGCTCGTACGACTTCAATCATTGTACCAAAATTAATATTTAATTTCATATTGTGTTTTTTTTGCATCTCTGCTTTGATTCGTTCATAAATTCTTTTGATATGATTTAGTTCTGCAATACTACTAACTTGAGGAATCATTATCTGAGGTCGTGCATCAACTTTTTGTTTAATTAATTCCGCAGTTGCCTCAAAGACTGCTCTTATCTGCATTTCATAAATCTCAGGATATGTTATACCAACACGCACCCCTCGATGACCCATCATAGGATTTATTTCAGCCAAATCTCTTGCACGCTCAAGAACAGACTTGGTTTTGTTTATTTCAGAAGTTGCATTTTGTTGCTCTAGCTTTCGTAATTTATCAGCAAGTTCTTCAGGATTAGGTAAAAATTCGTGTAACGGAGGGTCAAGCAACCTAATTGTAACAGGATACCCTTCCATGGCTTTGAGAATCTGCAAAAAGTCACTTTTTTGTAATTCTCCAAGCTTTTCTAGAACCTCCTTTCTTTTTTCTATATTTTTAGCCATAATCATATCAACAAACAATCCAATTCGGTCTTTTGCGTTAAACATCCTTTCAGTCCTGCACAAGCCAATTCCTTCTCCACCATACATTCTTGCTAATTTTGCACCTTCAGGAGTATCTGCATTGGCACGAATTCCAATCTTTTTTTCTTTCTGAGCCCAAGCAAGAACCGTCTTAAAATCGTCAGTAATTTTGGGATCTATTGTAGGTACAGCTCCAACAAATACTATTCCAGTACTCCCATCTATAGTAATTACATCTCCTTCAGAAAGCATTTTTCCACCTGCTTGGCAAGTTCGTGCCTCATGATCAATTTTTAGCTCAGCACAACCAACAATACAGGCCTTTCCCATCCCTCTTGCAACTACTGCAGCGTGGGAAGTTTTTCCTCCTCGGCTTGTAAGAATACCAACTGATGAAAAGAAGGCAGGAACATCTTCAGGTTTAGTTTCTTCTCTAATTAAGATCACATTTGTACCGTTCTCGCCTTTCTCAACAGCTCTTTTTACATCAAACACTGCAACACCACTTGCAGCACCTGGTGACGCAGGTATTCCTTTGGCAAATTGTGGATATCCTCTTGCATTAGGATCAATTGTTTTATGTAATAATTGTTCAAGCTGATCAGGATTCAAGCGAAGCAAAGCCCTATCTTGTGAGATAAGTTTTTCTTTTACCATGTCAACTGTGGTTTTTATCATTCCAGATGCATTCATTTTTGCAGAACGCGTTTGTAATAGGTAGAATTTACCTTGTTCAACTGTAAACTCGATGTCTTGAGGTTCTTTGAAATGATTTTCAAGGTTCTTGCAAGTTACAAGTAACTGCTTGTAAGTATCTGGCAATTCCTTTTCCATCTGATCAACTGGTTTCGGTGTTCTTACTCCAGCAACAACATCTTCCCCCTGAGCATTGACTAGATATTCTCCAAAAATTTGTTTTGTTCCATCTGCTGGGTTTCGTGTAAACACAACCCCTGTTGCACTATCATTGCCCATATTGCCAAAGGCCATTGCTACCACATTTACTGCAGTCCCATCTGCAATGTCTTTTGTTATGTTGTATTTGTTTCGGTAGACTACTGCGCGTTCCCCCATCCAGCTATTAAATACTGCTTTTATTGCAAGAATCAGCTGTTCATAAGGATCACTTGGAAAAGGCGTCCCAGTGTGTTTTTCACAAATTTTTTTGAATTCTGATACAACTTGTTTTAATGATTTTTCATTTAATGCGCTATCTGCTTGTACAGCCTGGTTCATTTTGGCGTTTTCTAAAACCTCATCAAACTTTTTATCATTAACTCCAAAAACCACTTTTCCAAACAATTGAACAAATCTTCTATACGAATCCCATGCAAATCTAGGATTGTTGCTTTTTTGTATTAGCCCTAATACCGTTTCATCATTTAGACCAAGATTCAAAATAGTATCCATCATACCTGGCATAGAAATCGCTGCTCCAGAACGAACAGAAACAAGCAAAGGATTATCTTTAGAATTCCATTTTTTGCCAGTTTTCTTCTCGATTTTTGCTATGTTTTTCTTAACGTCAGATATTATATTTTTTGAAAGTGTTTTATTATTTTCATAGTATTTCTTACAAACCTCTGTAGTGATTATGAATCCAGGAGGCACTGGAAGCTTCAACTTGGTCATTTCACAAAGGCCAGCTCCTTTTCCTCCAAGGAGCTTACGATTTTTACCGTCTCCCTCATTGAAAAAATATACCGATTTCATTTTTTCCTAGGCTATCTCTGAAAAAATAGGGGATTTTAAACCATTGCCTTGGCAAATTCTTCAATAATTTTGTCCCAATTTTTGGCCTTAACAATTCCACTTGCCACAAGAATTCCTTGAGATCCAAGCTCTATTGCTTTTTTTACATCTTCTCCAGAAATAATGCCAGCTCCACACAACAATTTTGTTTGTGTCTTGGCATTTTTTACTACAGACACAGCTTTCGTAATTAACTCTGGTTTTTCTTTTGAAATGGCCATTCCAGAGCCAATTAGCTCAGGCGGCTCAATTGCAATATAATCTGGATTGAATTTGGAATATTTTGATGCTTCTCCAACATTTTTTACACATACCACAGACATCATCTTGAGTTTTTTTAATCGTAAAATTAGTTGCTCTATATCCCTGCTAGAAATTCGGTGCTCGCTATGATTGATCAAGGCACCTTTTACGTTTGACTTTTTTATGATTTCAGGAATCACAAAGCCAGTAGTGCTGCCCACATTTGCATTATCTACATGTTGAGCCAAAATAGGTATGGAAAAGCGAGTAACATGACCTAAAAGATGCTGAGGTGGAGCAACTGCAATTTTTATTTTATATTTTTTAGATATCTTTTGTGCCGTTTTGACTAATTTTATTATTTTCTCTCCAGAAATCTCATCATAATTTTTGCAATTGATTATGAACATTGGTGTTTTTGTATTTATATCAAATAAAAAGAAATTGGTTAGTCCCCGTAATCTCCACTTTTCATGGCATATTGCTTTGGGGGTATACGTATTACGAATCCACAATGGGGACATCTATGGGCTGTCTCATATTTTCCCTCTACAGTGGTAATTGTAACGTATTTGGTACAGCTTGGACACTGTTTTTGAAATGCCATATGGAAAAGAGTACTATCAATTTGTCTTAAATCGACTTGTGTGTTCATAACAAACATTTTCTCAAGCTTTTTGTTTTTCGTACCGCATTTTCATACCAAGTACGGTAGTAGTTAATGCAATAGCAGCCACATTTACTCCTATAATGTAAGGATCATCTTTTTCAATCCCATACAAAATCCATAAAAATGCCCCAACTGCAACTAAAATCATCAGGTATTTTGATACATCCTTGAGCATTTTTGTTTTGTATCCTTTGATAATTTGAGGAACCCACCCAGCCAAAATTATTATCCCTGCAACCGTAGCTAAAATTCCTAGAGATAATTCATCAAAAAACATTTTTCATCGCCTAGTTCCAGAAAAATTGATCTAAACCAGTTTGTTTTGGTTTACCTAGAATTGTATTAAAATCAAGATCCATTGAAGACGTGATTTGGTCTAATGTGCTTTCCATAAATTCCATGTACTTTTTAGAATCCACCTCTTCAGGTCGTGCCATCTCAACTGGTTTGACACCAGGCTTGTTTACAATTTTAACATAAGATATGATATCTCCTTTTTTTATCTCTCGAATTGATTCAAGCAATTTTGCTGCACGTATGTGTTGAGGAACTGTCTTAACATATTCAGATGGAGCCTTACTAATCATTACATTAAATGCAAGCTCCGATAGCGGGATTTCTTTATCTTCTACTTTTTTAGCATACTCTGTAATTTTACTGCTTATTTGTTTTTTTGCGCTTTCAAAATCTTCAACAGATTGGACCTTTGAAAGAATCCCAAGAAGTTCAGAAAACAATGTCCTGATGAAAGGCGGAGTGTGCGATTTTTTCCCAGTTAATCCTTTTACATCTACTTTTCCATCTTTTGTTACCCCAAGATAATTTTTCTTTCGACTGCTCAATACTACATATCGATACTCTTTATCGACTTCTAACTCAACACTATGGGCTTTTTTTGCCCAATCAATTACCTTTTGAATTTGTTCTTGTGTAGGATTTTTAATAAATAAAGAGTCAGTATCACCATACAGTACCTCTATTTCATACTCTTGACATTTTTTTATTGTCTCTAAAATTGTATATCTACCAATTGCGGTAGTTGCCTCAGCTGCAGGAAGAAAATACAATGGAAATATCTCGGCTCCCATGACTCCATAGCTTGCATTAAGAATTACTTTGAGTGCTTGGCTTACTACAGTATATTGTTGTCTCTGCTCATCTGATAATGCTTGATTTTTTGAAAGATGTTTGTAATAATTTACTCGAAGATCCCTAAGTGAGCCAATCAAAAGAGATGTCATGCCATTATGCTTTGTACAAACCCAGTGATTTGTTTGTGGAACTTTATTTTTCTTACATTCCTCATGCGGGCATCTAACTGTTTCATATGATAGATTTTTTACTTTAATTATACTTGGATACAGACTGGCAAAATCCATTACAGTCACATTGAAATGAATTCCTTCTGTAGGGTCAACAACCAAACCTCCTCTAAATTTTTTATCTTTAATTATTGCATCACTTGTGACTCCGACTGATTTTTTTTCAAGCTCGGTGCTTTTTGGAATTAATGCGTTACGCTGACGGTGCTCATAGTAAAGCAGACTACGAATCCACTGCGATACTCCCATACGTGCAATATCGTCAATGGGCATTCTGGCTATTCTGGAAATAACAATTAGCAGATTAAGCAGCAAATCATTGTTAAAGCTAGTAAGTTTGTATGTCAGACTAGCGTCATTAAAACAATAATTTGCTGTCTGGTAAAGATTCAGATCAGCAAGCTCAATCCCATAGTCGATTTTGGATTCATCTAAGAGTGCCTTTGACACACTGTTTAGGGAAAAATCAGTATACTTGTGGCTAAATGCATAAATCTGAAATGACCTGTTTGACATGGTTCGATACAGATCAATGTGCACACCTTCCTTTAGCGTCGCCGAATCCTTCATCATGTATAATGGATTATCCTCTTGTTTGATTCCTAATCTCTGTGCACGATTATACAGATATGGCATATCAAAATCGTCTCCATTGAAAGTTATCACAAAAGGATATTCTGATATTTTTTTAAACGCATCAAATATCATCTCTTTTTCTTTATCTGCATCATAGATTCGAATAGTAACATCAGAAGGAAGTTCGTTTTTACCTTCATCCATGCCCTCCTGTCTTAAAACAAATACTTGTTTGAAATTATCACTTCCTTCAAACCCTACTGCGGTTACTTTTCTATCCGCAATCTTTGCATCTGGTATTCTTCCAACTTCTGCTTCTACTTCAATGTCCAAGCTAACACGTTTAATTTTTGGTATGGGTTGATTCAAAAGATCAGCCCAGCCAGAAACATATTCTTGATATTCTTTAGCGTCTACCATTCCGTCGTCTGTTGCTTTGTCCCATAAGAGACTCTTGAGTGCCAAACGAACTTCATCAGAAATTTCTAGATTATGTGGCTTTATCTGTCCGTCTTCAATTTGGTAATATTTGCCAACGATTAGTGAATTATCGTATAGATAGTTCTCATAATATTTTATATCAGACTCCCATGTATCAATTAGATTACGAATGCTTTTGTCAGTTCCACCTATTGCAAGAGGATTTGAAACAATTATTTTTGAAACATTAATTTTAGTATCATTTAGCATGTCATGTTTTCCTATAGTGTCAATTTTTATCACATCATCTCTGTCTGAAAGAAAATCTAATTCATCAGGACTAAGCTTTGAATAACAATAAGGCTTGTGACCTGATTGATCATCCCAAAGAACTATTTTTTGTGATTTAGGTTCATAAAATTTTAAGACTGCAGCATTTTTCTGATTGTTATACGTTGCAGATACTAATAATGAGATAGGGATTGACTTGCCTTGCATTACATTTGATTCATTATTTGTGGCAGTCATGAATTATCTTGGAATTATTTTTGCATTATAATCTTCGATTAGCTTTTTTGCCCAATACTCGATTTTTGATTTTTGAAGAGTGATGACCTGCACTCCTGCTTCTTTTATCAGCTCATAATCGGTTTCAGGATAGGTATCTAGGCATACAATTTTTTTGATGCCTATTGTTATTGCCATTTTTGTGCATTCTAAACAAGGTACAAAGGTTGTATACAAAATGGCCCCATCGGTTCCAGCCTCTATTCCTAAAATTGCGCAATGCATTATTGCGTTGGCCTCAGCATGATTGCAAAGGCATCTATCTAATGATGCTCCCGACTCTATTTTTCCCTCCATTCTTAATTGACATCGCTTACAACCACCATCAAAGCAGTTTTTCACACCAGGAGGAGTTCCATTATAACCAGTAGCAATTTGCCTGTGATTTCGAACTATTACTGCACCAACATGACGAGTCATACAGTTTGAGCGCAATTTAGCAAGCTCTGCTTGCAACATAAAATATTCATCCCAACTCGGTCTCTCAAAAGTATTAGACACATCAAAAAATGCTCATAGCCACAATATATGGATATTTGAGTAATAGCTACTATTTGCTAACTAGAAAACATAAAATCATAATATTAGCCACTAATTATTAGATGTCAACAAAATTCCTAGAACATAGGTTTTTACAAAAAAATACCATAGAGTATCGTGATTATCAGGTTAATCTGGCCAATCAAGCAAAATCAGAAAACTGTCTTGTAGTCTTGCCTACAGGTCTTGGTAAAACTACCGTAGCTCTTCAAGTAATTGCTGAGTATCTGTCAAGAGGTACTGGAGGTGTGCTCTTTCTTGCTCCAACCAGAGTGCTTGCAAATCAACACTATGAATTTTTAAAAAATAATCTTACTATCGAAGATGTTGCATTAATTACTGGAGAAGACATCATAAACAAACGAAAAAAACTGTGGATGAATAGTGTAATCTGTGCTACTCCTGAAATTACAAAAAATGATTTAGATAGACAAATTGTCTCACCTGTACAATTTGATTTGGTAATCTTTGATGAGGCTCACAGAACAATCGGAGACTATGCATACTCTGGAATTGCACAACGATTTGTAAGTACCAATACAAGAATTATGGGAATGACTGCAACTCTTCCAAGTGAGAAAGAAAAGGCTACGGAAATGATCACTACTCTTAGAATTTCTTCTGTAGCAGAAAGAACAGAAGAAAGCCCAGATGTAAAGCCCTA
>Ga0233416_10000292_pt1 | contig 15338 bp, 9 predicted proteins | sample Sediment_Towuti__2_FD_188638 | JGI IMG/M metagenome (GOLD analysis project Ga0233416, IMG submission 188638) | Sediment microbial communities from Lake Towuti, South Sulawesi, Indonesia - Sediment_Towuti_2014_0_MG | ecosystem: Environmental > Aquatic > Freshwater > Lake > Sediment | place... | reverse complement strand
GCTTCTGCCACAGGAAGTTCGGGCCGATCTGGAAGTTCCCGGCGTTGACCGCGAGCCCGGTCATGGCGTTCGTGCCGTTGCCGAGCCCGGTGTCCTTGAGCGTCCAGCCCGTGAACGTCGTGGTCGCGGTCGGCCCGCCGTCGGCGACGATGCCGGAGTAGGCGCCTTGCGCGTACCAATTCCAGCGGCCTCTCTGGAACGTCAGCTTGCCCTTGGCGCCGAACGTATCCGCCGGTCGGACGTAGTCCTGGAAGATTCTGTAATTGCCGCTCGTGCCTTCGACGATCTGAAACGTCTCGTCCTCTTTCGTGGAGCCGGCCCAGATGCCGCCGACGTCGATCGCGAAACCGCCACCGGCAGCGGACAGTGCGAGCGTCGCCCGGCGCGTCGGCGGGTGCGGGATGGCGATCGAGCTCGTCACCGTCGACTGCCTGGCGAACTCGTCCTGGTACATCGCGGTGGCGTCGATGCCGCCCAGCTGCCGCCGGTACTTGAGCAGGATCGACGGGTTGGCGCCCCAGTAGAGCTCGGGGCCGAAGGCGACCTTGAAGCCATCCAGCAAGCGCTTGCCGCTCAGCTCGACACCCACCGGCGTCTCGCTGTTGTAGATGTCGATGTTCTCGCCGTAGTACGCCTCGCGGTACAGTCCGAAGAAGTCGCCTTCGTAGCCCCAGTGCGTGTGACCGGCGCGGTAGAAGCCCTCGAGGTGGAACCAGTGATCGTCCCACGAGACGGCGGCACGATACACCTTGACGCGCTCGATGCCCTCCAGCCGGTAGATGCTGCCGTCCGCCTGCACGAGCGTCCGCTGCCGGCCACGGTTCTCGTAGAAGATCTCGTCGATGGGATTGACCGGCACGTGCCCGAGCACGTTGAGCGACAGCGAACCCGTCAGGTTGTCGGCGGGCTTCACCTCGAAATCCGCATAGAACGATTGCAGGTGATCGAAGCCCCGGAATGCCGGTAGCGTCGTCTGCGGCGTCTCGGCGGGCGGTGTGCTGATCCGTTCGCCGCCGGTGCTGTAGGTTTCGAACTCGAGCCGCAGGTTGCTGACGCGCACGCGCTGCTGCGACTCCGCCTGCATGCTGGCGCGATCCCCACGCGCCTCGAGCACCGCGACGACCGGATCGATGCCCGCGAAGTGGGCGCGAATCCTCTCGACGTCGGTACCGGGCGCGTACGGGTCGAGGGAGAAGGCACGGCGCAACGCGTAGTACGCAGCACGCGGATAGAGCTCGTACAGGCCACGGTCGTTGGCCGGACCTTTGGCACAGATCCCCCACCATTCCTCGTTCATGTTGTTGTCGCCCTCGACGTAGTCCTCCGGATACCCGCTGTTGGGCCACGAGGCGTTGGTATCGTGGACATCGAGGCGGCTGTCCTGGCCGAACTTCCACCAACCGTCGCTCCACTGGAAGATGCAGCCACCGATGGCGTTGCCGGCACCGCCTTTGCCGCTCGACTGCGTGTAGATTTCCTGCCATTGGCCGAGCAGGAAACGCGCTTGGGTCAACTGGTCCTCGCGCATCTCCCTGGCGTTGAACGCGTCGGCCCCGAACTCGGTGAACAGCACCGGCACCCCGAGCTTGTCGTGCACCACCTGGAAGAGGTCGCGGGCGGAGATGCCGCGGTAGACGTTGGTGCCGAAGACATCGAGCGTCTTGCATTCCGCGGCGATGATGTCGATGTACTGCACGTCGCCGTTGGCGATCGCCACCGGATGCACGGGATCGCGCTCCTGGATGGCTCGGGTGATGGCATCGAACAGCGAATAGAGCTGCCGGGCGCGCGCCGCGTCGCGCTCGCCTTCCGGCAGCGCTTCGGCCTCGAACGAGGTCCACGACAGTCCGTAGTTGTTCTCGTTGCCGAGCAGCCACAGGAGCAGACCCGGGACGCCGCGGAATGCATCCACCAGGGCGACGATCTCGGCCTGGAGCGCGGCGCGCAGTCGCGGGTCGGCATAGTCGACCGACGCGACCCACACACCGTCCAGCGTGTAGCCATAGCGCGCCATCGGGTGGTTGATGATCGTGTAGATCCCGTAGCGTTCGTAGATGTACTGCACCCAGCGTGCCGGGATGCCGACGTACACGCGGATAGTGTTCACACCCATGTTGCGCAGCAGCGACATCTCGCGCTCGAGCACTGCCTCGATGTGCGCCTCCGGCTGCTTCCAGAGGTCGTACAGGTAGTTGTCGCCGATCGGGATGGAGTCCCAGTTCATGCCGAAGACCATGAAGTCCCGTCCGTCCACTTGCAGCCGCGATCCGGTGGCATCCGTGACCACGCGCACCGAAGCGACTTGCTGGGCCGCCTCCGCCGCCCGACTGCCGGCGGCAGCGACGCACAGAACGAGGCCGGCGGTCGCCAGGGCGCACCGCAGGGGGCGCCGCCAGGTGGGATCTCGACGGGTCGATTTCATGGGAGCCTCCTGGGGAAGGAAAGCGACGGCTGCTCGTGCACCGCGTTGGCGGCCACGACGTCACGAAACCAGAACGCGCTGTCCTTCGGCATGCGTTTCTGCGTGGCGAAGTCGACCCAGAACAGGCCGAACCGCTTGGTGTACCCGTACGCCCACTCGAAGTTGTCAAGCAGCGACCAGACGAAGTAACCGGCGAGCGGCACGCCATCGACCAGCGCACGATGCGCCGCCTTGAAGTGCTCGTGCAAGAACTCGATCCGGCGCAGGTCCGGGATCTGCCCTGCAGCGTCGACGGCGTCCGGGAAGGCGGCGCCATTCTCGGTCACGTAGATCTTCTGCGGCTGGTAGTCGCGATCGAGCCGCACCAGCAGATCGTGCAGCCCCTGCGGGTAGACCTCCCACCCCATCTCGGTGCACTCGTCCCTGGGGACCCTCTGCACCGCGACCGGCTCGCCACCGGGGCCGGCTCGCACCACCACGCGGCTGTAGTAGTTGACCCCCAGGAAGTCCATCGGGCTCGCGATGCAGCGCAGGTCACCCTCCTGGACGAACGGGAGTGCGGCACCGTGGACGTGACCGCGTCGCACCTGGTCCGCGACCGCATCCTCCGGGTAGGAACCGCGGAACAAAGGCTCGAGGTACCAGCGGTTGAAGCCTGCGTCGAATTGCCGGGCGGCGTCGTTATCTGGCGCGCTCGGTGACGAGGGCATCGCGGGTGTCAAGTTGAGCGTGATCCCGACCTCGGCACCCGGCGCCCGCTGCCGCACCACCTGCACCGCCCAGCCATGCGACAGCAATACGTGGTGGGCGACGCGCAGCGCCGCGGCCGGATCGCGGTGTCCGGGGGCGTGCTCGCCTTCGGCGTGCCCCAAGGTGGCGACGCACCAGGGCTCGTTGTGCGTGATCCAGTGGCGCACGCGGTCGCCGAGACGCGTGACGACGAGACCCGTGTAACCCGCGAATGCCTCGGCCGTGTCGCGCGCGCTCCAGCCGCCGCGATCCTGCAGCGCCTGCGGCAGATCCCAGTGGTAGAGCGTGACAAACGGCTGGACGCCGACGCCGAGCAACGCATCGACGAGCCGCTCGTAGAAGTCGAGCCCGGCGGCGTTCGCCGCCCCGCGGCCTTCGGGCTGGATGCGCGGCCACGCGATCGACAAGCGATAGGCACCGACTCCGAGCCACTGCAGCAGCCGCACGTCTCCCGGCCAGCGGTGGTAGTGGTCGCACGCGACACCCGGATCGCTCCCGTCCGCGATCTGCCCGGGCACAGCCGCGAAACGGTCCCAGATCGACTCGCCCCGTCCGCCTTCACGTCGACCGCCCTCGATCTGCGCCGCAGATGTCGCAACGCCCCAGAGGAAACCGTGCGGAAACCCGAGCTGGGTCATCGTGCATCAGCTCCCGTGGGACGCATCGACCGGCACATAGAGATGGCAACGAACACTCCGGCCCAGGACGACGCGTGGTGCGGGGTCGCTGGTTCGGCAAATGTCGAGAACTTCGGGGCACCTGGGGGCAAAGGGACAGCCGCTCGACTCCTCGCTGGCGAGCCGTGGTGGCTGCGCAGCCGCGGTCATGGGGGTCTGCACGTCGGCGATCGAACCGAGGAGAGCGCGCGTGTAGGGGTGTGCGGGGGTTTCGACGACGGCGTGGCTCGGCCCGTCCTCGACGAGCCTGCCTCGGTACAGGACGAGGATGCGGTCCGCCAGATAGCGCGCCGACGCCAGATCGTGGGTGATGAGCAGGATGGCGAGCTGGCGTTCCCGCTTCAGCTGCGCGAGGAGATTCAGGATGCCCATGCGGATGGCGACGTCGAGCATCGACGTGGGTTCGTCGGCCACCAACAGTTCCGGATCGACCGCCAGCGCTCTGGCGATGGCCACCCTCTGTCGCTGGCCGCCCGAGAGCTCGTACGGATGGCGGTCGATGAACTCTTCGGCGGGCTCGAGCCCCACCGTCCTCAGGAGGTCGAGCGCGCGCGAACGCCCCGCGGCTGCATCGATCCGATGGTGCCGTTGGAGGGGCCGGATGAGGTGGTAAGCAACGGTGTGCATCGGATTGAGCGACCCGAAGGGGTCTTGGAAGACCATTTGGACCCGACCGCGGTAGCCGAGCGAGGCCTTCCGAGGCTCTCGCGCCAGCACGTCCTCCCCGTCCAGCAGGATCTCGCCGCCGTCAGGGGGCTCGAGTCGCAGGAGGAGCCGCGCCACCGTGCTCTTGCCGCTCCCCGACTCCCCAACGAGAGCCACCGCCTCCCCCCGATCGAGCCGAAAAGAGATCCGCTCGGAGGCCACCACACGACCTGACCTGGCCCTGAAACCCCGCACCGAGAAATATTTGCGCAGCTCCCGCACCTCGAGCAGGGGGGCCTGGGCGCGGCTTCCGTCGGTCGGCACCACGTCTCCTCGGGTGTCTCGAGGGGGCTTTGTTCGCCTGCCGAACATAGTGTATGATGGGGTTGTTTCTTTCAAGCTGGTCATGCCTCCCCGACTGGGGGGCTCCTGCAGGTTGCCCGACATCGACATGCGGAGGCATCGAAATGCAGATCAAGTTAAATCGCGGTTGGAGTTGCTTCGCGGTGGGACTGACCGTCCTCCTGTTCGGAGCCAGCATGGCATCCGCCCAACTTCTGAACCCGGGCTTCGAGTCCCCGAACGCCTCTGGCGGCGACGTCTACGGCTCGGCCAACTGGAACGTCTTCAATCAGGCCTTCACGACAGCCGCCTTCGCCCATAGCGGCTCCCAGTGTCTGAAGACCTATGGACCCTTCAGCCAGTTCGGTGGCACGGGTGCGGTACAGGCCCTTGCGGCGCTGCCCGGCCAGACGTGGGTCGCCGAAGTATGGGTGCTCAATTCCGCGGCCGATCCCATCGACAACGTCGATTTCGGCGTTCTCAAGATCGAGTTCCTCAATGCTTCGTTCGGTCTCGTTGCCGGCGGCGTGGCCGGAGTCGACGTGTTCGAATCGGCGCCGGTCAATGCCTCGACGCCGCAGGATGTGTGGACGAAGCTCGGCGTCGGGTCCGCTCCCGCTCCTGCCGGCACCGCGTATGCCAACATCGTGCTGGTCAAGGTCGACATGGACGGAGCGCAAGGCGGCTCGATCTTCTGGGACGATGCCACCTTGTTCACTCAGACAGTCGCCGTGCAGGGCACGACCTTTGGGGTGATCAAGCAGCTGTATCGCTAATGGAGCGCGCTCGCGCCGCGATCAACGGTAGGAGTGAATCGGTGCGCCGCGACCCGGCGCGATGCTGCGTGGTCGTAGGAAAGACGGGCGGGTTGTCCTACCCGGCTGCAGCCGCAGCCCGCCCCTATTGATCGACCCGAGGTTCGGTAACCTGAGCCTGGCACCCGAGGAGGGTGACGATGAAGCGCCCAAGGTCTCGAGGATTCTTCGTGTTGCTGCTCGTGGCAGCCTCGCTCTTGCCTTCCCTCTCGTCGGCCCAAGTGAATCTGCTGACCAATCCCGGCTTCGAGGACTCGGGCGGCTCTTTCAATGGCTGGACGACCTTTGGAAGCGGCAGGGCTGTGTCCCTGCCCTCGAGTGACAACATCATTCGTACTGGTGCGGCCGCCGCCAAGGCATACGGCGAGTTCGTCGGCTGCCCGCCGGGGACCTTCAGCGTCGGCGGCTTCTATCAGTCGTTCACGCCGACCGTGGGGAAGGTCTACACATTCAGCGGATTCGCCTTGGTCTCGAGCGGCGATCCCATGCTCGGCACGAACACCTGCGCGAGCAACCGCATGATCGCGAAGATCGCCTTCTTCAACCTGCCGGTGGGCGGCAGCACCATCTCGGTCAATGAAATGATCATCGGCGACGGTCATTCGCCCACGAACCAGTGGAACGCCTTCTCCCTGTCGGCGCTCGCCCCGACCGGTGCCCAGCGCGTGCAAGCGATGTTCATGTTCCTGCAGCCCGCCTGCGACCCAGGGGCCGTGTTCGTGGACGACACGGACTTCCGCGAGTTGGATCCGCCAGCGCCGAAGCCCAACCTCCTGGCCAACCCGAGCTTCGATACGAATCTGACTGGTTGGACCCCCTTCGAGAACGTCCTTCACGAAACGCGCAGTTTCGCGCTGCGGACGCCGCCGGGCAGCATCAAGCTGTACGGCCCGTTCAGCACTCCCGGTGCGGCCTCGGGCCTCTTCCAGTCGTTCGCGGCCGCTCCTGGGTCGGTGTGGCGGCTCGATGCTTACTCGATGCACACCTGCGAGGGGAATCCGGCGGAACGCACGACGGGCGACAACCTTGGCATCGCCAGAATCGTCTTCCGCGACGGTTCGAACAACGAGATCGGCTCGGACCAGGTCGTGATCATCGACAAGAACTCGCCACTCGCCACCTGGACCGAGCACGGTGTGATCGCCACGGCGCCGGCGGGAACCGTGACCGTCGGGGCGTACATTCTCTATGTGCAACCCGTGGTGAACGAAGGCGGCTCGATGCTCGTCGACGACGTCAACTTCCGCCAGCTGACCGCGACGGACTTCTCTGTGTCACCCTCGGCGCCGCGTTTCGCATTGCACCAGAACGTGCCCAATCCATTCAACCCCGCGACACGCATCGCCTTCGATCTCGGCGAAGAGGATCCGGTCGATGTCAGCGTCTACGACGTGGCGGGACGGTGGATCACGACGCTGGTCCACGGCGAGCTCGATTCCGGTCCGCATTTCACGACATGGAACGGCAAAGCCGCGAACGGTGCAGCGGTCGCCGCCGGCATCTATCGCTATGTTCTGACGACGTCGCGAGGTCGCGTGTCGCGGAACATGGTGCTGCTCCAGTGACGTCGTGTGGCCGGCGCCGCGCCAGCGCGCGCCGGCCCCGAACCGTGCCGCTGCGCCTCCGGCTGTCGGAGGCGCGGCGGTGACCGAGGCCGGAGGCCTGAGCCGCACTCGCATCCGGACCGCCCTGCAGTCGGGACCTCGCATGCGCGCGACAACCCCGCCCACCCACCAAGTCAGCGACCCCGCCGATGCTTGGACGCTCATCGATGGGGAGGCGTATTTCCGCATCTCGAACTACCACCGCATGCCTGCGTTCCTGATGAACATCGCCAGCGACACCGATATCTGGATGTTCGTCACCTCCGGCGGCGGGCTCACGGCGGGGCGCGTGGACCCCGATGGCAGCCTGTTCCCGTACGAGACGGTCGACAAGCTGCACGACGCCCACCACCACACCGGCCCGATCACCGTCCTGCGTGTGCAGCGGCCGGGCGCCGCCGGTGTGCTCTGGCAGCCGTTTACCGCGCCCCTCGCCGACGACTCGCGCATCGAACGCCACCTCTACAAGAACGTCGTCGGCAACCGATTGATCTTCGAAGAGATCGACCCGGATCTGCAGCTCGCTTTCCGGGCCCGGTGGTCGGCGTGCGAGGAATTCGGCCTGGTGCGCACCGCGACGCTCACCAATCTCAGTACACGCCCCGTCGCGGTCGTGGCGTTGGACGGCCTGCGGAACATCCTCCCCCACGGCGTGCCGCTGGCGCTGCAACAGCAGGCGAGCTGCCTGGTGGATGCCTACAAGAAGAGCGAGTACGACGCCGATACGCGTCTGGGGATCTTCGCGCTGACCGCGAAGATCATCGATCGCGCCGAGCCTGCCGAGGAACTGCGGGCGAACGCGGTCTGGTGTGCCGGTCTCGAGCGATTCGAAGTCAGCCTGTCCATCGATGCGCTGGCGGCGTTTCGGCGTGGCGAGGTTCTTCCCCACCACAACGTGCTGGCTGGCCAACGTGGCAACTACCTGATCGTGGCACCGCTCGAACTGGAGGCGCGTGCCAGTGCGTGCTGGCACCTCGTCGCCGACGTCGGCCGCAGCCACGCGCAGGTCGCGGCCTTGCGCCGCCGGCTGCTCGCGCCCGTGAACCTCGGTCATACCATCGAGCACCACCTGCGCCAAGCGACCGCCAACCTGCGCCGCATTGTCGGCAGCGCCGACGGCCTGCAACTCGGCGGCGACACGCGGGCGTCGGCGCATCACTTCGCCAACGTCCTGTTCAACACCATGCGCGGCGGCGTCTTCCAGCACAATGACACCCTGCCCCGCGCCGATCTGGTCGATTTCATCCGCACGCGCAATCTCTCCGTGGCCGAGCGTCACGCAGCACGGCTGGCCGCCCTCCCGGAATCCCTGTCTGCTGCCGCGCTGGTTGCCATCGCCCGCAGCACCGCCGACGCCGACTTCGAGCGCCTGGCCTACGAGTACCTGCCGCTGTGGTTCGGGCGCCGGCATGGGGATCCGAGCCGGCCTTGGAACCGTTTCACGCTGCGCGTCCGCAATGCGGACGGCAGCCGCGCGCTGCGTTACGAGGGCAACTGGCGCGACATCTTCCAGAACTGGGAGGCCTTGAGCCTGAGCTTCCCCGGCTTCCTCCCGCACCTCCTGGCCAAGTTCGTGAACGCCTCGACGCTGGACGGCTTCAATCCGTATCGCCTCACGCGCGCGGGCATCGACTGGGAAATCCCTCATCCGCATGATCCCTGGAGCACCATCGGCTACTGGGGCGATCACCAGATCGTCTACCTCTTGCGCTTCCTCGAAGCGCTGCCGCGCTTCGCACCGGGAACGCTGCAGGATCTGCTGACGCGCCCGATCTTCTGCTACGCCGATGTCCCGTACCGCATCGCCCCTTACGACCAGATCGTGGCCCAGCCGCGCACGACCATCGCCTACGACCGGGAGGCCGCGTTGCGCATCGATTCCCGCGTTCGTGCCTCCGGGACCGACGGCAAGCTGGTCCACAACCATCGCGGCTCCATCCTGCACGTCAGCTTCCTGGAAAAGCTCCTCGTGCCGGCCCTCGCCAAGCTCGCGAATTTCGTCCCCGAAGCCGGCATCTGGATGAACACACAACGCCCCGAGTGGAACGATGCCAACAACGCCCTCGCCGGCCACGGCGTCTCGGTGGTGACGCTCTGTGCTCTGCGCCGTTACCTGAAGTTCTTGGAAACGAACCTCGCATCCCTGCCGGAAACCGCGGTGCCGATTTCGCAAGAGGTGGTCGCGTGGTTGCGGCGCGTGCACGCCGTCCTGCGCCAAGAACGCCCGCTCCTCGACACCCCCGAGTGCGGCGACGCCGAGCGCAAGCGCCTGCTCGATGCCCTCGGCCAGTCATTCTCGGATTACCGCGAACAGGTGTACGCGTGCGGCTTGTCCGGTAAGGAACCGCTCGAAGTCGCCGCGGTCGTCGCGCTCTGTCGCGATGCGCTCGCTTTCTGCGACCATGCCATCCGGGCCAACCGGCGCGCCGACGGCCTCTACCATGCCTACAACGTGCTCGCGATCACGCCCGACGGCAGCGCGGCGCGGATCACGCGGCTCGCCGAGATGCTCGAGGGCCAGGTCGCCGTGCTCGGTTCGGGCCTGGTGGAACCGCCCGAAGCCGTGCGCCTGCTCGACCGTCTGTTCGCGAGCCGGCTGTACCGGGAGGATCAGAGGAGCTTCATGCTCTATCCGGAGCGCCACGTGCCGGGTTTCCTGGAGCGGAATGTCGTCCCCGAATCGAGCGTCGACGCGGTGCCGCTCTTGCGTCGCCTGCTCGACACGGGCGACACGTCCATCCTGGAGCTCGATGTGAGCGGCGTTTACCGGTTCCACGCCGATTTCCACAACGCCGATGACCTGACCGCGGCGCTCGATCGTCTCGCCCAGCAACCGTCCTGGACGGAGCGCGTGCGCCAGGATCGCGATGCGGTTCTCGATGTCTACGAACGCGTCTTCGCGCATCACGCCTTCACCGGGCGTTCGGGAACGATGTACGGCTACGAGGGCATCGGCAGCGTCTACTGGCACATGGTTGCCAAGCTCCTGCTCACGGTGCAGGAGATCACAGTGCAAGCGCGGCGCGACGCGCAGCCCGCCGCGGTCACGGACGCCTTGGTGCAGGCCTACTTCCGGATCCGCGCCGGGCTCGGCTTCGAGAAGACCGTGGCGGAGTACGGCGCCTTCCCCACCGATCCCTACTCCCACACGCCGTTGCACGGCGGTGCCCAACAGCCGGGCATGACGGGTCAGGTCAAGGAGGAGATCCTCACCCGCTTCGGCGAACTCGGCGTCCAGGTGGAAGGCGGCACCGTGCGCTTTCGGCCGCTGCTACTGCGCCGCCGCGAGTTCCGGCGCGACCCCGGCACCTACCACTACTTCGACGTCGCGGGCAGGGAGCGAACACTGGAGGTGCCGGCCGGGGGCCTGGCGTTCAGCGTTTGCCAAGTGCCGGTCATCTATCGCCTCGGCGCGCTGGAGACAGGGCTTCGCGTCACCGCCCACGACGGCACGTCCGTCACCGTTGCCGGGGACCAGCTCGACGCCGAGCGCAGCCAGGCTCTCTGGGCGCGCACCGGTTCGCTCGCGAAGATCGAGGTCAACATCCCCGAACACCTGCTCTGCCGCTTCTGACCGCGCCGCGGCCGAGGCACGCGGGGAGATGCGTCAAAGGACGACCACGGTGGCCTGTTCACGCATGCAGATGCACGACGACTTCTCGATGTCGCGCCTCATCCCCGGGCTGATGCGACTGTTCGCCTGGGAGCTGGCGGCCGACGCGCTCAATCGCTGGGTCCAGTCCTGCGTGGCGCTCGGCTGCACGACCTTCGATCACGCCGATATCTACGGCGACTACCGCTGCGAGGCGGCCTTCGGGGAAGCTGTGGCCCGCACGCCCGGGCTCCGCGACCAGATCCAGCTGGTGACGAAGTGCGGCATCGCGCTGCTGTCGCCCAACCGGCCGGCTCACCATGTGCACCACTACGACACCCGGCATGCGCACATCCTCGAGTCCGCCGAGCGCTCGTTGCGGAACCTGCGAACCGACCGCATCGATCTCCTGCTCGTCCATCGCCCCGACCCACTCATGGATGCCGACGAGGTGGCTGCAGCGCTCACCACATTGCGACACGCCGGCAAGGTCCGGCACTGCGGGGTCTCCAACTTCCAGCCGTTCCAGTTCGATCTCCTCCAAGATCGCTTGGATTTCCCCTTGATCACCAACCAGGTCGAATTCTCCGTGTCGCACATGGATGCCATCACCGATGGCACGCTCGATCAGGCCCAGCGGCTCCGCCGCCCGCCCATGGTCTGGTCGCCGCTCGCCGGCGGCAATCTGTGGACACGGAAAGACGCGAAGAGCCTGCGCTTACGGCGCGTGCTCGCCGACATCGCCACACCACGGGGCGTCGCCCTGGACCAAGTCGCCCTGGCGTGGGTCCTGATGCACCCCGCCAGGCCTCTGCCGGTGTTGGGAACGGGTCGGCTGCCACGCATCGCGGCCGCGGTCGAGACCGAAAGCCTCACGCTCGACAGGCAGCAGTGGTTTGCGATCTGGGAGGCGTCGGCAGGACACGAGGTGCCGTAGGATTCACCGCAGCAACGTCGTGCGTCGCATCCAGCGCCCGCGTTCGGTGCGCAGCGTGGAATAGTAGACACCGCTCGCGACCGCACGGCCCTGCGCGTCGCGCCCGTCCCATTCGACCCAGTGCGTTCCCGCCGGCCGCCATGCATGCACCAAGGTCACGATGCACCGGCCCGCCGCATCGTACACGGCGAGCTCGGCGAAGCCGTCCTCGGGCAACGTGAACCCGATGCGTGTGCGCGGGTTGAAGGGGTTCGGCACGTTCTGATGCAAGACTTCCCCCGTCGCCCACGCCGGCGGAGCGTCGGTCGGGAGCGCATACCCGAAGTCGCGCTCGCCGAGTTGTTCGTTGCAACCGAGCTCCAGCGCGAATCGCCCCTCAGTCGCCATGCCGTCGGGATCGAATGTCGGCATGAGCCCGGCGGGCAGCGTCGCGGCGACGACACGCACTTCGTAGACACCACCGAGCAAGGCACTGAATCCATAGCTCCCATCCGCTGCCGTCACCGTGGACGCGATGACGCTGCCGAGCGGCATGTCGACGAGGTCGATGCCGACGGCGGCGATCCCCGGCTCGCCTGCATCCACCGTCCCATCGGCGTCGGTGTCGCTCCACACCCGGCCGGCGAGCAGACTCGTCTGGCGTGTGAAGGCCCAGCGATCGGTGCGGAACGTCACGTCGGCCCCGCTCGTGCTGAGGATGCTCCACACCACGTTGACCAAGCGTCCGTTGCCGCCGGCGCTCACCGGCCACGGGTCGAACACGCCGTTGCCGCCGTAGTGGTAGGAATTGTCGTCGACGAAGTCCGCGAGCGGGATGGACAGCCGCTGCCAACCGCCGCCGCTCGTCGCATGCGGTCCGTTCGGCCCGACCACGCAGGTGAACTGGAACTCGTCGTCGGCGCCGTTGGGCGTGCTGGGAATCGTGTCGTCGCCGTTGTCGTCGTCCTGGAGGTTGATCTCCAGCACGTACTCCTGTCCCGGATCCGGATGGATCCAGAACGTGAAGTGCGTGAGGCCGGTGAGATCCATGGGGTGCCGGCGGCCGAAACCGCCGACGAAGCCCGGCGTGCCGCCCGAGCCCCAGCCCGTCCCGAGCGACGCACGGCAACCGTCGACCGGCGGCAGGTCAGTCGTGTTCGCACCGATGCCGCCACCCCCGACGCTCCCCCCGAACGCGAACCAGCCGTTGGCGTACGGATCGGCGTGATCCATGTCGTCGAATTCCGCGATGCACGCACTCAGGTCGAGCTTCTGGTACACGCGTACGTAATCGACGACGAGCTGCTGTGGGAACACGGTCGTGGCATCCGGAGGTCCCGGCAGGTTGCCACCCACCGCCAGGTTCAAGAGCAGGTGGAACCGCGCGTCGAAGGGTGCCGGGTAGGGTCCGCCGCTCGAATTCCAATTCCGCTGTGTCGCATAGAGCAGCCCATCGACGTACCAGCGCATCTCGCACGGCTCCCATTCGAGCGCGAAATCGTGGAAGCCATCACTGAAGCTCCCCGTGCCCAGCGTGTAGGCGTTCGACGACGACGTGTTGAGAGGATAAACCCCGCCGTAGTGGAGGGTTCCGAAGACGCGGTTGGTCTGGTGACCCAGGTACTCGACGATGTCGATCTCGCCGCTCGCCGCCCAGGTGCCGTAGACGTTGTCGGTGGGCAGCATCCAGAAAGCCGGCCAGAGGCCCCGGCCGACCGGCATCCGGGCGCGCATTTCGATGCGGCCGTAGGTCCAATCGCCGCGGTTCCGGGTACGCAGCCGCGCTGAGGTGTAGTTACGCCCCCCGAAGGCTTCCCTCTTCGCCGTGATGGTCAGCAGCCCGTCGGCGACGGTGGCGTTCTGGCTGCGGTAGTATTGTAGCTCGTTGTTCCCCCAGCCGCAGAGCTGCGGACAGCCGTCGCCGACCTGCGCTTCCCACTTGCTCGCATCGAGCTGCGTGCCCGCGAACTCGTCGCTCCAGACCAAGCGATACTCCTGTCCGCGAGCGTCGGCCACGCAGAGGAGCATCGCGAGAAAGATGACGAACGAGCGCAGCACGCGACCTTCCGATCTACGAACCCACATCACTATATCATAGAGCAATTGCAAGCTCGGACATCCGTCCAGCTTCGCGTCACTTGCCGCCGCCGCTGCCGGACCGCACCGTCTTGTCCCAGCCCGGCCAGAGGCGGATCTCTTGACGCAGCAGCAGCGGATCGCTGACCCGCGAGACGAGCGCCGAGGTTCCGTCGGGTCCGACATCGTAGCCGCCGATCACACCGGGGGTCCTGGACTCCGCCACGATTTGCGGTTCACCGAAGCGCAGAGAGGAGGTGCTCAACGACGGCCTTGCGTTGCTCACCGACTGGGACTAGGAGGGCGATCCGCGACTCGGCGGTACGGCATTGCTCGTCCTGGCGTCGTCGGCGCCCAGGGGGGTGGGTGAGTGTGGTATGGAGATCTGGCGAAGGACGGCTTGGGTCTGCGCCTCGGTCACGCCGCACCGGGTTCGTGTGGCGCCCGCGCCCGAGCCCCAGGTCCAGCTCGTCTGAAGGCCAAGGGGAGAGTCGTGGACGGGGAGGTTCCAATGCTCGACTTACATCGACTCTGCAAATGCGTGGCGGCTGGAGTCCTTCTGGGGCTCCTGGCGTTCCCGGCAAGCTCCGGCGCCCAAGGGACGAGCCGCTTCGAGCTCGCACTCGAAGGCGGCCCGGTCTGGCAGACGCGCAACGACGTGCGGATCCCGAACGACGCCTCGGGGACGCGATTCTCCCTGGTCGATCTGGTCGGCCAGGGGCCATGGCCCGCCGTGCGTCTCGAGATCGGCTGGAACATCAACCGTCGCCATGGGCTTCGCGCCCTCCTCGCGCCTCTCTCCTACACGGAGTCCGGTGAGTTCCGCGCTCCAGTGAGCTTCGCCGGGCAGGCGTATGCGGCAGGGGCGGCAACCGAAGCTACGTATCAGTTCAACTCATGGCGTTTGGGTTACCGGTACCGGTTCCGAGACAGCGCCCGGTGGAAACTGTCGGTCGGCTTCACCGCCAAGATCCGTGATGCGAAGATCGAACTCCAGCAAGGAACAATCACGAGCAAGGACACCGACGTCGGATTCGTTCCACTGCTTCACTTCGATGCCGACTGGCATGCAGCCGGGAAATGGAACCTCAGCCTCGATGCCGATGGACTCGCGGGCGGGCCGGGCCGGGCGATCGACGCCGCGCTCCAGCTCGGCTACTCGATCAGCGACCGCTTCACCCTCGCTGCCGGCTACCGGACGCTCGAAGGCGGCGCCGACGTCGAGTCGGTTTACAACTTCGCCTGGCTTCACTACGCGATCGTGTCGGCAACGTGGCGCCTGTGAACGACCGGCGGGGCACACAAAGAGTCGAAGGCGCTTCACCCCGGTCCCGCGCGAAGTGACGAGACGATCGATCTGGCGGACCTCGCCCTCTTCGGCGCATTCCTGGGCCTCGCCTGCGAGTTGACGGGACCCGAGCTCACAAGGAGAAGAGAATGCGCCTCGCAATTGCCTTCTTGCTGGTGGCGTCGATCGGCACAGCCCCTCTTCCAGTGCA
>Ga0233416_10000291_pt1 | contig 15360 bp, 14 predicted proteins | sample Sediment_Towuti__2_FD_188638 | JGI IMG/M metagenome (GOLD analysis project Ga0233416, IMG submission 188638) | Sediment microbial communities from Lake Towuti, South Sulawesi, Indonesia - Sediment_Towuti_2014_0_MG | ecosystem: Environmental > Aquatic > Freshwater > Lake > Sediment | place... | reverse complement strand
ACCACAAGACGGTGTTCGGCGTGCTCTCCTGGATCGTCTTCGCGGCGCTCCTCGGCGGCCGGCACGTCTACGGCTGGCGCGGGCGCGTCGCCGTTCGCTGGACGCTCGCCGGCTTTCTCATGCTGGTGCTCGCCTACGTCGGCAGCAAGTTCGTCCTCGAGGTTATACTCGGCCGCGGGTGAGCGGAGCGCGGTCGCTGCGTTCCGTCCGGGCCGCGGGCGCGCACGATGAGGTGAATCCATGGAACTGCTGATCCTGGCCTGCCTGATACTTCTGAACGGAGCGTTCGCCATGTCCGAGGTCGCGCTGCTGACTGCGTGAAGCTCGGCGAGAAGCCGACGCAGTTTCTGTCCACCATCCAGATCGGGATCACCTCCATAGGATTGCTCATGGGCATCTTCGGGGAGGCGGTGCTCGCTGCGCCGCTCGCCGAGTGGCTGCAGGCGATCGGCCTGGAGCCGAAATGGAGCGGCGCGGGAGCGACCGCGATCGTCGTCATCTCGGTGACCTACGTCTCGATCGTGGCCGGAGAACTGGTGCCGAAGCGCCTTGGCCAGCACAACGCGGAAGGCATTGCCCGGCTCGCCGCCTGGCCGATGCGCTCTCTCGCCATGGCCTCCGCTCCGTTCGTGCAGTTGCTGTCGGTGTCCACTGACGCCGTGCTGAAGCCGCTCCTGAAGCTGCTGGGAATCCAGCCGCAGGAAGCCGGACCGCAGCCGCTTTCGGCCGAGGAAATCCGCACCATCGTGCTCGAGTCCTCCAACTTTCTGCCCAAGAAGCACGTCTCGATCCTGCTCAACGTGTTCGATCTTCAGTCCATCACGGTCGACGACGTGATGGTCCCGCGCAATCACATCGAGGCGTTCGATTTCGACGCGCCGCTCGACGTCCTGGGGCACCAGATCGCCACCTCGCATCACCGTCGCGTGCTCCTCTACCGGGGGCACCTCGACGAGGTGCTCGGCACGCTGCGGGTGCGCGACGTGCTGAACCTGGTGCAGAACGAGGATCTCACGCAGGACAAGCTGCGCGAGCTCGTGCACGAGCCCCACTACGTGCCCGCGGGCACGCCGCTGTTCTCCCAGCTGCAGAATTTCCAGGAGCAGCAGGACCGCATGAGCCTGGTGGTGGACGAGTACGGCGAGCTGATGGGGCTGGTCACGCTCGAGGACATCCTCGAGGAGCTGATCGGCGAGTTCACCACCCAGTCGCCGCTGCTGACCGGCGGCTTCGTGAAGCAGCCGGACGGGAGCTACCTCGTGGAGGGTGCAACCCTGCTGCGGGAACTGAACCGCAAGCTCGGCTTCAATTTCCCGCTCGACGGGCCCAAGACCCTGAACGGCCTGATCCTCGAGCACCTGCAGTCGATGCCGGAGCCCAACACCAGCGTCAAGGTCGCCGGGCACCCTCTGGAGATCGTCCAGACCCAGGACCGCGTGGTGAAAGCGGTGCGCGTCGTCCCGCCGGCGCGCGCCTGAGCGGTGGCGCTGCGGCGCTGTGGCAAACTGGGCTTTACAAAGCCCGCCAAGACGTGCATCATTTTGTGAACACTTTCGCCTAACCTATTGGTTCATTAGGGCAATCGGGAGCCTTCCATGGCCACGGCAGCAGCAGCGGCGAGAAAGGCGGATGTCCGGGAATTCAATTTCACCTGGGTCGGCACCGACAAGGGCAACAAGACCGTGCGCGGGGAGATGCGCGCGAGCGGGGAAGCCCAGGTCAATGCCACGCTGCGCCGCCAGGGCATCCGGGTCGTCGAGATCAAGAAGCAGAAGACCTCGGGCGGCAGCCGCATCACCGAGAAGGACATCGCGCTCTTCACCCGCCAGATGGCGACCATGATGAAGTCGGGGGTTCCGCTGCTGCAGGCCTTCGACATCGTCGGCAAGGGGCACAGCAATCCGCGGGTCGCGCGCCTGCTGCTGGAGATCAAGACCGACGTCGAGACCGGCTCGAGCCTGAAGCAGGCGTTCGAGAAGCACCCGCTCTACTTCGACGCGCTCTACTGCAACCTCATCGGCGCGGGCGAAGCCGCCGGTATTCTCGACTCGCTGCTCGACCGGCTCGCCACCTACAAGGAAAAGATCCTCGCGATCAAGAGCAAGATCAAGTCGGCGCTGTTCTATCCCGTCGCGATCATCGTGGTGGCCATCGTCATCACGGCGGTGATCATGATCTTCGTGATCCCCGCGTTCAAGCAGGTGTTCACCAACTTCGGCGCCGACCTGCCGGGCCCGACGCTGTTCGTGATGGCGATCTCCGACTTCTTCGTCGAGTACTGGTACGCGCTCCTCTTCGGCGTCGTCGGCGGGGTCTGGGCCTTTTTCTGGACCTGGAAGCGCTCGCTCAAGATGCAGGTGTTCATGGACCGCGTGCTGCTGAAGGTGCCGGTGTTCGGCCACCTCGTGCGCATCTCGTGCATCGCGCGCTGGGCGCGCACGCTCTCCACCATGTTCGCCGCCGGCGTGCCGCTGGTGGAGGCGCTGGAATCGGTGGCCGGCGCGTCCGGCAATTACGAGTATTACGTCGCCACCAAGAAGATCCAGGCCGAGGTGTCCACGGGCTCGAGCCTCACGTCCGCGATGCAGGGCACCGACGTCTTCCCCAACATGGTGATCCAGATGGTGGCGATCGGCGAGGAGGCGGGCTCGCTCGACGCCATGCTCTCCAAGGTCGCCGACTTCTTCGAGGCGGAAGTGGATGACGCGGTCGAGGCGCTGTCGAGCCTGATGGAGCCCATGATCATGGTGGTGCTCGGCACGCTGATCGGCGGCATGGTCGTCGCCATGTATCTGCCCATTTTCAAGATGGGCCAGGCCGTTTGACCGCCGCCTTCACCGCGTACCCCGCTTTTCTCGTCACCGTAGCAGTCCTCGCCGGCCTGGTCGTCGGCAGCTTTCTCAACGTCGTCATCCACCGGCTGCCGAAGATGCTCGAGCGCCAGTGGCGCTCGGAGTGCGCGGAGCTCGCGGGCACTCCCCCGCCGCCGGCCGCCGAGCGCTACGATCTCGTCAAGCCGCGCTCGGCCTGCCCGCAATGCGGCCACCGGATCGCGGCGATCGAGAACATCCCGGTCGTGAGTTACCTCGCGCTGCGCGGCAAGTGCTCCGCCTGCAAGGCGCCGATCTCGCCTCGTTACCCGGTGGTGGAGGCGCTCGCCGGCGCGCTCGCTGGCTACATCGCCTGGCGCTACGGGCTCAGCGCCGCCGCGCTCGGCGCGGCGCTCTTCGCGTCGGCGATGATCGCGCTCGCCTTCATCGACCTCGACACGTTCTACCTGCCCGACAGCATCACCCTGCCACTGCTGTGGGCGGGGCTGCTCTTCAACGTCGGCGGAGTCTTCACCGATCTCAAGTCGGCGGTGATCGGCGCCGCGGCAGGCTACCTCGCGCTGTGGGCCGTGTACTGGGCCTTCAAGTTCGCCACCGGCAAGGAGGGCATGGGCTACGGGGATTTCAAGCTGCTGGCGGCGATCGGCGCCTGGCTCGGCTGGAAGATGCTGCCGCTCACGATCCTCGCGTCCTCCCTCGTCGGCGCGGTGGTCGGGATCGGGCTGATCGTGTTCGCGAGGCACGCGCGCGAGAAGCCGATCCCGTTCGGCCCCTACCTCGCGGCCGCCGGCCTGATCGCCCTGTTCTGGGGCGAGCGCATCAACCGCGTCTACTTCGAGCTCTTCTAGCATGCCGTACTGCGTCGGCCTCACCGGCGGCATCGGCGCAGGCAAATCGGTCGTGTCCGGCCTGCTCGGCGAGCTCGGCGCGGCAGTGGTGGATACCGACGAGATCTCGCGCGCGCTGACCGCCCCGGGCGGCGCCGCGATCGCCGCGATCCGGGAGCGGTTCGGTCCGCAGGCGATCGGCCCCGACGGCGGCCTCGACCGCGAGCGCATGCGGCAGCACGTGTTCCAGGATGCGCAATCGCGGCGCGAGCTCGAGACGATCCTGCATCCGCAGATCCGGGCCCGCACGCGCGAGGCGATTGCCGCCGCGCGCGGGCCCTACGTCGTGGTGGTGGTGCCGCTCCTCCTCGAGACCGGGGCCTGTATGGAGTTCGTCCGGCGCGTGCTGGTGGTGGATTGCGACGAGGCGGAGCAGGTGCGCCGCGTCACAGCCCGCAGCGGGATGACCCCGGAAGAAGTCCGCCGGATCATGGCGACACAGCTGCCGCGCGCCGAGCGGCTGCGGCGCGCCGACGACGTGGTGCGCAACGACGGCAGCCTCGATGCGCTGCGCCTCCAGGTCCGGGAAATCCATTCCCGCTACCTCGCTCTCGCGCGCGAGGCGTGAGGCCGCGCCCGGTGACCCCTTTATAATTGCCGGGTTTTGATGAATACTGGCCACTCTACCCTCACCCCTTCCCCCTCTCCCTATTGTGATCAGCTACGAGCATCCACTGAGCGAGCGCGTGCGCACGCTGCTGCGGCTCGAAGACCTGTTCGAGCGCGTCGACTATTTCCTGCATAAGAACGACGCGCACGAGCATCACGTCGCGCTGCTCTCGATCTTCGAGATCCTGGAGGTGTCGGGCCGCGCCGATCTGAAGTCCGACCTGCTGCAGGAGCTCGAGCGCCAGAAGCACTCGCTGGAGGCGCTGCGCGACAATCCCGAGGTCTCGGGCGAGGCGCTCGACAACGTGCTGTGGCAGATCGACCAGGCCTGCGCGCGGCTCTACAAGGCCTCCGGCAAGATCGGCCAGGAGCTGCGCGAGAACGAGTGGCTGATGAGCATCCGGCAGCGCACCGGCATTCCCGGCGGCGTGTGCGAATTCGACCTGCCTTCCTACCATTACTGGCTGCAGCAGGATGCGGAGCAGCACCGCCACGACCTGCAGCAGTGGCTCGCGCCGTTCCTGCCGATGCGGGACGCCATCGCGATCGTGCTGCGGCTGCTGCGCGAGTCCGGCAAGACCACCTCGCAGATCGCCTACCAGGGCGTCTACCAGCAGATGATGGCGGGGCGGCTCTCGCAGATGCTGCGCATACGCCTGAAGCGCGAGTACCACTGCGTGCCGGAGATCAGCGCGAACAAGTACGCGTTGAACATCCGCTTCACCACCCAGGAAGGCATTCAGCGGCCGAAGGCTGCCGAGTCGGACGTCGAGTTCGAGCTGACCTTCTGCAGTCTCTAGAACCCATCTCAAAAATACCGCCCGAGCAGAATAAGCATGCCTTCGAGGACTACGGGAGGGCGCGGGTCCTGTCAGAACGGTCGGGGCCCGCTCCGAGGCTTCCCGCGCACTGCGCACGCCCGCGGGCCGGGTGGCAGAGCGGTTGGGATCTGGCTCCGGATTTCCGGTACGGGTACTGAGGGTCCAAGGGAGTTGTCCTGATCGATTGACCAAGTGGGCTGGGAAATCCGGAGAAGATCACAGCCGCTCTGACAGGACCCGCCCCGCGGCCTACGGCCTACGTTCAGGGTGAACCGTCGAAGTCGAAGGGCGAACAATCAGGCTTTTGAGATGGGTTCTAGGCAAATGAATCCCGACCCGCGCATCGTGGCCTGCCCGACCTGCGGCAAGCCGGTGGCCTGGACCCGGGCTCAGGCGTTCCGGCCATTCTGCTCCGAGCGCTGCAAGCTGATCGACCTCGGCGCGTGGGCGGCCGAGCGCTACCGCGTCCCGGTGGTGGAGGACAAGGACCGGCTGGAAGAGCAGGGGCCGGACTCGGCTCCGCCGCCGGCCGCGGAAAAATAGCGGAGATAAACCGGCGCGCAGCCGCCCGGGTCTAACGCTGCTTCGTGCCGGCCCAGCCGTGCTCGGAGAGATCGATCGTGACGCCGTCGGGCCCGGTGAACTTGACCTCGACATTGCCGCGCTTCGCCATCTCCTCGGTTCCCGGATAGGGGCGGTGCACGGCGCCGGCCTTCTCGAAGCGCGCCCGCGCTTTTTTCATGTCCGCGACCTCGACCCCGAAGTGATGGACGCCGGTGTACCGGGGCCCGCCCTCCGTGATGGCGGGCTCCTCGCTCTTGAACTTGAGGATCGCGAGGTTGACGTGGCCGTCGGAGAGGTAATAGCCCTCGGCGCTCGCGGAGTTGAGCTTGCCCACCTGCTTCAGGCCGAGCCCCTCGATGTAGAAGCGCGCCGTTGCCTCCGGGTCCCGCGTGCCGATCGCGATGTGCCGTATGCGTGCCATGGTCTCCTCCCTCAACCGCAAAAAATCATGCGCCTGGCAGACGCGGCCGGTCAAGTCGCGTCAAATCCGGACGCATGGCGCCGGTTTAACTCCGCGTGTTGGAACGGACGTTGCCGCCGTTCAACACGCGGCGCGCAGCTCAGCTCCAGGCCGCGCGCATCATGCTGATGCCGTGCGCGCCGTGGCGCCACGCCGGTTCCAGGTCCGCCGGCCCGAGACCGCCGAGCGCGTAAACCGGCAGCGCGCGGTCCTTGACGAGCGCCGCGAAGCGCGTCCAGCCGAGTCCGGGCGCGCCGGGGTGGCTCGGGGTCGGAGCGACCGGCCCCAGCACCGCGAAGTCCGCTCCCAGCGCCTCGGCCCGGGCGAGTTCCCCGGCGTCGTGGCACGAAGCGCCCACGAGACCGAGCTCGGGACGGCGGCGGATTTCCTTCAACTGGGCAGCGGTCAGGTGCACGCCGTCGGCGCCGAGCTCGCGCGCAAGGTCGAGGTTGGCGTTCACCAGCACGCGCGCGCGGTGGGCGTGCGCAGCCGCGATCACGCGTCCGGCAAAGTCCTTGAGCGCCTTCTCGTCGAGCCCCTTCTCCCGCACCTGCACCAGCCTGAGCCCGCGGGCGAGCGCCTGCTCGAGGCGCCGCAGGAGCTCCGCCCGCCCCAACGCCCCGGCGTGGGTGATCCCGTACACCGGCGGCAGCTTCAAGGCCCGCAGGATCGGCGCGTTGGCCGGTAGCAGCGGATCGACCGAGATCGCGTCCGGCATTTGCCACACGAATCTCTGGCTCTCGCGCGCGCGCAGGGTTCCCGTCCACTTCACCACGCGGAAGAAACGCAGCCTGACCGCGGCGTGCGCGTAGTCGTAGTCGCGGGTGAGCCACGGATAGGCGGTCTCGACGTCGATGGCGAGCTCCTCGTGCAGCTCGCGCGCGAGCGCCGGCAGCGGCGCTTCGCCCGCCTCGACCTTGCCGCCGGGGAATTCCCAGTAGCCGGCGTAGACCTTGCCGGCCGGGCGCTGCCCGAGGAGAAAGCAGCCGTCCTCCCTCTGGATGACGGCCGCCGCGACTTCGACGCGGCCGGAGGGATGAAGATCGGGGGATGTGCTATGTGGAACGGCCGTTACTTCCGACTTCCGACTTTCGACTTTCGACTTCATCTCCTGGACTTGCCGCCGTCGTCCTTCAGCCTCGACCTTCCGGCCCAGTCGCGCGCGAACTGCCAGGCGACGCGCCCACTGCGCGATCCGCGCTGCATCGCCCATTGCAGGGCGGCGCGCTGCACCTCGCCGGAGCGCGCGCCCGGCGCCTTGTAGTGCTCGAGCCACACGCCGACGATTTTCAGGTAGTCCTCCTGGTCGAAGGGATAGAACGCCGCCCACAGCCCGAAGCGCTCCGAGAGCGACACCTTCTCCTCCGAGGTCTCGCTCGGGTGGATTTCCTCGCCGACGTGCTTGTAGTCGAGGTTCTCCTGCATGTACTCCGGCATCAGGTGGCGCCGGTTGGAGGTCGCGTAGATCACGCAATTGTCGGTCGCCGCCGCGATCGAGCCGTCGAGCACGACCTTCAGCGCCTTGAATCCCGGCTCGCCGGCGTCGAACGAGAGGTCGTCGCAGTAGAGCACGAAGCGCTCCGGCCGCTCGCCGATGCGGTCCACGATGTCGGGGAGATCCACGAGGTCGTGCTTCTCCACCTCGATCAGCCTTAGGCCCCGCGGCGCGTACTTGTTGAGCAGCGCCTTGATGAGCGAGGACTTGCCGGTGCCGCGCGCGCCGGTGAGCAGCACGTTGTTCGCGGGAAAGCCCTCCACGAACTGGCGCGTGTTGCGCTCCACGAGCTCCTTCTGCGCGTCGATGCCCTGGAGGTCGCGCAGCGCGATGCGGTGCACGTGCCTGACCGGCTCGATGTGGGCGCGGCCGTTCTTCTTGCGCCAGCGGAAGGCGATGGAGGCGCTCCAGTCCGTCGGGGCCGCCTCGTGCGGCAGCAGGCGCTCGAGCCGCCCGAGCAGACCTTCCGCCTGCGCCACCAGCTTCGCAACCTCGTTCATAGACGGGCCATCTTAAACCAGTTGTCAGGTCCTGTATTCCGCGTTGATCGTCACGTAGTCGTGCGACAGGTCGCAGGTCCAGACCGTCGCGGCGGCCGCGCCGCGGTTCAACACGACCCGCACGGTGATCTCGGGCTGCCGCATGACGCGCGCCCCGTCGGCCTCCCGGTAGCCGGCACTGCGCCCGCCGTTCTTCGCGACCAGCACCTCGTCGAGGTAGAGGTCGACCTTGTCCACCGCGAGGTCGGGCACGCCGGCGTAGCCGACCGCCGCGAGGATCCGGCCGAGGTTGGGGTCGGAGGCGAAGAACGCGGTTTTCACCAGCGGCGAATGCGCGATCGAGTAGGCCACTCTGCGGCATTCCTCCTCCTGCCGCCCGCCTTCGACGCGGACGGTGATGAACTTGGTCGCGCCCTCGCCGTCGCGGATGATCGCCTGCGCGAGTTCCGCGGCCACCGCCGAGATGCCGTCGAGCAGCGCCCCGTACGCCGCCCCCTTCGCGTCGCCGATTTCCGCCGCGTCGGCGCGGCCGGTTGCGATCAGCATGAAGGAATCGTTGGTGGAGGTGTCGCCATCCACCGTGATCTGGTTGAAGGAGCGTTGCGCCGCCCGTGCCACCATCGAGCGCGCGAGCGGGAGCGCCAGACGGGCGTCGGTAGCCACGAATCCGAGCAGCGTGGCCATGTTGGGATGGATCATGCCGGCGCCCTTCGCGATGCCGGTGATGGTGACATCCGCACCGTCCACCTTGACGCGTCGCGAGGCGGCCTTCGGCAGCGTGTCGGTTGTCATGATCGCCTGCGCCGCCGCAAGCCAGTTGTCCTCCCGCAGGTCTGCGAGGCAGGCCGGAAACCCGGCCGCAACACGTTCCACCGGGAGCGGCTCCATGATGACCCCGGTCGAGAACGGCAGCACCTGCGCCGCGGCGCAGCCGATGAGCCGCCCCAGCTCGCTGCAGGTCCGGCGCGCCGCGGCAATGCCATCCTTTCCGGTGCCGGCGTTGGCGCAGCCGGTGTTGACGACGAGCGCCCGGACGGACGCGCCGGGGTCGAGCATGGACAGGTGCTGGCGTGCCACTGTCACCGGCGCGGCGCAGAAGCGGTTCTGCGTGAACACGCCGGCCACCTGCGCGCCGTTGTCGAGCTTCATCACCAGGAGGTCCTTGCGGTCCGCCTTGCGGATCCCTGCCTCGGTCACGCCCAGGCTCACGCCCTTGACGGGCAGCAGGGTCTTCGGATCGGGCGGCTTCAGATTGACGGGCATGCGGGCGGCGCGCCGGAAAAACGGGACGCCGGAATTATAGCGGGGAAAACTGGGGTACCTTCGGGGCGAACCCGCGGCTCGCCGACTCGTAACCGTCACGAGGAACGAGCAACGAGCCACTCTTCTAGGTCAGCCGGCCGTGGCAGTGCTTGTACTTCCTGCCCGAGCCGCACGGGCAGGGGTCGTTGCGCCCCACCTTCTCGGCCGCCCGCACGAACGGCCGCGGCCGCTCGGCCACGGCCACGTCGCCCTCCGCTTCGGGCTCGGCCGCGGCGCCGCCGGAGCCGCCCGCGTATTCGGCGTGCTGGTACTGGATATTGCGCGGCGCTTCGTGCTCCTCCACCGCCGCGAGCTCCTGGGCGCTGCGGAACTGCATCACCATCAGGAACTTGGTGACATCGTTCTTGATCGACTCCAGCATGATGGAGAACAGCTCGAACGCCTCGCGCTTGTATTCCTGCGTCGGGTTCTTCTGCGCGTAACCGCGGAGATGTATGCCCTGGCGCAGGTGGTCGAGCGCGGCCAGATGCTCGCGCCAGTGCGTGTCGAGGCTCTGCAGCAGGATCGCGCGCTCGTAGTGGCGCATCTGCTGCGGCTCCACGATGGCGATCTTGTCCTGGTACTGCTTGCGCGCGACTTCAACGATGCGGCGGCGCAGTTCCTCCTCCTCGAGCTCGGGCTCGTCCTTCAGCCAGCGCGCCACCTCGACCCTGAGCTGGAGCTCGGCCGCAAGCGTCTTCTCCAGCCCCGCCGCGTCCCACTGCTCCTCCACGCTCCCCGGCGGAATGTGCTGGCTCACGCTGCTGTTCACGACATCGGCGCGCATCGCGTTGAGCGTCTCGGAGATATCGACGGATTCCAGCAGCTCGTTGCGCTGCTGGTAGATGACCTTTCTCTGGTCGTTCGCGACGTCGTCGTACTCCAGCAGGTGCTTGCGGATGTCGAAGTTGCGCGATTCGACCTTGCGCTGGGCGTTCTCGATGGAGCGCGTCACCCAGCGGTGCTCGATCGCCTCGCCCTCGGGCATCTTCAACCGCTCCATGATCGCCGCCACCCGGTCGGAAGCAAAGATCCTGAGCAGCGGATCCTCGAGCGACAGGTAGAACCGGCTCGACCCCGGATCGCCCTGGCGCCCGGAGCGGCCGCGCAGCTGATTGTCGATGCGGCGCGATTCGTGCCGCTCGGTGCCAACGATGTGCAGCCCCCCCGCAGCGACCACCTGGTTGTGCAGCTTCTGCCACTCGATGCGCGCGGCCTCGGCCTGCTTCCTGCGGCTCGCCTCGTCGAGCGCGGCGTCGGCCAGCAGCCGGTTGATCTCCGGCTCGGGATTGCCGCCCAGCACGATGTCGGTGCCGCGGCCCGCCATGTTGGTCGCGATGGTGATCATCTTGGGCCGCCCGGCCTGGATCACGATTTCGGCCTCGCGCGCGTGCTGCTTGGCGTTCAGAACGTTGTGCGGCAGCTTCTCTTGCTTGAGCATCTCGGACAGCAGCTCCGAGTTCTCGATCGAGGTGGTGCCGACCAGCGTCGGCTGGCCGCGGTCGTAGCAGTCCTTGATGTCGTTGATGATCGCGCGGTGCTTCTCGCGCGCCGTGCGATAGACCTGGTCCATGCGTTCTTCGCGGATCATCTTCATGTGCGTGGGAATCACGACGGTCTCGAGCCCGTAGATCTGCTGGAACTCGTAAGCCTCGGTGTCCGCCGTCCCGGTCATGCCCGCGAGCTTGCCGTACATGCGGAAATAGTTCTGGAAGGTGATCGTCGCGAGCGTCTGGTTCTCCTTCTGGATTTCCACCCCTTCCTTGGCCTCGACCGCCTGGTGCAGGCCCTCCGACCAGCGCCGCCCCGGCATGAGCCGGCCGGTGAACTCGTCCACGATGATGATCTCGCCGCCCTGCACCACGTACTGCTGGTCGCGGTGAAACAGGTTGTTGGCGCGCAGCGCCGCGTTCAGGTGGTGCATCAGGTGGATGTTCGCCGGGTCGTAGAGGCTCGTTCCGGGCGTGAGCAGCCCGGCTTTCGACAGCAGCTGCTCCGCGTGCTCGTGCCCCTGCTCCGACAGCAGCACCTGGTGCGCCTTCTCGTCCACCCAGTAGTCGCCCGCGGCGTCCTCCTTTTTCTGGCGTACGAGGCTGGGGACGACCCGGTTCATGCGGACGTAGAGATCGGTGGTGTCCTCCGCCTGCCCCGAGATGATGAGCGGCGTGCGCGCCTCGTCGATGAGGATCGAGTCCACCTCGTCCACGATCGCGTAGTGCAGCCCGCGCTGCACCCGCTCGGAGACCTGGTAGACCATGTTGTCACGCAGGTAGTCGAAGCCGAACTCGTTGTTGGTGCCATAGGTGATGTCGGCGCCATAGGCGCGGCGCTTCGCGTCCTGGCGCTCTTCCGGCGCGAGATCGTGGAACGCGAGGTTGACCCCCACGGTGAGGCCCAGGAAGCCGTAGATCTTGCCCATCCAGTCGGCGTCGCGGCTGGCCAGGTAGTCGTTGACCGTCACGATGTGCACGCCCTCGCCGGCGAGCGAGTTGAGATAGGCGGGGAGGGTCGCGACCAGCGTCTTGCCCTCGCCCGTGCGCATTTCCGCGATCTTCCCGTTGTGGAGCGCGACTCCGCCGACGAGCTGCACGTCGAAATGTCGCATGTTGAGGGTGCGCCGGGCGGCCTCGCGCACCACCGCGAACGCTTCCGGAAGCACTTCTTCGAGGGCGTCGCGGCGGGCGTTCTTGCGCTCCTTCGCGAGCTGCGCGGCGCGCTCGGCGTCGCCGCCGGCGTCCCCGGAGACCCGCGCGAGCCGGTCGCGGACGCGCGCGCGGAACTCGTCCGTCTTCGCGCGCAACTCGGCATCCGTCAGCTTCTGGGTCTGCGGCTCGAGCGCGTTCACCGCGCGCACCTGCCGCCCATACTGGCGCAGCAGCCGGTCGTTGCGGCTGCCGAAGATCTTTCTCAAAATCGTCTGGATCATTTCCTGCAGGCTACGTTAAACGAAAAGGGGTGGGGAAACGCCCCACCCCTTACCGGATCCTCGCTGCGCGGATCAACTGGGCAGTCGCAGGAACCCCGCCGGATTGACCGGCGCCCCGCGCTGGCGCACCTCGAAATGCAGGTGGGTGCCGGTCACGCGCCCCGTCTTGCCGACCTCCCCGATCTTCGCGCCCCGGAGCACCACATCTCCGATCTTCACCAGCCGCTTCGAAGCGTGCGCGTAACGCGTAATCAGGTTGTTGCCGTGATCGATCTCGATCATATTACCATACTGCGGGTGCATGTCCGAGTAGACGACGACGCCGCCCGCAGCCGCGCGAAACGCGGTGCCGTGCTCGGCTATGACGTCGATGCCTTCGTGAAACGCCCGCTGGCCGGTAAACGGATCGATGCGCCAGCCGAAGTTCGACGAGTACCAGCCACCCTCCACCGGCAGTATCGTCGGCAGCAGCTTCTTCTTCGCGCTGTCGATCGTGAACAGCGATTCGAGCACGCCGAGCTTGTCGCCGCGGTCCTCCACCTGCCGCGTCAGCAGGTCGAGCTGGCGCGTGAAGTCACTCAGCGAGAGGTCCTGCGACGGCAGCGACGACACGGCGCCGCCGCGTGCCGGCGGCTCGTTGAATACCAGGTCCTGCGGCTTGAACCCCGCCAGCTTGGCGAGCCGCTCGCCGAGGGTATCGAGGCGCACCAGCTGCGCCTGCATCTGGCCGAGCCGCACGGCCATGGCATTGAGATTCTCGCGCAGGTAGGACTCGGTCTTGGCGTGCTGCTCCTGCTGGGCCGAGAGCAGGATCGACTGCAGGTAGGGGACGTTGAGCTCGGCAGCGTAGCGCAGCAACACATAGTTGATCGCGGAGGCCAGCGCCAGCACGGTAACCATCAGGCCCAGGCCGAGCAGGACGAACTGCGGCAGCCCCAGGGTGATGGTCTTCGCCTTCGCCAGCTTCCCGGAAACCAGGATAATATTCATCGTCCTTCTCCCGACACTCCCCGGTGCCTGTACAGAAGATCGGCGATGTCATCGCCCGCTCCGGCGGGCTCGAGGCACTTGCCCGTCGCGCCCGCCGCCTGAGCGACCTGCAACAGCTCCTTCTCGAAGCGACGCCCCCGGCACTCGCCGCGGCAACCCGGGTTACGGACCTGAAGGCGGGAACATTGTTCGTCCAGGCTGACAATCCCGCCGTGGCGGCCAAACTCCGGCAACTCGCGCCGCGACTGCTGAAACACCTTCAAACTCGACACGGCGAGATTACTGGAATCCGGGTGGGCGTGCAAGTAAAAACGCACAAAATCAAGGCTGAGGACCATGTCACGAAGCCTCCGTTACCCTCTGAAGCCATTCGGGAATTGGAGGGCCTCGCGCATACGCTTCCGGCCTCGCCTCTCAGGTCCGCGCTCGAGCACCTGCTCGCTCGGCGCGATTCCACGAAGCGGACCTAAGTTGCGGGATTGCGCCGGTCAGGCCGGCTGGGGCTGCCAAGCGAGGAACGCGGGCGCGTCCTCCTCCCGCTCGAAACTGACGAACTCCCAGGCGGGCTTTTCCTCGAGCAGCCGGCGCAGCAGCCGGTTGTTGAGCGCGTGCCCCGACTTGTAGCCCGAGAACGCGCCGATCACCGGGTGGCCGAGGAGATAGAGGTCGCCGATCGCGTCGAGCACCTTGTGCTTGACGAACTCGTCTTCGTAGCGCAAGCCGTCGGTATTGAGCACGCGATACTCGTCCATCACGATCGCGTTGTCGAGGCTGCCGCCGAGCGCGAGTCCCTGCGCCCGCATCGTCTCGACGTCCTGCATGAAACCGAAGGTGCGCGCGCGGCTCACCTCCTTGACGTAGGAGGTGGTCGAGAAATCCACCGTGACCGACCGGCTGGCTTTCTCGAACACCGGGTGCGCGAAATCGATTGCCATGGTGAGCTTGAAGCCGTTGTAGGGCTCGAAGCGCACCCACTTGTCGCCTTCCTTCACCTCGACCGGCTTCAGGACGCGGACGAACCGCTTCGGGGTGCCCTGCGCCTCGATGCCAGCCGACTGCAGCAGGAATACGAACGGGCCCGCGCTGCCGTCCATGATCGGCACCTCGGGCGCCGTGAGGTCGACGTAGACATTGTCGATGCCGAGGCCGGCGAGCGCCGACATCAGGTGCTCGACCGTGTAGACGCGCGCCTCGCCTTTTTCCAGGCAGGAGGAGAGCCGGGTATCGCCGACCGCATAGGGTTCGCCCTTGATTTCGACCGGTGGCGTGAGGTCGATGCGCCGGAACACAATGCCGGTGTTGGCCGCCGCCGGCCGCAGGGTCATGTAGATCTTGGTGCCGGTATGCAGACCCACGCCGGTGGCGCGGATGATGTTCTTCAGCGTGCGCTGCGAAACCACTGGAAAACTTCCTGATATTTCAGATTGTTAACGAAACGAATTCTATCACGCGCGATTGCTGCCGCGCAAAAAAATCTGCGGCAAACCGGTCGCGTCGGCACCGACAGTCGTGCGCCGGCAGGCATTCCCGCCCGCGCGCTCGACGCCGTGCGGCGTTGGGGTCCCTCGTCCGCCCTCCGTCGCGCTAGTCGGCCTGCTTGCGCAGGAACGCCGGGATGTCGAGCATCTCGACGCCGGACTGCCGCATGGCCTCGACCGTCGCGTCGCGGTTGCGCTTGGAGCGCATCACCGCCGGCATCTCGAGCGCGCCATAGTCGACTTCCAGCGGCTGGTTGTCCGTGCCGGTCCTGCCCGTCACCACGGTAAGCGGCTTCGCCTGCCGCTGCACCGCGGGTTTGCCGAGCCCGGTCGCGATGATCGTCACCCGCAACTGCTCGCCCAGCGCATCGTCGTACACCGTCCCGATGATGGGATGCGCGGAATCCGACGAGAACGCCTTGATCGTGCCCATCACGTCGTACATCTCCTGCAGCTGGAACGTCGCCTTGCTCGCGGAGATGTTGACCAGCACGCCG
>Ga0233416_10000290_pt1 | contig 15393 bp, 13 predicted proteins | sample Sediment_Towuti__2_FD_188638 | JGI IMG/M metagenome (GOLD analysis project Ga0233416, IMG submission 188638) | Sediment microbial communities from Lake Towuti, South Sulawesi, Indonesia - Sediment_Towuti_2014_0_MG | ecosystem: Environmental > Aquatic > Freshwater > Lake > Sediment | place... | reverse complement strand
GCAGCGCCAGCGGGAAGTTGCCGCGGATCATCTGGCTCAGCCGGTTCGCCTTGCCCTCGAGCGAGAGCCGATCGCCGGTGATCTTCTCGTAGTGCTCGAGCTCGAGCTGGAAGAGCTTGACGATCTCGACCGCCTGGCCCGCGGCCCCCGCGATCGCGATCGCCGAGTACTCGTCGGCCTCGAAGACCTTCTCGATCTTGTCGTCGGCGATCGAGAAGCCCTCGGTCGCACGCCGGTCGCCGGCCATGACGATGCCGCCCTCGAACTTCAGACCGACGACGGTCGTCCCGTGCAGGGCGGGAGCGTCGGAGCCGGGCGGCGTCTGGGTCGGCATCGACACGAGCTCGGGCCGTGTGCGCAGGACCAGATCGAAGAAGGACGGGTTCGCGCCGATCCCGTCGCCCGTGGACAGACGCGGGGGCGTGTCGTCGCTCACTCCCCACCCTTCTGGACGTAGGACTTCACGAACTCCTCGGCGTTCTCCTCGAGCACGGAGTCGATCTCGTCGAGGATGTCGTCCATCTCCTCCTTGAGCTTCTCGCCCTTCGCGCTCGCCTTGACCTGGCCGGCGTCCTCGCCCTCCGCGCCGCCGCCGGACCTGCGCTGGACCTTCTTCTGCTCCTGCTCTTGAGGCACGATCGATCTCCCTTCGGCTCCGCGAGCCGGCGACGAGATTCTACCCTCGGGCGTGCTCAGGACCGGAGCAACTCGAGCAGTGTGGCGGGATCAGCCGAGCGTTCGAGCAGCGCCTCGACGTGGTCGCGCGTGCCCTTGAGCGGCTCGCGCATCGGGACGCGCTGCAGGGCCTCCACCCCCGTGTCGAAGATCATCGAGTCCCACGACGCGGCGGCGATGGCGTCCGGGTACCTCGCGATGCAGCGCCCACGGAAGTACGCGCGCGTGTCCTCTGGCGGCTCCGTCACCGCCCGATCGATCTCGGCGTCGCTCGCGAGCCGGTCGAACGCGCCGGCGGCCTCGAGCCGGTAGTAGAGGCCCTTGGCCCGCCGCACGTCGTGGTACTGGAGGTCGACCAGGCGCAGCTTCGGATCGGACCAGTCGAGCCCGTCGCGCTCGCGGTAGCCTTCGAGCAGGCGGAGCTTCGCCACCCAGTCGAGCTCGCGGTGCAGCGTCAGCGGGTCCTCCTCGAGCGCGGCGAGGGTGCGCTCCCAGCGCTCGACGACCTCCTCGTTCTCGGCGCTCGGGTCCTCCTGCTCCACGTACTTCTTCGCGCGCTCCAGGTACTCCCACTGCAGCTGCACGGCCGAGAGGCGTCTCCCGTCGCCGAGCCGGATCGGTACCCGGCACGTGATGTCTCGAGAGACCTCGTGGAGGGAGGCCACCGGGTTCGCGAGCGAGAGATCGGGGAGGTACTCGTCTTCGATCATCTTCAGCACGAGCGCGGTCGTCCCCACCTTGAGGAAGATCGCGACCTCGCACATGTTGGCGTCGCCGACGATCACGTGCAGTCGCCGGTAGCGCTCCGGATCGGCGTGGGGCTCGTCACGCGTGTTGATGATCGGGCGCTTCAGCGTCGTCTCGAGGCCCACCTCCGCCTCGAAGAAGTCCGCTCGCTGGGTGATCTGGTACCGATGACGACCCTGCTCGTCCCAGGAGGCTTCGGAGCCCAGCTTGCCGGCACCCGTGAACACCTGCCTGCTCACGAAGAACGGCGTGAGATCCCGCACGATGCTCGCGAAGGGGGTCGCTCGGTCCACGAGGTAGTTCTCGTGCGTGCCGTAGGAGTTGCCCTTCCCATCGCTGTTGTTCTTGTAGATCGCGAGACGCTGACCGGGCGGCACGGCACGGTCGAGCTCCTCGAGCGAGCGCTCGAGCACCCGCTCGCCCGCCTTGTCGTGGACGACGAGCTCGCGAGGCGACGCGCACTCCGGCGTCGAGTACTCGGGATGCGCGTGGTCCACGTAGTAGCGGGCACCGTTCGAAAGGATGACGTTCGCGAGCCCTAGGTCCTCCTCGGTCGGCTCCCGCATCGGCACCGGCTCGAACCCGCGAGCGTCGCGGTGCGGTGACTCCTGCTCGTAGTCCCAACGGATGCGGCGCAGCGATCCGGCGTACGTGCTGATCAGCAACGAGGAAGACAGGACGGGGTTGAAGTCCGCCGATCCGACCGCCGAGATGCCGTACTCTGTCTCGGTGCCGAGAACCTTCGGGATGGCCACCCGGCCACCCTACAGGTACTGACCGGCGCTGACCCGCTCGACCTGCCGGCCCTCCTCGCGGCCGTCCCCGAGGAGCGTGCGCACGTAGACGATGCGCTCGCCCTTCTTCCCGGAGATCCGCGCCCAGTCGTCGGGGTTGGTGGTGTTCGGCAGGTCCTCGTTCTCCTTGAACTCATCGTGGATCGCGTGGAACAGGTCCTCCGACTTGATCCCCTTCTCGCCGGTGGACAGGAAGCGCTTGATGGCCTCCTTCTTCGCGCGTCGCACGATGTTCTCGATCATCGCGCCCGAGTTGAAGTCCTTGAAGTACAGGACCTCCTTGTCTCCGCTCGCGTAGGTGACCTCGAGGAACCGGTTCTCCTCGCTCGTGGCGTACATCCGGTCGACCGTCTGCTGGATCATCCGCGAGGTCGCGACCTTCACTTCGCCGGTGCTCCTCTGCACTTCCTCCGGGTGGATCGGGACGGTCGGGTTCAGGTACTTGCCCATGATGTCCGCGGCCTGCGCGGCGTCCGGCCGTTCGATCTTGATCTTCACGTCGAGCCGACCCGGCCGCAGGATCGCCGGGTCGATCAGGTCCTCGCGGTTCGAGGCGCCGATCACGATCACGTTCTTCAGCGTCTCGACCCCGTCGAGCTCCGAGAGCAGTTGCGGCACGATCGTGGACTCCACGTCGCTCGAGATCCCGGTGCCGCGCGTCCGGAAGATGGAGTCCATCTCGTCGAAGAACACGATGACCGGCAGGCCCTCTTCGCTGCGCTCCTTCGCGCGCTGGAAGATCTGGCGGATCTGACGCTCGGTCTCGCCGACGTACTTGTTCAGCAGCTCGGGACCCTTGATGTTGAGGAAGTACGAGTGGGCGTCCTGTCGGCCGGTGCGCTCGCGCACCTTGTCCGCCAGAGACTTCGCGACCGCCTTGGCGATGAGCGTCTTCCCGCAGCCGGGGGGTCCGTACAGGAGCACGCCCTTCGGCGCCTCGAGCTGGTGCTCCTGGAACAACTCCGAGTACAGGAACGGCAGCTCGACGGCATCGCGGATCGCCTCGATCTGCCCCTCGAGTCCGCCGATATCCTCGTAGCCGACGTCGGGGATCTCCTCGAGGACGAGCTCCTCGACCTCCTCCTTCGGCAGCTTCTCGAGCGCGACGTTCGACCGTGGGTCGATCAGCAGCGGGTCGCCGGCTCGGATGAGCTCGTCGCGCAGTCCGGCGGACAGCACCGCCACCAGCTCCTCGTCGCCGTGGCCGACGACGACCACGCGGTCGTCCCCGAGGCGGTCCTTCACCTTCATGACCTCGCCGGCGCGGTCGGGCTCGAGGGCCTCGACCACGTTCAGGGCCTCGTTCAAGATCACCTCGGCGCCCTTGCGCAGCAGGCTCGCGTCGAGGTCCGGGGACGCGTTCACACGCATCTTCCGCCCGGCTGTGAACACGTCGACCGAGCCGTCGTCGTTCGTGCCGAGGTAGACGCCGAAGGAGGCCGGAGGCTGGCTGAGCTTGTCCACCTCCTCCCGGAGGGCCTCGATCCGCTCCCGCTCCCCCTTCAGGGTCGAGGCGAGCTTCCCGTTCTGGGTGAGCGCTCGGGCGAGGTCGCCCTTGGCCTCGAGCAGCTTCTCCTCGAGGATCTTGACCTGGCGGGGGGCATTCGTGAGCCGGCGCCGCAGCAGCGCGATCTCGTCCTCCAGGAACCGTGCCTGGACCTGGAGCTCGTGGATCTGCTTCTCGTATCGCTCCTGCTGTTCCCGGGGGTCGGGCTCGGGCATCTCCGTCACCTCCCGCGTGGGCGGCAAGTATACGTCCGGTCCTCCGCCGGGCCGGACAGCCCAGCGGAGGTCTTCGACCACCTATACGTTCTCGTCCCCCGGGCCGGACGACCTAAGTCCTTCGGCCACATTCCTCGCCACCGTGATGAAGCCCGTATGCGCGACCATCCGGTGATCGGGCCGCACGCTGCGCCCTCCGACGTGCCATGAGCGGTGGAGGACCTCGAAGGTCTCCAGGTGCTCGAACCCTGCCGGCTCGAGCGCGAGGACCAGCTGCTGCACCTGCACGGTCGTGGGCAGGTATCCGCAGACGATCCCGCCCGGTTCGAGCACGACGCCCAGGGCTTCGAGCATCTCCCAGGGCTCGGGCATGTCGAGCACGACCCGGTCGAACCGCTCCCCCGTTCCGGCCACCTCGCGCAGGTCGCCCTCGCGCAGATCGAGCCATCCGGGCAGCCCGCCGAAGAACGCCTCGATGTTCTCCTCCGCCTTCGCCCGGAACTCCGGCCGCAGCTCGTAGGACACGACGCGTCCTTCGCGGCCCGTCGCCCGGCACAGCGCGAGGGTGAGCGAGCCCGAGCCCGTGCCGGCCTCGAGCACCCGCGATCCGGGGAAGATGTCGGCTTCGACGAGGATCGCCCCGACGTCCTTGGGGTAGACGACCTGAGCGCCCCTCGGCATCTTCAGCACGAAGTCGGCGAGCCGAGGCCGGAAGCACGTGAAGGCCATCCCGGTCGCCGAGCGCACGACGGTGCCCTCGGGGGCGCCGATCACCTCATCGAGCGCGAGCGCGCCGCCGTGCGAGTGCCAGGTCTGCCCGGCCTGCAGCCGGACGAGGTAGCGGCGATCGCGCGAGTCCACGAGCAGGATCCTCTCGCCCGCCTCGAATGGCCCGCTCACGCGCCCGCCCGCCCGTAGATCTCGACGGGCAGCACCTCGCCGGCCAGCTCCGAGGCGAGCTCGCGCGCCTCCGCCTCCGGCGTCGTGGGCGCCACCGGCTCCTCGAGCCGTGTGCCCGTCACCTGGGCGCGCGCGCGGCAGAAGGCGCAGAAGCGGCCGGTGGTGGGCTGGCCGCAGGAGCCGCACGGGCGAAGGTCGGCCTCGTCCTGCCGCGCGAACAGCGGCGCGCCTCGCTCCAGGTACGAGAGGAAGAACTGCGCCTTCGTGCCGGGCGAGGTCGCCTCGAGCTGGTCCATCGCCTCCTTGTAGCGGAGCTGCGTGTTGCCGGCGACGAGGGGACACTCCTCGACCACGTAGTCGATGCCGCGGAGGAACGCGTAGGCGGCCGTCTCGAGCTCCGAGAGCCGATACAGGGGCTTCACCTTCTTCACGAGCCCCGCCTCGGCCGGGAGGATCGGGCACTGACGCGCGATGTAGTCGGTCTGCCACCGCAGGGTGTTGCCGAGGAGCGTGGCGGCCTCGTCGTCGAGGTTGTGGCCGGTGACGATCACATCGGATCCGTGCTCCAGGGCGGCGCGGTTGAACACGTAGCGCTTCGACAGCCCGCACACGGCGCACGTCGAGCGGGAGCCGCGGGCACCGGCGGTCGGGATGTCGAACCCGTACTCCGAGGCGAGGTCGACCTCGATCAGCTCGGCGCTGCGAGCTCGTGCGAACGCCCGCACGAGCTCGGCCGAGCGCGAGGAGTACTCGCCGATCCCGAGGCCCACGTAGAGTCCGCTCGCCCGGTAGCCGAGCTCGAGCAGCACGTCCCACAGCGCGAGCGAGTCCTTGCCGCCCGACACGGCCACGAGGAGCCGATCCTTCGGACCGAACATGTCGTAGGCGCCGATCGCACGCTTCACCTGTTCCTGCACGTGGCGGACGAAGCAGTCCCGGCAGAAGGACGCGTTGTGCCGACGGATCTCGACGACGGCCGGCGCCTTGCACCGCCGGCACTTCATCCCGCTCACCGAGCTCCTCCGGAGATCACCGGTCGGATCTCGATCTCGTCGGCGTCGGAGACGCGATCCTCGCGGGTGAGGAGCTCGCGCTCGCGGATCACGAGCACGGTATCCGGGTTGATCCCGAGCTCGGCCAGCACGACGTGCACCTTTCGGTCGCCGGCCACCTCGAGCTCACGGTCCGGGTTGCGGAGCCTCACCTTCACGATGGTCCAAGGCTAGCGCACCCGGGGCTCCCGACCTCCCCGAGCGCCCCGCCGCGGCGGCGAGCAGCCACAGGAACACGCCCATCGGGACGTACCAGAGCCCGACCGGGTCCCCCGCGACCGCGAGGATCACCCCGAGGAGGCACAGCAGGACCGCCACGACGCGGCCGCCCGTCGAGGCGACGAGCGTTGCCCGCTCGTAGGACCCCGTCAGGCGCCACAGCCCCGCCCGCAGCAGCCGCCCGCCGTCGAGCGGGAGGCCCGGCACGAGGTTGAAGACGCCGACGCCGAGGTTCACGAGCGCGAGCGTGACCAACATGCCGGCCACGATCCCCTGGGTTGACTCGGCCGCTAGGCCGAAGGTCGCCCCGAGCAGGACGGACACGGCCGGCCCCACGAGCGCCACCGCGAACTCCCGTCCCGGTGTCGGTAGCTCGCCCCGGATCTCTGCCACGCCGCCGAACAGGAACAGGGTGATCCCTCGAACGTGGACGTCGAACCGCCGTGCGACCGCCGAGTGCGCGAGTTCGTGAGCGGTGAGGCACACGAAGAACGCGAGTCCGGTCACGACCCCCATCGCGACGTGCATCACATCCGAACGGCGCGGGTAGAGCTCCCCGAACCCCGCGGACGTGGCCCAGACGACGAGTCCGAAGACGAGGAACCACGACGCGTGGAGCCGGAGTTCGATCCCGAGGACCCTGCCGAGGCGAACGCTGAACCGACGCACCCGGCGAGCCTACCCGCGCCGGCGGCCGACTACGACTGCGGCAGCGGATTCACCCCGAGCGTCACCGACACCGTCCTGCGGCTACCGGACGACGAGCTCACGACCTCGACCGGCACCTCGTCGCCGGGCTCGTGCGCACGGATCAGCCTGCCGAGCGTCTCCGAGGTCGGGACCTGCTCCCCATCGAAGCTCACGATGACGTCACCGGTCTCGAGCCCGGCCTTCTCGGCCGGTCCGTCGGGCGACAGACGCAGGATGTACGCGCCGGAGCTGACCGGCAGGTCGAACTGGAGCGCGAGTCCCTCGGTCACCGACTGGGTGACGACCCCCAGATAGGCCACGGGGGCCGAGGGGTTCAAGGCCGCGGAGTTGATCGTCGGTTTCGCGGCGTCGATCGCGATCGCGAACCCGATGTTCTCGGCCGACCCAGCGCCAGCCGAGTTGATCCCGACGACCTCGCCCGCGAGGTTGAGGAGCGGCCCGCCGGAGTTCCCCGGGTTGATCGCCGCGTCGGTCTGGATCACGTTGCTGTAGGTGCGGACGTGGTTCGTGCACACCTCGCAGTTCGGATCGGTGGCGTCGATGCTCCGGCCGAGCGCCGAGACGATCCCCGTGGTGACCGTGGGGCCGCCCTCGAGCGCGAGCGCGTAGCCGATCGCCACCACCTGCTGGCCGAGTTTGAGCTCGTCCGAGTCCCCGAGCGGGATCGTCGGCAGATCCTGCGCCTCGATCTTGAGAACGGCCAGGTCGGCGGCCTCGTCGCCGCCGATCACGCGCGCCTGATACTCCTCCGAGTCGGGCCCCGGTGTGGTGACGGTGATCCGCTGCGCGGTCTCGACGACGTGGTAGTTCGTCACGATGATGCCGTCCGGGCGCACGATGAAGCCGCTCCCGACCCCCTGGCCGCCCCCCTCCGAGTACGGGTCCGCCGACATGGTGTCGGTGGTCACGTTGACGACGGCCGGCCGGACGTCCTCCACGAGCCGAACGACCGGGTCTCCCACGGTCTCGGCGGTGAGCCCGCCGAGCGACACAGGCGTCGCCGACGTCGCGCCCCCGTCCTGGACGACGGTCTTGGTGCACGCAGCGAGCGAGATCACGGCGAGCGAAGCGACTGCGATGGTGAAGCGGCGCATAGCGGGCATACCTCCTCGTCACATGATGGCGCTGAACAGCGCCCGACGACCATTCGCCACGACGGCCCTCGGAGTTCGAGCTCGCTCAGCTCGCGATGGACGAGGAGGTCACCGAGGGGCGTGGGAGCAGGCCGGCCTCCTCGATCACTCGGAGCAGCCCCTCCTCGTTCTTGATGGCCATCAGGTGCACGCCGCCGACCCCATCGATCTCACGGAGCTGCTGCACGATCTCGACCGCGATCTGGACGCCCACCTCGGCCTGTCGGTCGGGCGACGCCGCCTCTATCCGCTGGACGACGTCCTCCGGCACGTCGAGCCCGGGGACGCTGTCGCGCAGGTACCTAGCGGCCCGGGCCGACCGCATCACGAACACCCCACCGATGACCGGAACGCGCCCGAGGAGCCCCAGGTCCCCGGTCCGGGCCATGAACAGCCGCATCGCCGGCACGTTGAAGCAGATCTGCGTCTGGACGAACTCCGCACCCGCCTCGATCTTCTTCCCGAGGCGCATGGGCCGGAACTCCTGCGGGGGGGCGAACGGGTTCTCGACGGCGCCGATCAGGAAGGACGGAGGGCCCGTGAGGGCGCGTCCCGACAGGTACGTGCCGTCGTCGCGCATGATCCGCGCGATCCGCAGGAGGTGGACCGAATCGACGTCGTAGATCGGCTTCGCCTCCGGATGGTCGCCCGCGATCACGTCGTCCCCCGTCATGAGGCAGACGTTCCGCACGCCGAGGGCCGCGGCCCCGAGCAGATCCGCCTGGAGGGCCAGACGGTTCCGGTCCCGGCACGCGAACTGCTGGATCGCCTCGATGCCTCGGTCGATCAGCAGGTGCGCCGCGGCGAGCGGGGCGATGTGCGGGTGCGCCGTGCTGTTGTCGGTGCAGTTCACGGCATCGACGTACCCCTTGAGCACGTCTGCCACCTCGTGGACCGAAGACGGGTCGGCGCTGTCGGTCGTCGGAAGCTCGGCGGTGACGACGAACTCGTTCGCGAGGATCAGCTCGTGCAGACGACTGCGGGGCCCGACGGTCACGATCGGGGCGAACCCGTCCCGACGTGCTCGCGCCACGCCTTCGGCGCATGGCCGTCGCGCCGGGTGAACAGGTTCTCCCAGGAGGAGGTCTCTTGCAGCCTCCAATCGACGGGCTTCTGGATGTGACGCATCTCGTGGCGCCAGATCGGCAGCTTCGTGGAGCTCCGCCACGCCTGGACCCACACACACATCTGATCCGGCAGTACCTCGCAGTGTCCGTCCTGCAGCACCCCGCCGCAGGGGCCGTTCCGCAGGTTCTTCGGACACCGCATCGGGCACGACAACCCCGTCGAGTGGAGGATGCACTGGCCGCACATGCGGCAGTCCCACAGGTCCTCCTTGACCCGCCGCTCGAGGGCGAGCACGCTCCTGCGGAGGAGCCCGCGCGGCGGTGCAGCGCTCGCCGCAGGCCTGCGATCCAACCTGGCTCTCGTCATCTGCTCCGTCGCTCCACGCTCCGGACAACGCGCCCGGGGTTCGGAGCGGAATCATCGTTCAACTGCGCCCCGTCTCGCAAGCGGTCCGTCTCGCCTTCCACCACTCACTCCCTCGAACGTCGGCTCGAACGATCCGCCGACCGCGGGTCCACTAGGAGACCGGGATCCGCTTGCTCGGGTCCACGAACGGCATCTCGACCACGGTCCCGGTGCGACTGCCCCACTCGGTCTCGACCGAGATCGTGGCCCCGATCCTCGATAGATCCACCGGCAGCCATGCGAAGCCGATGTTCTTGCCGAGACGCGGCGAGAAGATCGCCGAGGTCACCTTCCCGACCTTGCGCCCCCCCTCCATGACCGGCCACTTCACGTTGTTGAGCGCCGGGAACGGATCCCCGTCGAACTCGACGCCGTTGATCCGCCGGGTCACCCCCTGCTCTTTGATCTGCTTGTACGCCGCGATGGAGATGGACGCGTCCTCGGAGACCGTGTCAAGGTCGACGAGACGCTCGAGGCCCATCTCGAACGCGTTGTTCTCGTAGGTCATATCGGCACCCCAGTTGAAGATGGCGCCTTCGATGCGACGGATGTCCGAGGGGCCGGTAGGGCGGACGTTGAACTCGGCGCCGGCCTCCATGAGAGCCTCGTAGACCTCGGTGCCCTTGGTCGTGTCCGTGAGGTACACCTCGTAGCCCACCTCTGAGGTCCACCCCGTCCGAGTTACGACGACCGGCGCGCCTACGATCTCGGCCTTGGTCCAGTAGTAGTACTTGAGATCCAAGATCGGGTCGCCGAGCAGCTTCTGCATGAGCTGCTTGGACTTCGGTCCCTGGACCTGCAGCGGCGCGACATCGGCCTCCCTGATGGTCACGTCGAGCGCCGGGTACGCGTTCTTCAGCCCCCGGGCGAACAGCAGCGCGTCCGAGGACGCGAGCGCGAACCAGAACGTGTTCTCGTCCATCCGGGTGAGGACCGGGTCGTTCACGATGCCGCCGTCCCGATCGCAGATCAGCACGTACTTCGCCTGGCCCACCGCGCACTTCGACAGGTCGCGAGGTGTCATCAGCTGCGCGAAGGCGAACCCGTCCGGGCCCGAGATCTCCAGGCAGCGCTCGACCGACACGTCCCAGATCGTGACGTCGTTCAACAGCGCCTCGAACTCAGCCTCGAACGAGTCGAACCGGATCGGGAAGTACATGTGGTTGTAGACCGTGAAACCCTTCGGCCCGTACCGCTGGGTGGCCTCGTAGTAGGGGGTACGGCGGTTGCGCGCACCCCGCTGGACCATGCCCATGTCGAACGCGTCTTCCATGTCCCTCTCTCCTCTCACGTCGCGCGGTGTGACCCGAGGTCACGTGCCGAGGGCCGGAACCGGCTCCACCCGCGCCCGGCGTTGCGGCGTATCGTGCGGTCGCCGCATCCCCCCGGCAACACGCCGGATTGACCGAGGGTCAGGTATCCCGATCCAGAACGAGCAGGCCCCCGCCGGTCGCCGAGTCGACCTCGTGGACCTGGGGCGGCTTGGTCGCGACACCCTCGACGTAGCCACGGGCCACCATGGCCATGAAGATGTGGACCTCGTCCTCGCTCCAGGCGAACGGCCCCTGACGGTAGCCGCTGCCCTGCAGGCCTCGGTAGACGGACTCGGTCGCGAGCCAGTCCTCGCGATTCGTGAGGTCCCAGAACTCAGAGGCGTAGTCGGGGGTGAAGTCCGAGCGTTGCCTCGCCTCGGGCGGGAACAGCCACTCGCAAACGACCCTGGTCTCCCCCGGTCCGAGCGGTTCGAACCGGTGAGTCATCACGTAGTCGGGATGCAGGCTGATCAGGAGGTTCGGGAAGATGCCGTAGTAGTAGACCTCCCGCGCCTGCTTGTCCGACAGGCCTCGGATCCTCACGCCGCGAGACTCGCCACTCATGGACATCGTCTCGGCGAAGTCCATCAGCTCCATCGAGCCGCCCACCCAGAGCCCGTCGTGCGGGTAGTTCTCACCCGAGTCGACCGGCGTCACCGCGCAGAGCGCGGGGTGGATGCTCGGGCAGTGGTAGCACTCGTGGTAGTTCTCCGTGATGGTCTTCCAGTTGGAGCGGACGACGTACCCGTGCCTCGCGCCCACGAACATCCGCTCGGGCTCCCACGGTGCAACGAGCTCCTCGAGGTTGCCGAGGTACTCCTCGAGCGACGGGGCATCGCCGCTCGCGTTGGCGAAGACCCACCCGTGCCACTCCGCGACGACCGCCGGGACGAGCGGGTAGTCCCGGCGGTCGAACCCCGGGACATCGCCGAAACGCGGTGCCCCATTCAGCCGTCCGTCGAGGCCGTACACCCACGCGTGGTAGGGGCACTTGATCGCCCGTGCGCTCCTCGACGTGCCCGGCTCCAGGAGCTCGTGCCCGCGGTGGCGGCAGGCGTTCGAGAACCCGTTCAGGCGTGCCGCTTCGTCTCGGACGAGGAGGATCCCCTCGGACCCGATCCGCACCGCCTTCTGGTCACCGGGCGCGGCGAGCTCGTCGGCCCGCCCGACGCACAGCCAGCCACCCGCGAAGAAGTGCTCTTCCTCCCAGTCGAACACGGCCTGGGACGTGTAGGCCTCAGCCGGCAGCGTCCGGCTCTCGCCGAGCGTGGGCGCGAGAACGCTCTCGAGCTTCCGAGCGTCGATCGGCGCGGCAACGCGCTCCATGAGGACCCCCACCTCCGTCCTGCCCCGCAGGCGCCGCTCGGGGCAAGAGCCTCCTGAACGGCGATTCAAGGATGCTAGCAGCGGTCGCGGGGAACGGCCGAGCGCACACGCTCACCCGGGGTCGGTGTCGCGGGTCGCGGACCTCCCCTAGGCGAGGTCGCCCGCGGCGTAGACGCGCTCGCCCTCGACGAGCGTGAGCACGACCTTCGCCTCCGAGATCTCCTCCCGCGGGTGGGCGAACAGGTTCCGGTCGATCACCGCGAGGTCGGCGTACTTGCCCACCTCGATCGAGCCGGTCACCTCGTCGAGGTGGTTCACGTACGCAGAGCCCATCGTGAACCCGGCGAGCGCCGTCGGCAGATCGATGCGCTCGCCGGGCAGGAAGACCTCCCGGTTCTCCACCTTGTGCGGGTAATCGGGTGCCATGACGCGATTGACCGCCACGTGCATCTGCTCGATCGGGTCGGGGCTCGACACGCTCCAGTCGCTCCCCATCGCCAGCACCGCGCCGGCGCGGACGAGGCTCGCGAACGGGTACTGCCACGTCGCCCGCGGCTCCCCGAGGAACGGGATCGTGAGGTCGTCCATCTGCGATTCATGGGCGGCCCACAGGGCCTGCGCGTTCGCCACCGCGTTCAGCCGTCGGAACCGCGGGACGTCCTCCGGGTGGATGATCTGGATGTGCGCGAGGTGATGCCGGTGGTCGCTCGGGCCGTTCGCGCGCACCGCCGCCTCGACCGCGTCGAGCGCCTCGCGGACCGCGCGCTCGGCCAACGAGTGGAAGTGCACCTGGAACCCCTCGGCATCCAGCCGCGTGACGGCCTCCTTCATCAGGTCCGCCTCGACGAAGGAGATGCCCCGGTTCTCGGTCGCGTGACCGTGGGCGTCCAGGTACGGCTCGAGGACGGCCGCCGTGAAGTTCTCGCAGACCCCGTCGACCATGATCTTCACGCTCGTCGGCGAGAACCGCCCGACCGGGCCGCGAACCCTCGCCTCGAGCAGGTCGTCGATCTGCTCGAGGCCGCGATGGCGGTCCCACCACAGGGCCCCGATCACTCGGGCGGTGAGCTCGCCCCGTTCGGCCGCGTCGAGGTAAGCGTCGAGCGTCGGGTACGAGCCGCCGACGATGGCGTCCTGCCAGGCGGTGATGCCGAGCGAGTGCAGGTAGGACTGAGCTTCCAGGAGACCCTCCCGCCACATGTCCTTCGTCGGCTTCGGCGTGCGGTCGAAGACCAGACTCTGTGCGCCCTCCTGGAGCGTGCCCGAGGGCTCGCCGAGCTCGTCGCGCTCGATCCGGCCGTCCCGGGGATCCGGCGTGTCGCGAGTGATGCCGGCGATCTTCAGGGCCTTCGAGTTCACCCACGCGCCGTGGCCGTCGCGGTTCGGCAGGAACGCGGGGCGATCCGCGATCACCTCGTCGAGGATCTCCTTCCTCGGCGTGCCGCCCGGGAAGATGTCCATCGCCCACCCTCCACCGAGGATCCACTCCTCGTCCGGGTGCTCTTCCGCGTACGTCCGGATCGTCCTCACGTAGTCCTCGATGCTGTGACCCTCGTTCAGGTTGCACTGCAACATCTCCAGGCCACCCGACGGAGGGTGCACGTGCGCGTCCTGGAACCCGGGCACGAGCATCTTCCCGTCGAGGTCGACGACCTCGGTCCGGGTCCCCACGTGCTCCTCGACGTCGGCGTCCGTGCCGACCGCGACGATCCTGCCGCCCTTGACCGCGACCGCCCGCGCCCATCGCCGCGCGGCATCGACCGTGTAGACGGCGCCGTTCACGAATACCGAATCTGCCGAGGAACCGTTCGCGCTCACGGGTGCTCCTCCTGTTCCGCGGTCCTCCGAAGCATAGCCGGGGTTCCGGAGGCCCTGCTCGAGACATCGGCTCAGGCGAGCTCCACGAGTTCGAGGAGGTCGTCGCTCCAGTACGCGACCTCGCCGTCGGGCATCATCAGCACCCGGTGCGGCGTGAGCGCCTCCACGAACCCGACGTCGTGGCTCACCAGCACCATCGTGCCCTTCCAGGCGGCGAGCGCCTCGGCGATCGCGGTGCGCGACGGCGGATCGAGGTTGTTCGTCGGCTCGTCGAGCAGGATGAGGTTCCGTCGCCCGGCCACGAGCTGCGCGAGCGCGAGCTTCGTCTTCTCCCCGCCCGACAGCGTTCCAGCGTCCTGGAACGCGACCTCACCGATCAATCCGAACATCCCGAGCAGCGCGCGCAGGTCCTGGTCGCTCGCCTCCTGGGACTCGGCCCGCATGTGCGAGAGCACCTCGATCCCGTCGCGGATGCCCTCGTGCTCCTGCGCGTAGTAGCCGAGGGACACACCCGCTCCCAGGCGGAACACACCGCCGTCCGGCTCGGCGGCGCTCGCGAGGATCCGAAGGAGCGAGGTCTTCCCGGCGCCGTTCAGCCCCATCACGAGGAGCCGCTCGCCGCGGAACACATCGAAGTCCAGATCCTCGAAGACCGGCGGACCTCCATAGCCCTTCGTGAGGCCGCTCGCCTCGAGCACGAGCCGGCCGCTGTGCGGTGGGTCGGGGAACCGGAAGCGAACGGTCCGCTCCTTCGCCGGTCCCTGGACCGCGTGCGCCTTCAGTCTGGCGACCCGCGAGTCGAGCGTCTTCGCCACGCGCGCTCGCTTCTCGGTCTGCCCCCGCATCGCGTCCGCGAGCGTCTTCAGGCGCTTGATCTCGGCCTGCTGCCGCTCGGCGAGCGCGGCCAGGCGCGCCTCGTCCTGTCGGCGGGCCTCGCGGTACTGCGAGTAGGTCCCGCGGTACAGGACGACCCCGTCGTGATCGAGATGCACGATCCTCGTGATGGAGGCGTCGAGCAACGCGAGGTCGTGGCTCACGACCATGAGCGCGCCCTTGTACGCGGCGAGGAATCGCATCAGCCAGTCGCGAGCGTCGCTGTCGAGATGGTTCGTCGGCTCGTCGAGGAGCAGGGCCTCCGAGCCCGCGAAGAGGATCCGCGCGAGCTCGAGTCGCCGCCGTTCGCCGCCCGAGAGCGCCGGTACCGGCAGATCGAGCCGATCCTGCGCGAGACCGAGCCCCGAGGCGATCCGGCGAGCCTCGGCCTCGCCCGAGTAGCCGCCGGCCGCACGGTAGCGCTCCTCGAGTCGCGTGAAGCGCGTTACGTTGCGCTCGGACGGATTCTCCTCGACCGCGACGCGGAACTTCTCGAGGCGGATCGCCATGTCCTGCAACTCGCGCCCCTGAAGGATGTGCACGAGGCCCGTGTGCTCGTCGTCCGCGCGATGCTGCCGCGGGTCCTGTCGCAGGTACCCGAGCGCGCCCCGGACCCGCACGGTCCCCCGCAGCGGCG
>Ga0233416_10000288_pt1 | contig 15418 bp, 15 predicted proteins | sample Sediment_Towuti__2_FD_188638 | JGI IMG/M metagenome (GOLD analysis project Ga0233416, IMG submission 188638) | Sediment microbial communities from Lake Towuti, South Sulawesi, Indonesia - Sediment_Towuti_2014_0_MG | ecosystem: Environmental > Aquatic > Freshwater > Lake > Sediment | place... | reverse complement strand
CGCTTCGCGGCCGCGTACGCTCTCTGCGCAAGCCGCGGGAACCGGCCAAGCCGGTTCCCGGCGCGCGGAAGATCCCTGAAGGCGTCCGCGTCGCGGCCGCGTACGCCTCTGCGCAAGGCGCGAATCGGTCGAGCACGGGTACGTTGTCCGCATGGCGAAGCGGAAGCGAAGCTGGATCCAGGAGGAGCGCCGGAGAACGCTCGGCGACTGGGTCCAGTTCTGCCTCCGGTGCGGGCACACGCAGCGGTACTTCCTCGAGCACGAGCGCGAACTTTCGGCGGCGTGCCCGCAGTGCGGAGGAGAGTTCCGGCATCGCTGTCCGGCGTGTGGGGCGCCGATCGCGTCGGCGTTCGCGGTCGAGTGCGAGGAGTGCGGCGTCGCGGTGCGGCCGGCCGAGCTCTTCGGGACGGCGATCCGCCGGCCGGGGCGCTAGAAGGGCGAGTTGGCCGTACCGACGATCTGGGAGAAGCGGATGAGCGTGACGATGTCGTCCTCGCCGACGTCGCGGTTGTAGAGCTGACCCAGGAAACGGGCGAGCTCCTCGGCTCTGCGGATCTCGGGGTTGTCGTGCTCGATCTCCCGCGGGGACAGCTCGCCGAGCCGCTTCACTTCGACCTTGTCGATCACCGCGTCGAAGACCCGCTCTCGCTGCCCGAAGCGGGCCCCGGCGAGCACGGTGACGATCATCCCCTTCTTGTACTTCGCCGACTTGTCGCCGAGGCGGATCGTCGCGGTCTTTCGGCCCGAGCGAAGCTGGTCTCCGACCGCGGGGTTGTAGAAGTTGAGGGCGTAGCTCGGCACGGCGGCGGCGGAATCATACGAGGTCGGGCTCGCCGGAGTCAGCCTCCAGACCTTCGAGCGCTCGGGCCGCCATCTCCCGCTCTCCCCGGTAGGCGAGGAGCCTCGGCGCCTCCCGGAGCGGAAGCCAGCGAGCGTCCGCGACCTCGAGCTCCATCCCGGCGGGCAGCTCACCGATCCGTCCGCCGGCTGCGTGGGCGAGGAAGAAGCTGACGATCTTGAAGACCCGCTCCCCCTCCCACGTGTAGACGTAGCGGACGTCTCCGAGCTTCTGGACGATTCGGCCGCGGACTCCCGTCTCCTCGAAGCCCTCTCGCAGCGCCGCCTCCGCTGCGGACTCGTCGTCTCCGACGAGCCCTTTCGGGAGCGCCCAGGTCCCGGGCGGCCGTCCGCGCGGGCGAACAGCGGCGAGCCAGTGCCGGCCGCGCATCCGCCGAACGAGCACGAGCCCTGCGGAGATCTCCCGGCGCATCGACACGCCACTTTGTAACACTCCTCGAGCAGGCGATCGTCAGATCTGAGTCGAGTGGACTCAATCTGGCTTGGCGGAGCGGAGCATGAGTGCTATCGTGGCTCTGGCACTCACCGCTGTCGAGTGCCAAGTGTGTCACAAACTCGTAATTAGGAGGTTTCTGCGCATGGATCTGCAGCCTCTGGGCGACCGCCTGATCGTCGAGGTCCTCGAAGAGGAGGAGATCACGGTCAGCGGCATCGTGCTTCCCGACACGGCGAAGGAGAAGCCGCAGCGCGGCAGGGTGCTCGCCGTAGGCCCCGGCCCGCGGGACGAGGACGGGGAGTACATCAAGATGGACATCGAGGTCGGGGACGAGGTGATCTTCTCCAAGTACGGCGGGACGGAGATCAAGCTCGGCTCCGACGACGTTCTCATCCTGCGTGAGTCCGACGTCCTGGCGAAGGTCGTCGGCGATCGCGCTGCCGTCTGAGGGACAGGAGGAACAAAGAGACATGGCTCACAAGGAGCTCAAGTTCAACGAGGAGGCGCGCCGCTCTCTCGAGCGGGGCGTGAACACCCTCGCCGATGCGGTCAAGGTGACGCTCGGGCCGAAGGGGCGCTACGTCGTCCTGGACAAGAAGTTCGGCGCCCCGACGATCACGAACGACGGCGTCACCATCGCCCGCGAGATCGAGGTGGAGGACCCGTTCGAGAATCAGGGCGCGCAGCTCGTACGTGAGGTCGCGACGGCGACGAACGACGTCGCCGGGGACGGCACCACGACAGCGACGGTCCTTGCACAGGCGATCGTGCGCGAGGGCCTCAAGAACGTGGCCGCGGGCGCGAACCCGATGGCGCTCAAGCGCGGCATCGAGAAGGCGGTCGACGCGGTCGTCGAGAACCTCAAGGAGCAGTCCACCGAGGTCTCGGGCAAGGAGGACATCGCTCGCGTCGCCACCATCTCCTCGCGCGAGCGCGAGATCGGCGACGTCATCGCCGACTCGATCGAGAAGGTCGGCAAGGACGGGGTCGTGAACGTCGAGGAGGGTCAGACCTTCGGTCTCGAGCTCGAGTTCACCGAGGGCATGCAGTTCGACAAGGGCTACCTGAGCCCGTACATGATCACCGACCCCGAGCGCATGGAGGCGGTGCTCGAGGAGCCGTACGTCCTGATCGCGAACCAGAAGATCGGCGCGGTCAAGGATCTGCTGCCGGTGCTCGAGCAGGTCATCCAGGCCGGCAGGCCCCTGCTCGTGGTCGCGGAGGACGTCGAGGGCGAGTCGCTCGCCACGATCGTCGTCAACAAGCTCCGCGGCACGTTCACGGCCGTCGCCGTGAAGGCGCCCGGCTTCGGCGACCGCCGCAAGCGGATGCTCGAGGACATCGCCATCCTCACGGGCGGCGAGGTCATCACCGAGGAGATGGGTCTCAAGCTCGAGAACACGAAGCTCTCGCAGCTCGGCCGCGCGCGCAAGGTCGTGATCGACAAGGACCACACGACGATCATCGACGGCGCCGGCGACTCCGACGCGATCAAGGCCCGCATCAAGCAGCTGAAGCAGGAGATCGAGAACACCGACTCCGACTTCGACCGCGAGAAGCTCCAGGAGCGGCTCGCGAAGCTGTCGGGCGGCGTCGCCGTCGTCAAGGTCGGCGCGGCGACCGAGACCGAGATGAAGGAGAAGAAGCACCGCGTCGAGGACGCGCTGCAGGCCACGCGGGCCGCCCTCGAGGAGGGCATCGTCCCGGGCGGCGGCGTCGCGCTCCTGAACGCGGGCAACGCGGTCCGGTCGATGCTCGACGAGCTCGACGGCGACGAGCGGACAGGCGCGCAGATCATCGTCAGGGCGCTCGAGGAGCCGCTCCGCCAGCTCGCGCAGAACGCGGGCCTCGAGGGCTCGGTCGTGATCGACAAGGTCCGCGCCGCCAAGAAGGGCGAGGGCCTGAACGTCGAGACCGAGGAGATCGAGGATCTCGTCAAGTCCGGGATCATCGACCCGACCATGGTCACGCGCTCTGCCCTGCAGAACGCTGCCTCGATCGCGAAGAACATCCTCACGACCGAGGCGGTCGTCGCCGAGATGCCCGAGCCGGAGAGAATGCCGGCCGGCATGCCCGGCGGCGGGATGGACTTCTAGGCCACCTTCCCCATCCCCACGAAGAAGGGCCGGCTGTCGCCGGCCCTTCTCGTTCCGGAGCCCGTGATCGGCGCGGCGTCGCTAGAAGCCGCCGACGTACAGCCGCGTGATCGTCCGACCGTCCTTGCTCTTGTTCGAGGTCGTCGTCGCAGCGCTCTTGAGCGCTCCCTCGACCGTCGCCGCGGAGGCGCTCGTGTGGGTCGAGAGGTAGACCGCTCCTCCGCCGCCCACGTGCGGCGACGCCATCGACGTGCCGCTCATGGTCGTCGTCCCGCCGCCCTTCGTGGTCGAGAGGATGCTGACCCCGGGAGCCCAGATGTCGACGCAGCTCCCGTAGTTGCTCCAGGACGCCTCCTTGTCGGCGGAGTCCGTCGCGGCGACCGTCATCACGCCGTTGAAGGTGCCGGCGCGAGCCGGTGAAGATGAGCAGGCGCTGGCGCCGCTGTTGCCGGCCGCGACCGCGAAGAAGACGCCGCCGGCTGCGGCGCTCGTCACGGCATTGTCGAGCGCCGTGCTCGCTCCGCCGCCGAGGCTCATGTTCGCGACGGCGGGTTTCACCGCGTTCGCCTTCACCCAATCGACGCCTGCGATGACGCCCGAGGTGCTCCCCGAGCCGCTGCAGCCGAGCACCTTCACGCCCGTGATCGGAGCGCCTGGCGCGACGCCCACCACGTCGATCGCATTGTCCTTGGCCGCCACCGTCCCCGCGACGTGCGTACCGTGGCCGTGGCAGTCCTTGTTCGGCCCCCCGGCGAAGTTCACGTGCCCGACTACGTTCAGATCCTGGTGGGCCTTGTCGACGCCGGTGTCGATGACGTAGACGTTGACGTTCGTGATCGCACCCTGGCCGTCGCCGGCGTTCGCCGTCGGGCTGACGTCGGCGCCGACCTTCTGGACGCCCCACGGGATCGTCTGGGCGGTGACCGTCATCACGCCGTCCGCCTCGACGTACGCGACACGGTCGTCGGCGCGGAGCGCGGCCAGCTGACGCTCGGTGAACATCGCCGCGTACCCCTTGAGCGCGTGCTCGTAGACATAACGCACCTCTCCGCCGAGACGGCTCGCGTGCTCCGCTGCGACCGGCGCGGCCCGTGGTACCGAGGCCTTGAGGACGACGATGTAGCTGGCGCTTGCGCCCTGCGTTCGAGCAGCGGACGCCGGAAGCGCCATGAGGAACGTGAGAAGCGCCAGCACGGCGGCCGGCACGACGATGCGATGCACGATGACACCTCCACGGCGAATTGACTGTCATGACTCTAGGTCGGCTCGGCGGAACTTCAATCCCTCGAAAGTCCAGACTCGAGGAGCGGCCGCTGGGGGCGCGGCCGCTCGGGAGGGGAGAACCGGGGAGGAGTGGGTTCTGCGCGGGGGAAACCGAGGTTTCCCCCGCGATCCCCCTTCCCCTGCCAAAGAGAGCGGCCGCTGGGGGCGCGGCCGCTCGGGAGGGGAGAACCGGGGAGGATGGGTTGCTCAGGTGTTGTCGGCAGATCGGCCCGCTCCTATGTCCCCTCTTCGGGGGAATGAGCGCAGCGAGCCCTTCCTTCAGAACCCGTAGCGCTCCTCTCTGAACGGGTCCGCGTCGCTCCGCGCGGGGGGAACCCCTGGTTCTCCCGCGAGCCCCCTCGTCAGAACCCGTAGCGCTCCTCTCTGAACGGGTCGGCGTCGTTGTGGTAGCCGTAACGCTCCCAGAACCCGGGCCGGTCGGTCGCGGTCAGCTCGATCCCGCGCAGCCACTTCGCGCTCTTCCAGAAGTACTTGCCGGGGATCACGAGCCGGAGCGGCCCGCCGTGCTCAGGAGTGAGCGGCTCACCGTCGGCGTGCGTCGCGAGGAGCGAGAGCGGGTCGCGCAGGAACGAGATCGGCACGTTCGCCGTGTACCCCTCCTCCGCGTGCGCGACGACGTAGTGCGCCGACGGCAGCGGCTTCACGAGCGGCTCGAGAGCGCTCCAGTGGATCCCTTCGAAGGTGACGTCGAACCGGCTCCAGCGCGTGACGCAGTGGATGTCCTGCGTGTGGGTCGTGCGCGGAAGCGCGTTGAGCTCCTCCCACGAGAGCCTGATCGGGCTCTCGACCTCGCCCTCGACGAAGAAGTCCCAGGCAGCGGGATCCCAGGACGGGATGGAGCCCGCGTGGAGGACAGGCCACTTCTCCGTCAGGTACTGACCGGGAGGCAGCCGGGCCGGGTCGTAGCCGGCCTCGACGACCTTTCGCTCCGCCCTGCTCCGGAACACGGCTGCAACACTAGTCCGCGTGAGCGCCGACGCGTTGCGAGTCGCCGCCAGGCCCCGCGAGTTCGTCCGCGTGAGCGGTCCGGACGCGGCTCGCCACCTGCAGGCGATGGTCTCGAACGACGTGGAGGCGCTCGGCCCGGGAGCCTCGTGCGAGGCGCTCCTCCTCACTCCGAAGGCGCGCGTCATCGCGCCGCTCGTCGTGCTGAGGCGCGCGGCGGACGACTTCCTGCTCCTGACGGAGCCCGGCCTCGGCGAGCCGCTGCGCGCGACGCTCGTGCGGACGCGGTTCGCCCTCAAGTGCGAGATCGAGCCCGAGCGCCGCGAGTCGGTGGTGGTCCTCGGCGCCGCAGACGGGATCCCGACCCGCGACTACGGTGAGCCCGCCAGCGAGGTCCTCGACTCAGGCCTCGAGCCGAACGTCGATCCGAGCGAGCTCGAGCTCCTTCGCATCCGGGCGGCGACGCCGAGATGGGGACGGGAGATCGACGAGCGCGTGCTGCCCGCGGAGGCCGGCCTGGAGGAGCGCGCGATCGACTTCGAGAAGGGCTGCTACCCGGGACAGGAGCCGATCGCGCGCCAGCACTACCGCGGGCGCGTCAACCGCACGCTGCGCGTCCTCCGGATCGAGGGCGTCGAGCTGCCCGAGTACGACTCCGAGCTCGAGCACGAGGGCAGGGTCGTCGGGCGCGTGACGAGCGCCGCGACCGAAGGCGACCACGTGCTCGCGCTCGGCTACGTCCGTGCCGAGGTGCCCGCGAACGCCGTCCTCCGGCTTGGAGGACGCGACGCGCGCTCCGTCTGAGCCTCCCTCAGCCGGCGGTCGCCCGCCGCTGGGCTCCGAGCAGCGCTTCCGTCTCGCCGAGGAGAGGCAGCGCACCAAGGTGCGCGAAGACGTCTCCGGCTTCCCGCAGCACAGGTACGGCCTCGTCCGCTCGATCGAGCGCGAGCTGACAGCGCGCGGCCCCGAGCAGCGCGAGGCCGTGCTCGAGCACGCAGCCAAAGTCGTGCCACCCGCGCGCAGCGTCGACGTAGGCCGGCAGCGCAGCAGCTGACTCGCCGCGCGACCAAGCGATCGCCGCCTCGGCGGTGAGGGCCGAGAGCCGATCCCGTTCCGCTGCGGTGACGACACCCTCCCGCAGCCGCTCCGCCCAGACGGGATCCCCCAGCTCGCAGGCAATCCGCACCGTATCCGTGACGTTCTGCGCACGGAAGAAGAGGCGGTTGCGAATGGCAGCCTCCCACTCCTCGACGAGTCCGCGCGCGGCCGCAGTGTCGCCTCGGGTCGCGGCGAGGAGCGCGGCCACGGCGAGCGCCGGCGCCAGCACTTGCGGGTCGTGGACCTCGCGAGCTCGCGGGAGCGTCTCGTCCATCACGGCGGCGGCGTCCTCGATCCGGCCGCGCCGCACCAGCACCAGTGCGAGGTACGTCGATGCGATCCAGTACGCCTGGGTCCGCCCCTGCTCCTCGGTGCGTTGTCGGATGTCGTCGGCCTCGGAGACGAGCTCGTCCCACTCACCGAGGTCGTACAGCATCCAGCACGACTCTGCGCGTGGCCAGCCCGACGCGCTCCCGCGACGCTCGGCCAGCGACGTCGCCTCGCCCAGGAGCTCGAGAGCCGCAGCGGGGCCTCGCTGACGCCAAACGACATCGGCGAGATTGACGTAGCACGGCACAGCCCTGACCGGGGCGAGCTCGAGAGCATCGGCGAGAGCGAGCTCGAGGTCTGCGATGCCGTCGAGGTCACCGAGCTCGAACCGCGCGAACCCCCGCCAACTCAGGGCGTTGAGCACCTCCCGGCCACGCAGGTCGAGCGTCCCGGCGAGCTCGATCGCCTTGTCCGACCACACCAGCGCCTGCTCCGGGCTGCGGCCCTGGAAGAAGACGAGCACAGCCATCCTCCCGTACGCGTCGACCAGGTCCGGGCCAGGAGGCTGGCTCTCGAGCAGCTCGACGGCGTGCGTCGTCGCCGCTTCCATCCGGTCGGCGCCGCCGAGCCCGAAGTAGACCCGCCCGAGCAAGCTGAACGCACGCCCGGCCTCGAGGACCTCCCCCGCCGCCTCGAGCCGGGCAGCGGCCTCCTCGAGATCGGCGCGAGCCTGCTCGGGGTGGCCCGCGTTGTACGCCACGTCCCCGGCCTTCACGAGCACTCTGCCCCGCCCGACCGAGTCGGGCGGAGTGAGCTCGAGCGCCCGTCGGTAGAGCTGCTCGGCACGCTGCTGGTCGAGGTTCGCCGCGCGGTCGCCGGCGAGGACGAGCACCCGCGCAGCTCGATCGATCAGCTCGTCGTCGACGTCGCCGCCGGCCGCTTCCGTGAGCGCGATCGCCTCCGTCAAGTGGTGGGCGACGAGATCGGCATGATCTGCGAGCCTCTCTCCGGCCATCGCCTCGATCCAGTCCGCGGCCGCACGGTGTCTCTCGGCCCTCGACGCGCGGGGAATCTGACCGTAGGCGACGTCGCGGACGAGGGCGTGCCAGAACGCATACTCCGCCTGGCCCTCGACGGAGGAGATCCGCATCGGGCGGACGAGCTCGCGCTGGACGAGGGAGTGCAGGTTGTTCCGAACGGTGTCGGCGCTCTGGGCGCTCATGATTTCGAGCGCTCCTGCCCAGAACACCTTGCCCACGACCGACGCGTCGTGGAGCAGCGACTTCCGCTCTGCGGGAAGCGAGTCGAGCCGCGCCGCGATGATGCCGTGCACCGAGTCGGGGAGCGGCAGGTCCTCGGTAGAGCCGCGGTCGAGGTAGAGGCGGACGTACTCCTCCGCGTACAGCGGGTTGCCGCCCGATCGCTCGAGCAGTGCGCTCTGCGTGTCCGCCGGCAGCACAGTCGAGTCGAGGAGCGCCGAGACCAGACGTGCCGTGTCCTCGGCTGCGAGCGGGGAGAGCGAGACGGTGCTCGAGTTCCGCTTGCCGCCGCCCCAGCCCGCGCGGAGGTCGTAGAGCTCCGGTCGAGCCGAGCAGATCACGAGGATCGGCAGACCGGTCGACCAGTCGACGAGCCGCTCCACGAACTCGAGGAGCGAGGCGTCTCCCCAGTGCAGGTCCTCGAAGAGGAGGATCAACGGTCGCTGTGCGGCGACTCCTTCGAGGAAGCTCTGCCAGGCGGCGAACGACTCGTCGCGAGTGGACCTGCGCGCTTCCCATCACGCCGACGAGCGGGGCAAGGCGTCCTGCCAGCCAGTCGCGCTCACCTTCGGCGGTGACCGTCTCGACCGTGGCGTGGAGCTTCTCTTGTGCGCTCTCCAGGTCGTCCGACTCGAGGACTCCCGCGTGCGCCTTCACGATCTCGCCGAGCGCCCAGAACGTGATCCCGTCTCCGTACGGGAGGCAGCGTCCCTGTCGCCAGTACACGATCTCCGGCCGATCGTCCACCCAGCCGCGGAACTCGGCGAGGAGACGGGTCTTGCCGACGCCGGGCTCGCCGACGATGGTGACGAGCTGGATCGTCGACTCGCGGAGCATTCGCTCGAACGTCTCCTGGAGCAGACGGAGCTCGTGGTCGCGGCCGACGAACGGCGTTGCGGGCGCGGCCTCGGCGTCGACACCGAAGCGGCTGCGTGCACGCACCGCGCGCCAGATGGGCAGCGGCTCCGCCTTCCCTTTGACCGTGACGGGCTCGAGCTCGTCGTACTCGATCGCCGCTCGGGTCGCACGGTACGTGTGCTCCCCGACGACGAGGCCTCCCACGGGCGCCTCGCCCTGGAGGCGGGCGGCGACGTTCACGACGTCCCCCGTGGCGATCCCCTCGCCCTCGCCTGGACGCGCCGACAGCGACACGACCGCCTCGCCCGTGGCCACTGCCGCGCGTACCGCGAGCTCCAGCCGATGCTGCGCGTTGAGCTCCTCGATCGAGTCGAGGACACGGAGCGCGGCTCGGACGGCTCTCTCGGGGTCGTCCTCGTGCGCCGTCGGCGCACCGAAGACCGCCATCACCGCGTCGCCGATGAACTTCTCGACCGTGCCGCCGAAGCGCTCGATCTGCGCCTTGACCTCGGCGTGGTACGGGCGCAGCATCGCCCGCACGTCCTCGGGATCGGCCTCGTCCGAGCGCGCGGTGAAGCCGACGAGGTCGACGAAGAGCACGGAGACGACCTTCCGCTCCTCGCCCGTCGGAACGGGCTGCTCGATCGCTCCGCCGCAGGCGTTGCAGAACCTGGCGCCTTCCGGGTTCTCGGCTCCGCAGCTCGGACAGCTCGGCGTGGACGCAGTCTATGAACGACCGCCGCGCAGAGCCGGTCTCGCCTCGCCAGATGCGCCCGGCATGATTCGAACATGCGACCTCTGCCTCCGCAGGGCAGCGCTCTATCCCCTGAGCTACGGGCGCGCGGCACCCCAGTCTAGCGCCGGGCGGACGGTTGGCCGTCAGGCGGCCGTCGTTCGATAGCCGGTGGACGCTGGGCCCGCCAGGCGGGCACTCACGACCGTCTCAGCCGCCTCGGCGCTTTGTGGATGCCCGGTGACGGCGGCGAGGAAATCCTCCCGGTCGAGCGCGTACAGGACGACGGGCCCGCGGGCCGTCACCGTAGCTGTCCGCGCGATGTCGCGCATGAGCGCGACCTCCCCGAAGTGGTCGCCTCCACTGAGGGTCGAGATCGGGAATCCCTCCTGTGAGACGTCGAGCTCGCCCTCGGCGACGATGTAGAACCGGTCGCCCGGGTCGCCCTCGCGGACGATCACCGTGTCGGCCTCGACGTGGAGCGGGACGAGCCGCGCTGCAAGGTGCTCCAGCGATCCTCCGGGGAGCGGCGCGAAGATCGGAACCGCGGTCAGGATCCGCAGCTCCTCTGCTCGTGGAGGCGGCGCCGCTGCGTCGATACGGGCCACGTGGACGCCGAAGATCACCACGAGCACCGGGACGAAGGCGCCCGCCAGCACGAAGCCCGCCTCCACGCCTACCCAGGCAATCAGCCCGGGGACGATCGCCGCACCGATTCCCATCGAGGCGAGCCAGAGCATCTGGATGACCCCGAAAACGCGTGCAAGGACCTCGTCGGGCACCGCACGTTGCACGAGCGTGAGCCCCGTGATGTCCGCGAGCGCGATCCCCGCTCCCAACACGCCGAGCGAGATCATCGCGACGACGGTGTCCGGCCGGACCCCGATGGCGACGAGAGGAAGTCCGCTCAGCGTGATACCCACGAGAAAGGTCGGGCTCAGACGACGCGCGCCCACCAGTGAGAGCGCGCCTACGGCCCCGACGAAGGAGCCTACGCCGATCGCTGCGCTCAGGTACCCGACTCCACCCTCTCCGAGGTCGAGGAGCTGAAAGGCCGCGACCACGATGAACACGCCGACCGCTCCCGCAACCGCGGTCTGAGCCGTCAACAAGATCATCATCACGCGCAAGGCGCCGTGCCGCCAGATCGTGTTGAAGCCGGCGAACGCCTCGCTCGCAATCGTCGACGCCTCGATCTCGTGCCTGGGCCGAGGCTCGCGCCCGATCCTGATTAACAGGAGAAAGAGAGACGACACGACGAGCAGCGCGGCAGTCAGGCTGAACACGAGGCCGACGCTCGCAGCTCCGAGCAGCACGCCGGCGATCGCGGGGCCCGTGAAGATCGCGATGCTGTCGACCCCGCTGGCGACGGCATTGGCCGCGGTGAGCTCGCCCGGGCCGCGTGCGAGTGTGGGCGTCAGGGCCGCCTGGGCGGAGCGGAACGGGGTAGTCGCGATGGTGGCCGCGATCGACAGCGCGTACACGACCGTCGGGTCGATGTCGAGGAAGGCGCCCACGGCGGCTCCCGTGACCAGCACGATCCGAGTCGCGTTCGTCACGAGAAGCACGCGCTCGCGGCGGAACCGATCGCCGAGCATCCCCGCGAAAGGGGCGATCAGTGCGGCCGGAACGAGGCGGAGAAGGAACAGCAGGCCGACCGCCTTCTCCCCGCCTTGCTGGTAGGCGTAGACGGACACCGCGACTAGGAACGCGTAGTGGCCGAGGATCGAGGCGGTCCACGCGAGCTCCAACCGGCGGAGGTTCGGGTTGCCGGCGACCGCTATGAAAGCGCCGGCGGAGTCGGCCAGCCGCTGTCTCAGGGCGTGCACGGGGGGCAGCATTTCACCCCTTCTTGCGCATTTGAAGCGAGGCAGGGAAGATTGGCAGGGCGTTCGCCGTCTTGTTGGTCAGAATCGCGCGTCGAGCGCCCGAAAGGAGGAGCAGGAAATGTCGGACGAGATCCGCCCAGAGGACGAGGTCGAGGCCCACGGGCCGCTTCCCGAAGGGCCAGTCCCCGAGGGCCCGCTCCCCGAGGGGCCCCTCCCCGAGGCTCATGACGACGAGCCCGACGTCGAGGGTCACGGCTACAGGATGGGTCCTGTCCCCGAGGGACCGGTCCCCGAAGGCCCCGTCCCGGAGTAGGGACTACTCGGACTAGCACTCGAGGCCCGGGTGGACATCGGACCACCCGGGCCCCCTCGTGTTCTGAAGCCGGTCGCTGCTAGGACTGCTTCGCCCCCAGCATCGCCGCGAGCTCGCCGAGGAGCCGGACCCCCGCCTCCCGCCGCTCCTCCTCGAGCGCGTCGACGGCCGCGGCGAGCCGGGCGATCACACGCAGGTCGGTGCCGTTCCCGCCGAGGATCCGCTCGGCCTTCCGCGCCTTCAGCAGGAGGTCGACGGCGATCGCGGCCTGGTTCGAGAACAGCCCGAGGAGCTCCATCTCCTGGAGGCTGAAGAGCGAGGCCTCCGGCCGGTCGAGCACGGAGAGGACGCCCAACGTGCGGTCCTCGTACAGGAGCGGCGCCGCCATGAGCCCCTTCGGGACGTAACCGGTGTCCTCTGCGACGTCCGACGCAAAGCGTGGATCCTGATGCACGTCCTCGATCACGAGCGGCGTTCGCGTCGCCAGGACCCAGCCCGAGATCCCCTTCCCGGCCGGATAGCGCATCCCGAGCAGCGTGTCCTCCCCCTCGCCGACGACAGCCTCGAACACGAGCTCGTCGGTCTCCTCGTCGAGGAGGACGATCGAGGACGCCTTCGCTCCGAAGATCGAGCGCGCGACCTCGACGATCGCGCTCAGGAGAGCGCGGAACGCTTCCTCCGAGCCGACGACGCCCGCTGCGACGGCGGCCGTCAGGTCGTTCTTGTCCGTCATTGCGCACCCCCCACGTTGGTCGCCGTCAGGTAGAGGACGTTCTTGAGCTGGAACGGCGTCAGCTCCGGGTGCTTCGAGAGGATCAGCGCGCAGATCGCCGCGATGTGCGGCGTCGCGAAGCTGTTCCCCGAGGCAGTCAGCGACCGCCCGCCGAGCCACGGCACCTCCACGTTGACGCCGCGCCCGAAGAACTCGACCGGCGGGCTCGGGTTGGCGAAGAACGCGAACGGGTCGGGCTCCTCGTGACTGCCCACGGAGATGACCGACGAGAACCGCCAGGGGTAGCTCTCGACGGGCATGTTGTGCGCCGAGGCGACGAGGACGGTCCGGCGGAAGTACGCGCTGTCGGCCAGCTCGTGCAGCACCGCCGCGAACGGCTTCTTCGTCGTCGACAGGCTCATGTTGATGACGTCGAAGCCCTGCTCGACCGCGTACCGGAGGCCGGCCAGGAGAACCGCACCGCTCCCGGTGAAGCTCGCGCCGAGCACACGCACGCTCGAGAGGCTGCACTCGGGAGCGAGGGAGCGCACGATGCCCGCGCAAGCGGTTCCGTGACCGGACACGTCCCCTTCGGTGTCCTCCTGCGCGAGGACCTGCTCGTTCTCGCCGAGCGTGATGACGACCGCGCTTTCCAGCAGCCCGACCATCGGGTGCGCGGCTTCGACTCCCGAGTCGAGGATGCAGACGCGAGCGCCCTTGCCCGTCGATCCGCCCCATGCCCACTCGCGCGTGACCTGCTCCGGCCACTCGGCTGGTAGCGCGATGCCGTCGACGGCGTCCCTCGGGAGGCTCCACGCGGGAAGTGGGGCCTCAGGCGCGCCCTCTCCGTGGCCCGTCACATCCCGCACGCCGGGGACTCTACGAGGTGCGAGCCGACTCAGTCGTCGACGAAGCGCACGCGCAGCTCGTCGACGATGCTCCGAGTCGGCTCGTACCCCTCGCGCTGGAGCGCCTTCTCGAGATCCTCGAGCAGTGCCTCGCGGAAAGCGAGATCCCCCTCGGCACGGGCGACGATCTCGTCGAGCGTGCGCCTCGCGAGCGGCAGCTCCTGCGCCGCCTGCACCCAGCCCTGGGGAGCAGGAGGCAGGAGGCGCAGGAGCCCCCCCAGCCGCTCGAGTTCGTAAGCGTCGCTCATCTACTCCCTAGACTCCCGACCGGGCTCGCTTCTTCCCTCGAGCACGTTACGCAACTTTCCGAGGCAGCGCGCGATACGGCTGGCGATCGTCCCCGCAGGGAGGTCGAGCTCCTCGGAGATGGTCCGGTAGCTCTGATCACGGGCGAAGAAGCGGTCGAGGATCTCCTGGCATGGGTCCGGGAGCCCCGCGAGCGCCTCGCGCACCGTGAACGCCTCTTCGATCGAGTCGAGATCGGTGGCGACGTCCTCCGGCAGAGGGCTCTCGCTCTGCTGCTCCCGCCTCCCCTTCTCGAGCGTGTCGAGACAGACCCGCCGCGTCAGCTGCGCGATCCAGGGGCGGACGGCAGCGTCGTCGCGGAGCGTGTCGAGGTGTGTGTAGATCCGGGTGAACACCTCCTGGAAGGCGTCCTCCGCGTCCTCCTCCTCGAGCCGGAACCCCCGAGCACACACCGCATAGACGTAGCGCGAGAAGCGCTCGACGAGCTCCTCCCACGCGCCCGGCTCGCCGGCCCGGCAGCGCCGGACGAGCTCGGCGTCCGTAAGGGTCGAGAACCCGCTCAGTGACCCCCCTCCAGTGCGCGCTCGGCCGCGGCTGCGGCCGCTTGCTCGCTCGCTCGTGCGCGTGCGAGCCGTGGGTCGCTCTCCCGCACGGCGAGGTTGACCTCGACGATGTGGGCTGCCGCCTGTGCCCCGCCTGCGGCCAGGGCCGCCGCCGCGACCGCGTCGGGTCGGTAGGCGCCGTCGCAGAGCTCGGAGGCATGCGCCGCCAGCGCGGCGGCGTCCGCTCCGAGGTCGGCGATCTCGAGCGGGAGGGCCGCCGCGCGCTCCAACTTCTGCTCGAGTGCGAAGTCCCGGCGCGGGTCGCCGCCCGGCCCCGCGTCCCTCAGCGCCGCGAGCGCCCGGTCCCAGGCTTCCGCGTCGGCGAGCGCGAGGTGCGCGGCGCGCTCCCGGATCGCAAGGGCCTGCGCCGCAAAGCCTTCGGCCTCCGCCCAGGCGGCCTCGGACGCACGTGCGGCCATCGCCACCAGCCCGGCGGCAAAGGCGACGGCGAGCGCGGCCGCCGACCCCCCGCCTGGCGCACCGGGCGCCTCGAGCCGCTCGAGGAGCGAGCCCAAGGGGATGTCGAGGTAGCTCTCGGTCGACACGATACGGCGAGTCTACGACCGCAGTGGCCGCCGATCCTAGACTTCGGGCTCGTGCCCCTGTACCTGACGGAGAGCGACGTCGCCGCGTTGCTGACACCGGCGGACGCCGTCGAGGCGATCGAGGAGTCCTTCCGCCGCCAGGCTCGCGGGGAGGTCGGGATCGCGCCGAGGCGCCGGCTCCGGCTTCCTGAGGGCGCGCTCGCGGACATGGCCGCCGCCGACTCCGGGCTCGGCCTCGCAGGCGGGAAGCTGTACGCCGCCACGGCCGAGGGCGTGGCCTTCGCCGTGTGCCTGTTCGACGACACGACTGGAGAACTCGTCGCGGTGATCGAGGCGGATCACCTGGGCCGGCTGCGGACCGGCGCCGCAAGCGCGGTCGCGGCGCGGCATCTCGCGCGGCCCGGGGCGGCGACGCTCGGCGTCATC
>Ga0233416_10000287_pt1 | contig 15444 bp, 17 predicted proteins | sample Sediment_Towuti__2_FD_188638 | JGI IMG/M metagenome (GOLD analysis project Ga0233416, IMG submission 188638) | Sediment microbial communities from Lake Towuti, South Sulawesi, Indonesia - Sediment_Towuti_2014_0_MG | ecosystem: Environmental > Aquatic > Freshwater > Lake > Sediment | place... | reverse complement strand
TTGCGCCCCTCGGGCCCCAGGCGAGCGAACGCGTCCGAGAGATGTCGCACGCCCTCGCCGAGGAGACCGGCCATCGCCACCACGTGCTCGTCGCCCGGGATCTGCATGACCTCGGACTCACGGACCGCGTCCTTCGCGCCGTTCATCACGGCGTCGAGACGCTCGGACATGACGTAGATGTCCTCAGCGTCGATCGGCGTCGTGAACGACTCGGTGAGCGCCCTGCGTAGCTCGCGCTTGCGGTCGTCGGCGCGGTGCTCGCACTCGCGCACGGTGTCCGCGCCCGACGGATCGCCGGTCGCCCACGCGACCATCGCCTCCATGCCCTCGATCGTCACCTCGGCCTGCGCGCCGAGCATGCCGAGCACGTCCGGCGTCTCCGGCAGGAACCACGACTTCCGACTCATGCGAGCCACCTCCAGACGGGGAACGCGGCGGCCGCGATGAGCCCCGCCGCCGGCATCGTCGTGACCCACGCGACGCCGATGTCCTTCACGACCTGCCAGCGGATCCGGTGGAGCCGACGCTTCCCGATGCCCGTCCCCACCACCGAGGATGACACGACCTGCGTCGTGCTGACGGGCGCCCCGATGAACGACGCCCCGATGATGACCGCCGCCGAGCTCGACTGGCTCACCAGACCGTCGAGCGGGCGGAGGCGGATGATGCGCTTCCCGATCGTTCGGACGATCGACCAACCCCCGAGGGCCGTGCCGATCGTGAGCGCGACCGCGCACGAGAGCTCGACCCACACGGGCGCGTGGAGCGAGCTCGTCGTCCCGTTCGCGAGGAGCAGCGCCGCGATGACGCCGACCGTCTTCTGCGCATCGTTCGACCCGTGCGAGAACGCCAGGCAGGCGGACGTCACCCACTGCGAGCGCGCGACCGGCCGCTCGACCGCGCGCCTCGCCCGCCGGAGGACGCGACGGGCGCCGAGCTCGAGCAGCGCGGCCGCGCCGAGCCCCAGGAACGGCGAGATCGCGAGGGCGATCAGCACGCCGAAGACCCCCACCGGGTGTCCGCCCTCGATCCCGCCCCAGTTCACGGCGCTCGCGCCGGCGTCCACGAGGGCGGCGCCCACGAGCCCGCCGACGAGCGCGTGGCTCGAGCTCGATGGCAGCCCCCTCGCCCACGTGAAGACGTTCCAGGCGACAGCGCCGGTCAGCCCCGCGCCGACCACCGGGATCACTTCGTCCTGCGGCACCTCGACGATCTTCGCGATCGTGTTCGCGACCGCGGCGCCGAGCAGCAGCGGCCCGAGCAGGTTGAAGACCGATGCGAGGACCACCGCCTGGAGCGGCCGGGCGACCCGCGTGGCGACCAGCGTCGCGATCGCGTTCGCCGCGTCGTGGAAGCCGTTCGTGACCGCGAACGCCAGCGCCATGAGTACGGCGAGCAGGAAGCCACCGGTCACGTCGCACCCACCATGCGGCGCGATGATAGGCTCTCGGGCCGGACCGGCTCAGAAGGCGTCTTCGAAGATCTCCACGTCGGGCGCGCCCCGGCCGAGCCACACGCTCCCCACGTCGAACCGCACGCGGTCGTGCGGAGGCGCTTTCGACGAGAGGTAGAGCGCGGCGAGCTGCCGGAGCTTGCGGCGTTTGGACCGGGTCACGGCCTCGTACCCGCCGCCGAACGCCGAGCCCGAGCGCGTCTTCACCTCGCAGAACACGAGAAGGCCGTTCCTCGACAGCACCAGGTCGAGCTCGCCCACGCGGCATCGCCAGTTCCGGTGGAGCAGCCTGAACCCGCGCTGTCGGTAGACGGAAAGGGTCGCGTCCTCGCCGGCGCGTCCACGGATCGACCTCGGATCGACCTCGTTCGCGACATGCATCAGGGGGTCGAGGCTAGCCCGACCCCCTGACACCGGAAGGTCCGTGGAGAGCTCGCCTCAGCCCCTCCGGGCCTCCAGGCGCTTGAGCTGCATCGGCGAGAGCCCGTCCCTCAACCGCAGCGCCTTCGTGAGTGCCGGGCTGCCGAGACCCTCGATCGTGTCCGACCCGACCGCGCGAACCACGCTGGCCGCTGAGATGCCGGGACGGTGCCGTAGGATCTGTGCGACGCCGGCGCGGCTCACGATCTCCTCACCCTGGGCCGCCGGAACTGCCTGCTCGATCCGAACCGGCTCCGACGCGTCGACGCCCCCTGAGGCGAGGTCCTGCCACAGGATCCCCGCACCGATCGCGAACAGCAGAGCGCCCGCCGCGACCGCGAGCGGAACGGCCGGCACATGCCGCCTCACCGGGACCTGGATCGCCCCTGCCGTCTTCATCGCTCCCGCCTCCTCGGTCCGCTTCCCTACCGACGACCGTAGGGCGGGCGCGTCCCCGAGGAATCCGGGGGACCACCTGGGTTTGCCCTCGGGGTACCTAGGTGGTAGCCCCGGGTGGCTCCAGGTGGAGGGCGAGCTCGGTGCGCGAGCGCACGCCGAGCTTGTGGTACGCGCGCGAGAGGTGGCCCTCGACGGTGCGGACGGAGAGGTACAGGGTGTCCGCGATCTCGAGGTTCGTGCGTCCGGCGGCGGCAAGCCGCGCGACCCGCTCCTCGGTCGGCGTGAGCGCGCCCGTCGCGGGGGGACGGCCGCCGATCGAGGACAGCTCGGCACGAGCCTTCTGCGACCAGAGCGCGGCGCCGAGCCGGTCGAAGGTCGAGAGAGCTTCCTCAAGCGCCTCACGAGCGGCCCGCTTCTGCTTCGCATGCCGTCGGATCGTTCCGAGCGCCAGCAGCGTGCGGGCCCGCTCGAAGGGCATCGGCAGGCGCTCGTGCTCGGCCATCGCGCGCTCGAGGTGCCCCAGGGCGCCGTCGAGGTCTCCCTTCGCGGCGAGCAGGGGGCCCCGACACCGGGCGCCGGCGGCGAGCGCCCACACGCGGTCGAGCGCCCGTCCCCGCTCCTCGAGCCAGTCGGTCAGGCGCTCGGCCTCCGCCAGCTCACCGAGGCCGACGAGGACTTCGACCTCGTCGGCGAGGAAGTGGCCCATCCCCGGCTCTCGGATCCCGGCATCCAGGAACCGGCGCGTCGCCTCCGAGAGGTGCCGGTGCGCCTCGACGAGGTCCCCGACAGAGAGCACCAGGAACCCGAGTGCGGCTTGGCAGTCCTGGATGCCGGCGACCACGCCCCGAGACTCGGCGACCTGAAGGCCCAGCTCGAGGTTCCGCCGCGCGTCGTTGACGCGACCGAGGTATGCGTCCACCATCCCTCGCTCGATCGCGAACGCCGGCGCATCGGCAACGTCCCTGCTGGCTGCTTCGTCGGCGTACCGATCCGCGAGCTCCCAGTTCCCCGCCCGAAGCTCCACCTCGCAGAGGTTGGCCAGAGCCAAGCACAGGGCCTCAGAGCCGGCTTCGCTCGCGATCCGTCGCCACGACTCGCCCACGAGCCTCGCCTCGTCGAGACGATCGACGGTGGTCAGCGCCTCCCCGCACAGGAAGGCCGGATCCTCCTCCTCGGGGACGTTCGAGCGAGCGGTCGCCTCGTTCGCCGCTTCCCAAGCGCGCATGGCTCGCTCGATCGTCTCGCCCGCGACATCGTCACCGAGGGCCATCCTTGCCCAGACGACCATCGCGAGGGACGCGGCGATCGCCGCCGGATCGCCCGCTGACTCCGCGCTCTCCAGGGCCCGCCGAGCGTGCTCGAGGGCCTCTCGGTGGTCATAGCGTTGCGAGGCGACCCAGAAGCGCGACCGATGAAGCGCGGCCGCGAGCCACGGATCGTCCCCCGCCTCCTCCTCGGCCTCGGCGAGCCACGCGTCACCGATGTCGAGCCGGCACGTCTCGCCCCATGTCGACAGCCGCCCGAGCCGCCACAGCAACTGAGCACGCGCTGGGCCAGGTGGAGCCATGGCGAGAACCTCCTCGAGGAGGGACGCGCTCCGTCGAAGGGCTCCCGACTCGTACAGGTCGTCAGCCGCCATGAGCGCACGGTGGAACGAGTCCTCGGAACGGCCACTGGGGGTGAACCTCCGGGCCTCGAGCCACATCTCAGCCGCGGCTGTCGGGGCACCACGGGATCGAGCGCGCGCTGCCGCGTCCTCCAACGACTGCGCCACAGTCGCATCGGGAGCCGTGACCGAAAGCGCGAGGTGGCGCGCGCTCCTCGGGGTCCGCGACCACGTCCGCGAGACGCCGATGGATCCGGGCTCGGTCCTCTGGCCGCGCATCCGCGTACGCCACCGACGCGTAGAGCGGGTGCGAGAACCGCACCGATCCACCGTGGATCTCGAGGACGCCGGATCCGACCGCCACCCGGAGGGCCTCATCGCCGGACCCGGTCACCGCACCGACGAACTCCACGGTCGGCCGGCCCATCGCGGCGGCCGCGATCAGAACCTCTCGAACGTCCGGGCGCAGTCCGGCGAAACGATCGGCGACCTGCACACGGAGGTTCCTCGGCACCACCAGCGCGCGAGCGGCCCGATCCGACTCCGCCGCCATGCTCGCCTGGGCGATCTCGAGCGCGAACAGCGCGTTCCCGCCCGAGACGACGTGCAGGTCGAGGAGCGCGGACCCCGAGGGCGCATCTCCCAAACGCTCTCGGAGCAGACGATCGAGCGCCTCGACCGGAAGCGGGCCCACCTCGATCCGGGTGAGCCGGCCGTCGGGAAGCGTCCGCTCGATGCCGAGAGGGTCCGGGGGTCCCTCTCCCCGCCGCTCGGTGGTCAGGACGTGGACGGCTCGTCCTCCAGACGACGCACCGCATAGCCGAGCGCTTCACGGGATGCGGCGTCCATCCACTGCGGGTCGTCGATGGCCAGGAGGACGGATCCGGTCGACGCGAGGAAGCCGAGGATCCCGAGCGTCCCCGCCGCGACCGTCCCGTGATCCACGGGGGCGTCGCCCGGCTCGACCAGCAGGAGCGCGACCTCGACGGCGCGGCGTTGGATCGCCGGGAGCGACGCGAGCGCCGCTTCCGGGAGCCCCCGCAGGACATCACCGAGACCGGCGTAGGACAGCTTGGCCTCGGAGACTGCCGAGCGAGCGACCAGGACCCGGAACCCATGCTCGCGCGCCTGCGCCACGCCGACGTTCCACAGGGTCGACTTGCCGATCCCGGCCTCGCCCTCGAAGACGAGGGCCGCCGGACGGGTCGAGACGTCATCGAGGAACCGCCGGAGCGCGGCGAGCTCCGTCTCGCGACCGACGATCCCGGCCATGACCCCTCCCGCGCGATCGTATGCCACGCGGGGCGGTTCGGTTCGTGCACGACGTCGGAGGATCGGGACGGGCGCGATCCTCCAAAGGCCACCCCGGCTACTCGGGGAGCTGCATCGTCTCCTCGCGGCGGAGCTCCTCGACGTTCACGTCGTGCCTGGTCATCACGCGCACCTTCGAGACGAACCGCGCGGGACGGAACATGTCCCAAACCCAGACGTCGCCGAGCTCGACCTCGATCCAGCCGTCGGCCTTCTCGCGGATCTCGACCTGGTTCGCGAGGTAGAAGCGTCGCTCGGTCTCGACGACGTACCCGAACATCGACACCACATCTCGGTACTCGCGGTAGAGCTCGAGCTCGCGCTCCTCCTCGAACCGATCGATGTCGTCGTCTTCGGGGCTCATGGGATCACCACCGTGTCCTCGTCGTGCGCGGCATCCGGCACTGTATCCCGACCGACGCCTTTGAACGAGAGGCGATGGATCGGCGAGGGCCCGAGGCGCTCGAGCGCCGCCAGGTGCTCGGCCGTTCCGTACCCCCGATGCCGGTCGAAGCCGTACTCGGGGAACCGCCGGTGGTAGCGGTCCATCATCCGGTCCCGCGTGACCTTCGCGAGGATCGAGGCCGCCGCCACCGAGGCCGTGACCGCGTCGCCCTTCTTGATCGAGAGCTGCGGCAGCGGCATGCGAGGGACCGGGAACCCGTCCGTGAGCACGTAGTCCGGGTCGACCTCGAGTGTCGCGACCGCCCGCCGGAGCAGCCACAGGTTCGAGCGGTGGAGGCCGCGGTGGTCGATCCGCGACGGCATCGCCCGGCACACCGACCAGGCGACGGCGCCGTCCACGATCCTCGCGTACGCCGACTCCCGAGCGTTCGCCGTGAGGGCCTTCGAATCGGCGATGCCCTCGAGATCGAAACCCTCCGGCAGGATCACGGCCGCGGCGACCATCGGCCCGGCGAGCGCCCCTCGGCCGGCCTCGTCGACGCCGGCGATGCGATGGAAGCCCTGCTCGTGCAGGGTTCGCTCGTAACGCCCGAGATCGGTCGTCAGCCTAACCACCCGATGCGTGTGGGGGGCCAGATCGTCACGAAGGCCTCCCCCACCACCTTATCCTCGGGGACGAAGCCGAGCCCGAAGCGCGAGTCGTTAGAGTTCAGCCGGTTGTCCCCGAGGACGAACAGCTTGCCCTCGGGCACCGTGGTTGGCCCGTAGTTTCGCTCGTCCTTCGGCCCCCGCAGGTACGGCTCAGAGACCTCTTTGCCGTCGACGAACAGCCGGCCGTTGCGGAGCTCGACGGTCTCGCCAGGGAGCCCGATCACGCGCTTGATGAAGTCCTCGTCCGCGGGCCGGGCGAACCCGAGGCCCTCGGAGAGCCAGTGCAGGAACCCGCCGACGATCCCGCGGTCCGGCTGGGGACCGGGCTTCGGGTCCTCGAACACGACGATGTCGCCACGAGACGGGCTGTAGAAGAGCTTGTTCACCAAGACGCGGTCGCCCGGCTTCAGCGTCGGCTCCATCGAGCCCGAGGGGATGAAGAAGGCCTGGACGACGAAGGTCTTCAGGACGATCGCGAGGACGAACGCGAGAACGATGAGGACCGGGAGCTCGCGCAGGAACGCGAGGATCCCCTTGTCGTCCTCGGCGGTGCTCGCGGGGGCGGGCGCCGGCTCGGCCGGCTCCTCGGAGCCGGACGGAACGCCGGTCACGGATCAGCCTTGGGGCTCTTCGTCGGCGTCCGCGGCCTCGGGCGCGTCGGGCCCATCGTCGGCCGGCTCATCGGCCTGGGGCGCTTCGCCCGTCTCGGCCCCAGCGGTCATCTCGACCTCGGAGGTCGTCTCGTCCTCGAGCTCCTCCGGCTCCTCGCTCTCCTCCTCGGGGGCGGCCGCCGCGTTCAACGCGGCGAGCTCCTCGGCGTCGAGTCTCCGCTCCCGGATGCGCGCCTTCTTCCCGCGGAGCTCGCGCAGGTAGTAGAGCTTCGCCCGGCGGACCTTGCCCCGGGTCACGACCTCGAGCTTGCCGATCGAGGGCGAGTGCAGCGGGAAGGTCCGCTCCACGCCGACGCCGAAGGAGATCTTGCGAACCGTGAACGTCTCCTGGAGGCCTCCGCCCTGCCGCCGGATCACGACACCCTGGAAGACCTGGATGCGTTCGCGGCCGGCCTCAACGACCCTGACGTGCACCTTGACGGTGTCGCCGGGACGGAACTCGGGCAGGTCCGAGCGCAGATACGCCTTGTCGATGAGGTCGGTGTTCTTCATGGCGGGACGAGGAACGATAGCAGACGCCGAGACGGGCTAGCGGCCCTCGGACCCGCCTTCCTCGAGCAGGTCGGGGCGGTTGCGACGGGTCTTGTCGAGGGCGGCCTCGCGGCGCCAGCGCTCGATCTCGGCGTGGTTGCCCGAGAGCAAGACCTCGGGCACGCGCATGCTTCGAAACTCCGCGGGGCGGGTGTAGTGGGGGTGGTCGAGGATGCCGTCCTCGAAGGAGTCCCGCTCGTGCGACTCCTCCTTCCCGATCACGCCCGGCACCAGGCGGGTCACGGCCTCCAGGAGCACGAGCGCCGGCACCTCGCCGCCCGAGAGCACGTAGTCGCCGATCGAGACCTCCTCGCTCGGCAGGCCTTCGACGACGCGCTCGTCCACGCCCTCGTACCGGCCGCAGAGGAGCACGAGCCACCGCTCGGCCGAGAGCTCCCGCACGAGCGCCTGATCGAGCCTCCGCCCGGCGGGCGAGAGCAGCAGGACCCGCTTCGGCTCGGCGCCGAGCGACTCGACGGCCGCGAACCACGGCTCGGGCTTCATCACCATGCCCGGCCCGCCACCGTAGGACTCGTCGTCGACCTGACGGTGCTTGTCGGTCGTGTGGTCCCGCAGGTCGTGCACGCGCACGTCGAGCACCCCGCTCTCGATCGCCTTCCCGAGAAGGCTCTCACGCAGCGGGCTCTCGAAGATGCCGGGGAAGATCGTGAAGACGTCGATCCGCACGGGCCGAGGCTAGCAGCCATCGCGGCCGCGAAGCGTCCCGTGCGCTTCAGTCTCCGTCCGGTGCGGTGAGCCCCGGGATCTCGCGGACGACGATCCGCCTCGCGGCGACGTCCACCGAGACAAGCACGTCCTTCAGCACCGGCACGAGCGTCTCGGCACCACCCGCGTCGACGGCGACCCACACGTCGTTCGCGGCCGTGTGGATCACATCCGTCAGCGCGCCGAGGTCCCGGCCGCCATCCGTCGAGACGCTGCAGCCGATCAGCTGGTGATCCCACCAGGAGCCCTCCGGGAGCGGCGGCGACATCGACTCGGGGACGTACAGGACCGCCCCGTGGAGCGCGTCGGCGGCGCTCCGGTCCGGAACCTCGCGGAAGCGCACGAGTAGCCGGTCCTTGTGCGGACGCGACGCCTCCACGGTGAGCGCTCTGCCGTCCTCGAGCCATACGACCGCGCCATCGGCGAAGCGGCCTTCGACCTCGGAGAGCACGAAAACGGAGACCTCGCCGGTCACGCCGTGGGAGCGGGTGATGCGGCCGACCGCGACGGTCGGCTCGGAGGGGTTCATGTCAGTCGACGATCTCCACCGAGGCGTGCACCCCGGCTCGAGTTCCCGCGGCGCGGATCACGGAGCGGATCGCGCGCGCCGTGCGCCCCGCCCTCCCGATGACCTTGCCCATGTCGTCGGGCGCGACGTGCAGCGAGAGCAGCAGGCCCCGGTCGTCCTCGGCCTCGGTGACCTCGACCGCGTCGGGGTCGTCGACGAGCTCCCGCGCGATGAACTCGAGGAGCTCCTTCACGAGGCGGCCTTCTGCTCCTTCTTGGCCGCTTCCTTCGCCGCCTGCTTCGCGGCCTCGAACTTCTCCCAGATGCCGACCTTGGTCATGAGGACCTTGACCGTGTTGCTCGGCTGGGCGCCGACGCCGAGCCAGTACAGCGCGCGCTCCTCGTCGATCTCGATCAGCGAGGGGTCCTCCATGGGGTGGTACTTCCCGATGTTCTCGATGAACCGGCCGTCCCGCGGGCTGCGCTGGTCCGCGACCACCACGCGGTAGTACGGGCGCTTCTTCGCGCCGAGCCGCTTCAACCTGATCCTCGTCGCCATACCGTCTCTCCTACGTCATCCCGGGCATCTGCGGCATCCCGGGGATCCGTGGCATGCGCTTCCCGCCCATCGACATCATCGACTTCATCATCTTGCGAGCGGCGTCGAACTCCTTCAGCAGGGCGTTCACGTCCGCCGTGGTCGTGCCCGAGCCGCGAGCGATCCGGAGGCGTCGGGACCCACCGATGATAGCGGGGTTGCGGCGCTCCTCCGGGGTCATCGAGCAGATGATGGCCTCGGCCCGGCCCATCTGGCCCTCGTCGACCTGCAGGTCCTTGAGGGCGTTCTTGCCTCCCGGCACGCCCGGAAGCATCGCGAGCAGGTCCTGGAGTGGCCCGAGCTTCTTCATCTCGCGCATCTGCACGAGGAAGTCCTCGAGCGTGAACTTGGCCTCGAGCATGCGCTTGGCCGACTCGGCCGCCTTCTCGGCGTCCATCGTCTCCTGCGCCTTGTCGATGAGGGTGAGCACGTCCCCCATGCCCATGATCCGAGACGCCATCCGGTCCGGGTAGAACGGCTCGAGGTCCTGCGGCTTCTCCCCCGTCCCGACGAAGAACACCGGCCGGCCCGTCACCGCCGTGATCGAGAGCGCTGCACCGCCGCGGGCGTCGCCGTCCAGCTTCGTAAGGACGAACCCCGTCGTGTCGACCTCGTGCATGAACGCCTTGGCCTGCACCACGGCGTCCTGGCCGGTCATCGAGTCGCACGCCATGAGCACGTGGTGGGGCTTCAGCGCGTCCTTCACGCGGCGTGCCTCGCGCATCATGTCCTCGTCCACGTGGAGCCGGCCCGCGGTGTCGACGATGACCACGTCGAACCCCCCGCGGTCCGCCTGCTTCAACGCGCTCTTCGCGACCTTCACCGCGTCCTTCCCGTCCGACGCGACCGTGACGCCGATCTCACGGCCGAGCGTCACGAGCTGGTCGACCGCCGCGGGCCGCCAGAGGTCCGCCGCGACGAGGAGCGGTCGCTTGCCCTTGGTCTTGAGCCGGAGCGCGAGCTTCGCGCACGCCGTCGTCTTCCCCGAGCCCTGGACGCCGGCCATCATGACGACGGACGGCTTCACGCTCGGCAGCTGGAACGGCGCCTGCGTCCCACCCATCGTGGTTTGCAGCTCGTCACGGACGATCTTCACGACCTGCTGCGCCGGCGTGAGGCTCTTCATGACCTCCTCGGAGAGCGCGCGGGCGCGCACCCGCTCGAGCAGGTCGTCGGCGACCTCGACCGAGACGTCGGCCTCGAGGAGCGCCGTCCGCAGGTCGGCGAGCGCGTTGTCCACCTGCTTGGGGTGGAGCTTGCCCCGCGAGCGGAGCTTCTTGAAGATGCCGTCGAGCCGGCCGGTCAGCGTGTCGAACATGGGTCCCTTCCCGGGTCCTGTCCTCGTTCCCCGAGCCCCTAGGCTCTCACGAGGTCGCCGGAGCCGCCCCGCCCGGATCCAGGACCTGCTCGACGGTGCGGAGCAGGGCGGTCGGCGAGAACGGCTTCGTGAAGTACTCGTCGGCGCCGAGGGAGAGCACGAAGTCGCGCCCCTCCTCGCCGGTCGCCGTCACGATGATCACCCGCACGCCGGCGGTGGCCGGATCGGACTTCAGCTCCTGCAGGACGTCGGCTCCGCTCGTCCCCGGGATGTTGAGGTCGAGGAACATCAGGTCGGGGGGCTGCTCGCGCACCATCGAGAGCGCCGAGACGCCGTCGGAGGCCTCGCGGATCACGAAGCCCTCGGTCTCGAGGACGAGGCGCATGGCCTCACGCATCGTGGGGTGGTCCTCGACGATGAGGATGTCCGCCTTTGCCATGCCTACCCCGCCACGAGCCGCTCGGCGAACGCACGGGCGTCGAACGGCTGCAGGACCCCCCCCCCCTCGCCCACACCGATGAGCTTCACGGGGACGCCGAGCTGCTCGCGGACCGCCAGCACGACCCCCCCTTTCGCCGTCCCGTCCAACTTCGTGAGCGCCACGCCGGTCACCTCGACCGCGTCGGTGAACGCCCGAGCCTGTGCGATGCCATTCTGCCCCGTCGTGGCGTCCAGGACGAGCAGCGTCTCGTCGGGAGCCCGTCCCGCCGCCTTCTCGATCACCCGGCGCACCTTCTGGAGCTCGTCCATCAGCGGAATCTTCGTGTGGAGCCGACCGGCGGTGTCGACGATCAGCACGTCCATCCCCTTCGCGCTCGCGCTCTGCACCGCGTCGAAGGCGACCGCCCACGGGTCGGCACCCCGCTCTTGCGAGACGAGCTGAGCGCCCGAGCGCTGGGCCCACACGTCGAGCTGTTCGGAGGCCGCCGCTCGGAACGTGTCGCTGCCGGCGAGGCTCACCTTCTTGCCGTCCCTCGTGAGGCGCGCCGCGAGCTTGCCGATCGTCGTCGTCTTGCCCGAGCCGTTCACGCCCACCACCATCACGATCCCGAGACGACCCTCGGGAAGGTGGAGCTCGGTGTCGTCGCCGTGGAGCACATCGGCGACCTCCTCCGTCACCATCGTCGCCGGGTCGTCGCCGGGCCGGTAGCGCTCCTTCAGGTCGGTGACGATCCTCGCGGAGGTGGCCGGTCCCACGTCCGCCTTGATGAGGAGCTCCTCGAGCACGCTCCACTCCTGCTCGCCGGGAGGGGCCCCGGAGAACAGCGCCCGCACCCTCGCGCCGAGCCCCTCCGCTCGGACCGTCGGTGCGACCGCGACCGGCGCCGAGGTCTCGGCACGCCTGGGCGCCGTTCCCGCCGTTCGCGCGCTCGACCGCCCACGCACGAGCAGCACCACCGCGAGGACGAGCAGGGCGGCGACGATGACCGCGAGGAGGATCGGGAGCAGCATCGAGCCTCAGGCTAGCGAACCGGGTCGGGCTCCGGCACGGAGGACGCCGCGGGCACCGTCTCGACCGACACGAGCTCTCGGCGCCCGCTCGCCGTGTCGTCGAGGCGCTGGGCGAGGACCCTCGAGGTGCCGTCCTTGCCCATCGAGACCCCGTACATCATCGCGGCGACCTCCATCGTGCGCTTCTGGTGCGTGACGATGAGCACCTGCGAGTCGGCGGCGAAGCCCTCGAGCAGCTTGAGGAACCGGTGCAGGTTCACGTCGTCGAGCGCCGGCTCGACCTCGTCCATCAGGTAGAAGGGACTCGGGCGCGAGCGGAAGATCGAGAACAGGAACGCCATCGCCGTGAGCGCCCGCTCCCCGCCCGAGAGTAGCGAGATGCGCTTCACGCGCTTGCGGCCGGGACGCGCCTCGATCTCGATGCCGGTGTTGAGCAGATCGCCCGGCTCGGTCGCGACCAGGCGGCCCTCGCCGCCCGGGAACAGGTCCTTGAACAGGCGCTCGAACTCGGCCGCGACGTCGCGGTAGGCCGACTCGAACGTCACCGTGATCTCCTCCTCGACCCGCCGGATGACCTCGAGGAGGTCTCGACGGGCCTTCTTCACGTCCTCGAGCTCGCGCACCAGGAAGTCGTGGCGCTCCTGCAGCGCCTCGAACTCGCCGGTCGCGAGCAGGTTCACCCGCCCGAGCAGCCCGAGGCGCCGCTGCACCAGCTCGGCGCGCTTCTCGAGCGACGCCGCCGTGTCGTCCTCGGCGAGGCCGGCCATCGCTTCCGCGGGGTCGCGCTGGTGACCCTCGCGCAGCAGTCGCTCCGCGTCGCGGATCCGGCGCTCGAGGTCCCCGCGGAAACGGTCCTCGTCCTCGTACTCCTCGCGCAGTCGATCGAGCTCGGTGGAGGCCTCGCGCCATCCGCGGTTCGCGTCCGCCTCATCCTCGGTGGCCGAGCGCTCGGTGGCCGCCGCGGCATCGCGCGCCGCCGACGCCGCATCGAACGCGTCCTCCGCCGCGCGCAGGCGCTCCTCGATCGCGGCCCGCACGCTCTCTGCCTCGTCGACGGCCACCTGGAGCGCTGCCGGGTCCTGCGCCGCAAGGGCCTCGCGCTCCGCCCGGACCGACGACGACCGCGACTCGAGGCTCGCCCGGTCGCGCCGCAGCGTCTCGACGGCGACCCGCGCCTGGATCGGCGGCTCGGCGAGCCGCGGCAGCTCGGGGAGCTCGTGCGTGACCGGCTCGGCCTCGGCGAGACGACCGCGCCACGCGGAGGCGGCGTCGTCCATCCCCGTGAGCCGCTCCGCGAGGATCTCCTCCTCCTTCGCGAGGAACACCAGCGACTGCTCGACGCGTCCGAGGCGCTCCGCCGCCGCGGTGATCCTCGCGTCGGCCTCGTCGATCCGAGCGTCCAGCTCCGACAGCTCGACCTGGATGCGCTCGACCCGCTCGAGCTTCGGCCGCAACGCCGCGGCCGTCTGCGCCACGTCGTGCTCCACGACCGCCAGCTCCCGGCGGATCTCGGCCGCGCGCGAGTCGCCCTTCCGCGTCGTCCTGATCGTGGCGGGCCCGACCGAGACCCCTTCACGCGTCACGAAGGCCGCCTTCGGGTGCCGCCGGTGCTTCTCTGCAGCCTCCTCGACGGACGAGGCCAGGTAGATGTCCTTGAGCACGGTGCAGACGAGACCGCGCGCCGCCGGGTCGGCGGCCACGATCGAGAGCAGCGTGCGCTCGCCCTCCAGGACGAACGACGCCGGCCCACCCCCGGCGATGGCGAGGATCGCGCCGTCCCCCTCGAGCGCGTCGGCCACGGCGTCGTCGCCGGACGTGTACACGACGGCGTCGGCGAGCGAGCCCAAGCCGGCGGCGAGCGCCCGCTCCCACCCCTCCTCGGCGTGGACGAGCTCGCCGAGGAGCCCGATCGCCCGACCGCGGTGCTCCTCGAGGAAGCGGGAGCCCGGCGTTTCCTCCAGGTCCCGAAGGCGAGCGAGCAGGACCTCGCGGCGGTGCTCGTGCGCCCGCAGGGCCTCCTGCAGCTCACCCACCCCGTCGGCGAGCCCGTGACGCTCGCGCTCGAGCTCGGCCCGCCGCTCCGAGAGCGGTGACGTCTCGGCGTCCAGGCGCTCGATCTCGTCGGAGAGCCGGTCGCGCTCGGCCTCGGCGGCGGTACGCCGCTCCGACACCTGGGCGTGTTGCTCGGACAGGCGAGCGCGGTCACGCTCGTAGCCGGCCACGGACCGACGCAACGTCTCCATCTCGGCGCGGTGCGCGGCCGCCTCCTCCGAGACCCGACGCCGCTCCTCCTCGACCTGCCGGCGGACCTCCTGGCGCTCGTGGAACTGCTGCTCGGCCTGCTCGAGCTCGTGCTCGCGCTCGACGAACTCGGTGCCGACCGCGGCCAGGCGCGCCTCGATCCGACGGAGATCCTCGTCGAGCGCGGACAGGCGAACCGCGCGCGTCGCCTCGGCGGCGAGCGCCTGACGGGCCTGCGACTCCGCCTCGACCGCGTGTCGGAATTCCACCTCCGCCGAGGACTTCGCGACCTGCGCCTCGCGGAGCGACCCCTCGGCCGCTTGCATGGCCCACGCCGCCCGGGCGCGCTCGTCGGCGGCCGCGCGGACCGTCTCGTCGAGCGCGTCGAGGCGCTCGCGTGCGGCCGCGCGGCGCGCCATCCCCTCCTCCCATCCGGAGGTGCGACGGTCGCGCTCCCGCGTCAGCTCACGGAGGCGCGCGGCGGCGAGCAGTACCGAGATGGCGTCCGCCTCCCCGGTGAGCTCCTCGTGGCGCTTGGCCATCTCGGCCTGCTGCTTCAGCGGCTTCAGCTGTCGCCGGAGCTCGGCGAGCACGTCCTGCAGCCGCAGGAGATCCTGGTCGAGCCCGACCAGCTTGCGCTCGGCGCGCTCCTTGCGCTTGCGATGCTTGGCGACGCCGGCGGCTTCCTCGATGTAGGTGCGGCGATCCTCCGGACGGGCCGAGAGCACGTCCTCGAGCTGTCCCTGGCCGACGACGGTGTGCAGCGCTCGTCCGATGCCGGACTCCGACAGGAGCTCCTGCACGTCGAGCAGCCGGCACAGCTGGCCGCCGATCCGGTACTCGCTGTCGCCGGAACGGAAGATCGCGCGGCTGATCTCGATCTCGGTCATCGGCACCGGGATCAGGCCGGCGCTGTTGTCGATGACGAGCTTGACCTCGGCCATGCCGAGCGCCGGGCGCTGGGGACTGCCCGCGAAGATGACGTCGGCCATCTGCCCGCCGCGCAGCGCCCGAGGCCCTTGCTCGCCGAGCACCCAGCTGATGGCGTCCACCAGGTTCGACTTGCCCGAGCCATTGGGGCCGACGATGACGCTGACGCCAGGAGCGAACTCCATGATCGTCTTGTCGGCGAACGACTTGAAGCCGCGGATCGAA
>Ga0233416_10000286_pt1 | contig 15460 bp, 12 predicted proteins | sample Sediment_Towuti__2_FD_188638 | JGI IMG/M metagenome (GOLD analysis project Ga0233416, IMG submission 188638) | Sediment microbial communities from Lake Towuti, South Sulawesi, Indonesia - Sediment_Towuti_2014_0_MG | ecosystem: Environmental > Aquatic > Freshwater > Lake > Sediment | place... | reverse complement strand
GAGTTGGCGCGCCTCGCGGGTCCGGCCGGCGGAAGCGCTGCGCTATGAGTGAGGCCGCGGGCGCGCAGCCGGCGGTCGTCGCCTGCCGCGGGCTCGCGAAGACCTACAACGAGGCGCGGGTGCCGGTGCAGGTGCTGCTCGGCGTCGACCTCGCGGTCGCGCCGGGCGAGGTGGTGGCGATCGTGGGCGCATCGGGCTCGGGCAAGAGCACGCTCCTCCACCTCCTCGGCGGCCTCGACGAGCCGACCGCGGGCGAGGTGGCGGTGCTCGGCCGGCCGATGAGCGCGCTCGGCGACGCCGAGCGCGGGCGCCTCCGCAACGAAGCGCTCGGCTTCGTCTACCAGTTCCACCATCTGCTGATGGAGTTCAGCGCGCTCGACAACGTCGCGATGCCGCTCTTCATCCGGCGCATGCCCACGCCGTCGGCGCGCGCGACGGCGGCGGAGATCCTGCGGGAGGTGGGCCTCGGCGCGCGGCTCGACCACACGCCGGGCCAGCTCTCCGGCGGCGAGCGGCAGCGTGCCGCGCTCGCCCGTGCGCTGGTGACGCGGCCGGCCTGCGTGCTCGCCGACGAGCCGACCGGCAACCTCGATCGGCATACCGCCGCCGCGGTGTTCGAGCTGATGCTCGAGCTCAACCGCGGTCACGGCACGAGCTACGTGATCGTCACGCACGACCCGGCGCTCGCCGCGCAGGCGCATAGGATCCTGCGGCTGCAGGACGGCGTGCTGGTGCCGGAGCGCTGACTCGGGAGCGCGGCGGCGGCGGGGAGGGGCGTGCTCTAGGCGAAGCGCGCCTCCAGGTCCCTGCGCCCGTCGGGCGTTGCCATCGCGACGACCACCTCGCCCCCCTGGAGCATGAAATCCTCGTCCGGGTTGAAGCGCCACGCGCTGCCGGCGCGGATGGCGAGCACGACGTGGTCCGGGCCGCGGTGAGCGATCTCGCCGAGGCGTCGGCCGGCGTGGCGCGGCGCGACGGCGACCTCCTCGACCCGAAGGTGGCCCTCGGAGCGCAGCATCTCGTCCAGGAACCCGACGACCTGCGGCCGGATCATGGCGGAGGCGATGCGCATCCCGCCGGTGAAGTCCGGCGAAACGATGGCGTCGGCGCCGACCCGGCGGATCTTCTCGATGAAGCTCACGTCGTGACAGCGGGCGACGACGCGGACCCCGGGGTTGAGCTGCTTCGCCGAGAGCGTGATCACCAGGTTCTTGCTGTCCTCGCCGACCGCCGCGAACACGCCGCTGGCGCGGTCGATCGCCGCGTCCCGGAGGAGGTCGTCGTCGGTCGCATCGCCGTGCAGCCAGAGCACCTCGGGATGGCGCTCGCGGTGCGCGTCGATGTGTGCCTGGTTCGAGTCGATGACCACGTACTCGCGGCCGGTCGCCACGAGCTCGTGCGCGACGTTCGTTCCCACGCGGCCGATGCCGCACAGGATGTAGTGCCCCTCGAGCTTCGCGATGCGCTTGAGCATGCTCCTCCTCCGCAGCGCCAGGTTGAACTCGCCCTCGATCAGGAACGCGGTCGTCTTCGAGAGGGCGAAGCTGTAGACGCCGATCCCGAAGGTCGCGACGACGATCGTGAACGCGCGCCCGGCCTGGCTGTGGCTCAGATCGATCACCTCACCGAAGCCGATCGTCGCGATGGTGATGAAGGTCATGTAGAAGCAGTCGAGCCACGTGTTCTCGGGCCCGCCGACGATCCGGTAGCCCACGGTGCCGACTGCGAGCACGACGGCGAGCGCCGCCGCCGGGCCCTTGAAGGTCGCGTAGAGCCGGCGCCGGATGAGGCCAGGCACGGCGTCAGCCTCGCGCGCGGCGGTGCCGGCGCCGCCGCCACTGGACCACCACCCACGCGCGCCATGCCACCTGGACGGCGATCCAGCCGAGCGCCGCGAGCCCGCTCGCCAGCAGGATCAGCCCGATCGCGAGCGGCTTGCCGAGCGCGAGCGACCAGTCGACGAGCGCGCGCGTCCATTCGCCGATGTGGGTCCACGAGAACTCCGGCGGCTCGGTCATCGTGCCGCCGTCGCCCACTACGTGCGAGCCGATCCAGTACGCGACCAGGTAGAGCGGGACGATCGTGAACGGGTTGGTGTAGAGGGTAGTGAGGAGCGCGACCGGCAGGTTGACCCGGAGGGGGATCGCAATCAGGGCGGCGCCGAGCATCTGCAGCGGCCCGGGGATGAGCCCGCAGAACATCCCGATCGCGACGCCGCACGACACCGAGTGCCGGTTCAGGTGCCAGAGGTTGTGGTGGTGCAGGAACCGGCCGAGCTTCGACAGGTACTTGTGGCTCCGGACCGAGTCGTGGCTCGGCAGGTATTTCCGGAAGTATTTGCGGGGCATCGGCGGGCCGGACTGCGGCGCACCATTCTACTGAAGATCAACCGCGGCACGCGGCCGTGCGTTGCTGCGGGGAGACTGGTGCGCCATGAGACTCGGGATCCTCGCGTTCGCGTTCGGTGTCTGGCTCCTGCAGCAGCAGGCGGGACTCCCCGGCTGGTCGCCGATCGCCGCGCTCGCGGTGGCGTTCGCCGCCGCGCTCGCCGTGCGGCGTGTCGCGCCGGCACGGATCGCCGCGCTCGCCACCGCGCTCGCCCTCGCCGGGAGCTTCGCCTTCGGCTACGCATGGGCTGCCGCCGCGGCCAAGCTGCGGCTCGCGGACCGGCTCGACCCGGCGTGGGAAGGGCGTGACGTCACGCTGACCGGCATCGTCGCGAGCCTGCCGCAACCGTTTGAGCGCGGCGTGCGGTTCGAATTCGCGGTCGAAGACGCGGTGAGTACCGGCGCGAACCCGGTCGCGTTCCGCGCCCCGGGCCGGGTGGCGCTGTCCTGGTACAACGGCCTGACGCCGGAGGAATTCCAGGAGGTGCTGCCGGTCCGCGCCGGTGAGCGGTGGCGGCTCACGGTGCGGCTGCGCCTGCCGCACGGCGGCGCAAACCCGCACGGCTTCGACTACGAGGCGTGGCTGCTCGAGCGGGGTATCGGCGCGACCGGCTACGTGCGGCCGCGCGGCGAGCGGCTCCGCCTCGCCGCGATGACCTGGGGGCCGACGGCGGTGATCGAGCGTGTGCGCGAACAGATCCGGATCGGGTTCTGGAATGCGCTGCCGGAGCATCGCTACGCCGGCGTGCTGATCGCGCTCGCGATCGGCGATCAGCGCGCGATCACCGCCGCGGACTGGGAGACGTTCGTCCGGACCGGGGTCGGGCACCTCATGAGCATCTCCGGATTGCACGTGACCATGGTGTCGGGCCTCGCCGCGGCGATCGTGCTCTGGCTGTGGCGTCGGTCGCTCCGGCTCACTGCGCGTCTCCCGGCGCCGAAGGCAGCGGCCGCCGCAGCGGCGGTCACCGCGCTGGCGTACACGCTCCTCACCGGCTTCGCGGTGCCAGCGCAGCGCACGCTGTACATGGTCGCCGTCGTCGCTCTGGCGCTGTGGTTCGACCGGCTGCAGTCGTCGTCCCGCGTGCTCGCGATCGCGCTCGCGGTCGTGCTTCTGCTCGACCCGTGGGCCGTCGTGTCGCCGGGCTTCTGGCTTTCGTTCGGCGCGGTCGCGATCATGCTCTACGTCGGCGCGTCGACACGCCTCCCCGACCACTGGGCGCTCACCTGGGGCCGGGTGCAATGGGCGATCACGGTCGGGCTCGCTCCGCTGCTCTTGGTGCTCTTCCAGCAGGTCTCGCTCGTGTCGCCGGTCGCGAACGCGATCGCGATTCCGATCGTGAGTCTTGTCGTGACGCCGCTCGCCCTGCTCGCGGCGGTCGTGCCTGGCGCGTGGGTGGCGGAGTTGGGACATGCGGTGCTGGCGGCGCTCATGCCGGTGCTCCAATGGCTCGCTGCGGTGCCCGGCGCGGCGTGGCAGCAGCATGCGCCGGCGGCGTGGGCCGCCGTACTCGCGGTCGCGGGCGTCATCTGGATGCTCGCACCGCCCGGGGTTCCGGCCCGCTACGCCGCGCCGCTTCTGCTCGCGCCGCTGTTCCTGGTCCAGCCGCAGCGACCGCCCGAGCCCGGCACGGCGCGGCTGACTTTTCTCGACGTCGGTCAGGGTCTCGCCGTGCTGGTGCGCACGCGCGCACACGCGGTGCTCTACGACGCCGGTCCTGCCTACGGCCTGGACACCGACGCGGGCAGCAGGGTCGTGGTGCCGTTCCTCCGCGGCGAGGGTCTCACGCGCCTGGACGCGTTGATCGTCACGCACGACGACCAGGACCATTCGGGCGGTGCCGTCTCCGTGATGCGCGCCGTTCCGACCGATGCACTCTGGTCGTCGCTCGGCCCCGCACATCCGGCGCACGCGCACGCGCTGGTGCGGCTGCCGTGCCGCGCCGGGGTGCGCTGGGAGTGGGACGGCGTCCAGTTCGCGCTGCTATACCCGCCGGTGGCGAGCTACGACGATCCGTGGCTCAAGCCGAACTCGCGGAGCTGCGTGCTGCGGATCGAGACGCCGCACGGCGCGGTGCTGCTGACCGGCGACATCGAGGAGCGCGACGAGCGGCGGCTACTCGCTGCGCGCCATCCGCTAGGTGCCACGGTGATGCTCGCCCCGCATCACGGCAGCGGCACTTCGTCGTCAGCCGGGTTGCTCGCCGCCGTGCAGCCGGCGCACGCCGTCTTCACCGTCGGGTACCGGAACCGCTTCGGGCATCCGAAGCAGGAAGTCGTCGCGCGCTACACGGCCGGCGGCACGGCGGTCTGGCGCACCGACCGCGACGGCGCGATCACCGTGAGGCTCGACCCGGGAGGACCGGCAGTATCCCGCTACCGGGCCGAGCGGCCGCGGTATTGGCACTGAGGCTCCGGCCGTTGGTATCCTTCGCTCCTTTCCGATCCGACACCGGAGATCGAATGACCGACCCGAGCCTCAAGGTCCTGGGCATCTGCGGCAGCCTGCGCAAGAAGTCGTTCAACATGGCGGCGCTGCGCGCGGCGGGCGACCTGCTCCCGCCGGGGATGTCGCTGCACATCACCAGCATCGCCGACCTGCCGATGTTCAATCAGGACGTGCTCGACGCCGGGATGCCCGAGCCGGTGAAGCGGTTTCGGGACGAGATCGCGCAGGCCGACGGCGTGCTGATCGCCTGTCCCGAGTACAACTTCTCGATCACCGCTCCGCTCAAGAACGCGATCGACTGGGCGTCCCGCCCGCCCAACCAGGTGTGGCAGGACAAGCCGATCGCGATCTTTTCGGTCACCCCTGGACCGGTCGGCGGCGCGCGCGTCCAGTACGACGTGCGCAAGATCCTGAGTCAGATCTGGGGTCTCGTCCTGCCGCGGCCGGAAGTGTTCATCGGCAACTGCGCGAGCAAGTTCGACGCCGAGCTGCGGCTCACCGACGAGACCACGAAGAAGTTCCTGACCGATCTGCTGGCCGGATTCAAGGACTGGATCCTGCGCGTGCGGCGCACGTGACCCGGTCCGCGGCGCGGCGCGCTACGCGTCCGGCAGCCGCGATGACCTGGGTGAAGCGGCCGGCGCCCGCCGCGGTGCGTTCGGGCTGAAGTTGCCGCCCAGGCGCTCGAGTGCCTCCTGGCGCGCCTTGACCGCGCGACGGAACGCCTCCTCGGCGCCATACTTCGCGACCGAGAATTTCACGAGCTTGGTGCGCCACGGCTCGAGCGGCAGCCGCGCGATCCAGAACCGCCGCTCGACCGGGCCGTGGTTGGTCTCGATCACCTCGGCGTGGAACGACACGCCGGCGAGCCCGGAGCGGTTGTTGCGGCGGAGGATCTGGCAGTAGTCGCGCCGCGTGAGCGGCGGGTGCTTGGCGAGCAGGCTGTCGCGGTACTTCTTCGCCGCGGCGAGCGCCTTCTGCTTGCCGCCGTACACGCCGTCGGAGAAGTGGCCGACGTGGATGTCGCCCTGCCGCTGGATCGTTACCCGCCACGCGTGGGTGCGGGAACGCTCGTGATCGACGCGGGTGATCCCGTACATCGCCCGGTGGGCGGCGTCCTTGCTGGCCATCTGTTGCGCTTTCCTGGTCTTGTGGTTGTTGCCGGGCCAGTATGACATCGGCATAAGCGCAGTGTCAAGCGCCGGCGCTCCCGAAAAGCGTCGGATTTCCGCCGCCGGCTTCGGTCACGCGGCCGAGCCGCGGTATCTCAGGTCGAGGGTGAAGGGGAAATTGCGGTTCGGCGGCTCGCGCGGCACCGTCATCGGCCCGGGCGTGTGGCCGTGGCTCCAGAAGCGTGCGAAGCGGCGCGCCTCGGCCTCGGCTGCGTTCACCGGGAAGGTCTCGTAGTTGCGGCCGCCGGGATGCGACACGTGGTAGGTGCAGCCGCCGATCGCCCGCCCGCTCCAGGTGTCGACGATGTCGAAGACGAGCGGCGAGTGGACGCCGATCGTCGGGTGCAGGGCCGACGGCGGGTTCCAGGCCTTGTAACGGACGCCGGCGACGAACTCGCCGTGCACGCCGGTCGGATGCAGCGGCACCGGCCGGCCGTTGCAGGTGACGACGTGGCGTTCGCCGGTCATCCCGGTCACCTTGACCTGCAGCCGCTCGACCGAGGAGTCCACGTAGCGTGCGGTGGCGGTGCCGGCCATCTCCTCGCCGAGCACGTGCCACGGCTCGATCGACTGGCGCAGCTCCAGCGTCACGCCCGAATAGGTGACCGCACCGTAGCGCGGGAACCGGAACTCGATGAACGGCGCGAACCACTCTTCGCGCAGTGCGTAGCCGGCGGCGCGCAGGTCGATCACGACGTCGTGCATGTCCTGCTGCACGAAGTGCGGCAGCATCCAGCGGTCGTGCAGCTGGGTGCCCCAGTACACGAGCGCGCCGCGGTACGGCTCCTTCCAGAACCGCGCGACCAGCGCGCGCACGAGCAGCGCCTGCACGAGCGCCATCTGCGGGTGCGGCGGCATCTCGAACGCGCGCAGCTCGACGAGGCCCAGGCGGCCGTTCGGGCCCTCGGGCGCGTACAGCTTGTCGATCGAGAACTCGGCGCGGTGGGTGTTGCCGGTCAGGTCGACGAGGAGGTGGCGCAGCAGCCGGTCGACGAGCCACGGGAAGTCGCTCTCGGCGCCGGCCTTGACCCGCTCGTCCATCTGCTGGAACGCGATCTCGAGCTCGTAGAGCTGGTCGTGGCGCGCCTCGTCGGCGCGCGGCGCCTGGCTGGTCGGCCCGACGAAGAGCCCCGAGAAGAGATAGGAGAGCGCGGGGTGGTTCTGCCAGTACGTGACCAGGCTCTTGAGCAGGTCCGGCCGGCGCAGGAACGGGCTCTCGGCCGGGCTCGCGCCGCCGAGCGTCATGTGGTTCCCGCCGCCGGTGCCGGTGTGCCGGCCGTCGAGCATGAACTTCTCGGTCCCGAGCCGCGCGGCCCGCGCCTCCTCGTACAGCGCCGCGGTGGTGGCGGCGAGCTCGTCCCAGCTCGAGGACGGGTGGATGTTCACCTCGATGACGCCCGGATCGGGCGTGACCGCCGCCGACCGGAGGCGCGGATCGCGCGGCGGTGCATAGCCTTCGAGCCGCACCGCACGCCCCTGCGCGGCCGCGACGTGCTCGACGGCGGCGACGAGGTTGATCCAGTCCTCGACGTGCGTGAGGGGCGGCAGGAACACGTGCAGCCGGCCGCCGCGCACCTCGACCACGAGCGCCGTGCGTACGACCTCGCGCGCCGAAGGGGTTGCCTTGTTCCGCTCGTGCTTCTTCTTCTCCGTCCGGACGTGCGCGCCGTGCAGATCGTCGCGGAAATCCCCGTCCGGAAGCTCGCCGCGCGCGGCGAACGGATCGCGCGCGAACTCCGGCTCGACCTCCTCGGGGAGCCGCTCCGGGAGCGCGGCGAGCGGCAGGCGGTAACCGGCCGGGGAGTCGCCCGGGAGCAGGAACAGACGCTCGCGCCGGAGCGGCCACGGCGAGCTCTCCCAGCGGGAGGTCCACGCCGCGACGCTCACCGGTCCCGCGGCCGGGCGGAGCGCCGGCTCGGGCTCGTGCGCGCGGAGCGGCAGCGCGTAAGCGGCCGGACGGTCGGCGCCGCGCTCGAGCGTGCGCCGCAGGCGCGAGCGATCGTCGTAGTCGCGCAGCGGCGCCCGCGCGACGTCGACGTTCGCGGGGAGGTTCCCTTCGAGCGCGAGCAGCGGCAGCGGATCGTCGTACGCCGCGATGACGCGCTGCTCGCCGACGTCGAGCTCGCGCGCGAGCGCCCGGGCGAAGTCGGATGCCTGGCCCGCGTCCGCGTCGGCCGGCGACGCCTCGCCGGCGATCGCGGCCGGGTTTCGCCACAGCGGCCGTCCGTCCCGGCGCCAGTAGAGCGCGAGCGCCCAGCGCGGGAGCGGCTCGCCCGGATACCACTTCCCCTGGCCGTAGCAGAGCAGCCCGCCCGGCGCGAACCGCTCCCGCAGGCGCCACGCCAGACTCTCGGCCAGCTGCCACTTCTGCGGCGAGAGCGCGCTGAAGTTCCACTCGGCGCCGTCCATGTCGTCGACCGAGACGAACGTCGGCTCGCCGCCCTGGGTCAGGCGAACGTTGCCCGCTTCGAGCTCGCGATCGACCGCCCGGCCGAGGGTGTCGATCTCGGTCCACTGCCCGGCGGAGTAGGGCCGGGTCACGCGCGGGTCCTCGTGGACGCGCGTCACCTTCATCTCGAACGTGAGCGTCGACTCGCAGACGTCCGTGAAGCCCGTGACCGGGGCCGCGCTCGAGGGAAACGCCGTCGCGGCGAGCGGGATATGACCTTCGCCCGCGAGCAGCCCCGAGGTCGGGTCGAGGCCGATCCAGCCCGCGCCCGGCAGGTACACCTCGGCCCAAGCGTGGAGATCGGTGAAGTCGGCGCTCGGGCCCGCCGGCCCGTCGAGCGGCTTCACGTCGGCGACGAGCTGGACGAGGTAACCCGATACGAACCGCGCGGCGAGGCCCAGGTGGCGGAGGATCTGCACGAGCAGCCACCCCGAGTCGCGGCACGAGCCCTCGCCGAGCGAGAGCGTGTCGTCGGGGGTCTGCACGCCCGGCTGCATGCGGACGAGATACCGGACCTCCCGCTGCAGGCGCTGGTTGAGCACGACCAGGAAGTCGACCGTCTGGCTGCCCGGCGTGAAGCCGCCGGCGCGGAAATCGGCCAGCCATTGCGCGAGCCGCGGACCCGCGGGCTCCGGCTCGAGATAGGCCGCGAGCTCCGCGGCGAGCTGCGGCGGATAGTCGAAGGGGAAATACTCGGCCCAGTGCTCGATGAAGAAGTCGAAGGGGTTGATCACCGTCATGTCGGCGACGAGGTCGACGGTGATGTCGAGCGAACGCGCCTTCTCGGGGAAGACGAACCGCGCGATGTAGTTGCCGTACGCGTCCTGCTGCCAGTTGACGAAGTGCTTCTCCGGCGCCACCCGCAGGCTGTAGCTGTGGATCGGCGTGCGGCAATGCGGCGCCGGGCGCAGCCGGATCTCGTGCGGCGACACGCTCACCGGCCGGTCGAACGCGTAGAGCGACCGGTGGTGGAGCGCGACGCGGATCGTCATGGGCTCGGGGGCGGGACCGGGATCGGTCGGGGTGCGGGCGCGGCGCGCTGACCCGCCCCGCCGGTCAGGCCGTCACGGCGTCACTTCGGGTCGTCTTCCCAGTACGGATCGGGCAGCTGCGCGAACACGCGCCGCAGACCCTCGCCCCACTGGTGGTGGATCATCGTGAAGTACGGGTCGGTCTCGGTGATGCGCCGCTGGAGCTGCAGCCGCAGCGAGTCCCGCGCGTAGGTCGCGAGGTCGATCGGCAGCCCGACCGACACGTTCGAGCGCATCGTCGAGTCGAAGGAGATCAGCAGGCACTTGGTGGCGTCGACCACGCTGGTCGAGCGCTTCACCACCCGGTCGATGATCGGCTTGCCGTACTTCGTCTCGCCGATCTGGAAGAACGGCGTCTCGGGCGTCGCCTCGATGAAGTTGCCCTCCTGGTAGAGCATGAACAGGCGCTGGCCCTCGCCCCTGATCTGGCCGCCGACGACGAAGTTGGCGTTCGCGTCGATGTTGTTCTGCGAGAGGTAGGCCGCGTCGCGCCGCTTCACCTCGCGCAGGCACTCGCCGATCATGGTTGCGACGTCGAACAGCGACTGCGCGTTCCACACCGTGGCACCGCCGTCGTCGCGGCGTACCTGCTGCTCGAAGAGGTTGAGCGCGTTCTGCGTCACCGACAGGTTGCCGGAGCTCATGACGACGACGACGCGGTCGCCGGGGCGCTCGTACACCGTCATCTTGCGGAAGCTGGAGACGTGGTCGACGCCGGCGTTGGTGCGCGAGTCCGAGGCGAACACCATGCCGCTGTCGAGCAGCACGCCCACGCAGTAGGTCATTCTCTTCCCGGCTCCGGAGGACGGTTCGGGGCGCGATTCTAGCAGCGCGCGGGCCGGACGCCCCTCACTGGTAGGTCGGAACGAGGAAATGCTTGTTCAGTTCGACGTTGAGCGCGCCGATCTGGTCCACGAAGTTCATCAGGTACTCGTGCAGGCCCTGCTTGAAGATCCGCTCGGTCTTGCCGTAGTGGAGCTGGGCGTGGATCTCGCCGGCGAGCCGCTCCGGCTCGAGGCGCTCCTCGTCGCACAGCCCCTGCAGGATCTCGTAGATCGCGTTCATGCACGCGTGCAGGCTGCGGGGGACGTCGTCGCGCAGGATGAGGAGCTCGGCGACCCGCAGCGGCGTGATCGCATCGCGGTAGATCTTGCGGTAGGAGCTGAGCGCCGACACCGACCGCAGGAGCGCCGACCACTGGTAGTAGTCGACCGCGCCCCCGACGTCCGCCACGCTCGGCAGCAGCGTGTGGTACTTGGCGTCGAGGATGCGCGCGGTGTTGTCGGCGCGTTCGAGAAAGGTGCCGAGGCGGATGAAGCTGTAGGCCTCGTCGCGGAGCATCGTCCCGAAAGTGATGCCGCGGAACAGGTGCGAACGGTCCTTCACCCAGTCGAAGAACTCGGACAGGCTGCGCGAGGTGAGGTCGGCGAACGTACGGTTCCGCATCTGCAGCCAGGTCTCGTTGAGGCTCTCCCACATCTCGATCGTCACCGCGCCGCGCTGCGCGCGGGCGTTCTCGCGCGCGGTCTGGAGCGAGGAGAAGATGGAGGACGTATTGGAGGCGTCGAGCACCATGAAGTGCAGCACGCTCTCGGCCGAAAGCTCGGTATAGCGCCGGTAATAGCTCGTCGCCAGCCCGGTGATGATGAGCGGGAGCGCCCAGGGCTCGGCCCACTTCTCGCCCGGCTCCATGATCCGGTAGGGCAGCAGCGACATCCGGTAGGTCACGTCCAGCATGCGCGCGGTGTTCTCCGCGCGCTCCATGTGGCGCGACATCCAGTAGACCTCGTTAGCCGTGCGGCTCAGCATGGCGGCCTTGCCATCGCGCTCAGCGCTCCAGCACCCAGGTGTCCTTCGTTCCGCCGCCCTGGGAGGAGTTGACGACGAGCGAGCCCTCCTTCAGCGCGACCCGCGTCAGGCCGCCGGGCACCATGCGGACCTCCTTGCCCGAGAGCACGAACGGCCGGAGGTCGATGTGGCGCGGCGCCATGCCGCGCTCGACGAACGTCGGACAGGTCGAGAGCGCGAGCGTGGGCTGCGCGATGTACTTCTCGGGATTGGCGACCAGGCGCTCGCGGAACTCGGCGCGCTGCGCCATCGTCGAGGCCGGGCCGACCAGCATTCCGTAGCCGCCCGAGCCGTGCACCTCCTTCACGACCAGCTCGTGGAGGTGCTCGAGGACGTAGTGCAGGTCCTCCTTCTTCCGCAGCTGCCAGGTCGGCACGTTGCTGAGGATCGGCTTCTCGGCGAGGTAGTACTCGATCATGTCGGGCACGTGGGGGTACATCGACTTGTCGTCGGCGACGCCGGTGCCGACGGCGTTCGCGAGGGTGACGCGCCCGGCCCTGTAGGCCGAGAACAGCCCCGGCACCCCGAGCACCGAATCGGGGCGGAACACCTGCGGATCGAGGAAGTCGTCGTCGAGCCGCCGGTAGATGACGTCGACGCGCTTCGGCCCGCGCGTCGTGCGCATGTACACGGTCTGGTCGCGCACCAGCAGGTCCTGGCCCTCGACGAGCTCGATCCCCATCTGCTGGGCGAGGAACGTGTGCTCGAAGTACGCGGAGTTGTACGATCCGGGCGTGAGCAGGACGACCGTCGGATCGACGACCCCCTGCGGCGCCACCTGGCGCAGGGTGTCGAGCAGGAGGTCGGGATAGTGGTCGATCGGCGCGACCTCGTTCCCGGCGAACGCCTCGGGAAAGAGCCGCATCATCATCTTGCGGTTCTCGAGCATGTACGACACGCCGGACGGGACGCGCAGGTTGTCCTCGAGGACGTAGAACTCGCCTTCGCCCGCGCGCACGATGTCGACCCCGGCGATGTGGGCGTAGATGTCGCCGGGGACCCGCATGCCCTGCATCACCGAGCGGTACTGCGCGTTCTCCAGCACCTTCCGCGGCGGGATGATCCCGTCCTTGAGGATCGCCTGCTCGTTGTAGATGTCGCGCAGGAACATGTTGAGCGCGCGCACGCGCTGCGCCAGGCCGCGCTCGAGGGTCTGCCAGTCCGCCGCGGGAATGATCCGCGGCACGATGTCGAACGGGATCAGGCGCTCGGTGCCGGCTTCCTCGCCGTACACGGCGAAAGTGATCCCGACGCGCTGGAAGAGCGCGTCGGCTTCCTGCCGCTTCTGCGCGAGGTACTCGGCCGGCTGCTTCTCGATCCAGTCCGCGTAGGGCCGGTAATGCGGCAGCACGTCGCCCACGAGGCCGCGCATCTCGTCGAAGTAGATCCTGGGATTGGCGGTCATCGGGATGAGGCGGAGCGGGAGGCCGGGTTAGTCTAGCGCACCGCGATGGCGACGGAGCAATGCGCGTGCCAGCGTGAAGCGGCCTCGCCGCGCGCCAGAGGCGCTCGTCCGCACCGCCGGAGTGCGGACGTGCGCGGCGCCGGTGCACGGCCCGGGACCGTACGGAGTGGTTGCTATACTCGGCCGCCACGGGAAGCACGCCACGCCACATGACCCGGAGCGTCACCGCCACCATCACCGTCGAGGGAGACGAGGCGCTGCTCGCCGGCTATCGGCGGCGCGTCAACGAGCTGCTCGACGCCGACTCCGGCGCGCCGTACCGCGAGCTGCACACGCCGGGCAGGCTCGACTATCGCGTCGAGGGTGAGGGCGTCCCCTACCCGGTGTTCGTGACCGCCTCGGAGGATTTTCCCGATCTCGTGGTCGAGGTGCGGTGGGAGCACCCGGCAGGGGCCGCCGGCGGCAGTGCCACGATCCGCGGCGGCCGGGTCGTCGACCAGTCGAGTGCTCCCGGGCCCGCCGCGGCCGGGGCGCGCTGCGAGCTTCGCGCCGACCGCGACGGCACCCTTGTGCTCGGGGTGTGCTGCCGGCGCCGCGGAACAGGCGACTGGATCGGCTACGCGGTCACCGCGAGCCAGCACGCCTTCTTCCGGGCGACGCACGAGGGCCAGACGGACGTTCTCGAGGCAAGCGACGGCGTGGAGGGAGAGTGGGCCGAGCGCTGGACGGTCGCCGGAGAGAGCGTGACGTACGCGGAGCTCGATCCGCGCCAGCCGATCGAGAGCCGGCTCCTCGGCGAGCTCGACCGGCTCGCGAACGATTTTGCGGCCGAATGGGTCTGGTTCGCGGACGATGCGCCCGAAGCCACTGCGATCGAGCGGCAGCGCTACGGTCAGTACGGGTGGAAGGTCAACGCCGCGAACGTGCGCGCCGCGAAGCTGAAGACCGCACTGCGCCAGACCGAGACCGGGGCCTTCGAGTTCGAGATCCCCGAGCTCGAGGCAGCCGCGGTCGCGGCGCTCGTTGCCCGTCACTGGATGCAGGCGGCGCGGCACTAGCAGTTTTCAGGGATGCGTCCAGGTGAGTGAACCGTTCCGCCGCGACAACGTGCTCTGCGCGAGCCCGTCCGGGCTGCATCGCCTGTCCTATCTCGAATGGGGCGATCGGCGCAATCCGCGCGTCCTCGTCTGCGTGCACGGGCTCACGCGCTGCGCGCGCGACTTCGATCCGCTCGCCGCGGCGCTCGCCGACCGCTATCGCGTGGTGTGCCCGGACATGCCCGGCCGGGGCGACAGCGACTGGCTCAAGAACCCGATGGACTACGCGACGTCGACCTACATCAATAGTGTGGCGACGCTGATCGCCCGGCTCGACGTCGCGGCGGTCGACTGGGTCGGCACGTCGATGGGCGGCCTGATCGGCATGGCGCTCGCCTCGCTCGAGAAGGCGCCGGTCCGCCGCATGGTGCTCAACGAGGCCGGGCCGGTCGTGACCGGAGTCTCGCTCAACCGGATTGGCACCTACGTCGGCAAGGCCCCGCCGTTCGCGACCTTCGAGGCGGCGGTCCAGTACATCCGCACGGTGAGCGTCTTCTTCGGCCCGCACACCGACAAGGAGTGGCGCTTCCTCACCGAGCACTACGTCCGGCCGCAGCCCGACGGGACCTTCCGGGCGCACTACGACCCGGCGATCGCGGTGCCGTTCAACGCCAACGCGCCCCACAAGGACCTCGAGCTGTGGCCGGTGTGGGAGGCCGTGAGCTGCCCGACGCTCGTGATCCGCGGCGGTCTCTCCGATCTGCTCACCCGCGAGACCGTCGAGCGGATGAAGACGACCGGCCCGCGGGCGCAGGCGGTGGAGTTCCGCGGGATCGGTCACGCGCCGACCCTTATCAAAGCCGACCAGATCAAGGTCGTGCGCGACTTCCTGCTCGAGGAGTGACTACGCCTGCGGCGCCGGCAGCCGGGCTGCGGGATCCTGTCGGTAGAAGCGCTTCAACTGCTCGTACAGGCCCGGGAACTCCTCCTGCAGGTTGTGCGGGTCGGTGAAGAACGTCTCGCTCGCCACTGCGAAGAACTCCGCCGGGTGCTCGGCGGCGTAGGGATCGAGCAGCGTCTCGACCTCGCGCTCGACCCGCCCGACGAAGCGGGCATAGGCGGATTCGAGGGCCCGCTCCCAGGCGCCTCGATCCATGTCCGCGTGCGGACGCGGGGTGCCGTCGGCCTCGCCGCCGCGCATGTCGATCTTGTGCGCGAACTCGTGGATCACCACGTTGTAGCCCGGCTCGCCGCCGTTCTCGGGTGCCGCGGTGCCGAGCGCGACGTCCTCCCACGACAGCACCACCGGACCCCCCGGCCACGCCTCGCCCGAGAGCTCGTCGTCCCACTCGTGCACGACGCCGTCCTCGTCGGTTTCCTGGCGCCGCACCCGGAATTCCCGTGGATACACGACGACCCCGACCCAGCCGTCGTAGAGATCGAGGCCGAGATTCAGGACCGGCAGGACCGCCTGGACGGCGATCGCGAGACGGATCTCGTCGGTCAGCTCGAGGCCGCCTGCGCCGTGCATCTCCTTCTCGTGCAGGAACAGCAGTGCGAGCTCCCTGAGCCGCGCCGCCTCGTCCGCGCTCAGCCCGGCGAGGAACGGCAGGCCGCCGATCACGCGTCGCCACAGCGCATCGTCGATGCCGCTGCGCCGAAGGACTCGGCGGCGGCGCCAG
>Ga0233416_10000284_pt1 | contig 15482 bp, 12 predicted proteins | sample Sediment_Towuti__2_FD_188638 | JGI IMG/M metagenome (GOLD analysis project Ga0233416, IMG submission 188638) | Sediment microbial communities from Lake Towuti, South Sulawesi, Indonesia - Sediment_Towuti_2014_0_MG | ecosystem: Environmental > Aquatic > Freshwater > Lake > Sediment | place... | reverse complement strand
ACTTCTTGCCCTCTCCCTGCTGCCGCTTCTGGCCGCCTGCGCCACCGATCCGAACAAGGATCTCGGCACCCCCGAGGAGGACTACAAGAAGGCAAAAGGGATGATCGGGGAGGGTGCCTTCAGCACGGCCAACATGTTTCTGGAGAAGTACTCCACCCACCACCCCTACAGCCAGTACACGGTGCAGGCGGAGATCCTGCGCGCCTATGCCGCCTACATGAACCGCGAGTTCATCCTCTCCGACACCCTCTGCTCCGAGTTTGTCCGCCGCCATCCGCGCCATCCCGACATCGCCTATGTCAAATATCTCGGCGCAATGAGCCACTATAAACAGATCGTGCCGCCCGATCGCGATCAGGCCGAGACCATTGCCGCCATCGACGCCTTCAAGGTGCTGATCGCCGACCATCCCGACAGCGAATATGCCCGCGAGGGGCGGCAGCGTCTCGGTCGCCTCAACGAGCAACTGGCGGAGCACGAACTGGCCATCGCTCGCTACTACTTTGAGGCGCGTCGCTATGTGGCGGCCGCCAACCGCTTGCAGACGGTGGTCGAGAAGTATCAGCAGACGCCATCCATCGAGGAGTCGCTCTACCTGCTCGCCGCCACCTATACGGCGCTGGGGATGGGCGAGCGCGCGCACGAGGCAGCGCTGCTGCTGCGCCACAACTACCCGAACAGCGATTGGAGCAGGAAGTCTGAAACGCTTTAGTCTTCTCCCGCTGCTGGCGACGCTGCTGCTTTTGGCCGGCTGCGGCTTCTCCGAGCAGGCCGAGATCGATGCACTGCTCGATGCGCGCGATGCGGCGGTCTCCAGCCGCGATCTGGCCGCCTACACCCTCCTGATCGATCCCGAGTACAACGAGGGCGAGCGCAACCGCGCCGATGTGCTCGACGAGATGCAGGCACTGATCGCCAGCTTCGACACCCTCGCCATGCAATCCTCCGGCCGCAGCATCGAGATGGGCGACGACGGCGCCGCCGAGTGCATCCAGACCTACAAACTGGTGGTGGGCAAAGGCGAGATGCGCCGCGAACTGGTGCAACGCGAACAGCTGTCGCTGCGCAAAACCGCCGACGGCTGGAAGATCATCGGCGGCCTGTGAGCAGCAGGCGCCGGATGCTCTGCCCAATCCTCACGACTGCCCCCGGCTCGCACCCGGCCTGAATCCCCCGCATGGCCAAAAACACCCCGCTCTTCGTCTGCCAGGGCTGCGGCTCGGAACATCGCAAATGGCTCGGCCAGTGCCCCGACTGCGGCGGTTGGAACACCGTGGTCGAGCAGAGCAACGAGCCGCTGACGGCGCGTCTGGGCGCCCCCGGCAAAGCCATCGCCGCCGCGCCGATCACCGACATTGCCACCGCCGAGGGTGAGCGCAGCGCCACCGGGCTGGAGGAGTTCGACCGCGTCCTCGGCGGCGGCCTCGTGCCCGGCTCGGCAGTGCTGCTCGGCGGCGATCCCGGCATCGGCAAATCGACGCTGCTGTTGCAGGCCTGTTGCCATCTGGCGGCGCGCGGCCGTGTGCTCTACCTGACCGGCGAAGAGTCGGTGCAGCAGGTGCGGCTACGCGGCGAGCGCATCGATGCGCTGCACCCCAACCTGCTGCTCGCCTCGGCCACCGAACTCGAATCGATGCTGGCCACCATTGCCAAAGAATGTCCGCAGACGGTGGTGATCGACTCGATCCAGACCACGGTCAGCAACCGCCTCGCCTCCGCCCCCGGCACGGTGGCGCAGGTGCGCGATTCGGCCGCCGCCCTGATCCAGAGCGCCAAGAAGATGGGGCATGCGCTGATTCTGGTGGGGCATGTCACCAAGGATGGCGCCATCGCCGGACCGCGCGTGCTGGAGCATATGGTCGATGCCGTGCTCTATTTCGAGGGCGAGCGCGGCCATGCGCATCGCATTCTGCGCGCCGTGAAGAATCGCTTCGGCCCAGCCGGCGAAATCGGCATTTTCGAGATGAGCGATCGCGGCCTGATCGGCATCCGCGATGCCTCGCGCCTCTTTCTCGCCGAACGGGCGGCCGATCAGCCCGGCTCGGCGGTGCTGGCCTGCATCGAGGGAACGCGGCCGCTCTTGGTCGAGGTGCAGGCGCTGGTCGCACCCACCGTCTATGCCACCCCCAAACGCAGCGCCGTCGGGCTGGATGCGGCGCGCGTGGCCATGCTGGCGGCGGTGCTGGAGCGCCGTTTCGGCCTGCCGCTGGCGCAATTCGATCTCTATGTGAACGTCGCCGGCGGTGCGCGCATTGTCGAGCCGGCCGCCGATCTGGCGGTGCTGCTGGCTATCTTCTCCTCCTTCCGCGAAAAGCCGCTCGCCAACAAGCTGGCGCTGTTCGGCGAGGTGGGGCTCACCGGGGAGATCCGTCCGGTCGGGCATGCCGAAGCGCGCGCGCGCGAGGCGCTGGCGATGGGCTTTACGCAACTGCTGCTGCCGACAGAGAATCTGCGCCGGGTGCGAGCCGCCGGCATCAATGCTAGTGTGCCGCCCCACAGGGGGATGGGCGCCGGTTTTACCGGCGTGCACCATCTCACCGATGCTCTCCAGGCGGGTTTGGCGTGAACGCATTCGACTATCTGTTGATCGGGGTGGTGCTCCTGTCGGTCGTCTTGGCGGTGTGGCGCGGCTTCGTTTACGAGTTGCTGGCCATTCTCGGCATGGTGACCGCCTTCTTCCTTGCCAGTCGCTTCTCGGCCGAGGCAGGCGCCAAACTCAGTGGCTGGATCGATCAGCCGCAGCTGCAAAAAGTGCTCGGTTTTGTCGCCATCTTCCTTGCGATCGTCATCTTTTTCGCGCTGCTCGGACTACTGCTGCGCAAGCTGCTGAAAAGCGTCAAGCTGTCGATGATCGATCGGGTGCTCGGCTTCTTCTTTGGCCTGGCGCGCGGCGTCCTGCTGATTGCGATCGGTTTCCTGCTTTATTCGAACTACAGCAAACCGCAGGGGCAGGTGTGGTATGAGCAGAGCCTGTTCGCCCCCTATGTTGCCGACCTGTCGCATCTGCTCGCCTATACCATCCCGGCCGGCTACCCCTTCTCGCTGCAAACGCCGGCGCCGACGATGCCGAGCGAGCCCCCCGCCGACGACACATCGCCCGCCAAGGAGACGACCCTGTGAACGAGAGCCTCTTCGACGACCATTTCCGCGACGAGTGCGGCGTCTTCGGCGTCTTCAACCATCCCGAGGCGGCCAACCTCACCTATCTCGGCCTCTACGCGCTGCAACATCGCGGGCAGGAGTCGGCCGGCATCGTCTCAACCGACGGCAACAGCTTCAGCAGCCATCGCGGCATGGGGCTGGTCTCCGATGTCTTCGACCGCCCGAGCATCGACCGACTGGCCGGCAAGAGCGCCATCGGCCATGTGCGCTACTCCACCTCCGGCGACTCCGGGCTGCGCAACTGCCAGCCCTTCAGCTTCGAATACCGCCATGGCGGCATCGCCATGTGTCACAACGGCAACATCGTCAATGCCGCAACCCTGCGACGCGAGCTGGAGCAGTCCGGCTCGATCTTCCAGTCCACCTCCGACACCGAGGTGCTGATCCATCTGGTGGCGCGCAGCAACGGCGACACCACCGACGCGCGGCTGGCCGACGCCACCCGGCGGCTGGCCGGCGGCTTCTCGCTGCTGGTGCTCACCGAAACCAAACTGATCGGACTGCGCGATCCCAACGGCCTGCGCCCGCTGCTGCTGGGCAAGCTTGGCGACGGCTGGGTGATGGCCTCGGAGAGCTGCGCCTTCGACCTGATCGGCGCCGAGTTCGTGCGCGATCTGGAAGCGGGCGAGATGGTGGTGATCGACAACAACGGCCTGCGCGCCTATCGCCCCTTCGGCGCCACCCAGCGTCGCTTCTGCGTCTTCGAGTATGTCTATTTCGCCCGCCCCGACTCCAATCTGGAGGGGGTTAATGTCTACGACGCCCGCTACCGCATCGGCATCGAGCTGGCCAACGAATGCCCGGCCGAGGCCGATATTGTCGTGCCGGTGCCCGATTCGGGCGTACCGCCGGCCATGGGCTTTGCCGAGCGCTCCGGCATCCCGTTCCAGATGGGGATGATCCGCAACCACTATGTCGGCCGCACCTTCATCGAGCCGCAGCAGTCGATCCGCAATTTCGGCGTCAAGCTGAAGCTCAACCCGAATCGCCGCCTGATTCAGGGGAAAAGGGTGGTGCTGGTCGACGACTCGATCGTGCGCGGCACCACCAGCCGCAAGATCGTCGAGATGGTGCGCGCTGCCGGCGCGGCCGAAGTGCACATGCGCATCAGCAGCCCGCCAACCAAATTCTCCTGTCACTACGGCATCGACACCCCCAACTCGGAAGAGCTGATGGCCAATAAGATGAACATCGAGGAGATGTGCCGCGCCATCGGCGCCGACACCCTCGGCTTCGTCTCTTCGGAGGGATTGTATCGCGCCGTCGGTGCACCGCGCGCGCTGCATTGCGATGCCTGCTTTTCCGGCGACTATCCGGTGCCGATCGAAGGGCCGCGCTCGCCGCAGCTCTCGCTGCTGCGCCACTTCAGCCGCAGCAAGGGCTGAACGTCGGGCTGCGGGTGCTCTATCTCGCCCACTACGGGCTGCACGAGCCCCCCTTCTCGATCGCGCCCAATCCGCGTTTTCTGCACCCCTCCGCCCGCCATCGCGAAGCGATGGCGCACCTGCACTACGGCATGCAGAGCGACGGCGGCATCGTGCTGCTCACCGGCGAGGTCGGCACCGGAAAAACCACCCTCTGCCGCGCGCTGCTCGACCGCCTGCCGGCCGGAATCAACCTTGCCTTTATCTTCAATCCGCGTCTGACCGTCGACGAGCTGCTGGCCACCCTCTGCGAAGAGCTGGCTATCGCCTCGCCACCGGAGAGCAGCGTCAAACAGCAGGTGGATCGGCTGAACGCCTTCCTGCTGGCCGCGCATGCCGAAGGGCGGCATACGGTGGCCATCATCGACGAGGCGCAGAATCTGTCGGTGGAGGTGCTGGAGCAGCTACGCCTGCTGACCAACCTGGAAACCGCCGAGCGCAAGCTGTTGCAGATCGTATTGATCGGGCAGCCGGAGCTGCACGAGCTGCTTGCCCGCCGCGAACTGCGGCAGTTTTCCCAGCGCATCGTCGCCCGCTTCCATCTGACACCGCTCGATGCGTCCGAGGTGGGCGAGTATATCGACCACCGTCTGCAGGTTGCCGGCGCGATCGACACCCTCTTTTCGCCCGCCGCCAAAAAGCGGGTGGCAGCGCTCAGTCGCGGCATTCCGCGCCTGATCAATCTGATCTGCGATCGCGCCCTGCTCGGCGGCTATGCTGCCGGCCGGCGCCAGATCGATGCGGCGATGGTCGAAACGGCCGCCGCCGAGGCGCTCGGCAGCAAGAGGTCGCAGCTTTCCGCGCCTATCGGCTGGAGCATTGCCGCCGCGCTGACCCTCTCCGCCCTGTTCCTCTTCCGGCAATTGCCGCCATCGCCGATTTCGCCGCCTGCTGCGGTCGAGACCATCCCCGTGCCCGCCGCCGCACTGGCAATGCCGGCAACCGGGATCTCGATCGATCCCGAACGACTGGCGATGGTCGAGCTCCTGCGCCAGTCGGGCCTGACCTTCGGCGCCGGAGAGGGAGAGCCCTGCGCCTATGCCGCCCGCGCCTCTCTCTATTGCCTGACACAACCGGATGACGGGAACCGTCTGCCGCGCGTCGGCGGGGCCGCACTGCTTGTGCTGCACAATCAACGGGGAGAGGAGCTCTTCGCCGTACGTCCGCAGCCGGAAGCGGAGCAATGGCTGGTGGTCGCGAACGGCGGCATCGAGCCGAGGCCGGCGAAACTGTTGCGCAACTGGCATATCGCGCGCTACCGGGTGCTCTGGCAGCAGCCGCCTGCCTACACCGACTCCATTCGCCCCGGCGCCGAGGGCGAAGCCGTTGACTGGCTGGGCGATCGTCTCAACGAAGCCGGCATCTCCGGCACAAGCAACCGCACGTTCACCCCCCGCATGCAGGAGCGACTGCGCCAATTTCAGCAACAAGTCGGACTGCCGGCCGACGGCGTGGCCGGACGCACCACACTGGAGAAGCTGGTCTCCGGCATTGGGGAAAGGCGGAGTTAGCCATGTCGCTGATTCTCGAAGCACTGAAACGTTCCGACCGGGAGCGCAAGGCGGAATCGGCCAGCGAACCGCCTCTGCCGTTGCCGACGCGCGGCGAACGCTATCGCCGCTCGCTTTTGCTGCCGGTGCTGGCCACTGCCGTTGCCGCCAACCTGCTGTTGCTGATCCTCTGGTGGCGCGCCGACGGGCGGCAGCCCCCCCTCTTTACCTCCTTCGACCATGCCAGCAGCGGCAGTGCCCCGGTGGAGGTTCTTCCGCCACCCATCGCCACCTACAGACCCGAATCGCCCCCCCAATCGCTCACCGTCGATGCCGCAGCCGAACTCGCTGCCGGGCGTGCTCTGGCCGCAGTGGATACGGTGGCCGCCGAATCGGATGCAACGGCATTACCGTCCGAGGCAGCGCTGCCGGCAATCCAGAAAGAGAAACTGTCGCAAGAAACTTCGCCGCCGGCCGGCAAGGCGGTGCCGATCGGCAAACTCCCCTTCCAGCTGCAGCGCGAGCTGCCCGACATTCGCATTGCCGGCCACATCTACGATGCGCAGCCGGAGAAACGGCTGGCGATCGTCAACGGCACCGCGCAGCACGAAGGCGGCGAAATCGCCGAAGGGCTGCTCCTGCGCAACATCAATGAATCGGGGCTGGTCCTCGATTTTCGCGGCACGCTCTTCTCGATGGGCATCTTCGAGCGCTGGCCGCCCAATTGATCCTGTAGAACCCGGAAACGGAAGAGGCGCCCCATCGGGACGCCTCCTCATGCCGGGTGCCGTATCTCAGCGCTTCGGTTTGCGGCTCTTGCTGCGATCGTCGGCCCAGCGCTTGCCCTCCGGCTTCTTGCCGGCGGCGCCCTGCCAGTCGCTGCTCTTCTTGTCCGACCAGTGCCCCTTCTTCTCGGGCTTGTCGCCCCAGGACTTGCCGCTGCCCTTGTCGGCAGGTTTGTCGGCCGGCTTGTAGGTGGAGGGCTTGTCGGCGCTCTTGCCGAAAGCGGGCTTCTCCCAACTCCTGGCCTCGCCGCGCTGCGGCGGCTTGCGCTCGCCGAACGACTCCTTCGGCCCTCTGGCTGCCGGCTTGTCGCCCCAGCCGCTGCGCTCGGGGCGGTTGCCCTTATCGGCAAAGGATGGTTTGGCCGGTCTCTCGGAGCGATCCGAGCGCTCGGGCTTCGGCGTCCACTCCGATTTTTCGGACCTGTCGGACCACTCCGACTTCGCCGGGCGTTCCGGCTTGTCGCCCCAGCGGCTCTGGTTGCCGCCCGTGTTGCCCCCCTTGTTGCCGAAACGGCCGCCGCCGCCACGCCGGTCGCCGCCCCGATCCCCATAGCGGCCGCCGCCAGCGCCGCTGCGGCGATCCTGCATCCGCTCGGTGGCGCGCTGCAGACGCTCGCCTGAGAGACCGATCCGTTCCGGGCCGGCCACCGTGTCGCGCTCGAGCAGCATCGAGATCAGCTTGATCGAGAGCTGCGCCAGATCGATCTCCTCCTCCAGCGCCAGCATCAATTCGGCCGCCGCATCGTCGATCGGCTGGTGGCGCACCTGCTCGATCAGCTTCATCCCCTGCGAACGACGCACCTCGCTGCGGGTCGGGATCAGCGTCTGCTGCATCTCCTTGCCGGTCTTGTGCTGAATACGACCGATCTCGCGCAGCTCGTGCGGGGTGACCAGCGTGATGGCGATGCCGCTCTTGCCGGCACGGCCGGTGCGGCCGATGCGGTGCACGTAGGACTCGGGATTGAAGGAGACGTGGTAGTTAAATACATGCGTCACGTCGGAGACATCCAGACCGCGCGCCGCCACGTCGGTGGCCACCAGAATGGTCGTTTCGCCGCCACGGAAGGAGCGGATGATCTTCTCGCGCCCCTTCTGCTCGATGTCGCCGTGCAGGGCGGCAGCGGGCGAACCGCTGGCGATCAGGCGGGTGGCCATATGGTCCACCTCGCTCTTGGTGCGGCAGAAGATGATGCACTTGCCCGGCTCTTCGGCATCGATCAGGCGAATCAGCGCATCCTCGCGCTCATACTCCTCGATGACGCAGTAGCGCTGCTCGATGTTGACGTTGGTCGCCTCGGTCTGCTTCACCGCCACGCGCGCCGGATTCTTCAGGATGGTGTTGGCCAGTGCGGCGATCGGCGCCGGCATGGTGGCCGAGAAGAGCAGCGTCTGCCGCTCGCCCGGCAGATGATCGAAGATCGCCTTGATGTCGTCGAGGAAGCCCATGTCGAGCATCTCGTCGGCCTCATCGAGCACCACAATCGAAGGGGCGATGGCCACCTTGCCCGAATCGAGCAGGTCGAGCATGCGTCCGGGGGTGGCCACCACGATCTGGCAGCCGCGCTCCACCGATTCGAGCTGGCGGCGGTAGGACTGACCGCCGTAGATGGCGGCGGTGTGCAGGCCGGCATAACGCCCCAGACGATAGAGCTCGTCGCTCACCTGCATCGCCAGCTCGCGCGTGGGGACAATCACCAACAGGCCGACGCCCCCCTGCGCATCGATCAGCGACATCGCCGGCAGGCCGAAGGCGGCCGTCTTGCCGGTGCCGGTGTGCGCCTGCGCAATCAGATCGCGTCCCTCAAGCACCAGCGGGATCGCCTGCGCCTGCACCGGGCTGGCGGCGGTGAAACCCGCCTCCTCGACGCCGCGCAAAATCTCGGGAGAGAGCCCCAATTCGGAAAAGGTTATCGGCTGCTCGCCCTGCATCGGATCGGTCATAAGATGAATTCCTCGCTATCGGAAATATGGCGCTGGAAATCAGAAAAATGGAAAGAACCGGTTTCGAGCGGGGCGCATGATAGATATTCGCGCAGTTAAATGCACATGAAAGCAAATCGCAGAGATATGTCACCGTTGCACCGCTCGGCAGAGGCTAGTGTGCGCGCCATTCCGGCACACCCGAGGAGTCGCCTTTGTCCCGCATGATCCAGAACCGCGACGAGCTGAAGCATCTGAGCCTGCTGCGCAAGGCATTGCACAGCGGCGCACCGATGGCCATCGCCTTCGAGGGGCTCGACTGGCAGGGCACCCTGCATCTGGCGCACGGCAGCATCGAGGGGGAGCTGGGCCATTTGGCGACGCTGCGCTGCGCCCTCACCCAGCCGGTGCTCGCCTTTGCGTGGCAGCCGTGTGCTGCGCCGCTGCATCGGCCGCTCGACAGCGCCATCGCGATCAACCGCGCCATGGCCGACTGGAGTGTGGAAGGGGAACCGCTGCAACGGCTGCGCCGCAACCTGTCGCAACTGCCGCCCATCCGCCTGAAGGCGATGGCGGTCTTCCGCCTGCCGCTCGAACTGCGCGCCAAGGCCACCCGACTCTACCATCTGGCAATGCAGCCATGCGGCGTGGTACCGCTGGACTACCTTGCTGTTGCCGACCTCGCACAACAGGCACTGCGGGCACGCATTCTGCTCTTCTGCTGGCTCACCGGCGCGCTCGTTCCGGCTGCACATCCGGAGCAAACGACCACCATCGGCAGCCGAGCCGATTTTGCCCGCCGCATTCAGGCGCGCCTGAATGCGGCGCAAATGCAACGCATGGCAGGTTAAACGGGTCGCCGACCGGCGACGCACCGCATCCGGTATCCGTCTCCCCTCCCCTTCCTCTCCAACGGATACCGGACCCTAAGCAAGGCCCCGGCAATTGCCGGGGCCTCTTGGGATGCTCTGAATAATCCTGAAAACGGCAGTTGGACTCACCACAGAGGGCACAGAGGACACAGAGAAAGGGACTTTTGCCTCATTTGGCTGCCCACCCAACGGGTGAGAATCTCGAATCGGCCAACGACTTGTTTTTCCTCTGTGAACTCTGTGTCCTCTGTGGTGAACTGCTTTTTCTAGGATAATTCGGAGCAGCCGTGCGGCCCATGGATGGGCCGCCAAATCGGGCGCGTAAGTGCACGTTTTGTAAGCCCAGCCAAAACCGCGCTTTTGGCTGGGCGTTCCTCAACAAGGGCAGGACGCACTTGTTCAGAGTATCCCTTATTTTGCAGTGCTGAAGAGCAGCCGGCGCCTAGGAGGCTGTCGGACTTTGGCCATTCGTTGCGAGCAGGTGGGGAGGCGGGGCAGAAAGGGTCGGATTTCGAGGAGCATAGTGGTTCTATGCGACGAGAAAGCCGGCCATTGATGACCGCCCTCCCTGCCGCGCAGTAGATTGCGACAAAGCCCGACAGCCTCCTAGAGGCCGGAGAGCACCTTCAGATGCGCCAGCGCGCTGCGCCCCAACGCATGCGGCTCATACCCCCCCTCCAGCAGCGAGACGATACGGCCCGAGCAATGGCGCGCCGCCACCGCCAGCAGCTGTTCGCTGATCCAGCGATAGTCGCTCTCCACGAGGCGCAGCTGCGCCATCTCGTCGTCGCGATGGCCATCGAAACCGGCCGAGATCAGCAGCAGTTCGGGGGCAAAACGCTCCAGCGCCGGCAACCAGTGCCGCTCCACCGCCGCGCGGAAAGCCTCGCCTCCGCTGCCGGCAGCCAGCGGCACATTGACGATGTGCTCGTTGCCGGAGTCGGCGCCGCAATGGGGGTAGAAGGGGTGCTGAAAGGTGGAGAGCAGCAGCACCCTCGGATCGGCATGGAACATCGCCTCGCTGCCGTTGCCGTGGTGCACGTCGAAATCGGCAATCGCCACGCGCGACAAGCCATGTGCGGCCAGCGCATGCGCCGCTGCCACCGCCACATTGTTGAAGATGCAGAAGCCCATCGCCCGCCCCGGCAAGGCGTGGTGACCGGGCGGACGCACGCTGCAAAAGGCGTTCCGCACCCGCCCGGCCAGCACCAGATCGACCGCCAGCACCCCCGCTCCGGCCGCATGCAGCGCTGCCGGCAGGGTGAAGGGGTTCATCGCGGTATCGGCATCGAGCGCCACGCGCCCCTCGCTCGGCGCCAGCCGCTCCAGTCGCTCCAGATATTCGACCGTATGCACGCGCAGCAGCTGTTCGCGCGTTGCCGCCGGGGCGGTAAAATGGGGCAGAAAATCGAGCAGGTTGGCCTCGATCAGCGCCTCCTCGATGGCGGCGAGCCGCATCGGCGATTCCGGATGGTGCCCCCCCATCTCATGCTTACGGCATAAGGGATGGCTGAGGAAGGCCGTCTGCATGGTCAGCGTGCCGCCTGGCGGCCAAGAATCTCTTCCATGAGCAAACACTACCTCAACACCCTCTTTGCCCCAAATCGGTGGCGCGCTTCGGCGCCAGCGACCGCCCCAACGCCGTCGGCCAGATCGTTTTCCGCAACATGCTGGAGAGCGGCCTGCACGGGGTGAAGCCGGCCCGGAGGGGGTGGCACTGGAGCGGCAGTTGCTGGAGATGGCGCATCGCTACAGCATCCGCCTGATCGGCCCCAACTGTCTGGGCATCATGCGCCCGGCCATCGGTCTGAACGCCACCTTCATCCTGGAAAAAGCAGTTCACCACGAAGGACACAGAGAACACGAAGGAAAGAGAACGGATTTCATCAACGTTCGCAATCACCCGTCGGGTGGCGCAGAAAACCCTCGGATGTTTCTTCAACTTCGTGGGCTCTGTGGTGAGCTCAACTGCCGTTTTTAGGTTCATGAATGCCATCCACGAACTGACCGAATCGATGCTGGTCCGCTTCACCCAGCTCGACTACAGCCGCGAAATGGCGCGGATCGCCGTCACCGGCGAAGCGGGCACGGAGGTGGCGCTGGGTGTGGCCCGCTACACCACCAACCCCGACGGCAAGAGCTGCGAGTTCGCGCTGGTGGTAGCCGATTCGACGCAGGGCAAGGGGCTGGGGCAAAAGCTGATGGTCTCGCTGATGGAGGCGGCGCGCGACAAGGGGCTGGTATCGATCAAGGGTGAGATCCTCAGCGAAAACACCAAGATGCTGAAACTGATGCAGCGCCTCGGCTTCAGTGTCGCGGCCGAGGAGAACGATCCGGCACTGATGCGGGCAAGCAAGGCGCTGTGAGCAGGGATGGGGCAGCGCCGCCGCCCCTGCATCTTAAAAAACACTCATCCTGCTTTCACCGGCGACCAACATCGCCGCCGCTATGGTTCGCGACATCCGGTAGCCGTCTCCCCTCCTCCCCTCCCTCCCCAACGGCTACCGGACAGAATCGAGCACTAGGCCCTGGCAATCGCCGGGGCCTTCTGTTTTTGGCTATGTCCTCGTTAAGTGTTGATATGGTCGGGGGCGTATCCCGATCGTTGTTCTTGCTCCTTCTCCCGCTTGCGGGGGAAGGCGGGGATGGGGGGCTTTCTTCCGGCATGACGCCCGAAAAGAACATGGAGCCCTCACCCCAACCCTCTCCCGCAAGCGGGCGAGGGAGTGAAATGGACCAACAGTTAACGAGGACAGAGCCTTTTCCGAGCATGCTCAATCCACACTCTCCGCCAGCGGCCGCCAGAAGCGGATCATCGCCTCGCCCGGTTCGAATTCGGGCACCCGCTCGTACCAGTCGCGGATCAGGGCGGCATCGCGGCCGGGGTCGAGCAGGCGGAAGCCGCTTTCGCCGCTCTGGTTCACCCCCAAAGCATCGCCGGCGCCGCGCAATGTCAGATCGAGTTCGGCCAGCTCCAGGCCGTCGTGCATGCCGGCCATCTTTTTCAGCCGCGCCACAGATTCGCTACTTGCCTTGCCGTCGATCAGCAGCACGCAGTAACCCTGCTCGCCGGAACGGCCGACGCGGCCGCGCAGCTGGTGCAGTTGCGCCAGGCCATAGTGGTCGGCCTGTTCGATGACGATCAGCCGCGCTTCGGGAACATTGACCCCCACCTCGACGACAGTGGTGGAGACCAGCACGCGGCTCTCGCCCTTGGAAAAGGCATCGAGCGCCCGCCGTTTGTCGCTGCTCGACATGCGCCCGTGCAGCGGCAGCACCCCGCCATCGGGTAGCGCCCGCGCCAGCATCTCGGCGCGCTGCGCCACCGAAACGCCGCCGGATTCTGCCCCCTCCTCTTCCTCCTCGTCGATGCGCGGCACGATCCAGTAGATGCGGCCGCCGCCATCGAGAATGCGGCGCATGCCGTCGATCAGTTTGCCGGTCGAGCTGGCCGAGAGCACCGTCGTCTCCACCGGCTTGCGCCCCGGCGGCAGGCCGCGCATGAGCGACAGACGCATATCGCCGTAGAGGGCCAGAGCAAGGGTGCGCGGAATGGGGGTGGCGGTCATGCCGAGCAGATGCACCGATTCGCCGCGCTCGGCGAGCGCCCAGCGCTGGCGCACGCCGAAGCGGTGTTGCTCATCGACAATCGCCAATCCGAGTCGGGCAAAGCGCACCTCCTCGCCGATCAGTGCATGCGTGCCGATGGCCACCATCGCCGCCCCGGAGGCGAGATCGGCGAGGATTTTGCGCCGGGCGGCGGCGCGGGTGGAGCCGGTGAGCAGCACGGGGGTGATCGAAAGCGGCGCCAGCAGCTCGGTGAGCCCGGCCGCATGCTGCTCGGCCAGAACTTCGGTGGGGGCCATCAACGCCGCCTGCCGGTTGCTGCCCACCGCCTGCAGCAGCGCCAGCGCCGCCACCCAGGTTTTGCCGGCGCCGACATCGCCCTGCAGCAACCGGTGCATGCGCTTGCCGGAGGCGAGGTCGCTGGCGATCTCGGCCAGCACCGACGATTGCGCTTCGGTGAGCGGGTGCGGCAGGCGGGCGATCAGCCGCTGCTGCAACTGCCGCTCGCGCAAAACCGGCGCATCGATCTCGGCCGCAGCCCGCTTTTGCAGCATCAGATACAGATAGAGCAGCAGCTCCTCCAGTTGCAGACGACGGCGGGCGGCTTTGATCTCGGGAGAATCGGGCCCCAGCTCGCCCGGATGGTGCAGCAGACGCAAAGCGGCGAGCAGCGAGGGTTGCCCGGTCAGAAAGGGATCGAGCGGGCTGTGCGCCGCCAACGGCAGTTGCCGCAGGGCACTCTGGATCAGATGACCGAGGCGGCGGCCGCTGAGGCCGGCCAGGGCCGGGTAAATGGGCTGGAAACCCGACTCATGGCCGCCATCGACACCCCACTCCGGGTGGGTCATGCGCATCACCCCCTGCCACGGCTCGGGCAAACCGCGCACGCTGACGGTGCGCCCCTCGGTAAGGCGACCATCGCGCAGCAGATAGGGGGAGTTGAAGAAGTGCAGCAGCAGCCGCTCGCCGGAGTCGTCCTCGATCACGATGATCGTCTGCGCCATTTTGCGGCCGCCGCGCGATTGGCGATCGATCACCTGCCCGACCACCCGCGCCGCCTGCCCCGGCCGCAGCCGGGCAATGGGGGTGACAAAGCGGTCGTCGACATAGTGTTTGGGCAGATGCAGCAGCAGATCGCCGACACTGACGCAGCCGCGATTCTCCAGACGCTTGCCCAGCGCCGGCCCGATGCCGGCAAGCTGCGTCAGCGGCTGGGCGAGGAGGTCGTACATGCCGGAAGGCGTCAGCCGATGGCCAGATTCACCAACAGCGAATTGAGCGTGAAAATCAGCGGCCCGATCACGCTTTGCAGCACGCCGAACACCAACAGCGCGACGATGATCAGAAAACCGTAGGGCTCGATACGCGCCAGATGATACGCCGATTTGCGCGGCAGCAGCCCCACCGCCACACGGCCGCCATCGAGCGGCGGCAGCGGGATCAGATTGAAGATCAGCAGCACCAGATTGATGACGATCGAGGCCTGCGCCATCAGCGCCAAGGGGCGCGCCGCCCAGATGGCCGATTCGGGCATGGCAATGGCCAATGCCAGAAGCAGCGTCGAGGCAAGCGCCAGAACGAGGTTGGCCAGCGGCCCGGCCAATGCCACCCACACCATGTCGCGACGCGGATGGCGCATCTTGCGCGGATCGATCGGCACCGGCTTGGCATAGCCGAAGATGAAGGGGGAGTGCAGCAGCAGCAGCCCGATCGGGATCAGGATGGTGCCGATCGGATCGATATGTTTGAGCGGGTTGAGCGTCAGACGCCCCAGCCAGCGGGCGGTGTCGTCGCCGCAGCGCTCGGCCATCCAGCCGTGCGCCACTTCATGCAGGATCACCGCCAGAGCCACCGGCAGCGCCCAGATCGAGATATTGCGAATGATTTCGTCCATCGGCCGAAGCTATGCGGGGGGGCCGAAGACGTCCAACCGCAACGGGGCGATTACCCTGAAAGCGGCAGTTGAGCTCACCACAGAGCACACGAAGTGCTCGAAGTTGAAGAGGTATTCAACCTGAAAACGGCAGTTGGACTCACCATAGAGGGCACAGAGGACACAGAGAACGGGACTTTTGGTTTGGCTATGTCCTCGTTAAGTGTTGATATGGTCGGGGGCATATCCCGATCGTTGTTCTTGCTCCTTCTCCCGCTTGCGGGGGAAGGCGGGGATGGGGGGCTTTCTTCCGGCATGACGCCCGAAAAGAACATGGAGCCCTCACCCCAACCCTCTCCCGCAAGCGGGCGAGGGAGCGAAATGGACCA
>Ga0233416_10000283_pt1 | contig 15575 bp, 13 predicted proteins | sample Sediment_Towuti__2_FD_188638 | JGI IMG/M metagenome (GOLD analysis project Ga0233416, IMG submission 188638) | Sediment microbial communities from Lake Towuti, South Sulawesi, Indonesia - Sediment_Towuti_2014_0_MG | ecosystem: Environmental > Aquatic > Freshwater > Lake > Sediment | place... | reverse complement strand
GCGAGAAGCGGCAACAGGCCGAGCCGGATGGTTTCGACTTCGGGCAGTTCGGGCATGCAAACTCCTGCGGCCATGCGGGGCCGCCGCGCAGCCTTCAGTTATGGGGCTTGTTTGCCAACTGATGCGGATAGATCAGATGCAGCGGTTCGCTCTCGCGCGGTTCGGCCATCATCTCGGCCACCGCATCGCGCCACTGGCGGTAGTGCGGCGTCAGCTTGTGCGCCACCGCCGCCTCGGCCGAGGCGTAGGCTTCGTAGAGAATGAAGCGGGTCGGATCGGCGGGCGATTGCAACAGATCGAAGCGGAGATTGCCGGTCTCGCGGGTGGCGCCGTAGTGGTTGGGGCCGGTGGCGGCAATGAAGGCATCGACATGCTCGGGTTTGACCCGGATATGAACCAGAACCGTATGCGTTGCATGCATGGCGCACCTCCTGTCGCAACACCAACATAGCTTTGCCGTGCGCCAAGCGAAAGCCAAATGCGTGACAAGATTTCATCCTAGAAAAAACAGCTCACCACAGAGGACGCAGAGCTCACAGAGGAAAAACAACTCGTTGGCCGATTCAAGATTCTCACCCGTTGGGCGGGAAGCCAAATGAACCTGAAAACGGCAGTTGAGCTCACCGCAGAGCCCACGAAGTTGAAGAAGGCTCTGTCCTCGTTAACTGTTGGTCCATTTCGCTCCCTCGCCCGCTTGCGGGAGAGGGTTGGGGTGAGGGCTCCATGTTCTTTTCGGGCGTCATGCCGGAAGAAAGCCCCCATCCCCGCCTTCCCCCGCAAGCGGGAGAAGGAGCAAGAACAACGATCGGGATATGCCCCCGACCATATCAACACTTAAAGAGGACATAGCCTTGAAGAAACATCCGAGGGTTTTCTGCGCCACCCGACGGGTGATTGCGAAAGTTGATGAAATCCGTTGTCTTTCCTTCGTATTCTCTGTGTTCTTCGTGGTGAACTGCTTTTTCTAGGAGGCTGTCGGACCTTGGCCATTCGTTGCGAGCAGGTGGGGAGGCGAGGCAGAAAGGGCCGGATTTTGAGGAGCATAGTGGTTCTATGCGACGAGAAAGCCGGCCATTGATGACCTCCCTCCCTGCCGCGCAGTAGATTGCGACAAAGTCCGGCAGCCTCCTAGGATGAACCAACAGTCCCTTTCTCTGTCTCCTCTGTGCTCTCTATGGTGAGTCCAACTGCCGTTTTCAGGTTCATTCGGCGTAGCATGGAGCGAGCGACGCCGTGTTGCGCATGTCGGCAGTGGTGCTGCTTGTCGCCCGGACGCCAATCTTCGGCTTCCCTCTACCAATGGATTCCCGGCCCCCCCGTCGATACCATCGACGCATGCATTTTGCCCCCTTCTGCCATCTGCATCTGCACTCCGACTTCTCGCTGCTCGCCGGCACCCTGACGCTGGAGAAGATGCTGGCGCGGGTGGCCGAGTTGCGTATGCCGGCGGTGGCGCTCACCGATTACGGCAACCTCTTCGGCGCGGTGGAGTTCTACTCCGGCGCCATGAAGCGCGGCGTCAAGCCGATTCTGGGGGCCGAGCTCTATCTCTGCCCCGATCATGCGCAGCGTGTTTCGGAGGGGCCGCGCGCGCCGCGCTATGCGCAGCTGGTGCTGCTGGCGCGCAACAATCAGGGCTGGCTGAATTTGATGAAGCTGGTCTCCGTCGGTTATCTGGAGGGGTTCTACTACAAGCCGCGCATCGATAAAAAACTGCTGGAGCAGTATGGCGAGGGGCTGATTGCCCTCTCCTCCGGCTGGAACGGCGAAATCGAGCAATATCTGCAACGCGGCGACCGGGCGGCAGCGCGCGATGCGGCGCTCGACTACCGACGCATCTTCGGCGAACACAACTTCTTCATCGAAATCCAGCGCCACCTCTCCGACCGGCAGGAGAAGCTCAACCGACAGCTGATCGAGCTGGCGCACGACACCGGCATTCCGCTCGTCGCTTCCAACAATGTGCACTTCCTGCACGGCTCCGACTTCGATGCCTTCGAGGCGATGCTGGCGCTGCAACAGAATCGCACCGTGCACGACGATGTGGCCGGCCACTTCAATCCCGAGTGCCATCTCAAATCGTATGAGGCGATGAACGAGCTCTTTGCCGATCTGCCGGAAGCGATCGAGAACAGCGTCTATATCGCCAACCGCTGCAATGTCGATCTGCAATTCGGCAACTATCAGCTGCCCGACTTTATCCCGCCCGAAGGGATGGAGCTGACCGACCATATCCGGCAGTTGGCCAGGGAGGGGCTGGAGTGGCGCTGGCCGGCGATTCTCGCCGGTATCCCCGAGGCGCAGAAGGCCGACTACGAGAAACGGTTGGAGTTCGAGATGGATGTCATCGTCCGTATGGGCTTCTCCGGTTATTTTTTGATCGTCTCCGACTTCATCATGTGGGCCAAGCGGCACGACATCCCGGTCGGCCCCGGTCGCGGTTCCGGCGCCGGTTCGCTCGTCGCCTATCTCCTCGGCATCACCGATCTCGATCCGATTCGCTACGGGCTGCTCTTCGAGCGCTTCCTCAATCCCGAACGTATTTCGATGCCCGACTTCGACATCGACTTCTGCATGGACCGGCGCGACGAGGTGATCGCCTATGTGACGCAAAAGTACGGCGCCGACCATGTTTCCCAGATCATCACCTACGGCTCGATGAAGGCGAAAGCGGTGGTGCGCGATGTCGGGCGTGTGCTCGATATGCCGCTGGAGCAGGTCAATGCCATCGCCAAACTGATTCCCAACGATCTCGACGCCACGTTGGAGAAGGCGCTGGAGAGCGTGGACAAGCTCAAGGAGATGGAGACGGAAGAGCCGGCGGTGCACAAGCTCTTCGAGGTGGCGCGCAAGCTGGAGGGAATGCACCGCCATGCCGGCAAGCATGCCGCCGGTGTGGTGATCGGCCGCAAACCGTTGGTGCAGACGGCGCCGCTCTATAAAGATCCCCGCGAAGAGGGGATGGTGGTGCAGTGGGATATGAAGAGCGCCGAGAAGGTGGGGCTGATCAAGTTCGACTTCCTCGGCCTGAAAACGCTCACCGTGCTGCACAAGGCGTGCGAGCATGTGAAGAAGACGTTGCCCGACTTCGATCTGGGGCTATTGCCGCTCGGCGATCGCCCCACCTTCGAGCTGCTGTCGCGCGGCGGCACGGCTGCCGTCTTCCAGCTCGAATCCTCCGGCATGCGCGATCTGCTCACCCGCATCCGCCCCGACTGCTTCGAGGACATTGTGGCGCTGGTCGCCCTCTACCGCCCCGGCCCGATCCAGTCGGGCATGGTCGATGATTTTATCGAGCGCAAGCACGGACGCGCCCAGATCGTCTATCTGCTGCCGCAGCTCGAATCGATCCTGAAGGAGACCTACGGCGTCATCCTCTATCAGGAGCAGGTGATGCAGATTGCACAGGTGTTGGCCGGCTACACCCTCGGTCAGGCCGACATGCTGCGCCGCGCCATGGGCAAGAAGAATCCGGCCGAGATGGCCAAGCAGCGGCAGGTGTTCCTCGACGGCGCCGCCAAACACCATGCGCCGGCCGACAAGGCGGAGCAGATCTTCGATTTGATGGAGAAGTTCGCCGGCTACGGCTTCAACAAGTCGCACTCGGCCGCCTATGCGCTGATCGCCTATCAGACGGCGTGGCTGAAGGCGCACTTTCCGGTCGCCTTCATGGCCGCCACCTTCTCCTGCGATATGGGCAACAGCGACAAGGTGGCAGGACTCGTGCAGGACTGCCGCGCCATGGAGATCCCGATTCTGCCGCCGCAGGTGAATGCATCCGACTGGGAGTTTCGCCCGGAGGGGCAGGCGATTCGCTTCGGCCTCGGCGCCGTGAAGGGGGTCGGAGAGGGGGCGATTGTCGAACTGGTGAAGGCACGCGAGGCGGGCGGCAAGTTCTCCAGCCTCGACGATCTATTGCAGCGGCTGCCGAGCGGCGCTGCCAACAAGCGGGTGCTGGAGGCGCTGATCAAGAGCGGCGCCCTCAATGCGATCATTCCGCATCCGGCGTCGGCTCTGGCCGGCCTTGGCGAGGCGATGGAGCAGGCCAACCGTCGGCGCAAGGAGCTGGCAACGCGCCAGTCGTTCCTGTTTGGCGCCGCCGAACCGGAGCCGGGCGGCAATTTGCCGGAGGTGACGCCGTGGAGTTTGGGCGAGGCGCTGCAATTCGAGCGCGAAGTGCTCGGATTCTACCTCTCCGGCCATCCGCTGGAGGAGGTGCTCGGTCGCATCGACGGGATCGGCGATGCCAACCTTGGCCAGATCGGCACCCTCCCGGACGGGGCGCAGATCGTGTTGCCGGTGGGGGTGGGCAACATTCGCACCCACAAGGCGGCGCGCGGCACCATGGCCTTCATCCAGCTCGAAGATCTGCATGGCACCGCCGAGCTGGTCTGCTTCTCTCGCCTCTACGAGAGTGCGCGCGCAGCGCTGGAGGCGGACAAACCGCTGTTGCTGGCGGCCAAGGTGGATCGCAGCAAGGAGCAGCCGGCGCTGCTCGCCGAGGCCATTGCCTTGCTCGACGATCTGCTGCCAGAATTGGCCGAACGGGTGGTGGTGACTGCCGGCACGCTGAGCTGGGATGCGCAGAAAGTGGCCGGTTTGCGTCAGCTGGCGGCCGAACAGCCGGGGAAAATGCGGTTGGAGCTGCATGTGCGCCTGCCCGATGGCAGCATGGCCGAAATGTTGAGCGAGCCGATGCTTGCCTGGAACGAAGTCACCCGTCGCTGGTTCGATGCTGCCTTCGGCCACGCCTCGGTACGATTGCGCTGCCGCCTGTGGCAGCCGCCCCGCGAAGAACGAAGAGCCCGGAGTCATCATGGCCAGCTATCTCGAGTTTGAACGCCCCATCGCCGAGCTGACGGTGAAAATCGACGAGCTGCGTGCCATGAACGGCAATGGCGGTGTCGATCTGGCCAAGGAGATCGACGATCTCGTCGGCAAGCGCGACAAGCTGATCGAGCAGACCTACGCCAAGGCAACACGCGCCCATATTGCGCAGTTGTCGCGCCACCCCGATCGCCCCAACTTCCTCGATTATGTCCGCGTCCTGTTCACCGATTTTCAGGAGCTGCACGGCGATCGCGCCTACGCCGACGATGGCGCCATTGTCGGCGGTCTGGCGCGCTTCGAAGGGCGCTCGGTGGTGCTTGTCGGCCAGCAGAAGGGGCGCGACACCAAGGAGAAGATTCGCCGCAATTTCGGCATGCCGCGTCCGGAGGGGTATCGCAAGGCACTGCGCCTGTTCAAGCTGGCCGAGCGTTTCGGCCTGCCGGTGCTCACCTTCATCGACACTGCCGGCGCCTGGCCGGGCATCGATGCCGAAGAGCGCGGCCAGTCGGAGGCGATTGCGCGCAATCTGCTGGAGCTCTCGGCGCTGCGCGTGCCGGTGATCTGCACGGTGATCGGCGAGGGCGGCTCCGGCGGCGCGCTGGCGATTGGCGTCGGCGACAAGGTGCTGATGCAGCAGTTCACCACCTACTCGGTGATCTCCCCCGAAGGTTGCGCCGCCATTCTCTGGCGCGATCGCGCCTTCGCCGATCTGGCTGCCGAGGCACTCAAACCGACCGCCAACGATCTGATGGGGCTGGGAATCATCGACGCGATCATTCCCGAACCGAAGTGCGGCGCCCACCGCGATCTGGAGGGCGCTGCCGAACATATGCGCATTGCCCTGAACCGGATGCTCGACGAACTGCTGCCGATCCCGCACGACGTCCTGCTCGCCAACCGCCGCCAGCGCCTGCGCCAGATGGGGACGTTTGGCGAGGAGTAACGGCTTTGCGGGCGAGCAATGCTGCTCGTCCGCACTCTGTTCGGCTATTCAGCCAATACGATGCTCTACCGTAAATTCTGTCGGAGCAGGCTCCAGCAGCTGCGGTTGGCGAATATCTGCCTGCGAGTGGTTCGCATAGGTTGACCAGGTGGGCACGTACTCTTCCGCTTGATTGCCCCAGGCAGACCAGCCCGGCTGCGGTCCGCGCGCAAACATCTCCAGAAAGGGGCCCGGACTGCATGCTTCGATCAGCGGGTACTGCTCGTCCGGCTTGCGCGAGTGCTCGCGCTTCATCGAACGGATCAGATTTACCTGACTGCGACCCGGCTGCAGGGTGCGCATGCTGCCGCGAATACCAAAGAGAAGAAGCTCGGTGACATTGCGGAAATAGAATCCGACGCCGCGCCCATCGGGGCCGCCGTCCTTGCGAACCTTCTCCCAGACAATGTTGGTTTTGTAGGTGAATCCCCACGCCTGCATTACCGCCATTCCCTCGGCGAGCAGCGCATTGGGAACCCAGAGATAGAGATGGCTATCGGCAGTGCAGGCGGTGGCGACCGGGATGGCTTTGATCTCGTCGAGGGTGAGGGTTGGATAACGGGCGAGCCGTTTGTGTTCGGGGGCCACCTTGCCGGTCCGGTTTTGAAACTGCCACGGAGGATCGGCAAGTACGGTCGAAAATTTCCGACCGGCGATGGCAGAGAGAAAATCTTCGGAAGGGTTTGATCGATTCATTCTTTGCTCTCCAGCAGCCGGGGAGTAATGCCGAAAATCAACACCGGACATCCCCCGCTTCTGCCTGCAGAAACGCGGGGTAGCAGTTTGCCCATATGCGTGGTGCTCGCACCATATTTTGCCTTGACAGGTCGCGATTTCCCATCGTTGCCGAACGCATGGCCAAGACTGTCGAACAAAGGATCGAGTTCATTGCTGCGTGTAACCAGTACACCGACGCTGATTCGGTCGTATTCGAAGAAGGCGCGAAATGCATAGAGATCCCGGTCGAAGGTTTGATCCTTGCTGTTCCACTCCAGATCGAAACAGACGCGTCCTTTGAGGAAGTCCACCTTGTGCGTGTCGTGGCGAATCACCTGATCATCGACCACAAGTCTTGCGGTCAACTTCTTCTCTTCCCACCCAAACGGACGAAGCAGTTCGGCAAACCGTTTGGGAATCTTGCTCTCGTTGCCGCCCGGCTCGATGACATCGTCCAATGTGAAGCGAAATTGTCTGAGTGCCGCGCAGATTTCATCGAATCGGTCGGGAAACTCCGTTTTGAGAATGGCAGCCGCATGCTTGAACTCGTGAACTTCGTATAGTTCGGCGATATCGGCAGGGATGTGATCGTTCCAACTCATAGGGATGCCTTACTCTCGCCGCAGCAAAAGAAAGAGTCCGCTGCACAACGAAAGCCAGGCGATTCCCCATTGCCAACCGCCTGGGGCAAATGTCGCTGCCGGCAGCATAGCGGCGCTGATCCAAGCACCGCCGCTGGAGGCGAGAAGTAAACCCAAGAGAAGCACGGGCAGTGAGCTGCGCTCTGCGCGATCTACCCTCTGTTCATTCAGCAGTCGATCGAGCTGCTGCGGCAGCTTCATCCACAGCGCGAGGCTGGTTTGGGCATCGTTCAGCCACATGTCGACGCGCGCTCTCGGTCCCAGATGCTCGATCACCCAGCCGCTGACCAGCGGTTTGGCCAGTGTCCAGACATTGACCGACGGTTCCAGTTCGCGCGCCACACCTTCGATCACCACCATCGTCTTCTGCAGCAGCAGCAGCTCAGGGCGCGTCTCCATGCGGAAACGCTCGGTGACGGCAAACAGGTAATAAAGAAGTTCGGCGAGCGAGATTTCGGCCAGCGGCCGGTTGAAGATCGGGGTGGCGATTTCGCGCAGCGCATCCTCGAAGGCGGAGATGTTGGTGTCGGCCGGCACGTAGCCCGCCTCCAGATGCACCTCGGCGGCGCGGCGGTAATTCTGCTTGAGGAAGGCGAGCAGCATGTCGGCCAGATAGCGGCGGCTCTGCATGTCGAGGCGGCCGACGATGCCGAAATCGACCAGAACGATCTCGCCCTTGCCGTCGACGAAGATGTTGCCCGGGTGCATGTCGGCGTGGAAATAGCCGTCGACGAAGACCATGTGGAAGAAGAGGGCAGCGGCGCGTTCGCAGAGTTTGAGGGTGTCGTGGCCGGCGGCGGCGATGCGTTCGCGTTCGTCGATCGGGATACCATGAATACGCTCGGTCACCATCGCTTCGATGGTGGTGTAGTCCCAGAGCACGCGCGGAATGCGCACCCCCTCCACTGCGGCCAGATTTTCGGCGAAGCGGTTGGCGTGCGCCGCCTCCGAACGCAGGTTGAGCTCGTTGCGGATGGTGACGGCGAACTCCTGCACGATGCTCGGCGCCTTCAGGCGACGATATTCGGGCAGGTAGCGGTCGAAGAGATCGGCCAGCAGCTCCAACAGGGAGAGATCGGCTTCGATCACCTTTGCCACCTGGGGGCGGCGCACCTTGACCGCCACCTCCTCGCCGCTGTGCAGGGTGGCAAAATGGACCTGGGCAATCGAGGCGGCAGCAACCGGCTTTTCGTCGAAACTGGCGAAGACGCCGCCTTCGCCGGTCAGCGGCCGTTTATAGGTGCGTTCGAGCACGCGCCGGATGGAGTCGAACGGTTCCGCCGGCACTTCGTCTTGCAACCGCTTCAGTTCGGTCGCCACCGACAGCGGCAGCAGATCGACGCGCGTGGAGAGCATCTGGCCGAATTTAATGAAGGTGGGGCCGAGCCGCTCCAGCGCCTGACGCAGTTGCGCGCCGAGCGTGTCGGGCAGCGCTTCGCGGCGGAAGATTTGCAGCAGCCAGGCATAAGGGCGGAAAAGGCGCAGGCGCACCGCCAGTGCCGCCATGCCGTGCGTGGCAAGAATATGGCTGATCGCCAGCAGACGCAGGCCGCGTTGCAGCCGCCGCCGCAATCCGATCACTCCTCGCCCCGGGCGCCGCTCTGTCGTTCGATGCGCTCGATGCGGCCGCGCAGACGATCGATCTTGTGCGCCACCCCTTCCACGCCCGCCTGCCACTCCTCCAGACGAGTTGCTCCCGGAAGTTCGATATCGCGCAGCATCGCTCCGATGCGTTCGCTGGAGCGGGCGGCGAATTTGGCCTCCGCCGCCAGCAGCGATTGCGCTGCTTGCGCCACGCGCGCGCCGAACCAGTCGCCGAAGGCGCCGCGCAGTTCGCGCTCGTAGTCGATGTCGGCCGCTTGCAGCAGTTTTTTGAAACGCAGCATCGATTCGGAGTCGCCAGAGAGCTTTAGCACGCGCTGGAAAACCAGCTCGTCGGGATCCTCTTTGGCGAAGCAGAGGCGGGCGAAGCCGGCGGTGCTCGCTTCGATGCGCACATCGGTATGGCCGGAGTGCGACGGGTGCACCCATGGCTTGCCGCGCGCAAAGCCAAGCCAGAAGTTGCCGCCGGTGTCGGCGACATGGATGTGGAACACCTTGCCGGAGAGGTCGTCGAGCAGCGGACGCAGCGAGCGATCGCGGGCAAAGAAGAGCTCCAGCACGCTGGAGAGGACCACCGCCTGCACCGGCGCCGGAATCAGGCGCAGCGGAAGGAACATCACGCTCATGGTCTAAACCTTGTAGCCGCGATGCAGGGCGACGATGCCGCCGGTGAGATTCTCGTGCCGCACCAGCGAGAAGCCGGCACGTTCGATCATCCGGTCGAAGCGCCTCTGGTCGGGAAAGCGACGGATCGACTCGACCAGATACTGATAGGAGGCGCGATCGCCGGTCACCCACTCGCCCATCGCCGGGATTACATTGAAGGAGTAGGCATCGTAGATCACATCAAGCAACGGCAATACCGGACGCGAGAACTCCAGACAGATGAACTGGCCCCCGGGGCGCAGCACACGATGAAATTCGGCAAGGCCGGCCGGAATGTCGACAAAGTTGCGAATGCCGAAGGCGATGGAGACGACATCGAAGCTGTTGTCGGCAAAGGGGAGTCTGGTGCCGTCGGACTGAATGCAGTCGGCGCGACCGGGCAGCATGCCGGCGTCGATCACCCGCCGCGCCCCTTCGGCCAGCATCGGACCATTGAGGTCGGTGAGCACCACCCGCCCATCCTTGCCCATCTTGCGTGCCAGGCCGATGGCAATGTCGCCGGAGCCGGCCGCCACATCGAGGGTGCGTCCGCCCGTGCGTGTAGCGGCCACCGCCACCATGCGCATCTTCCACAACCGGTGCAGGCCGCCGCTCATCAAATCGTTCATCAGGTCGTAGCGCGAGGCCACGGAGGAGAAGACCCCCATCACACGGGCGGCCTTTTCACCGATATCGACGTTCTCGAATCCGAAATGGGTCTGCTGGTTCACGTGGCAAGGTTATCAAGCTGCCAGGCTGCGAGGAAGGCGGCGAAATGGGGGCGCTGCTCTTGTTCGGCGAGCAGATAGTTGCGAACGCCGAGCAGCGCACGCGCCAACGCCCCCTGCGACAGGGTGCCGCGAAAATGGAGCCAGCGCAGATAGAGCAGCAGGGTGCTGACGACATCGGTTTCGCAGTAGTTGCGGATATCGTCGATACGCTTCGATTCGAAGAGGGAGCGCACATCGCCGCCGCTGGTCGCAAGTTTACCGGGCAGGTTGAAGGCGGCAGCCACTTCGTCGAGCGAGCAGCGGGCCGAAGCTCCGAAATCGGAGAAAGCCTCCAGCAGATCAAGGTGGTATTCATGCGAATAGCGGGCGTCGTAGTTGTCGTAACGGTTGCCCTCGGAGAACCAGCGCGGGCAGCTGAGGCCGTGCGCCATGGCGCGATATTTGAGCACCGGAATATCGAAACCGCGCCCGTTGAAGGTGACCAGTTGCGGCGCCTTCTTATCGATGAATCCGAAGAACCCCTCCAGAAGTTCGCGCTCGTCGCTGGTTGATTCGCCGCCGGAGCCGACGCGGCGCAGCACCAGTTCGATCCCCTCCTCGCCCGGTTCGACCACCAGATGCGCATAGCTGATCGCCACCACCCGATGGAAGGGCTGGCGCGGAAAGTCGTTCTTGCCGTCGGTCTTCTGCAGAAAGTAAGCAGCCAGAGCATCGCGCGCTGCCGTATCGCTCAGATCGGGTGCGTGCAGCAGACGGCGGGCGGCATCGGCATCGCTTACCGTCTCGATATCGACCACAAAAATATCACGCCGCACCTTTGAGCCCCCGCAAATTGATCTTCTCGCCCAACAGGCGGCTCACCGCCACGAAGATGGCGAACGCGAGCAGGATGTCGGCGCCCAGCCAAAGGAACTGCAGCAGAATGCCGTTCGGGAAGGCGAGCCGCTGCTCGAATCCGGCCAGCGCCAGCAGCATCGCCAGCGTCGCGGCTACCGCCCGGCGGATGCGGCGCAGCGCCGTACGCGAAAGGATGCGGCCGTAGCTCTTGCGCAGATGCAAGAAGAGCAGGCCGGCATTGACGAAGGCGGCCAGCGAGGTGGCCAGCGCCAGCCCGACATGCGCCAGCCACTGCATCAGAATCAGCGACAGCACGATGTTGGCGGCGACGCCGATGGCGGCAAAGCGGGCGGGATTGCGCGCATCCTTGCCGGCATAACAGGCGGCCGCCAAAACCCGCGCCCAGCAGAAGGCGATCAGGCCGACGCCGTAGCCGCGCAGGGCGTTGGCCGACTCGACGGCATCGCGATGGGTGAAGGCGCCGTGCTGAAAGAGGGTGACGATGATCGGTTCGGCCAGCCAGAGGATGCCGGCCAGCGCCGGCAGGGTGATCCAGGTGAGCCAGGAGAGTCCCTCGGAGAGGTCGTGCTGCGCCGCCTCGCGGTCGCCCTTGGCCAGATGGTCGGAGAGGGTGGGAAGAATGGCGGTGCCCATGGCGATGCCGAACAGCGCCAGCGGCAGCTCCATAATGCGGTCGGCATAATAGAGGAAGGAGACCGCCCCCTCCGGCAACATGGTGGCCAACATGCCCCCCACCAGCAGATTGATCTGCACGGCGGCAATGCCGAGCACGGCGCCGCCGAAGATCGGCAGGGTGCGGCGCACGCCGTCGTTGCGCCACGCCGCACGCAGATTGAGCAGCGGGCGCGGCCGCCAGCCGAGACGGCGCAGGGCGGGAAATTGCACCAGCAGTTGCAGCAGGCCGCCGAGCAGCACGCCCAGAGCAAGAGCGAAGGCGGGATTATCGATCATCGGTGACAGCACCACGGCGCCGAAGACGATCGCCACGTTGTAGAGAATCGGGGTGGCGGCGGCGAGGGCGAATTTTTTGTAGCCGTTGAGCACGGCCCACGCCATGGCGGTGAGCGAAATCATCAGCAGATAGGGGAACATCCAGCGCGCCAGACTGACGGTGGCCGCCCAGCGATTCGGCTCGTCGGCAAAGCCGGGGGCGAAGAGCAGCAGCAATGCCGGCATGAAGAGGATGCCGAGCAGCGTCAGCAGGGTCAGCGCCGTGAGCACCAGTCCGGCCATCGCATCGAGATAACGGTGCGCCGCCGCTTCGCCTTGCTGCCGCTCTTCGGCCAAAACCGGAATGATCGCCACGCTCAGCGTCCCCTCGCCGAAGAGGCGGCGGAAGAAGTTGGGCAGTTTGAGCGCCACAAAGAAGGCATCGGCCAAAAGGCTGGCGCCGAGCAGGCGGGCGATGAAGAGATCGCGCACAAAACCGAGCAGGCGCGAGGCCATGGTCCAGCCGCCGATGCTGGAAGTGGCGCGCAGCAGATTGCTGCGTTTGTTCTCCTTTGACATGTCGGGGGTGGTGTTCATAATGCGCCGCCTTTCTTCACGGCCGTGCAGCCTAGCCGCTTCGCGAGCCACTGGAAGAATCAATTTTGTCGCCGCTGCGAAAGGGGGTGTTGCTTTTTATGCCGGGAATCCGCGTTAATTCCGATGAGCCGATCGAGGTCGCGCTCAAGCGATTCCGCAAGCAGGTCGAGAAGGCCGGCGTCGTCACCGAGTGCCGTCGTCGCGAAGCCTACGAGAAGCCCTCGATCCGCGAAAAGCGCAAGGCTGCCGCTGCCCGCAAGCGTCTGATGAAGCGTTTGCGCCGCGTTCGCATCCGCGAGTCGCGCGACTCGTAATCCCGGTTCGTCGCATCGCGTCGAATCACCGGAAGTGCCGGGCCGTCTGGCCCGGCATTTTCGTTTTGGGGTAAACATTGGATGATTCACCACAGAGGGCACAGAGAACACAGAGGGTGATTGCTCTTTGCACTGTGCCCTCTGTGTTCTCTGTGTTCTCTGTGGTGAAACCTCTTTCAGATCTGGAGATGAGCATGCTGACCGAACAGTTCGAAGTGGCGATGAAAGCGGCGATGAAGGGGGGGGATAAAGTGGCTCTCTCCGCCATCCGCATGCTGCGCGCGGCGGTGAAGGACAAGGAGATCGAGCTCGGCCACAAGCTGGCCGACGACGAGGCGCTGGCGCTGCTCGGCAAGCTGATCAAGCAGCGCAAGGAGTCGGCAACGCAATACGAGGCGGCCGCACGCCCGGATCTGGCCGAGAAGGAGCTCGCCGAAGCGACGATCTTTGCGCAGTGGCTGCCGGAGCCGCTCTCCGAGGGCGAGGTCAATGCCCTGATCGATGCCGCCATTGCCGAGATCGGCGCGCAGGGGATGCGCGACATGGGCAAGGTGATGAACATCGTGCGTCCCAAGGTGCAGGGGCGGGCCGATATGGGGCTGCTGTCGGCCCAGGTGAAGGGGCGTTTGCAAAGCTGAAGCGCTCCGACTTCAATAGCGTCCAATGGCCCACTTCCCCCCCGACTTCATCGACGAGGTTCTGGCGCGCACCGACATTGTCGAGGTGGTGGCGCGCAAGGTGGCGCTGAAGCGTTCGGGCAGCAACATGATGGGGCTCTGCCCCTTCCACCACGAAAAGAGCCCCTCCTTCTCGGTATCGCCCGACAAGCAGCTCTTCTACTGCTTCGGCTGCGGCAAGGGGGGCGGCGCCGTGCAGTTCCTGATCGAGAGCGACGGCTACTCTTTTCCCGAGGCGATCGAGTATCTGGCCGAAAAGGCGGGGCTGGCTTTGCCGCAGGCGAGCCGCGAGGAGGCGGGCGAAGAGGAGCGGCGGCGGCAGCATCTGGCGTTGCTCTCGCGGGCCGGAGAGGCATTTGTCGGCGCTTTGCGCGCGGCGGGCGGCGAGCCGGCGCGCAACTATCTGGCCGGACGTGCGCTGCCGCCGGAGATGGTGGCCAAATACGGACTCGGTTTTGCCCCGGCCGGCTACGGTTTCATGGAGCGCAGCTTCGGTCGCGACGAACGGACGCTGGCGCAGCTGGAGCTGGTGGGGCTGCTGTTCAAGGGCGAGCGCGGCTATGCCGATCGTTTTCGCGAGCGGTTGATCTTCCCGATCCGCGATCGGCGCGGCCATCTGGTCGGATTTGGCGGGCGCGTGCTCGGGGCGGGCGAACCCAAGTACCTCAATTCGCCGGAGACCCCCTATTTTCATAAGTCGGAGCTGCTCTACGGCCTCTGCGAGCATCGCGACGAGATCCGTCGCCGCAAGCAGCTGCTGGTGGTCGAGGGCTACATGGATGTGCTGATGCTGGCGGCGCACGGCTTGCCGCTGGCTCTGGCGCCGCTTGGCACCGCCATTGGCGAGCGGCAGATCACCGAGCTGTTTCGCCTCTGCGAAGCGCCGATCTTCTGCTTCGACGGCGATCGTGCCGGCCGGCAGGCGGCATGGCGGGCGCTGGAACGGATGCTGCCGCTGCTCAAAGCGGAGTTTTCGCCGCGCTTTCTCTATCTGCCGGAGGGGGAGGACCCCGATTCGCTGGTGCGCAAAGAGGGAAGCGAGGCGTTTGCCGCGCGCATGCAGAACGAGGCGCGGCCGGTGCTGGAGAGTTGGCTGGAGGGGTTGAGAATCCTCGCCGGACAGGGAGCAGAGGGGCGCGCGCGCATGGCCAAGCGTGCCGATGCGATGCTGGCGCTGCTGCAGGATGGATATCTGCGGCAGGTGTGGCGGCAGGAGGCGGAACGCGCAACTGGCGTGCAACTGCATGCCGGCGGTGCGACGATGCAGAGTCGTCGTCCGGCGGCGACGCGACCGGCGCGGACTGAAGTGACGCCGCCGGACATGCTATTGCTGGAGGAGCATTTTTTGGCGGCGTTGCTGGCCGAGCCGAAGCGCTGGCAGCAGTTGCCACCACTGCTTGCCAACATTTCCCTTGACGATGGGGTGGCCGATCGAATATACACCCGCGCTTTTCAGAATATGGGTCTCCCCGCCGGCGAAATGATGCGCCAGCTGCGTCAGGAGTTTCCCGAAGCGGAGGGGCGCCTGTCGCGTTGGGCCAATGAACCGGCCATCGACGACAACGGATTCGCCGATCTGCTTCTGACCATCGAGGAACGGCAGATCGGGCGAAGATTGCTCTCCGGCGGACTGGCGCCGGATGAGGGGATGGCGCTTAAGCGCCGCCAGATGGCATTGCGTGAAGAACGAAAAAAACGTGGCAGAGGTTGACCGGATGTCCGACGCGAAACAGCAACAGAAGCAGCCCGAAGAGCAGATCAAGGTGCGCGAGCTCGGCAGCCTGCTCGCCCAGGGCAAGGATGCCGGCTACATCACCTACGAGGCGCTGAACAAGCACCTGCCCGAGGATCTGGTCTCCGCCGATCAGGTGGAGCAGATCATCAATCTGTTCACCGAAATGGGCGTCGAGGTGACCGACGCCGAGCGCGCCCCCACCGGCGAGTACGGCGTGCGCAAGGATCGCCTGCGCAAGGAAGACTCGGCACTGCGCGCCGACACCACGACGCTCGGCACCGTGGTGCGCATCGACGATCCGGTGCGTATGTATCTG
>Ga0233416_10000282_pt1 | contig 15582 bp, 14 predicted proteins | sample Sediment_Towuti__2_FD_188638 | JGI IMG/M metagenome (GOLD analysis project Ga0233416, IMG submission 188638) | Sediment microbial communities from Lake Towuti, South Sulawesi, Indonesia - Sediment_Towuti_2014_0_MG | ecosystem: Environmental > Aquatic > Freshwater > Lake > Sediment | place... | reverse complement strand
CCAGGGGGTCGAGCAGCTCGCCCACGGCCCGGTGCGCCTGGTCGATCGCGGCGTGCGCGAACGGCGTCCACCCCGCGTCCGAGTTCGCGATCACGACGTTGCCGGCTCGGGCCCGCGCCACCTCGAAGGGGGGCGGCTCCGTCTCGCGCTCGGTCACCCCGAGGAGCGGGTCCCCGAAGTACGAGTACCCGTGACCCCACCGGCTCACGACGATCCCGGCGATGTCCCGCTCGGCGTCGAACCCGCCGGGGCCGAGCATCCTCGTCAGCTCGTCGCGGACCCGGGCCTCGAAGTCCTCGAACGTCATCGAGAGGAGCTGCTCGCGCCCGGCCCGGAACCGATCTCGGAGCGTCCCACCGTCGGGCTGCGCTGGCACGTGGACGAGATGCAGCATCATCGGCTCGTCCGGCGTCCGGGGACAGCGGTACGAGCCGAGGCTGACCGGGTAGTCGAGCTTCACGCGCGAGAAGAACCCCATCGGGTTCGTGATCTCGTGCACTCCGAGCCGCACCCACGGGTGCCAGTCCCGGACGGCGACCTTCACGTACACGATCGGGGCCTTCACGTTCTTCCACAGCGCCTTGCGCTGTGGCGCGGGCAGCTCCGGCATGAGTGCCGGGATCATCATGTTGTAGCCGGCGAGGACGCAGCGATCGGCCCGCACGCGGTGGAGCTTGCCGCCGCGGACGTACCCGACGTCGACGCCTCCGTCGGCGTTGCGCACGTGCACGACCGTGCTCTCAAGGCGGAGGCGCACGGGCGAGGCCGGATCGTCGAGCGCGTCGTAGTCGAAGACCGCGGTCACGATGTCCTCCATCGAGTCCCCGGGCGCCACCGCGGGGATCAGTTGTCGCACCATGAGCCGCGCGAGCGACGCGTTCCCGTCGGGGAAGTGGTGGATGTACGGCTCGTCCATCTCGGCCGCCGCGACCGGGTCGACCGGCAGGTCGAGACCGGCGAAGCCCGGGTAGCCGGTCTCCATCGCATCGTACGCCGACACGCGGTCGATCCCCGCCGCGAAGAAGTCGTGCGAGCGCCCCTGGAACGTGTCCGCGGCTTCGTCGTCTAGCCCCCAGTACGTCTTGATGTACTCGCGATAGCTCGTCGTCTCGAGCAGCGCGATCTTCTCCTCCTGCGATCGGCCGTCGAGCGGGTCCCGGGTCGAGGTCGCGAGCTCGACGAGCGCCGCCTTCGCGGTCTCGGAGACCGGGAAGTCGGCGATGAACTCCGCCCACGTCCGCTCGTTCATCCGGTCCGCCGTGTTGTCGTCATCCACCATGCGCATCGGATCGCCGGTCACGAGCCGGTCCTCGCCGAACGCCTCGCGCGAGAAGAACACGGCCCTCGAGAGCCCGAGCGAGGGGTACAGCTCGCGGTCGAACGCCGTCTCGAACCGCTCGATCTCGACCCCGAGCGCGCGGAGCAGGCCCTTCGCGACGTCGCTGTAGAGCGAGCTCGGCGACTGGAGCGACTCGCTCCCCCCGTAGCCCAGCAGGAGCCGGTCGCCGACCCGGAGCTCGATGCGCTTCGCGTGTCCGCCGAAGTCGTCGTGGTTGTCGAGCAGCAGGACCGTCGCCTCGGGCCGCCGCTGCCGGTAGAACCACGCCGCCGCGAGGCCGCTGATCCCGGCGCCCACGACGACGAGGTCGACGGACTCCTCGACGGGGAGGTCCTCCACGTCGAAGCGCTCGCCCTCGCGGATCCGATGCCCCACGTCGAACGAGCCCGGGTGACTCCCGCGCATCCCCGCCCGGGCCGGCGGGTAGACCGCACCGTCCGGGCCGTCGAGTGGCATCACGCCGTCGTCCATCGATCCCCCCTCCTCGACGCACGAACGGGCGCCGACCGTTCGGCCCGCAGGAGCCTAGCCCATCGCCGGTCGCGTCTGCGTGGGTTCTGAGGGCACGATCGCGGAGCGGCGCGGCTATCGTCGGTGCGAGAGATCGAGGAAGGGCCCGAGGATGAGCAGACCGAGCGGCTGGAACGCGAGGATCATCGAGGAGTTCCGAGCCAACGAGGGCAGGGTCGGCGGCGACTTCGAGGGCGCCACGATGCTCCTGCTCCACACGACCGGGGCGAAGACGGGACAGGTCCGCGTCAACCCGCTCGTGTACCTGCCCGACGGCGAGCGCTACGTGATCTTCGCCTCCAAGGGCGGCGCGCCGACGAACCCGGACTGGTACCACAATCTCCTCGCCCACCCGGAGGTCGCGATCGAGGTCGGAACCCAGACCGTCCCCGTGCGCGCGAGGGTCATCACCGGTCCCGAGCGCGACGAGCTCTACGCGAAGCAGGTCGCGCGCCGGCCCCAGTTCGCCGAGTACGAGCGAAAGACCGCCCGAGCGATCCCGGTTGTCGCGCTCGAGCCGGTCACCTGAGCGGCGGGCGGACCCAGCGGACCTGGACACATCGCGCTCGCAGGGGCGATAGTGGAGCCGCCGGATCGTAGGCGCGCTCGTTCTGAGTGCGCCCCCCACGGAGAGGGGTGGGGACGATGCTCGAGACCATCGGCGTCCACGCCGGTCGCCGCATCCCGACCTCGGTGGCCGTCCTCTCGCTGCTCTTCGCGCTCCTCGGAGGCACTGGGGCAGAGGCGCGCGAGGCGAAGGTCGACCTCGTGCTCGGCGGGACCATGGAGCGCCCGGGCATCTACGAGATGCGCGACGACGGGAGCGGACGCTCGAGGCTCCTCGGGTACGGGTGGGACCCGGCGGTCTCGCCCGACGGCGGCCGGATCGCGTTCGCGGTGACCCGTCGCGGCGGCACGGACCTGTACCTGATGAAGGCGAACGGGACGCACGTCCGGCGGCTCACCCACGAGCGCGTGAGGCATTCCAACTCCGCGCCATCCTGGTCGCCCGACGGGAAGCGGATCGCGTTCCAGAGCATCCACGGCAGAGGCCTCGGCCGGTGGGACATCCGGATCCTCACGCTCGCGACCGGCGAGGTGGAGCGGTTCACGAACGCGAAGTCGATCGAGTGCTGCCCCGACTGGTCCCCCGACGGGATGCGGATCGCGTTCGCGAGCGAGCGCGGCTGGGCGCCGGACTCGGAGGGCAACTGGGACGTATACGTCAAGGACCTCGAGACCGGGGAGGTCACGCGCCTCACGCGGAGCCTCGCCATCGATGGCTACCCGTCCTGGTCGCCCGACGGATCGGCGATCGTCTTCACGAGCCAGCGCGGGGGCGGCGTGTCGCATCTGTGGATGAAGGAGCTCCCCGGCCGCCTGATCCAGCTGACCCGGGCCGGCAGGAAGGGCGACTCGCAGCCGGACTGGTCGCCGGACGGGTCGAGGATCGTGTTCATCCGCGGATCGAGCGTGCGGGTGCTCGCGCTCGGCGTCGGGATCACGACGATCGCCCGAGGCACCGCGGAGCGCGTGTACGCCTCGCCGTGCTGGCGCGCGCTCTGACATCCCGCACAGCGGGGGTCAGGCGGCGAGCCGCGCGGCGATCTGGCGCGCGACGATCGCCGCGTCCTCGCCGACGCCGCTGAGGAGCGACGACTTCCGCGTCCGCAGGAAGTGCACGCCGACGAAGTACAGACCCTCAGCCGCCGAGCTCGCGCCCTCGACGTGGATCGGGAACCCGAGATCGTCGAACGCCGCCGGCACGTGCACCCAGCGCCCGTAGTCCGGGCGGAAACCGCCCGCGAACACCACGGCGCCGACGCGTGTGAGGTCGAGCTCCTCGGGAACGCTCGGATCGAACGGCTCGGGCTCGGCGATCTCGGGCATCGGCAGGCCGCGCTCGGTCGCGGTCTTCTGGATCAGGCCCATGAGCTGCCGGTAGCGCTCGTCGCCCCAGGCGACGCTCTCGCCGAGGTCCGGGGCGAAGCGCGCGCGGCGGCCCTCGGCGCCGAGGAAGTGACCGAGCAGCGTGACGCCGGCCTCGCGCAGCGTCCGAAGGTGCAGGTCGTGACCCCTGGCGCGTCCGGTGGCGAGGATGTTGCCCCACAGCCGGGCCTCCGGGGCTGGGAGCGACCCGACCGGCTGGTCGAGGAAGCCGGTCTCGAGCGCCCACCAGACGATGTCGTGTCCCCCCAGCCGCCGGGGGGCCCACGGCGCCCGCCCGCACGAGAGGAACACCTCGCGGCCGGCGATGCGGAGCTCCTCGGAGATCTGGCATCCGGTCTGGCCGCTGCCGATCACGAGCACGTCCCCCTCGGGCAGCGACCGCGGGTTGCGGTAGGTCTCGGCGTCGAGCTGCGGGAGGTCGGGCGGCAGCGTCTCGGCGCCCCGCGGCCGGTGCGGTCGCTGGTACGCGCCGGTGGCGACGACGACGACGCCCGAGCGGAGATCGCCCTCGGAGGTCTCGAGCAGGAAGCCGCCCTCGGGCCGTACCGCGAGCGACGTGACCTCGACGCCCTCGCGGACGGGCGCTTCGAAGCTCGCCGCGTAGGTCTCGAGGTGCTCGGCGATGCGGTCGCGTGGGAGGAAGCCGTCGGGATCGTCACCCTCGTAGGCGCCGCCGGGCAACATGATCGTCCAGTTCGGCGTCACGAGGCAGAAGCTGTCCCACCGGGCGCGCCACGACTGGCCCACGCGGCCCCGCTCGAGGACGACGTGCTCCACGCCGGCCACAGCGAGCTCGTGGCTCGTGGCGAGCCCGGCCTGTCCGCCGCCGATCACGACGACATCCGCGGGCCCGATCACGACGAGAGAGACTAGTGCCTCTCGCAGCGTCCGAGCAGCGCGACCGCTACTCCCACTCGATCGCGGAGACGGAAGCCCACGGCAGCGCGTCCACCTCGGGGACCGAGACGACGGGCTTCCTGCCGGCGCGGATCTCGCCGAGGACCTTCTCGCGCTGAGCGGGTGGAACGACGAAGGCGATCGCCCAGCCGCTCACGACGTCGCGGCCGCGCGCCACGAGCACGTTCCGGCCGTCTCGCGAAGAGCCCACCTGCTCCACCCGGACGTTCAGGATCCGCATCGGCATCCCCCCACTACTCACCGCCGCCCGTGGGCCGGGATCGGCGGATCATGCGCACGGCGAGGACGACGAACACGACGGTGAGCAACGCGAGGCGCCCGACCGCCGCGCCCCCGGTCGGCATGCCCGAGCGCTCGACCTGATACCCGTGCGGACCGAGCCCCGCGTAGACCATCGTGGCCAGCCACTGCGGCGAGAGCTGCGCGATGCCAACCAGCACGCGGCCGAGGAGACGCTCGCCGAGCAGGACGATCGCGAGCGACCACCACGCCGCCCTCCGGAAGGTGGCCCCGATGAATACGAACAGCGCGAGGTACGCGGCGGTCCCCGCCACGGTCGCGAGCGCGAGGACACCGACGGCCTCCGGCACACCGGCGATGATCGCCGACAGCGCCAGGGCGGGGGTCAGGGCTGCGGCGGCCACGACCCACCCCGCCGACCACCGGGCCAGGACGATCGTGGAGAACGGCACCGGCGACAGCCACGTCAGGCCGAACGTCCCCGCGCGCACCTCCGCGCCCAGCACCGCGTCGCCGACCACCAGGCAGGCGAGCGGGAGGATCAGCCCGAAGAGCGGCCCGATGATCGAGGTGAACCGACCGACCGGGGTGGGGTCGTCGACGGTGTGGGCGAGGAGCCCGAAGAGCAGGGCCCCCACGCACGGCAGGGCGAGCAGGACCGCCCGCTTGGGAGGTACGCAGAGCCGCAGCGCGTAGACGAACGCGGCAACGAAGGGCTTCGGCAGGGCGCGCTCGGCGGCGGGCGCCGTCACCGGACCAGCTCCCGGAAGGCCGACTCGAGCGAGTCGTCGAGCGGACGGACCTCCAGGAGGCGGACGCCCGCCCCGCGGGCCAGCCCGGGCAGCGCTCGGGCGAGATCGACGGCTCGGAGCGACGACACGATCACGTCGCCACCCTCGACGCCGACGCCGGTCACCGCCTCAACCCCCACGAGGGCGGCGGCAAGACGGCGGGGATCCGACGAGCGCAGGAGCACCCGCCGAGGGCGGTCGGCGATCGCGCTGCGGATGGCGTGGTGATCCCCCGCGGCGGCGAGCCGGCCGCGGACGAGCACGATCTGGCGGCCGGCGAGGCGCTCGACTTCGTGCAGAACGTGGGAGCTGACGATCACGGTGCGACCTTCGTCCCCGAGACGCCGGAAGAGCTCGATCAGCGCCACGCGCTGGACGGGATCGGCGCCGTTCAGCGGCTCGTCGAGCACGAGGATGGAGGGCTCGCCGACGAGCGCGGCGGCGACCTTCGCTCGCTGGCGCATCCCCTTGCTGAACTCGGCGAGCCGACGGTCGGCCTCCCCGACGAGGTCGACGGCCGCCAGGGCCCGCTCGGGCGCCCCGCGGTCGCGCACACCGTGCATCGCGGCCGTGTAGCGCACGAGCTCGCGGGCCGAGAGCGTGCCCGGGCTGGCGTCCTCCTCCGGGACGAGGGCGAGCGAGCGCTGCGCCTCCCGCCGGGTGCGGGGGTCGAGCCCGCCGACCCGCACGGTGCCGAGGTTGAGCGGCAGCAACCCGCAGATCGCCCGCATGAGCGTCGTCTTGCCCGCCCCGTTCGGGCCGAGCAGGCCCGTCACTCCTGGGCCGAAGGAGCAGGACACGTCGGTCAGCGCCACCTTCGGCCCGAACCACACCGACGCGTCGCCGAGGACGACGGTCGCCCCCTCGGCGAAGGCCGGGTCGACCGGTCCCGGGGGCGACGGTAGGGCGCTCACCCCTCACCTCGGTAGCGGTAGATGAGGTAGCCGAAGGAGCCGGCGACGACCGCCACGTAGACCAGGACCACGCCGATGCCCGCTCCTTCGGCCCCGCCCACGAGCGAGGCAGGATCGACGTGGCCGAGGAACACGAGGTCGCTCATGCGCAGCGGGAGGTCGATCACGCTGAGGAGCCCCCACAGGCTGCCGCTCTCGAACAGCCGCTCGGGGTCGGCGCCCCCGGCCGTGACGATGGCCGACGCCACCGCCCCCGAGACGAGGACGGTGGCGAGCAGGGCCACGCCGGCGACGACCCGGCGCGGGGTCGTGGCCGAGATGGCTACCGCCAGCGCCGCCCAGAACAGTGAGAACAGCGCGACGGCCGCGGGCACCTGCCACAGCACCGCCGCGTTGTGCCTGACGAACTCGAGCGCGCCCTCCGGCACCACGAGCATCTGCCCGACGAACAGCACGACCTGGGGTAGGAAGCTGAAGCCGAAGACGATCGCCGCGAGGGCTCCCACCTTGGCCAGCACGTAGTCGGTGCCCGTCAGCGGTCGGGCGAAGATCAGCGGGAGGACCTGGTGGCGACGGTCAGGGCACACGATGTCCGGCCCCACGATCGCCACGAAGAGCAGCAGCGTGGTCGACACCCCGACGTAGTCGCGGAACGTGATGAGCTCGAAGTTGGAGAGCGGGGTGTTGCGGGTGACGTACTTCACGCCGACGTTCACCACGGCCGGTATCGTCGCGATCGCGAGCAGCGACCAGGGCAGGACCTTCTGGCGCCACGACCGGCGCAGGCCGAGGGCCCGACGGATCGACACCCGCACGAGGGCGGCACGGCTCGCGCCTCGACCCCCGCGCTCGCCCTCGTAGGGGCGGTAGCCGAGGTCGTAGACGGCGCCGGTAGGAGACCCGGTCGCGCTCATCGGGTTTCCTCCAGGAACAGCTCGTCCAGGGAGGTACGGCGGGTGGTCATCGCGTGCAGGGCTAGGCCGAGGTCATCGGTGCCGTCGCGGACGAGATCGAGCACGCGGCCGTCGTCGCCGTCGATCCGCACGTCGAGCGTGGCGTCGTCGATCACGGCGACGTCGACGCCGGCTGCGCCGAGGAGCTGGGCCAAGCGCGTGGCGCCCTCGTCCACCTCGACCCTCACGGCGCCGGTGCGGTGCACCAGGGCCTCCGTGGCGCCCGCGTGGCGCAGCGTGCCGCCGTCGATCATCACCACGTGGTCGCACACGCGCTGCACGTCGTCGAGCAGGTGGGTGGCGACGAGCGTCGAGATGCCGAAGCCCGCGAGCCGGCCGACGAGGCCGAGCATCTCCTCGCGCCCGATAGGGTCGAGGCCGGCCGTGGGTTCGTCGAGCAGCACCACCTCCGGATCGGCGACGATGGCCTGGGCAAGCTTCACGCGCTGGCGCATGCCGGTGGAGTAGCCGCCGATCGGCCGGAAGCGCGACTCGTCGAGGCCGACGAGGTCGAGCACCTCCGAGGCGCGCTGGCGGGCGGCGCGAGACGGGAGGCCGGCCAGCTCGCCGAGGGTGGCGACGAGGTCGGCGGCCGTCTGGTCGAGGGGGAGGCAGTCGTGCTCGGGCATGAAACCGATGTGGGCTCGGACCCCGATCGGATCGTCGGCCACGGCCCGCCCCACGATCTCGATCGTGCCGGCGGTGGGGCGGAGCTGGCCGAGCGCCAGGCGGAGCAGCGTCGTCTTGCCGGCTCCGTTGGCACCGACGAGCCCCACGGAACCGCGGGGAACCTCGACGGTCAAACCATCGAGCGCGAGCGTGCCGCTCGGGTACCGGAGCGAGAGTCCTTCGGTGCGTAGCAACAGGTCATCGACCATGTCGGATGCGAGTGTCCCATGCGCGTCCGGGAAGCGGCTGCGTCGGCGCCCTCCGCCGATGACCACTCTGGTGACGTCCGGGCGCGAGACGGGCGATCCCACCGGCTGCAGACCCTAGAGTCACGGACCGGCCCTCAAGCCCTTTCGTCCCAGGTTTCCTTGGGACGGTGTGACGGGTGTTTCCGCACGGTGATGGGCGACCCTTGATTCACGGACACATCGGGATCCGAACCCTAGGGGTGAGGCATGGGCGCTCCACCGATGCTCCAGGGGAGCATCACGTACGAGGGCCAGCTGGACAGGGGCTTCGCCTACGAGGTGACCGCCATCCCCGGCGGCGAGGGGATCTTCGAGTGCCTCCAGTGCGGATCGTGCAGCGGTATCTGTCCCATCGCGCCGTTCATGGACTACACGCCGCGGCGCCTCATGAACATGGTGCGCGAGGGCTTCAGGGACGAAGCTCTCCACAGCCGCACCGTCTGGCTCTGTGCCTCCTGCTACGGAGGAAGGAGATGAAGCCGCTCGCCATGACGGCGGGGGCCGTTGCCTCGATCAGGCCCGATTCCAAGGGAGTACGCACATGAGCCAGTCGAGTCCGGCCACCCTCCAGGCAGAGTCGGACTTCACGGTTGAGTCCCTCTTCGGATCCCCCGAGGGTCGCAAGATCCTGACCTGCATGCAGTGCGGGATGTGCGCGAGCACCTGTCCGTACGGGGACGTGATGGAATTCCCGCCGCGGCGGATCATCGCGACCCTGCGCGAGGGAGACATGGAGCGCGTGTTCACGAGCACCGGCCTGCTCAACTGCGTCGCCTGCTACGCGTGCATGGCCAAGTGCCCGCGTGGGATCGCTCTGACGGAGGTCCTCCTGCCCCTGGTGAAGGAGCAGGTGTTCCTCCGCTTGGAGGAGACCCCGGCCGAGCTGCAGAAGGCGCTGCAGAACACGTTCCGCTACGGAAACCCCACGGGCGAGTCGCCGAAGAAGAGGGCCGCGTGGGCGAAGGACGCGGGCGTGCCGGTCCGCATCCTCTCGGATGATCCGCGTCCTACGGATGTGCTGTGGTTCGTCGAGTGCCAGGGCGCCTACCACCCGCGTGGGGTGGACACGAGTCGGGCCACGGCGAAGCTCTTCCACGCACTGAAGGTCGACTTCGCGATCCTGGGCAACGAGGAGAGGTGCGCGGGCGAGTGCGCACGCCTTGCCGGCGAGGCTGGCCTCTTCGATACGCTCATGGACGACAACTTGGCGCTCTTCCAGAAGTACAGCTTCAAACGGGTCGTCACTTCTGGGGCACATGCGTACGACGCGTTCAAACACCAGTACAGGGAGCGCGAGTTCAGCTATCCACTGGAGCACACGACCCCGTTCTTCTCCGGCAAGCTGGATCAACTCAGACCCCTCCTGAAGAAGAAGCTGGACTACAAGGTCACCTACCACGACTCCTGCTGCCTGGGCCGGCACAACGGCTTCTACGAGGAGCCGCGCAGGCTGCTGGGGGCGATCCCGGGCGTGGAGCTCGTCGAGATGTGCCACAACCGGGTGAACGCCATCTGCTGCGGCGGGGGCGGCGGTGGGATGTGGCTGGACACGTACTACAAGTCGAAGGGGTACGAGAGACTGTCGGAGCGGCGGGTGAAGGAGGCGATCGCCACCGGCGCCGACGTCTTGGCGTGCTCGTGCCCGTACGAGATCTCGAGGTTCGAGGACGCACTGAAGGTGCTGGGCCACGAAACGATGATCGTCCGGGACGTGACCGAGCTTCTGGCCGAGACGATGGAAGGGTAGCCCATGGACATCCTTGTCGTCCTGAAGATGGTTCCTGACATCGTGGAGGAGTTGACGCTGGCTGCCGACGGTAGGGGGCTGGATCGGGACCAGGTCCGGATGATCTTGAACGAGTCGGACGATCAGGCGCTCGAGGAGGCGCTGCTGCTCAAGGAGAGGCACGGAGGGAAGGTGACCGTGCTGGCGCTGGACGCGCCGGAGCTGGATGATGCGTTGTTCGCCGCGCTGGCCAAGGGAGCGGACCGTGCGGTCAAGGTCGCCGGAGCCGGAGACGGACCCGGCACGCGTCAGACCGGGGCGGTGCTCGGCCAGGTCCTAGAGCGCGAGCAGGGCCTGAAGCCGGACCTGATCCTGACGGGCGTGCAGGCGATCGACGACTTGGATGGGCTCCTGGCCCCGCTCCTGGCCCACGTCCTTGGGCTTCCTTACCTCGGGGTCGTGGTCCGTGTCTCGGTGGACGGCTCCGCGCGCAAGGCGACGGTCACCAAAGAGTGCCCGGCTGGATTCCAGGCCCGGTTCGAGGTCGACCTGCCAGCGGTGCTGGGAATCCTGTCCGCTGAGAACCCCCCGCGCTACGTGCCGGTCAGCAAGGTGCGCGCGGCGATGAAGTCGCAGACGATCGAGCTTCTGCCAGCGCCTTCGGCAGGGGAAGCCGCCGTGGCGGCGCCCAAGCTCTTGGAGATGAAGAAGCCCGAGGAGGCCGCGCAGGCGGAGTTCCTCGAAGGGTCCCTGGAGGAGGTCTCAGAGAAGCTCTGCGAGATCCTCTCGGGCCGGGGCCTGATGTGAGGGAAGGGCGGACCATGGGTTCTGACATCTGGGTGGTTGCGGAACAGTGGCAGGGCCAGATCTCGGAGGTGACTCACGAGGCGGTGGCCCTCGGCAGGGAGCTGGCCGACGCTTCCCAGGCGAAGCTCGTGGCGGTCCTGCTCGGACGCGGCGCTGGGGACCGCGCGGAGCTGCTCGGGGATGCGGACCTGGTCCTTTGCCTGGAGGATCCCTCGCTGGACGAGTTCGTTCCGGCGGTCTACGCGGAGGCGCTCTCTCCGCTCGTGGCGGACCGGGAACCGCGCTGCGTGCTGATCCCGCTGACGAACCTGAGCCTGGGTCTCGAGACGCTGCTTGCGGTCCGGACCGGCGCTCCGGTGGTGAACTTCTGCGCGGATCTGCAGATCGTGGAGGGACGTTTGGAGGCCCGCTGCGTGGTCTACGGCGGGAAGATCGAAGCCACCCTGCAGGTGCCGGGCCCCACGGCGGTCCTCGGGCTCTGGCCCGGCGTCCGGCCGGCGGCTTCCAGCACGGGCACATCCGAGGTGGAGGTGGAGGTGATCCCCATCAGCCTCCCGGAGGCGTCGAAGGTCCGGTTCGAAGAACACGTGGAGCCCGAGGTAGGCGACGTCGACATCACGCGGCACGACGTCCTCGTGGCTGTGGGGCGCGGACTTATGGACGAGGAGAACCTGGCCCCCGCCGAAGAGCTGGCGAAGCTGCTGGGCGGGGCCGTCTGCGGTTCCCGGCCGACGATCGACCAGGGGTGGTTGCCGCTCTCCCGCCAGGTCGGTAAGTCGGGCCTCACCGTGAAGCCCAAGCTGTACTTGGCGCTTGGGATCAGCGGAGCGCCGGAGCACATGGAGGGGGTGCGCGGCGCAGGGCTGATCGTCGCGGTGAACACTGACCGCCAGGCGCCCATCTTCCAGGTCGCACACTACGGCATCGTGGCGGACGTCCTGGACCTGATGCCCGAGCTCGCCGCCGCGATCGAGGGCAGGAAGGGCGCGGCCAGCCGTGGCTGACCCATCGACGTCCGTCTACCTAGGGATCCCGGGTTGGGTCCTCCTCTGGATCCTCGCCCTCGTGTCCTTCACGGTGTTCGGACGGCGGGCCTGGAGCTACGCGCGCGTGCTGCGCGCCGCCCGGCGGGAGCCGCGGTGGAACCGTCCCGCGCGGCGGCTCCTCCTCTTCTCTTCCGAGGTGCTGGGCCAGAGGCGCCTGCGCGAGGAGCTGCTCATCGGCCTGGCGCACCTCGTCATCTTCTGGGCGTTCGTCGTCTACGCGGCGAGTTTCGCGTGGAACCTGCTGCGCGGGCTGATCCCTGGACTGCCGGTGCCCTACGCGGACCAAGCTCCGTGGATGTCCGGGCTGCTCGTCTGGTCCGGCATCGCCGGTCTCCTCGCGCTCACGGTCGCGGCGGTGCGGCGGTACGCGTTCCCACCCGAGGGTCTGGAGCGGTCGCGCGACGCGACGCTGATCCTCTGCCTGATCGCCGTCGTACTCCTGACCTCGCTCCTCGGTCAGGCGGCAAGAGATCGATCGCCGGACCTGGCACTGGGACTCTGGTGGGCGCACATGGTGACGGTGCTCGTCTTCTTGGCCTTCCTGCCCTACTCGAAGCACCTGCATCTTCTGACCGCGCCGTTCGGAGTCCTCTTCGCGTCACTGCGGGGGAGCACAGTTCCCCCGCCCTCGGAGGGGGCGAGGCGGAGGGAGGAGTTCACCTGGCGTCAGCTCCTCTGCGGGCTTACCTGCGCAGAGTGCGGACGCTGTGAGCGCGCGTGCCCGGCGTGGAACAGCGGCCAGGCCCTCTCCCCCGAGATGCTCATGCAGCGGATGAAGGAGCTGGTCCGGCGACCGGCAGGGGGAGACGGCGATAGCTTCGTCGGAGACGTGGTGACGCCGTCCGAGATCTGGGCCTGCACGACGTGCGGAGCGTGCATGGCGCGGTGCCCTGTGTTCAACGAGCACATCCCGATCCTGATCGAGATGAGGCGGAGCCTCGTCTCGGAAGGTGAGGTGCCCAAGAGGATGCAGGAGGCGTTCCAGAGCCTCGCCCGCTATGGCAACTCCTTCGGAGCCTCGCCGCGGGGGCGCGGGAAGTGGGCGCAGCCGCTCGGCTTCCCCGTGAAGGACGCCAGGACACAGCCGGTGGAGTACCTCTGGTTCCTCGGCGACTACGCGTCCTACGACCCGAGGGTGCAGACGGCGACGAGAGCGATGGCATGGCTGCTGCACGAGGCGGGAGTGGATTTCGGCACGCTCCAGGAGGAGGAACGGAACTCCGGCAATGACGTGCGCCGGGCGGGAGAGGAAGGGCTCTTCGAGGTCCTCCTCGAGGGGAACCGGGAGGCGATCGGGAAGGCGCGCTTCGGCAGGGTGCTCACGACCGACCCGCACAGCTTCCACGCGCTCAAGAACGAGTACGGGAACGGCGGCCCGATCGGAGAGGTCGTCCACTCGAGTGAACTCCTCGAGACGCTCCTCCGGACCGGGAGGCTTCAGGTGGCGCGGCACCTTGCTCGGAAGGTCACGTACCACGACCCCTGCTACCTGGGCCGCTACAACGGCGTCTATGAAGCTCCGCGCTCGGTGCTTGGCCGGATCGGCTGCGATGTGGCGGAGATGCCCCGGAACCGATCGCAGGCGTACTGCTGCGGGGCCGGCGGCGGCCGCGTGTGGATGGAGGACACCGCGGCGGGCAGCGAACGTCCTGCCGAGAGCCGGGTGCGCGAGGCTGCGGGACTGAGCGGGGTGCAGACGCTCGTGGTGGGCTGCCCCAAGGACCTCGTCATGTTCCAGGACGCGGTGAAGACCACCGGGCTGGAGGGACGGCTCGAAGTGAAGGAGCTGGCGGAGCTGGTCGAGGAGGCCGTGCGCGACGCCACCGCAACGGACACCGTTGCGGAAGGCACCATGGTAGCAGGGAGGATGCCATGAACGGATCCGAGACCTCCCCGCGCATCGGCGTCTTCATCTGCCACTGCGGAACCAACATCGCGGGCGTCGTCGACGTGGAGGAGGTAGCCGGGTTCGCCCGTGGCCTGCCTTCCGTGGTGGTGGCTCGCGACTACAAGTACATGTGCTCCGACCCGGGGCAGAACTTGATCAAGGATGACATCAGGGAGCTCGGGCTCGATCGGGTCGTGGTCGCCTCCTGCTCGCCGCGGATGCACGAGCCCACCTTCCGCCGCGCCTGCCAGGCTGCGGGGCTGAACCCGTACCTCTTCGCGATGGCCAATATCCGCGAGCACTGCTCGTGGGTGCACGACCACGGCGCGGAGGCAACCGAGAAGGCGAAGGCGCTCGTTCGCGCCGCCGTAGGACGCGCCTACTACCAGGGGCCCCTGCAGACACACGGGGTTCCGGTCAACCCCAACGTTCTCGTGGTCGGCGGAGGTATCGCCGGGATCCAGGCAGCCCTCGAGATCGCCGACGCCGACCACCAGGTCTACCTGGTCGAGAAGGAGCCCAGCATCGGTGGGCACATGGCCCAGTTCGACAAGACCTTCCCCACCCTGGACTGTGCTGCCTGCATCCTGACCCCCAAGATGGTCTCGGTCGGGCAGCACCCCTTCATCAAGCTCATGACCTACAGCGAGGTCGTCGAGGTCTCGGGCTTCGTGGGCAACTACAAGGCCCAGATCAGGAGGAAGGCCCGATACGTGGATGAGGACAAGTGCACCGCGTGTGGCATCTGCCAGACCAAGTGCCCTTGGAAGACGGACAGCGAGTTCGATATGGGTCTGGGCAAGAGGAAGGCGATATACGCTCCCTTCCCGCAGGCAGTCCCGCTCGTACCTGTAATCGACAGAGAGATTTGAGTCTATTTACGGAAGGGAACGTGCCAGGTCTGCGTGAAGTTCTGCGAGGCCAACGCGGTGGACTTCGAGCAGACCGACCGTATAGAGGAGATAGAGGTGGGCTCTGTCATCGTCGCCACGGGGTTCCAGGCCTTCGACGCGAAGCGGATCCCGTACTACGGCTACGGACTCTATCCCAACGTGTACACCGGGCTGGAGGTGGAACGTCTGCTCAACGCGTCGGGGCCCACAGGCGGGGACCTCGTGATGCGCGACGGGCGCAGGCCGGAGCGCGTGGGGATCATCCACTGCGTGGGGAGCCGCGACGAGAACACCAACGTCTACTGCTCGCGGGTCTGCTGCATGTACTCGCTGAAGCTCGCGCACCTGATCCAGGAGCGGACGAGCGCAGAGGTCTACAACTTCTACATCGACATGCGCACGGCCGGGAAAGGGTTCGAGGAGTTCTACAAGCGCGTGGCGGAGGAGGGGGCACACTTCATCCGCGGCAAGGTGGCGGATGTCTATCCGGGCGAGGACGGCGAGTTGCTGGTGCAGGCGGAGAACACGCTGCTGGCACAGGTGGTGAAGATCCCGGTGGACATGGTCGTCCTGGCCACGGGCCTCGAGCCCAGAGCAGACGCGGAGGAGGTCGCCAGGCTCTTCAAGATCAGTCGGAGCGCAGACGGCTTCTTCCTCGAGAAGCATCCCAAGCTGGATCCCGTGGCGACC
>Ga0233416_10000281_pt1 | contig 15618 bp, 13 predicted proteins | sample Sediment_Towuti__2_FD_188638 | JGI IMG/M metagenome (GOLD analysis project Ga0233416, IMG submission 188638) | Sediment microbial communities from Lake Towuti, South Sulawesi, Indonesia - Sediment_Towuti_2014_0_MG | ecosystem: Environmental > Aquatic > Freshwater > Lake > Sediment | place... | reverse complement strand
CCGATGGCGCGCGCCGTGTCCAGCACATGCGCGAGCAATGGCCTGCCGGCGAGCGGGTGCAGGACCTTCGGCAGGGCCGAACGCATGCGCGTGCCCTTGCCGGCTGCCAGGACGACGACGCTCAGAACCGACATGACGCGCGCACGATGCGGGTTGCGCAGTGGGGGCGAAGCAGCGACACCTCAGCGATTCTCGCACAGCATGCAGGGCGATTATCGCACAGTGCGAAAGGCCCCATTCACTTCGCCGCGAAGGTCCCGCACGGTGCGAGGCGCGCACCTGAATTAGCGCCTGCAGCAGCCATTGTCGGCTTGTGACCACGCCCAGTCCACCACTGCGTCGACAAACGACTGGCCTGCATTGGCATGGTTGACGATGCACACCACGATCAACCAGCGCCCGCGGCGATCCCGGAGATAGCCCGCGACAGCGCGCACGCCCTCCAGATAGCCGCTCTTGAAGTGGGCATTGCCGGCGGCCGGCGAGTCGCCCAGTCGGCGCCGAAGCGTCCCGTCCACGCCGAGGATCGGCAGCGAGGCAAGGTACTCGGGCAGCAACGGGCTGTCCCAGCCGCGTTGCAGCAGGCGCGCGAGGCTGCGGGGGCTGAGGCGTTCGTTGCGTGACAAGCCGGAGCCGTTCTCGAGCACGAGCTCAGGGATGCCCAGCCCGACCCTCCTGAGCCATTCCTGAATCGCGCGCGTAGCCTTGGCTGCGGTCGCAGGCGGAACGTCCACGGTCAGGCCGAGGGTGAGGAACATCTGCCGTGCCATTACGTTGTTGCTGAATTTGTTGACGTCGCGGATGACCTCGGACAAAGGTGGCGATTCCCAGGTCGCGAACAAACGCGCCGAGCCGGGCACCGGGCTCTCCGCGAGGTTGCCGGTGAACACACCGCCGACCTCCTGCCAGGTCTGGCGGAACAGAGAGAGCAGATAGTCGTTGGGGCTGAGCAGACTAAAGCTCTTTGCCTTCTCCCCGCAACCCCGCGGGAACAGACCGGTGAACACCAGCCGCGCCTGGTCCGGGTAGGCCATGGGTCGTTCCGGCCAGTAATCGCAGTTACCTGCGCCCAGCGCCAGTTGGTTGAGGATGGAAACCTGGGGCAAGTCCGGCAGCGCAGCGATGCGAACCGTGCCGCTGTCTTCCTGCGGGATGAAGTGCAGCCGCACGGACTTGTAATTCACCAGCAGGGCATCGGGGGGCACGTTGTAGGGACGCGCAGGTTCGTTGTCGAAGCGCGCTGCATCGGCGTCTTCGACCGCGAACAGGCTGCGGTCCACGACCAGGTCGCCGCGAATCTCGCGCAAGCCCCGCGCGCGCAGCCCCTTTAGCATCAGCCAGAAGTTCTCGAGCGTGAGCTTGGGGTCACCCGAGCCTTTGAGCACCAGATTGCCCTCGAGCACCTCTCCCCTGAGGGGACCGTCCACATAGACCTCGGTGCGCCAGGTGTGAGTCGGACCGAGCAACTCGAGGGCCGCGAGCGTGGTCAGCAGCTTCATCACCGAAGCGGGGTTCATGGCCTTGTCCGCGTTCCACGCGAACAGCGGGCGCGTCGCACCGACATCCTGGACGTAGACTCCGACCGCCTCGGCCGGAACCCCGCTTGCCGTGAGTTCCGCCCTTAGCGGGGCGGGCCAGTGCTGGGCCCGGGCCGAGCCGAGCGCGATCATGCAGCCCAACAGCACCAGGATTACGCGCATATCAAATCTCCACCGCATCGCCGCCGGCGGGGACATCCACGGGCCAGCCCAGCTCCCGCCGGATCGCTTCGGCGAAAGTGCGCGCCGTCTCGTGCTCGCCATGCACCAGCCAAGTCCGCTGCGGCGCCCGGTGGAAGCGCCGCAGCCACTCGAGCAGACCGCGCTGATCGGCGTGAGCGGACAGCCCGCCGATCGTGTGGATTGCCGCCCCCACTGGAACATCGTCGCCGAAGATGCGGACCCGCTCGGCCCCGTCCACCATCCGGCGGCCCAGCGTGCCCTGCGCCTGGAAGCCGATGATGAGCACGGCGCACTCCGCGCGAGGAAGATTGTCGCGCAGGTGGTATTGGATGCGGCCGCCGTCGCACATGCCGCTGCCGGCGATGATCACGGCCCCATCGCGCACTTTCGACAGCCGGGCGGATTCCTCGGAGCCCTCAGTGAAGCGGATCGATGCTCCGCTTTGGCCGCGCATCGCCGCCTCGAAGATCGGCCGTACGTCGGGATCGAGCAGCTCCCAGTGCTTTAGCGTCATCGCTGTGGCACTGGCGGCGAGCGGAGAATCGACGTAGACCGTCAGGTCAGGCAGGCGGCCTTCGCGGGTCAGCCGGATGAGTAGATAGAGCACTTCTTGCGTGCGTCGTACGGCAAACGCGGGAATGACTACGTTACCGCGGCGGTCGGCAAGCGTGGCGGTGATCGCGCTGCACAGCTCGTCGATGGTCGCCTCCAATGTCTTGTGCAGGCGGTTGCCATAAGTAGACTCCATCACGAGCATATCGGCGTCCGTCACCGGTGTGGGATCGCGGACCAGCGGCCGGCCGGGCTGGCCCAGATCGCCCGAGAACACGAGCTTCCGCCCACCCTCCGGATCCAGCCAGGTCTCGATCGACGCCGAACCGAGAATATGCCCCGCGTCACGCAGCCGCGCACGCACTCCGCTCGCCGGAGAGAACTCCCGGTCGTAGGGCATAGGCTGGAGCTGGCGCAGGCTGTTCAGCGCTTGGCTCATGGTGTAGAGAGGCTCGCGGTCCTCGCGCTCGGCATTCCTTTCCTGGATGTGAGCGCTATCGGGCAGCATCACGCTCAGCAGGTCCGCGGTCGCCGGGGTGGCGTAAATCGGACCGCGGAAGCCCTTGTGCACGAGGCGCGGAATCAAGCCGGAATGATCGATGTGTGCGTGCGTGAGCAAGACAAAATCCAGCGCGGAGACATCCCAGTCGATGGCCGAATGGCTCTTGAGCAGCGCTTCGCGCCCGCCCTGGAACATGCCGCAGTCCGCCAGAAAGCGCAGGGCGCCGCACTCGACCAGGAAGCACGACCCGGTGACTTCGCTCGCCGCTCCGCGGAAACCAATGCGCATGAGCGCGCATTGTACGGCGCGCGCCGCGAGTCGTCGGGTCGTTGCGCTCGGTGCCCGTTCCGCTAGCAGCGCCAGCACCGGAGTGCTAGCCACTTGACGGCCGCTGCGCGCACAGGCGCGAGGCGCCCAAAGCCCCGTCTTCGGCCCGGATGGCGCACTTCGGAAGCTTCGTTGCGGTCGTATCTTGGCGTGGATTATGCTGAAGGCTTGGTTACGCGCGCAGCCGAATTGGTCTTTTGCGCGTACTACCACCTCTCAGGGAGTCAGTATCAGTATGGAGTTGCTGGATCGGATCGGACAGCAGATGAGTGCGACGCGCCTGCCGCTTTTCGCAGTGACCGTCGCGGCCGTGCCCTGTCCAGACACGCCAGTCATTCTCACGCTGCACTGGCACGGTTTCGTGCGCGAGACACTTGCGGAAGTGCAAGGCGCGCAGACCGTGTCCTTCAGGTCCGTACCGAGCTCCGCCCTGCAGCTCAACGACCGCTGGGACGACCTCGTGAGGCTCGATCTTGCGGCGCTGGAAGCCGCATGGGAGCTCGGCGCGTGGGACGTGGCGCGCACGCAGCGACCGTCCTGCATGCGGCCGGGCGCGGACTCTTCGGAGGCGCTCGAATGCCTGCAAGCCTTCGGTGCGCTTCCCCGCGGTCCGCAGGGCGATCAGGTCGTGGTGGCCGAGGCACCCGACGCGGGCGATCTGATCAGCGTAGCGGCTCGCCGTGGCTACCTCATGTGGACGTTCCGTCCGGTGCACGGCGGCATCTGGCAGGAGTTCGCCGACGACGCCACACTGCGGCCGGACGGCACCCGTGAACCTCCTTGCCCGGTGACGCCGGTCCCGGCGGGCAGCGATCAGGCGCGCCGCACCGTCTATCGGTTCGGAATGCCGGGTTCGGCCACGCTCGCGCAATAGCGTTCAGGACAGGTTGCCCTAAGGCGCTTCCCACCGAAGAGGCGTCCGACCAGAGGCCGCGGCTCGCCGGCCCCGTGCGGGCGCTCTTGAAACCTGGGCTTTCTCCTTCTATCATTGGCACTCGTCAGCGGTGAGTGCTAACAGCGCTGAACTATTTTGAATCAGCGACTTAACATGAGGAGAGCCCGATGAAGATTCGCCCCCTGCACGACCGAGTGATCGTCAAGCGCCTGGAAGAGGAGCGCAGGACGGCCTCCGGCATCGTGATTCCCGACACAGCCGCCGAGAAGCCCGACACCGGCGAGGTGATCGCGGTGGGCACCGGCAAGATCCTGGAGGACGGCAAAGTCCGCCCACTGGATGTGAAGAAGGGCGACAAGATCCTGTTCGGGAAGTATTCCGGGCAGACCGTCAAGATCGAAGGCGAGGAACTCCTCGTCATGCGTGAAGAGGACATCATGGGCGTGCTCGAGTAATCGGGTCGCTGATTCGCCGAACCAAACGAACTGAAGGAGTTCCTTTAATGGCAGCAAAAGATGTGAAATTCCATGACTCCGCCCGCCACCGCATCATCGCCGGCGTGAACATCCTGGCCGATGCGGTCAAGGTGACGCTCGGCCCCAAGGGCCGCAACGTGGTCCTCGAGCGGTCCTTCGGGGCGCCCACCGTCACCAAGGACGGAGTATCGGTCGCCAAGGAGATCGAGCTGAAGGACAAGTTCGAGAACATGGGCGCCCAGATGGTCAAGGAAGTCGCCAGCAAGACCTCCGATGTGGCCGGCGACGGCACCACCACCGCCACCGTGCTGGCCCAGTCGATCGTCCAGGAAGGCATGAAGTTCGTGGCCGCCGGCATGAACCCGATGGATCTGAAGCGCGGCATCGACAAGGCGGTCGACGCGGTGGTCGAGGAGCTCAAGAAGCTGTCCAAGCCCTGCACCACCGGCAAGGAGATCGGCCAGGTTGGCGCGATCTCGGCCAACGCCGACGAGGCGATCGGCAAGATCATCGCCGATGCCATGGACAAGGTCGGCAAGGAAGGGGTGATCACCGTCGAGGACGGCAAGAGCCTGCAGAACGAGCTGGAAGTCGTGGACGGCATGCAGTTCGACCGCGGCTACCTCTCGCCCTATTTCATCAACAACCCCGAGAAGCAGATGACGGTGCTCGAGAACCCGTACATCCTGCTGCACGACAAGAAGGTTTCCAGCATTCGCGATTTGTTGCCCGTGCTGGAGCAGGTGGCCAAGGCCGGCAAGCCGCTGCTGATCGTCGCCGAGGAAGTGGAAGGCGAGGCGCTCGCCACGCTAGTGGTGAACAACATCCGCGGGATCCTGAAGACCTGCGCGGTGAAGGCGCCTGGTTTCGGCGACCGCCGCAAGGCCATGCTCGAGGACATCGCCATCCTGACCGGCGGCACGGTCATCAGCGAAGAAGTGGGGCTGAAGCTCGAGAACGCGACGCTGAAGGACCTGGGTCAGGCCAAGCGCATCGAAGTGGGCAAGGAAGAAACCACCATCATCGACGGCGCGGGCGATCCCAAGGCGATCGAAGGGCGGGTGAAGAACATCCGCACTCAGATCGACGAGGCGACCAGCGATTACGACCGCGAGAAACTCCAGGAGCGGGTGGCGAAGCTCGCCGGGGGCGTGGCGGTGATCAAGGTCGGCGCGGCGACCGAAGTCGAAATGAAAGAGAAGAAGGCGCGCGTGGAAGATGCGCTGCACGCCACCCGTGCGGCGGTCGAAGAGGGCATCGTCGCAGGCGGCGGTGTGGCGCTGCTGCGCGCCCGCGCGGCGATCTCCAAGCTGAAAGGCGCCAACCACGATCAGGATGCCGGCATCAAGATCGTGATGCGCGCGCTGGAGGAGCCGCTGCGCCAGATCGTGGCGAACTCCGGCGCCGAGCCCTCCGTCGTGCTGAACAAGGTCGTGGAAGGCAAGCCCAATTTCGGCTACAACGCCGCGACCGACGCCTTCGGCGACATGATGGAGATGGGCGTGCTCGACCCGACCAAGGTGGTGCGCTGCGCGCTGCAGAACGCCGCTTCGGTGGCCGGCCTGATCCTGACCACCGATGCGATGGTGGCCGAGCTTCCCAAGGAAGAGAAGCACAGCCACGGTCCCGGCGGCATGGGCGGGATGGGGGACATGGATATGTGACGCCGGGGCGTTAGCAAGGCGCAACGCGATGTATCGGCGAACTGGTGCGCCAGGGCCGACCTGACACCCGAGTTGCGTCGCGAAGCGCCGATAGACGGTGGAAAAAGGGCTCCGCAATGCGCGGGGCCCTTTTTCGTTCCGTTGGCCCTTCGATCCAGCTTGACCCCCAACGCGTCAGGCTGCACCCTTGTGTCGATGGAAACCGCTCCCCGGAGCGAGCCGGCACGCGAAGTCAGTCGCGATTCGCTCGATCAGCCGCTGGTCAAGCTGATCCGCCGCCCGCCCGTGACCTGTGCCGAAGATACTAGCGTTCGCGCAGCACTGACCCGCATGCGCCAGGAGCGCGTGGGGTCGATTGTGGTGGTAGATCGCGGCAACGCGCCGCGCGGAATCTTCACGCTGCGCGACCTGCGCGACCGCGTCATGCTCGAAGGCGCCTCACTCGACGCAGCCATCGCGCCAGTCATGACTCCGGACCCGGTCACGCTGCCCGATTCGGCCCTGGCGTTCGAGGCTGCGTTGCTGATGGCGCGTCGCGGGATCCATCACGTGGTGGTCACGCGCGAAGGTAAGGCGTTCGGCGTCCTGTCGGAGACGGATCTGTTCGCACTGCAGCGGGTAGGCGTCACGCAGGTAAGCGACGCGATCCGCTGCGCCGCAGAGCGGACCCAGCTCGAAACGGCCGCCGCCGACATCCGGGTTCTGGCGGGCAACCTCCTCGCTCAGGGGGTGGCGGCCGACCAGCTCACCCGCATCGTCTCCACGCTCAACGATCTGCTCACCGCGCGTCTGGTCGAACTGGAGCTCGCGCGCGATGGCATCCGGTCCGAGGAGCTGTGCTGGCTCGCCCTCGGATCGGAGGGCCGTCACGAGCAGACCTTCGCCACGGACCAGGACAACGGCATCATCTTCGCCGGTCCGGTCGACTCCGATCCGCAGCGCATACGCGCGCGCTTGCTTCCTGTCGCGCAACGCATCAACGAGGGGCTCGCCGCCTGCGGCTTTCCGCTGTGCAAGGGCGGGATCATGGCGTCCAACCCGCGCTACTGCCTGAGCCTCCCGGAATGGAAGCATACCTTCGGCGACTGGATGAGCAACGCGGATCCCCAAGCCCTGCTGAATGCCGCCATCTTCTTCGACTTCCGTGCGCTGTTCGGCGCCGCCGAGCTGGCTCAGGAGTTGCGCAGGTGGGTGGCGAGCGCCGCGTCCGGGCAGCCTTTGTTTCTGCGCCTGATGGCTGAGAATGCGCTGCGCAATGCCCCGCCGCTGGGGCTGATCCGGGACTTCGCCGTGGCAGAGCACGAAGGGCGGCCCGACACGCTGGACTTGAAGCTCAACGGCGCCGTGCCCTTCGCCGACGGCGCACGCATCCTGAGCCTGGCCGCGGGCGACAGCCATACCAACACTGCCGAGCGGCTGCGCACTGCTGGCCCGGCGCGAGGCGTCCCATCCGCAGAGGTCGAGGCGTGGGTCGAGGCCTTTCATTTCATCCAGCTGTTGCGGCTGCGCAATCAGCAGCAGCGCGCAGCCGCAGGCATGTGCCCGGACAACCTGCTCGTCCCCAGCCGGCTCAACGACCTCGACCGGCGCATCCTCAAAGAGGCGTTCCGTCAAGCGCGCAGGCTGCAGGAACGGCTCAGGCTGGACTATCGACTCTGAGTTAGGCGAAGAAGTCCGCAACCGGTTGCAAACCGCGCGACCCCCGATATACTTGCTCGACCCGCGGCGCCCCGCGGGCGCCACGAAAAAAGGTTGTGCCGGCAGCCTCGACGGCAAGATCGAGCGCCGACGCACCGCCAGATCAAGGAGGAGCCTTGTCATGGAGTTGTCCACCAAGCACCGTGAGTATTGGCGCAGGAATCTTACACTCACCGGCCTGCTGCTCGGCCTGTGGTTCATCTTCACCTTCGTAATGGGTTACTTCGCGATTCCCCTGGCGCGCATCGACTTCTTCGGCTGGCCGCTGAGCTTCTACATGGCCGCACAGGGGTCGTTGATCATCTACGTGCTGATCATCTGGTATTACGCGCGGCGGATGGGAAAGCTCGACCGGGAGTACGACGTGGCGGAGGGAGACTAGGGCCATGGCAACCACTTCCCAGCAGGCGTTCAACCAGGCGCTCAAGAAGTACTACGCGTTCTACACCGGCGGATTCATCCTTTTCCTCCTCGCGCTCGCCATCGCCGAGCAGCTGGGGCTGCCGCGCAAGGCGATCGGCTACGTCTTCCTGCTCGCCACCATCGGCCTGTATGCCGGCATCGGCGTCATGAGTCGGACCACCGACATCGCCGAGTACTACGTGGCCGGCCGCCGCGTGCCGGCGTTCTTCAACGGCATGGCCACGGGCGCGGACTGGATGAGCGCAGCCTCGTTCATCGGCATGGCCGGCGGCCTGTACGTGGCCGGCTTCGACGGGCTGGCCTTCATCATGGGCTGGACCGGCGGATACTGCCTGGTGGCGCTGCTGCTCGCGCCCTATCTGCGCAAGTTCGGACAGTTCACCATTCCCGACTTCCTGGGCGCGCGCTACGACGGCAACTTCCCGCGTGCCGTCGGCATCGTCGCCGCCATCCTGGCTTCCTTCGTGTACGTGGTGGCGCAGATTTACGGCGTGGGCCTGATCACCAGCCGCTTCACCGGCGTGGAGTTCGGCATCGGCGTGTTCCTGGGATTGGCCGGTATCCTGGTGTGCTCGTTCCTGGGCGGCATGCGGGCGGTGACCTGGACGCAGGTCGCGCAGTACATCATCCTGATCATCGCCTACATGATCCCGGTGGTGTGGCTGTCCTGGAACATCACGCACGTGCCGATTCCGCAGGCGGTCTACGGTAGGGTCTTGGAGAAGGTCACGGAGCGCGAGAAGCAGCTCGCCGCTGACCCGGTGGAGCAGCAGGTGCGTGAAATCTTCAAGCAAAGGGCGGAGGCGATCAACGCCAAGCTCGCGGACTTGCAGGCGGCCTACGACGCCGACCGGGCAGCCTTGATGGCCAAGCTCGAGGAGCTCAAGGCGGCGGACGCGAACACGCCGACCGTGCTGGCGGCGATGAAGGCGATCGAGGATTTCCCCAAGACCCTCGACGCCTACAAGGCCAAGCTCACCGCCGACAAAGCGGTGCTCGCGGCCAAGTCCGCCCCGCCCAAGCCCCACGCCACCCCCTTCCCGGGCAAGGACGAGCACGCCCGCGACGTGGCGCGGCGGAATTTTCTGGCGTTGGTCTTCTGCCTGATGATCGGCACGGCCGCGCTGCCGCACATTCTGATGCGCTACTACACCACGCCCAGCGTGAACGAGGCGCGCCAGTCCGTGTTCTGGTCGCTGTTCTTCATCTTCCTGCTCTACTTCACCGCTCCGGCGCTTGCGGTCCTGGTGAAGTTCGAGATCTACACCAATGTGGTCGGGTTGCACCTGGATCAGCTGCCGGCCTGGGTGGCATCGTGGTCGCAGGTGGACAGGACGCTGCTGTCGATCGCGGATGTGAACGGCGACGGCATCCTGCAGCTGCCGGAGCTGACCCTCGGCCAGGACATCGTGGTGCTCGCCACCCCCGAGATCGCCGGACTGCCCTACGTGATATCAGGCCTGGTTGCCGCGGGCGGCCTGGCGGCAGCGCTGTCCACGGCGGACGGGCTGCTGCTCACGATCGCCAACGCGCTGTCGCACGATCTGTACTACAAGATGCTCGACCCTTCGGCTTCGACTCAGCGGCGCGTGACGATCTCCAAGGTCCTCTTGCTATTCGTGGCCTTGATCGCCGCGTACGTGACCTCGCTCAAGCCGGGGCACATCCTGTTCCTGGTGAGCGCTGCTTTCTCGATCGCGGCTGCGGCCTTCTTCCCGGCGCTCGTGCTGGGGATTTTCTGGAAGCGCGCCACCAAGTGGGGCGCGGTCGTCGGCATGCTCGCGGGCCTGGGCGTGTGCCTGTACTACATGGTCACGCGCTATCCCTTTTTCGGCATCAACTGGCCGAAGTGGTGGGAGATCGATCCGATCTCCTCGGCGATCTTCGGCGTGCCCGCCGGGTTCGTCGCCATCGTGGTCGTCAGCCTTCTGACCGCGTACCCGAAGAAGGAACTGCAGGAGCTGGTCGAACACGTGCGCTACCCGCACCTGCGCGGCGACATCGATACCCGGGCGACGTAGGACCGACGGTCTGCTGCCCCCTCAGGCGGTTGGGGCCGCCTGACGGCGCTGCTTCGTGGAGCGGTTCGAGACATGCCGACTGACGTCGTGCTGGTCGTCGTCCTGCGTGCCTTGGTCGAGGTGGCGGGATGGTTTCTTCTCGGACAGGGCGTGCTCTACGTCCTGGCCGGCAGCGCCCGCGACCGCAACCCGATCTACCAGTTCTTCCGGCTCCTCACGAAGCCGGTCGTCCGGCTCACCCGAACCATTACCCCGAAGACTATCCTGGATCGCCACGTGCCCGCCGTGGCGTTCTTTCTGCTGCTTTGGGTCTGGCTCGGACTGGCTCTCGTCAAGCGCTATCTATGCGCGCTGCATCAAATCGCCTGCCCGTAATGGAGTGCTGCAGCGGTGCTAGCGTGCAACTGCCCGGCTCCATGTCCGTTTACAAGTCGCTATAATGCGCGCCTTCCGCAGCCAGCCGGTAGCCTTCCAGCTTCGGAGTGGCCAAGTAGCTCAGTTGGTAGAGCAGAGGACTGAAAATCCTTGTGTCGGTGGTTCGATTCCGCCCTTGGCCACCATCGATTTCGCCTCGCGCAGCGAGGCAAAATCGCTGCAGGGCTGATTGCGCTGCTTGGCCACCATCGATTTCGCCTCGCGCAGCGAGGCAAAATCGATGCTAAGGGCGATTCCGCCCTTGGCCACCAACTTCAAGCAGCAGGAAAGCGCTCGCTTCGAGCGCTTAGCGAAGCCCATGTCGCGCTTCCAAATTGCACCTTAATGGGCGCATTCAGCGGGAAGCGTGACGCAGTGGCCTCGCAGATCTTAATCGGCGGACACGCCGGCGCTGCGGATAATGGGCGTCCACTTGTCGATTTCCGCACGCAGCCAATCTCGCAGAGCAGCGGGAGTCTGCTTGGATTCGGGAACGATCTCGGCACCCAGTTCGGCCAGCCGCTGGCTTATGGCCGGGTCCTTTAATGCGACCCGCAGCGCCGCGTTGACCTTGTCGATAGCACCCTTCGGAGTGCCCTTCGGCGCGTAGATGCCGTGCCACACCACCACCTCGAAATCCTGCACACCGCTTTCCTGCAGGGTCGGGGTGTCGGGCAACGCCGTGATGCGGGCGCGGGTGGTCACGCCAAACAGCTTCACTCTGCCTGCCTTGATGTGCGGAATCGTCTGCGTCGTCTGGTCGCACAGCAGATCGACGTGTCCGCCGACCAGCGCCACCAGTGCGGGCGCGGTTCCCTGGAACTGAACAGTGGTGATCTCGACGCCGAGCGCGCGTTGCAGCAGCAAGGCGCACAAATGCGACACCGCCCCGGCGCCCGCCTGGGCCAGGTTGATCGTCTGCTTGTTCGCCTTCATGTACGCGAACAGCTCCTGGGGGCTATCGGGCGGGAGATCCTTGCGGCCGACCAGCGTCATCGGCACGTCCACCACCTGGCCGACGAAGTCGAAACTCTCCAATGGATCGTAGCTGAGGTTTCGGTACAGAGCCTTGCTGGTCGCCATGCCGTTGTGATGCAACAGAAGCGTATGACCGTCCGGCCGCGCCCGCGCGACGTATCCCGCGCCAATCGTGCCTCCGGCGCCCGCTCTGTTCTCGACGACCACGCTCTGCCCCAGCGTCTGGCCCATCGATATGGCGAGCGTTCGCGCGAGAACGTCGGTCGGCCCGCCGGCGGAGAACGGGACGACGAGAGCGACCGGGTGCGTGGGATAGGCCGCCGGATCGGCATCCTCGCGCGTGCAGCCTGCGAGCATGACCAGCAGCCACGCGCCAAGCAGAATCAGGCCCCTGGCTATTGGTCTCACTATAGGAGCTCGGGGACCGGAGCACGCTCCAGCTCGCACAGGATCTCCGTCGCGTGCGGAAGGGTTCGCGCAGCGATCCCCCGCATCCCCGCCACGGCGGCAGTCGGGTGCAGTGGACCGGCCCTGGTACCGAGCCTCGATGCTGTCTGCACGCCACCTCCACCGGTGTTTCGTCGAGGTGATGATACAGCTCATGGGCCGGAAACACGCTGCGGGCCTGGCTAGAGCAGCAGCAGACCGGCGATCGCGAAGTAGATCAGCAGCGACAGCACGTCCTGCACGATCGTAGCGATCGGCCCGCTGCCGAACGCGGGGTCGCGGCCCAGGCGCGCGAGCACCCAGGGAAACAGCAGGCCGATGGTGGTGGCCACCGCACCGGCTGCGACCAGCGACAGCGATACCGAGGAAGCCAGGCGCACGTCGCCGAACATCAGCCAGATCCCAGGGAAGCTCAGCACGCCAAGCGTGATTCCGATGAGCACCCCGGTGCGCAGCTCGCCGAGTATGAGATTGCGTAGCGGTGCGTGACTCAAGGACAGCCCGCGCACCGCGATGGCTTCGGTCTGCGTCCCGATGGCGTCGGCTAGATAGACGATGCCGGGGATGAAGAAGGCAATGGCCACGCGCGACTGCAACGCGCGCTCGAAAAAGGCCACCACGAACGTGGCCAGCGCGCTCCCGGCCAGGCCGATCAGCAGCCAGGGCAGACGGTCGCGGGCACGGCGCGCCGGCGGCGCCTCGATGGCGGTACGCGCGAGCGCGGTCTCGCGCCGGATGCCCGCGAGCCGATGGATATCCTCGATATGCTCGTGGCGCAGGATCTCCAGCAGCACCAGCGGTGGCACTACGCCCATCAGCCTGCCATGCTGGTCGATTACCGCGACAGCCGAGAGCCCGTGCCGGATGGCGTGCGAAGCGATGTGCTCCTGATCCATCTCCAGATGCACCGCGAAGGCGCGCTCGGACAGCTCGACCAGGGGGTGCTGCGGATCGGCTTTGAGCAGCACCGTCAACGGTATGACGCCCAGCAGGCGCCGGTCTCCGTCGATCAGATAGACGCTGCCAGCGTAGTCGTAGCCATGCCCGGGCAGGCGCGCCAGTGCCTGTCCGGCAGTCTCGTGCGTGTGCGCGAGCGGCACGCGCTCCACCAGGTGCCAACCGGCGGTCTCGACCCGGTGGTGAGAGCGGGGCCGAGCCTCGAGAGTGGAATGGACGTGGGTTCCTGGCGTGGCCATGCGCGCTGCGGCCCATGCCGTCGATGCAGGCAGGCAGCCGCCGCTCGCTATCTTACTGGACAGGGCAGGAAGGCTCAGCGCAGGGTTCTCGGTCGACCGAACCGGGGGACCCGCCGATCCATTTTCCCGGCTGCACGAGGCAATGACTCCGGGGGCAACTATCCTATAATTGCGAGCGGCTATGCAGCTCTTCGCCTTCGGCATCAACCATCAGACCGCACCCCTGGAGGTGCGCGAACGGGTCGCGTTCAGCGCCGACGGCTTGCCGCAAGCGCTGCGCGACCTGGTGGACCACGAGCCGGTGCGCGAGGCGGCCATCATCTCGACCTGCAATCGGACCGAGGTCTACTGCAACACGCAGGAGCCGGCCAAGGCCGTGCGCTGGCTGGCGGGCTATCACCACCTCAAGGCCTCGGCCGTCGAACCTTACGTATACACGCTCCCGCGGGAGCGCGCCGTGAAGCACGCCTTCCGCGTGGCGAGCGGGCTCGACTCGATGGTGCTGGGTGAACCGCAGATCCTGGGGCAGATCAAGCAGGCGGTGCGTACGGCCGAGAAAGCCGGCACCCTGGGGCTGGTGCTGCACAAGCTCTTCCAACACTCCTTCTCCGTAGCCAAAGAGGTGCGCAGCCGCACCGAGATCGGTGCAAGCTCGGTTTCCATGGCGGCGGCGGCCGTGCGACTGGCAGAGCGGATTTTCCCCGGGGTTGGCGAGCAGAAAGTGCTGTTCATCGGTGCGGGCGAGATGATCGAGCTTAGCGCCACGCACTTCGGCGCCCAGCATCCGCGCGCCATGACCTTCGCCAATCGCACGCTGGAGCGCGCCCGCGAGCTCGCGGAGCGGCTCGGCGGTCAAGCGGTGTCGCTGAACGATCTGGCCGATGTCATCGCCGGGCAGGACATCGTCGTGACCTCCACGGCGAGCCCACTGCCGATCATCGGGAAGGGCATGATCGAGAGGGCCTTGAGGGCCCGCCGCCACCGTCCCATGCTGATGATCGATCTGGCGGTGCCGCGCGACGTGGAAACCGAAGTGGGGCGCATGGACGATGTGTTCCTCTACACGGTGGACGACCTCGGCAAGCTCGTGCAAGAAGGGCGCGAGACGCGGCTTCACTCGGTGAGTCGCGCCGAGGAGATCATCGACGCCAAGGTGGTCGACTTCATGCAGTGGCTGGCCGGCCGCGAGATGGTGCCGACCATCCGGGCGCTGCGCGATCAAGCCGAGCGCGCGCGTCGCCACGAGCTGGAGCGGGCGCTACGGCGCATCGCGAAAGGCGAGCAGCCGCAGCAGGTGCTGGAAGCGCTCAGCCAGGCACTCACCAACAAGCTGCTGCACGGTCCCACCTCGGCGCTGCACCACGCACAGGAATCGGACCGCGAGGCGCTGGTTCGCATGCTGGAGCGGGTCTACCAGATCCATCGCAAGGAATGAAGGCCAGCATCGCGGCGAAGCTGGGCCAGCTCGCGGGGCGGCTCGAGGAGATCAATCGTTTGCTCGCCTCGGAGGGCATCACCGCGGACCTCGACAACTATCGCAGGCTCGCACGAGAGCACGCCGAGATCGAGCCGATCGTCGAGCGGTACACGGCCTATCTGCGCACGCTCGCCGACATCCAGTCCGCGCAGGACATGACGGTGGACCCGGAGATGCGCGAGCTGGCCGAGCTCGAGATCAAAGAGGGCCGCGAGCGGCTCGCCGGTCTGGAGGGCGAGTTGCAGCGCCTGCTGCTGCCCAAGGACCCCAACGACGAGCGCAACATCTTCCTGGAGATCCGCGCGGGCACCGGCGGCGACGAGTCGGCGCTGTTCGCCGGCGATCTGTTCCGCATGTACTCGCGCCACGCCGAACGCAAGGGCTGGCAAGTGGAGATCGTCTCGCACAGTCCAGGTGAGGTGGGCGGTTACAAGGAGATCATCGCGCGCATCGTCGGGCTGGGCGCCTATTCGCGCCTGAAGTTCGAGTCGGGTGGGCACCGCGTACAGCGCGTGCCGGCGACCGAAACCCAGGGTCGCATCCACACCAGCGCCTGCACCGTCGCCGTCATGCCGGAGGCGGACGAGATCGGAGAGGTCGTGATCAACGCCGCCGAGATTCGGGTGGACACCTTCCGGTCCTCGGGCGCCGGGGGGCAACACGTGAACAAGACCGACTCGGCCGTGCGCGTGACCCATCTGCCGACGGGGATCGTGGTGGAGTGCCAGGACGACCGCTCACAACACAAGAACAAGGCCCAGGCGCTGGCGCTGCTGGCCGCGCGCATCAAAGACAAGCAGATGCGCGAACGCCGGGCGAAGGAGGCG
>Ga0233416_10000279_pt1 | contig 15679 bp, 11 predicted proteins | sample Sediment_Towuti__2_FD_188638 | JGI IMG/M metagenome (GOLD analysis project Ga0233416, IMG submission 188638) | Sediment microbial communities from Lake Towuti, South Sulawesi, Indonesia - Sediment_Towuti_2014_0_MG | ecosystem: Environmental > Aquatic > Freshwater > Lake > Sediment | place... | reverse complement strand
GGTCCCGCAGGGACGGCTGCCCGAGAAGATGCCGCTCCCCATCCCGACCGGAAGGAGTACGACGACATGAGCACGCAGATCGCGAAGACGCTGGACCTGAAGGGGCTGTCCTGTCCGCTGCCGATCGTGAAGACGGCACAGGGGATCAAGGAGCTTCAGTCGGGTGAGCTCATCGAGGCGCTCGCGACCGACCCCGGTTCCGTCGCCGACTTCAACGCCTGGTGTAAGTCGACCGGCAACGAGCTGGTGGAGTCGGGCGAAGACGGCGGCGTCTACCGGTTCGTGATCCGGAAGAAGTGAGGCGAGGAAGATGTCTGTCGAGGAAGCGACGCTCGTGGTCCCGGTCCACGAGCACGACGAGCACGCCCACAAGAAGCTGGTGATCATCGCCTGGGGCGGCGAGCTCGACCGCGTGTGGCCGCAGATGATCCTCGCCACGACGGGAGCGGCCATGGGCATGGACACGACCGTCTTCTTCACTTTCTGGGGGCTGATGGTGCTCGTGAAGGACAACAAGCGCATCACGGGCGACAACTGGATGCAGAAGATGATGGCGATGATGGATCGCCCGGGCATGGAGCACCTGAAGCTCGGGAAGATGAACTTCGTGGGCGCCGGACCCGCCATGATGAGGAAGCTCGCGAAGGATCAGTCGGTCGCGAGCCCGGGTGAACTCCTCTCGATGGCCGTGGACATGGGCGTGAAGCTCGTTCCCTGCCAGATGACGATGGACCTCCTCGGTCTCAAGAGGGAGGACATGATCGACGGCGTCGGCGAGCCGGCCGGTGCCACCACGATGCTCATGGAGGCCCAGGACGCCATCACGCTCTTCATCTGAATAGAGCTTGTCGGGAGAGTCCATCGCACCCCGACAACGAGGGCCGGGAGGTTCAGTCCCCCACCGCCTCCCGGCCCTCACCTATCCTCGGGCCGGTATGTGGGCGGCGCTGAGCAGCTGCTCTCGCTCAGCCCTCGGGCAGGTAGACGCGGAAGGAGGCGCCGCCGCCAGGGCGGTCTTCGACCCAGGCCGCGCCTCCGTGGAGCTCGGCGAAGCGGGCGACCAGCGAGAGCCCGACGCCCACGCCCGGGGCATGGTCCGAGGGCCCCGGGCCCTGGCGGAACGGCTCGAAGATCGCCTCCCGGAGCTCGGGCGGCACGCCGTTTCCCTCGTCCTCCACCACGAGGAGCACAGCGGCCTGTTCCCGGCGAGCGCTCACCCATACACGGCGTCCCCTCGGTGTGTGGCGGGCCGCATTGGCGAGGAGATTCTCGACGATGCGCTCGACCTTCGCCGCGTCGAGGTTCGCGACCAGCTGCTCCTCGACCTCGACCTCGACATCGCGGCCCTCGAGCAGGTCGGCTTCGCGGACGGCCTCCGTGATGAGCTCGGCCACGTCCGTCGGGCGTCGTTGCGGCGAGATGATCCCGCGCTGCAGCCGGTCGAGGTCGAGGAGGTCCGACAGCAGGCGCTCGAGCTTGCGGGCGTTCGAGGCGATGCGCCGGAGCAGATCCTCCGCATCGTCGCGTGGGATCTCCATCCCCGTCTGCTCGAGGGTGAGCGCGGATCCGAGGATCGACGTGAGCGGGGTCCGCAGGTCGTGGGAGACGGCCTCGAGGAACGTGTTCTTCATGTCGTCGAGCGCACGCAGCCGCTGCGTCGCCTCGCGCTCTCGGCGGAAGGCCTCGGAGTACTTGCGCTCGCTCCGGCGGAGCGCCTGCTCGGCGCGCTTGCGTTGCGTGATGTCGACGATGAGACCTCGCAGGAGCTTCGACCCCTGTGCGTCGGTCGCCACGTGCAGGATGTCGCGCATCCAGATCGTCTCCCCCTCGCGGCCGAGCGCCCGATACTCGATGTTGTGGTCCCCGCCCTCCTCGACGGCCGCCCGCAGCGCCGTCACGGCGTCACCTCGATCCTCGGGATGGACCTGGTCGCCCCACGTTCGGATGCTGCCCTGCTCTGGGTCGCCGAAGACGGCCGCGGCACGCCCGGACAGGAACGAGAACTCGAGCGTGGCGGGGTCGGCCTCCCAGAAGATGGCCTCTAGGCTCTCGACGAGCTCGTGGAACCGCTCGAGCTCGTGGAACCGTCGCGCGCTTCCGAGCGCGAGCGACGTGATGTCCGAGATGCCGCGCGTGAGGGCGATGTCGCGCTCGGAGAACGACGACGACACGTCCGGCGCCACGATGGCGAGGGTCCCGAACCCGTCGGGGTCCCAGCGCAGCGGAGCGACGATCGCTTCGCGCCCGGCGGGCGAGTCCTCCTCGGAGGGGAAGCCCGCGGTCAGGTCGCGCGTGAGCACGGATGGGTGCTCGAGTGACGGAAGGAACGGAGCGGCCGTCTCCGCATCGACGTCGACGGGCAGGATCTCCGGCACGTTGGAGGGCACGCCGACGGAACGGCTCACGAGGTGGAACGCGCCTGATCCCGGGTCGCGCGTGTAGGCGGCCGCGTAGGCGCATCTGACGATGGACGGGATCGCGGTCACCGCACGGTCGAGCACCGTGTCGATATCGTGAACCCCCGTCAGCGCCTGCGAGAGCCCGAGGAGCGCCGAGGCCGTCTCGGCGGCCTCCCGCTCCCGCCGGAACAGCCGGGCGTTCTCGAGCGCGACGGCCGCATGCGAGGCGAGAACCTCGAGCAACCGCATGTCCTCCTGGTTGAACTGGTCGTAGCCGAGGTTCGACAGGACGATGACACCGACGAGGCTGTCGCCGTAGAGCATCGGAACGGCGAGCATCGTCTCCACGATCTCGGCGGTCCCTTCGATCTGGACGCCGAAGTCGACCTCGAGCGCGTTCGGCGTGTAGAAGGTCTCGCGGGTGGCGGCGGCATAGCCGGTGATCCCCTCGCCGACCTTCGCGACGAGCTCCTCGTAGGTCTCGCCCTCGTACTCGGTGAGCTCGCCCCGGAACACGACCGGCCACAGGGTCTCGCCATCAGGCTGGAGCAGGTAGATGCGGCAGTTGTGGTAGTCGATCAGCGTCTTCAGCTCGGCCGTGATGGCCTCGCCGATCTGCTCGACGTCGTTCAGGCGTCCGAGCCGGGGCGCGAGGCTGTGCAGCATCTTGAGCTGGGCGACCGAGCGAAGCTCGCCCTCGCCGTCTCGGCTCTCGAGCTCCTGGTGCGTCTCTGCCACGGTGAGTCCCTCGGTTCGGTCGACGCTCATCCTCTCATGTCGGTCGTGGCGGATCGGTCCTGGAGAGGCACCCTGGTGAGGCGGGTGCGGGGCCTCGCATCGCCGCCGGTAGGATGTGCCGGTGGACACGACCGACCGCTCGGTCGGGGTGGGGGTTCCGGCCTTGATCGACGAGCTGTTGTCGCGTATCGGCGAGCGGATCTCGGGTGGTCGCGCGGAGGTCGTCGAGGCGTTCGCCGAGGCGTACACCAGGCGCCTCCACGCCGAGTTCGCGGACCTGTCGCTCGCCGAGCTGGCCGGTCGGGTCGCCGGAGCGTTCGAGCTCGCGGACGGACGGGGGCGCGCGGAGGCCACGGTTCGAGCCTTCAACCCGACGCCCGAGCAGGACGGGTACGAAACCGTGGGCTCTGTCCTGCAGACGAACACCGAGGACTCCCCGTTCCTCTTCGACTCGCTGAGCGAGGAGCTCGAGGAGCGGAACCTGGCCGTCCGCCGCGTGATCCATCCGGTCGTCGGGACCGAGCGCGGGACAGACGGCCGTCTGGTGCGGGTGCTCCACGTGCGTGAAGCGGAGACGCGCGAGTCGGTCATGCACTTCGAGGTCGACCGTCGCCTCGACGATGAGGAGCTCGCCGACCTCGAGGTGGCCGTCGAGAAGATCCTCGGTGACGTGCGGTTGGCGGTCCGCGACTTCGGGCCGATGCGGCAACGGGTAGAGCGCATGATCGAACTCGCGAGCGCCGCGGCGAGCGGCCACGAACACGAGGACGTCGACGAGACCGTCGCCTTCCTGCGATGGCTGCTCGACATGAACTTCGTATTCCTGGGCTACGGAGAGTTTGCGCTCGCAGAGAGGCCGTCGGACGCGACGCTCGAGATCGTCGAAGGGACCGCGCTCGGCATGCTCGCGGACTCGCGGTGGCGGTCTTCCGGCGGTCCGCCACCGGCCCAGGCGCGCCGCGCGAGCGATCGAGACGCCACCCTTGGCGATCCCATGACCTACTCGAAGACGGACCGGGCGTCGACGGTCCATCGGCGCGCCCGGATGGACTCCATCGGCGTGCCCATCGTCTCCGCCGAGGGGCGGCTGACCGGGGAGGCCCGGATGGTCGGGCTCTTCACATCGAAGGCCTATATGGAGCCAGCCCGCCGAACACCGATCTTGCGTCGCAAGCTCACCCGGATCCTGCGATCGGAGGACCTATTCGAGGACTCGCACGACTACAAGGCGGTCGTCTCGATCTTCGAGTCCTTCCCCAAGGACGAGCTCCTCGCCGCGCCCACCGAGGAGTTGCGCGAACAGGTCATGGGTCTGCTCGCCCTCCAGGAGCAGCGACACATCCGCTTGTTCGTCCGACCGGACCTGCGGGAACGGAGCGTGTCGCTCCTCGTGGTTCTGCCTCGTGACCGTTTCGACGCGGAGCTGCGGTCGCGGTTGCAGAAGCTGTTCATGGAGCGGTTCAAGGGCTCGACGGTCGACTACCACCTGTCGCTCGGCGAGAGCCAGCTGGCGCAGTTGCACTTCACCGTCCACGTATCGACGGGTCACATCCCGGACGTCTCCTTCAAGGCGCTCGAGGAGGACGTCATCGAGCTCGCGCGCACGTGGGACGACCGCCTTCGGGACCGACTCGTCGAGATGCACGGGGACGGGCGCGGTCAGCTGCTCGCCGACCGTTGGATCGGGCGGTTCCCCGACACGTACAGGCATGTGACCGAGGTGGACGTCGCGGTTGGCGACATCGAGCGCTTCGAGGAGCTCGAGGCGGGCGACGAGGCCTTCGTCGTCGGTCTCGTCAACCTCGGCCACGAGACCGACGCCCTGACGCGGGTCCGCCTGTTCAAGGTGGGGGGGAAGATCCGCCTCTCGGACTTCGTCCCCACCCTCGAGTCCCTGGGCCTGCAGGTGGTCGAGGAGGTGCCCTTCGACCTGATCGGCGACGTGGCCGAGCAGGAGCGGTTCCTGCACGACTTCGGCGTGCTCGGCTCGGATGGCCATCCCCTCGACGTCGCGACCTCCAGCCGGCGGATCGCCGAGTGCATCTCGGCCGTGTGGCGTGGAGACTGCGAGAGCGACTCGCTGAACCGGCTCGTCGTGATCGCCGGACTCGACTGGCGCGAGATCCAGATCCTTCGCGCCTACCGCAAGTACCACCATCGCGTGAACGCGAGCTTCCCGGTCGAGTACAAGAACGAGGCGTTCGCGGCGCATCCGCACATCGCGGCCAAACTCATCCGGCTGTTCGAGCTCCGGTTCGATCCCGACCTCCCCCGCGACCCCGAGGCCATCGAGCGGCTTCGGGTGGAGATCCTCGCCGATCTGGACGCCGTCAGCTCTGCCGAGCAGGATCGGATCCTACGTAACCACCTCGGGCTCATCGAGGCGACCGTGCGTACGAACGCCTACCGACCAGAGCGGACGGCGCTCGCGTTCAAGTTCCGCTCGGCCCTCGTGCCCGAGATGCCGAAGCCCACCCCCCTGTTCGAGATCTTCGTGTACTCACCGGAGATGGAGGCGATCCATCTGCGGGGTGGGAAGGTGGCGCGAGGGGGCATCCGCTGGTCCGACCGGCGTCAGGACTACCGGACCGAGATCCTCGGGCTCATGAAGGCGCAGATGGTGAAGAACGCGGTCATCGTCCCGACGGGCTCCAAGGGCGGGTTCGTGCTCAAGCGCTCGATCGCGGACCCGAAGGCGCTCCGCGAGGAGGTCACTCGCCAGTACGTGACCTTCATGCGCGGCATGCTCGACGTGACCGACGATCTCGAAGGCGGGAAGGTGGTGCACCCCGAGCGGGTGGTGATCCACGACGAGGACGATCCGTATCTCGTGGTCGCGGCCGACAAGGGGACGGCCACCCTTTCCGATACCGCGAACGACGTCGCGCTGTCCTACGGCTTCTGGCTCGGCGACGCGTTCGCCTCGGGTGGCTCGGCGGGGTACGACCACAAGGAGCTGGGGATCACCGCTCGCGGCGCGTGGGAGTCGGTCAAGCGTCACTTCCGCGAGCTCGGCACGGACGTCATGACCGAGCCCTTCACGGTCGTCGGAGTTGGCGACATGTCCGGCGACGTCTTCGGCAACGGCATGCTGCTCTCCGATCAGATCTGCCTCGTCGCCGCGTTCGACCACCGGCACATCTTCATCGATCCGAGTCCCGCGCCGGCCGTCGGCTTCGCCGAGCGGCAGCGGTTGTTCGCCCTCCCCGGCTCGTCGTGGGACGACTACGACCGCTCGAAGATCTCGGTCGCCGGCGGTGTGTGGCCGAGGGCCGCCAAGGTCATCCCGATCTCGCCCGAGGTACGCCTCGCGCTCGGGCTCGAGGGCGAGTCGCTGACACCGGACGAGCTGATCGGCGGGATCCTCCGCGCGCCCGTGGACCTGCTGTGGAACGGCGGGATCGGCACATACGTGAAGGCCACGACGGAGTTGCACGCCGAAGCGGGCGACCGCGTGAACGACGGTCTCCGGGTGAACGGCGCCGAGCTGCGGTGCCGGGTGGCGGCCGAGGGCGGCAACCTCGGGTTCACGCAGCGGGGGCGGATCGAGTTCGCGATGCGCGGCGGCCGCATCAACACCGACTTCATCGACAACTCGGCCGGGGTGGACTGCTCGGATCACGAGGTGAACCTGAAGATCCTCCTCGGGCTCGCCATGCAGGAGGGCGCGCTCTCCCTCGACGAGCGCAACGCACTCCTCGCCGAGGTGGAACAGGACGTCACGCGCCACGTCCTATATGACAACTTCCTCCAGGCGCAGATCCTGTCGCAGGAGCACGAGCTGTCGCCGAGCCGCATGGAGGCCTACGAAGACCTCATGCAGTCGCTCGAGTCCGAGGGGGTCCTCGAGCGAGAGCTCGAGGCGCTGCCCTCCACCGAGGAGATGGCGGAGCGGCGACGGGCCGGCAAGGGGATGGCGAGGCCGGAGCTCGCGGTGCTCCTCGCGTACGCGAAGCAGAGCCTCGCGAACGCGCTGCTCGCGTCCACGCTCCCGGATTCGGCGTACCTGGAGCAGGACCTTCGCGCGTACTTCCCGTCGCCCGTCGTTGAGCGGCTCGGTCACCTGATCCCCCAGCACGCCCTGCGACGCGAGCTGATCGCCACGATCGTGGCGAACGACGTCGTGAACTCGCAGGGCATCACGTTCGTCACCCGACTCGTCGCCGAGACCGGAGCCTCCCCGTCGGACGCGGTGAGCGCCTACCGGATCGCGAGGGACGTCACCGGCGCGGTGGCGCGCTGGGAGGCGATCGAATCGCTCGTTGGCGCCGTGGAGCCCGGCGTGCTCGATGAGCTGATGGGCGGTGTCGATCACCTGGTCGAGGTCGCCTCTCGCTGGTACCTGTCGAACGCCCACCAGCAGCTCGGCCGCGTGATCGAGGCCCACCGCGAGCCGTTCGCCCGCTACGATGCCGCGCTGTACTCGCTCGCACCTGAGCCGTGGCGGATGGAGCGTGAGCGAGCCGCCTGGCGCCTCATGGACCGTGGCGTCTCCGAGGAGACCGCCCGGCGACACGCTCTGCAGCCTGCGTTGGCCCACGGGCCGAACGTGGTCTCGGTTGCCGAGCACACGGGCCGGTCGGTCGAGGACGTGGCGAGCGTGTTCTTGGCCGTCGGCGATGCGGTGTTCATCGACTGGCTCGAGGCTCGGTTGACGGACGTGCCGGCGACGACGCGATGGCACCGGTGGGCCCTCCAGGCGGCTGAGGACGATCTGCTGCTCGCGCGTGGGCAGATCGCCGAGCGTGTCCTCGCCGAGTGGCCGAGCCTTCCCCCTGACGCCGCCGTCTCCGCGTTCCTCGCCGTGCGCTCCGAGCTCCTCGCGCGGCTCTCCCGGTTCATGCGGGCCTTCGCCCTCGAGGAGGTCAGTGACCTTGCGGCCGTCACCGTCGCCGTCCGTCAGATCCGCGCGGTCGGCGGTTGAGGCGCACGTGTCGGCATCCGTTGCTAGCCTGCGGGCGATGAGCTCGACATCCGTTCAGACATCCCTACGCCTGGAGCCTCGCCTCCGCGCGGTCCTCGATCTCGAGCGCTCCTGGCGGGCCTGCGGCGGGACGTCGAAGGCCCGCGCGGTCCGGGAGCGGCTCGGGCTGTCGCCGGCGAGGTACCACCAGCTCCTCGACCGGGTGATCGATCTGCCGGAGGCGGTGACGTACGATCCCGTCCTCGTCCGTCGGCTCCGTCGCATGCGCGAGGAGCGTCGCCGCGCGCGGTCGATCCACCGGCTTGGGCTGGACGGCCGGTCCGGGTAGGATGTCCGGCAGGCACGAACCCCAGAGCAAGAGGAGCTTCTACTTCTCCTTGGCCACGAGCACCCTGCGATTCGTGATCGTCGTCGCCCTCGTCGTGGGCGGCATCGTCCTGATCAACTCGGCGTTCCCCGAGAACCCGTCGGGCGGTGCCGCCGTCCCCGATGGCGGCCCGGTTCCCACCACCACCCCTTCGCCCTCGCCGAAGCCCAGCAAGACGCCGAAGCCCGAGCCGACGCCGCAGGTGGTCGGAGTGACCTTCCAGGTGTTCAACGGGACGAGCGTGAGCGGGCTCGCCGGCGAAGCCACCGACGACCTGATCCAGGAGTACGGGATGCAGGCGGCCGCGGACCCCGCGGATGCTCCATCGCCCGTCGCGGTGACGACGATCTACTACCGGAGCCCGAAGGACCAGGTCGAGGCGCAGTTCCTCGCCGACGACTACTTCAAGAAGATCGAGCCCGAGATCGCCAAGCTCGAGCCCGGCACGGACGTCGCGAAGGACGCGCAGCTCGCGATCTACCTCGGCAACGACTACGCGCAGCTCAAGGCCTGACTTCGGCGCCTTCCGTGGCCTCTCGCGAGCGGCGGGTGTGCTGCTGGACTTCGACGGCTCCCTGTCCCGGATCGTCTCGCGCCCTGAGCTCGCCCGCCCGGTCGAGGGTGCCCGGGAGGCGCTCGCGGCACTGGTGCCCGCGTACCGGCTCGTCGGCATCGTGACGGGCAGGCGCGCCGAGGAGGTCGCCGCCCTCGTGGAGGTGCCCGGCGTCGCTCACTTCGGTCTGTATGGGCTCGAGGAGGCCGTCCCCGAGCTGATGGCGACGGTCGCTCCCCAGGCCGAGCGGGCGGCAGCCGTCGTCGCCGAGGCCTGGGTCGAGGACAAGGGCGTGTCCGTCGCGGTCCACTACCGCCAGGCGCCGGACCCGCGGGCAGCGCGGGCGTCGCTGCTCACCGCGCTCCAACCGGTGGCGACCTCGGCCGGCCTCGAGGTGGTCGAGGGCAAGATGGTCCTGGAGTTGCTCCCGGCGGATCGGCCCCGCAAGGGCGGGGCCGTGGAGCGCATCGCGGGGGAGCACGCCCTCGAGGCCGTCCTGTTCGCGGGCGATGACGTGGCCGATCTCGACGCGTTCTCGGGCCTCGACCGCCTCGCCGGGCGCGGCGTCCTCGCACTCCGCGTGGCCGTGCACGGCGACGAGACGCCCGAGCCGCTCCTCGAGGCCGCGGATGTTGTGGTCGAGGGCCCCGACGGCTTGGTGGAGCTCCTGCGTCAGCTCGTCTGAGCGGCCCGGCGCAGCCGGGCTCGCTCGAGGTCTTCCAGCTGGGTGCGTACCCACCGCTCCGGCGGGTTGGACAGCACGAGGCGTGAGAGGCGACGTGCCCGCCGGGCTCGCTCCTCGGCCGGCATCTCGAGCGCCCGCCCGAGCGCATCGGCCGTCTCCTCGAGGTCGAAGGGGTTCACGGCGATCGCGTGCTTGCCGAGTCGCCAGTACGCGCCGGCGTTGCGGGACAGGATCAGCACTCCTGAGCGCCGGTTGAGGAGGGGTCCTTCCATCGCCACGAGGTTCATGCCGTCGTAGATCGGATTCACCATGAGGACGTCGTAGATACCGTAGGCCGCGATCGCGCCGACGTGGTCGTCGCGAACCCGCACCTCGATCGGCTGCCAGTCCTCCTCGCCGAGCTCCCGGTTCACGCGGTCGGCCTCGGCGACGCACTCGTCCGCATACGTCTGGTACTCGGGCAGGTCCGTCCGCGAGGGCGAGAGCAGCGCAAGGAACCGCACGCGCCCGCGCCACTCGGGACGGCGGCGCAGGAAGAGCTCGTATGCCTTGAACCCACGGACGATGTTCTTCGTGAGCTCGAGCCGGTCGACGCGTAGGATCAATCGGTTGTCCCCCCGCCAGCGATTGAGCTCGCGCCGGCACTCTCGAGCTTCGGTGCTCGCAGCCGTCTCGCGCATCGGGGCCGCGTCGACCGAGATCGGATGGATCCGCGCCAGCACGCGGCGTCCGTCGACACTCGCGCGCGAGCGCGCGAGATCGACCCGCACGCCGGACAGGGAGCGAGCCGACATGAGGAAGTTCTCCGCCCACATCTGGGAGTGGAACCCGAGTACGTCGGCGCCGAGCATGCCGCGCAGCACCCCCTCGCGGACCTTGCCCGGCAGGATCCGGAGGTAGGTGAGGCCTGCGATCGCGGTGTGCGAGAAGTGCGCGATCAACGCGTCCGGCCGAAGCTCGCGCAGGAGCCGCGGCACCATCGCGAGGTGGTAGTCCTGCACCAGGAACGCCGGCGGCCTCGTGTGGCGCTCGGCCTCCTCGGCAAGCGCCTGGGCGAAGCGCCGGTTCACCTCCACGTAGTCCGACCAGGCGCGCTCGGTCTCGTCGTCGAAGACCGGGTGGCGCACCGTGTCCCACAGGTAGTGATGCGCGAACCACAGCATCCGGTTCGAGATGCGGTTGTAGTAGCCGTCGTATCGCTCGGGCGGGATGTCGAGCAGCCGGACCCGGTAGCTCGAGCCGAAGGCCTGCATGTCCACGAGACCGTTCTCGGGACCGGTGGCGATGGCCCGGTCGGCGTCGGACATCGCCGCGGCGACCCAAAGCCCACCCGTCTGCTGGAGGGCACCGACCAGGGCGGTCACGAGACCGCCAGCGCCCCGGTGGGGCTCGAGGTCACCGTGCTCATCGCGCTCGAACGTGACCGGCCCGCGGTTCGCGGCCACGACGAGGGGTGCCTCGAGCACGCTCATGAGATCCGGGCGATCAGGCGGAGGTAGTCCTCGATCTCGCGCAGGCTGAGGAAACGCTCGCGGACGCGCGCACGTCCCGCCTCGCCCATCCGCCTGCCGAGGTCCGGGTCGCGGAGCAGGTCGGTGACGCGTGCTGCGCACGTCTCGACCGAGTCGACGAGGTACCCGGTCTCGCCCTCAGAGATCTGGAGCCGGATGCCCCCGACGTTGCCGCCGACGACGGGCTTGTCCTTCCACATCCCCTCCGCGACGACGAGGCCGAAGCCCTCGCGCGTCGACTTCTGGACGATGACGTCCGAAGCTCGCTGGAACGCGTTCACCTGCAGGTTCCCGACGCCGTCGAGGTTCGTGAGCAGATGGACGTCGGGGTCGCCGGCCCGGTGCTCCTCCGTGAGATCGAGGTACCGCAGCCCCTCGGGATCGTCGTGTGCGAGCGAGGCGATCATCACGAGCTGGGTCCCTGGGTATCCCTCGCGCACGAGTCGGTAGGCGTCGATGACGCCGATCGGGTCCTTCCACGGGTCGAATCGCGAGACCTGGCTCACGATCGGGCGCTCCGGGTCGACGCCGAACGAGGCGAGAACCTCGCGGATCGTCTCGTCGCCTACGGGGCAGTTCTTCGTCGAGAGCGGGTCGATCGAGGGCGGGATGAACGCGAGCTCGGGGCCGCTCACGCCGGGTTGCGCGAAGTCCTCCATCGTGAAGACCGCCGCGTCGTAGCGGTTCACGATCGGCTCGAAGAAGTCCCACACGGGCGTGTGCGGGGTCGACAGGTCGATGTGGCATCGCAAGAGCCATGTTCCGCGCCGGCGTCCCTCCTCCTCAAGCACGCGGATGACGGCGGCCGGCTGGGGGTCGTGGATCACGTACACGTCGTAGTCGTCGGGAAGCTCCGCGGCGTTCGCCACGATCCGCTCCCAGTAGGTCGAGGCCATCTCCGGCGTCCAGTCGACCTCGGCGCCCTGGAGTGCGTTGTGGACCGCCTTGGTGACGGTGAAGTAGTCGTCGGACCCGTCGAGGATCGCCCAGGTCGTGTCGAGTCCGAGGTCCCGGAGCAGCGCTACCTGTGTGTGGAGGAGCTCGGCGACGCCGCCTCCGTAGGCCGTGCTGCTCAGCTGGTACACCCGGGCGCCCGCGAGGGGTCGCGCGGCCTCACGGAGCCGCTCGACGGCCTCCTCGCCGGCGGTCTCCACGTAGTCGTCGAGATGCTTCTCGGGCACCGGGACCGTCGGGAGCACCCGCCGAGTCTAGTCGGCCAACAGAGCGGCGATGTGCGCGTCCGCACCGAGCGTCCAAGCCGCCGGGCCCGGTGAGCGTGCCGTCGAGGTCCGTGTACAGCGCCTTCAGTGTGGTCATGCGCCGCACCGTTCCGCGCCTGTTGCTCGCGTTGACACTCCCATGCCCCGACCCTACCCTGGCCGCGAGGTGACTGGCCCGTGTTGAAGATCTCCCAGAAGCTCGAGTACGCGATCCGCGCGATGATCGAGCTCACGCTGCGCAGGGACGAAGGTGCGCTGGTGCCTGCGCGAGAGATCGCACACGCCCAGCAGATCCCGTTGCGGTTCCTCGAGCAGCAGCTCGGCGCGCTCCACAAGGCGGGTCTGGTGGAGAGCTTCCGCGGGGCCGGCGGCGGCTGCCGCCTCGCGAAGGACCCGGCCGAGATCCGCGTCTCCGACATCGCGGACGCGATCGAGGGTCAGCTGTTCCCCATGTTCTGCCTGGAGCCGTCGGATCACACGTGCTTCGCGGACTCGCGGTGCGGGCTCCAGGGGTTCTGGGGGGACGTCGCGCGCGCGATCCAGCGGGTCTTCGACGAGACCACGGTGGCGGACCTCGCGAGGCGCCACCAGGGGAACACCGGTCCCGCGGTCTTCACGCGGGACCAGCTACTCAGCCGCCTAGCCTGACGGGAGAAGGACCGCCCGGCCGGGCACGTGCCCGGCTCGGAGCGGGCCCGAGCTTCGAAGGTGCCTGGTTCGTGCCTAGGCGGACTTGCCCAGGATGCGCATGACCTTGGTGCCGCAGACCGGGCAGATCCCTTGCGCGGCCTTACGGCCGTTCTTCAGCTCGACGACGGTGCCCTCGAACTCTCGCTTGGCCCGGCACTTCACGCAGTACGCCTCGTACTTGTCTGCCACGTCGGTCTCCTTCCCCCGGTACGCTTCGAGGCCGCCCTCATGGCGGCCTCGTAGGCACGATGCTGGCCCCTCGCAGGCACGGATGCAAGCACCTGGGACCATCCGACCAGGGCCGTTCGGCTCGCTCGACGGGCGGCCCGGGCCGTACGATTCCGGCCAGCGTTCCGGCGAAACGGGAGGTCAAGGCCGTCATGAGCGACACGCAGCAGAACATCTCCGACCTGATGTCCGAGGAACGGGTCTTCCCGCCGCCGCCCGAGTTCACGGCGGACGCCGTGGTGCGGGACCGCTCGGTGTACGAGCACGCCGAGGCCGACTTCCAGGGGTTCTGGGCCGAGCAGGCCGAGCGACTGACGTGGTCGAAGACGTGGGACACGGTGATGGACTGGACCCCCCCCACGGTGAAGTGGTTCGTGGGCGGCAAGCTCAACGCCTCGGTCAACTGCCTGGACCGGCACGTGGAGGCCGGCGGTGGGGACAAGGTCGCCTACCTGTGGGAGGGCGAGCCGGGCGAGAAGCGTGAGATCACGTACGCGGAGCTCCTCGAGGAGGTCGGCAGGTTCGCCAACGCCCTGAAGGCGCTCGGCGTGCGCAAGGGCGACCGCGTGGCGATCTATCTCGGCATGATCCCCGAGTTGCCGGTCGCGATGCTCGCCTGCGCCCGTATCGGCGCGCCGCACTCGGTGGTGTTCGGGGGGTTCTCGGCCGACTCGCTGAAGGACCGGATCGTCGACGCCCAGGCGAAGGTCCTCATCACGCAGGACGGCGGGTACCGGCGCGGATCGGTCGTCGCGCTCAAGGCCGCCGCGGACGAGGCGCTCGTGGACTGCCCATCCATCGAGCACGTGATCACGGTCCGGCGCACCGGTGGCGAGCATCCGTTCACCCCGGGCCGGGACCACTGGTACCACGAGCTGGTCGAGGCCCAGTCGCCGGAGTGCCCGCCCGAGGAGATGGACGCCGAGGATCCGCTCTACCTGCTCTACACGAGCGGTACGACCGGCAAGCCGAAGGGGCTCGTCCACACGACCGGCGGCTACCTCACCCAGGTCGCGGCCAGCCATCGGATGATCTTCGACATCCACGAGGACGACATCTTCTGGTGCTCGGCCGATATCGGGTGGGTGACCGGGCACTCGTACATCGTGTACGGCCCGCTCGCGAATCACACGACGAGTGTGATGTACGAGGGCGCGCCCGACTGGCCCGACAAGGACCGTTGGTGGGACATGATCGAGCGCTACAAGGTCACGATCCTCTACACGGCCCCGACGGCGATCCGAGCGTTCATGCGCTGGGGCGCGGAGTACGTCGAGAAGCACGATCTGTCCTCGTTGCGGCTGCTCGGCTCGGTGGGTGAGCCGATCAACCCCGAGGCGTGGATCTGGTACCAGAAGGTCATCGGCGGCGAGCGCTGCCCGGTCGTCGACACGTGGTGGCAGACCGAGACCGGCGCGATCCTCATCACGCCCCTCCCGGGCATCACGCCGACGAAGCCCGGCTCGGCGACGTTCCCGTTCCCGGGCATCAAGGCCGACGTCTACGACGAGCAGGGCAACTCGGTGCCGCTCGGCGGTGGCGGGTTCCTCGTCCTCAAGCACCCCTGGCCCGCCATCGCGCGGACGATCTGGGGCGATCCCGGGCGGTACGCGGAGACGTACTTCAGCAAGTTCGGCCCGGAGATCTACGTCTGCGGCGACGGCGCCAAGCGCGACGCCGAGGGCTACTTCTGGCTGCTCGGCCGCATCGACGACGTGATGAACGTGGCGGGACACCGACTCTCGACGTTCGAGATCGAGAGCGCCCTCGTCGACAACCCAAAGGTCGCCGAGGCCGCCGTCGTTTCCCGCCCCGACGAGGTGATCGGCGAGGCGATCGTCGCCTTCGTGACGTTGAAGCAGGGGTACGTCGGTGACGAGGTGGTGGCCAAGGAGCTGCGCGAGCACGTGTCGGAGAAGATCGGCAAGATCGCGCGACCGCACGGGATCATCTTCACGAACGACCTGCCGAAGACCCGGTCGGGCAAGATCATGCGGCGCCTCCTCCGCGACGTTGCCCAGGGGCGGCCGCTCGGCGACGTCACGACGCTCGCGAACGCCGAGATCGTCGAGCAGATCCACGAGATGGTCGAGTCCCAACCCACGGAAGAGCAGTGAGGTCGACGCTCACCGAGGCCGAGGCCTCGTTCGTCCGCTGGGAGCGGGTGGCGAGGTTCGCGTCCGTCGGCACGGACGGCATGCCCCACGTGGTGCCCGTGTGCCCCGTGCTCGACGGGGACACGATCGTCATCGCCTCCGAGGACAACGCGAAGGTGCGTAACCTCCGCGCGGATCCGAGGTGCGCGATCGTGTTCGACTCCTACGTCGAGGACTGGAACCACAACCTCCAGGTCCAGGTACGGGG
>Ga0233416_10000278_pt1 | contig 15773 bp, 12 predicted proteins | sample Sediment_Towuti__2_FD_188638 | JGI IMG/M metagenome (GOLD analysis project Ga0233416, IMG submission 188638) | Sediment microbial communities from Lake Towuti, South Sulawesi, Indonesia - Sediment_Towuti_2014_0_MG | ecosystem: Environmental > Aquatic > Freshwater > Lake > Sediment | place... | reverse complement strand
AGGTGGTCGAGACGCCCGACGCGCTCTGGGTCACCCCCGACGAGTTCTGGCGTTCCAGGTGGAAGCGGTACTCGTACTCGTTGGCCGGTGACGCCGCCGAGATGCTGACCTGCAGGGGCCAGGAGTTCGTGCCCCCGGGCAACCCCGTGCCGATCGTGAGCGCGAAGGTCTTCGCCGTGCCGAACGAGCCCGATGTCGTGTTCCCCGAGCCCAGCGTGCCCGTCCCCGCCGTCGTGGACAGGGCCGGTGCGTTGGTCAGGTAGTACTTCGACGCGTTCCCACCGGTGGCGCTCCCGTTCGGGGACCAGTCGGTCGCGACGGAGCCGCCTGGGTCGACCGGGGTGACGGTCGTGTTGCCGTACGCCGAGAAGAACGTGACCAGGCGCGCCTTGGTCACCCCGACGTCGAGTGCCGGGGTCGCCGCGGTCGAGGACGAGCCGGTCGCCCCCGCAGAGTTGTCGATCGGCGACGCGACCGCGCCGCCGGTGTACGCCACGATGCCCCCGACCGTGCCGCTCGACCCACCCGTCGTGAACGAGAAGCTCCCCGCGGTCACGTCCGCATCGGTCGCGGACTTCCAGAACACCGAGGACGAGACCGTGGGGGCGCTGCCGCTCGTGTCCTTCGTGTCGCACCGGATCAGGGTCCAGCCGCTCGGCGTGGACATGCACGTGCCCTGGTAGCTGAGATGGGCGAACAGCAGGTCGCCGGTCGCCATCCCCGCGGGCGCCGTGATCGTGACGCTCCCGCCTGTCGACGTCGCGTACGTCGCGCTCCGCTTCGCGATGTCGCTGGTCGTCGTCGTGGTGGTGGTCGTCTGGCTGTACTGGTTCAGCGCGAGCGAGTTCCCGCTCCCCGTCAGGGTCATCGAGGGACCGCTCTGGTTGATCGACGTCGGGGCCGAGGACGTCCCGATGGTGCTCGTGTTCGGATCGTCGTCGGCGGTCGAGTAGGTCGACGAGCCGCCCGAGGTCGTCACGGTCCCTCCGATGGACTTCCCGACCGAGGTCAGCGTCGCCTGGCCGTTGACGACGGTCAGTTGTCCCTGCGTCAGCTCGGCGTCCATCCCGTACATCCGCTGGGTCACGGAGTCACCGGTGTTCCACACGGAGCTCGTGAGCCCGGTGACCCCGATCCCGCTGTAGACGGAACCGTTCGGCGTGACCACCACGCTTCCCGGACTCACGCTGCCGATCCCGTGGAAGTAGGCGGTCGACGTGGACGAGCTCGCCGACGTGCCGCTCGAGCCCTTTGGGCTCGACAGCAAGGTCTGGGTCTGGATGCCCGACGTGGTGCCACCCGAGGTCCAGGTGACCACCACCGTGAGCCGGTACACGTTCGTGCTCCCGGCGACCTGCGTCACGAAGACCGCGCGGCTCCCGCCCTGCGGGAACCCGTCCGACGAAGTGAGGGTCACCCGGTGCGGGTACAGCGCGGTCGACGTGTAGGTGAGCTGCGCCTGGTGCACGATCGTCTCGCCTGAGCACGACGAATACTTGTAGACCCCGCTGCAGTCGTAGATGTACCCGGGGTCGGACAGGTCCGAGTCCTTCAGCCCCTCCTTCACGGCCGCGAACGGGAGCGCCCGGACCTGCTCGACGAGCCGGTCGGCGATCGCCGTCGCGGTCTGGCGCTCGCGTGCGATCTGCGCCCCCTTGAAGCCGACGAGCGCGGTGCTCGCGAGCATGGTCAAGGAGACGAAGATGACGCCCATCGCGACCACGATCTCGAGGAGCGTGAAGCCCTCCTCGTTGCGGCGGAATCGGCGCCCGAGCACGACGAACAGCGATGCACCCATCAGTTCGGTATCGGCCGAACGTGCGTCACCCTTGAGGGGGCGGTCACTGGCTGGACATGCGGAAGGGGCGGCCCGCCGGGCCGCCCCTTCACGTCGTGTTTCGATCGGTCGTTGCCGTGCCGTCTACCAGGACTGCGCGGCGGCGGCCTGCGCGTCCGCGCCGGTGCAGTCGGCCGCAGCACCGGACCCGAAGGTCGTGCCGGGGCCGTTCGCCGCGTCCTTGATGTAGAAGCACGTGTCCGACTCAGACAGAGCCGCCGCGGCCCAGTTCGTCGGGCCCGTCGAATCAACGCTCACCATCCGCGGACCCGTCGAGTCGAGCGCGTCGTCGAAGGTCAACGACGGCTCCACGGCGACGAGCGCCGCAGCGTCCGCGTCCTGGTAGTCGCTGCCGTCCGTGTAGATCGTCTTCGCAGCCACGAGGGCGTTACGGAGACTCGACTGCGCGGCGCGGTCCTGTGCGCGGTTCCGAGCACCCAGGAACGTCGGGAGCGCGATGGCGATCAGGATGCCGATGATCAGAACGACCACCATCAGCTCGATGAGGGTGAAGCCCTCATCGTCGTCCCGGCGCTGCCAGAAGCGCTGAAGCATGGAGTCACCTCCCTTTCCGTACATGCGTGTCCCGATGACACGCTCTCCCGTCATGTTTCGGTCGGAGCCGGCCGTGACTTGAGCGCTGGGCGCTACTTGATGAGGTTGATGATGTTGAACATCGGCATGTACAGGGCGACGACGGCCGCACCGACCCCCGCGCCAACGAACGCGATGAGCAGGGGCTCGATGAGCGAGGTGAGGGCCTCGACCGTCGCCTCGACCTCCTGGTTGTAGAACTGAGCGACCTTCTCGAGCATCGTGTCGATCTGACCTGTCTCCTCGCCTACGGCGAGCATCTGGACGACCATCGGGGGGAAGACCCCGTGTTTCGCGAGCTGCTTCGCCATCGACTCGCCCTCGCGGACGGCTTCCTTCACGTCGTCGATCGCCTTCGCGAGGACGTTGTTGTTGACGGTCTCCTTCACGATGTCGAGCGCCTGCAGGATCGGGACGCCGGACTTCAGGAGCATCCCAAGGGTGCTCGAGAACCGGGCGAGGGCGACCTTGTGGAACAGCGGCCCGAACACGGGCACCCTGATCTTCAGCGAGTCGATCAGGTGGCGTCCCGCCGGCGTCCGCTTGTAGCGCTTCAGCGCGTACCGCGCGCCGAAGGCCATGAGGATCATCAGCCACCAGTACTGCTTGAAGAGGTCGGAGACCGCGAGGAGCACGCGCGTCGGAAGCGGCAGAGACCCACCCAGCTGCGCGTAGATCGTCTTGAACTGCGGGACGACGAACAGAAGCATCGCGGCCATGATCAGGACGACGAGGGCGACCACGACGATCGGGTACGTCATCGCCGACTTGATCTTCCGCCGGAGCTCCACCTCGGTCTCGATCATGTCGGCGAGGTCGAGGAGCACGTCGTCGAGGACACCCCCCGTCTCGCCCGCCTTCACCATCGCGACGAAGAGGTTGTTGAACGCCTTGGGGTGCTTGGTGAGCGCCATCGAGAGCGACGAGCCGTGCTCGACGTCCAGGCGGACCACCGTGAGGACCTTCGCGAGCTCCTTGTTCGGCGTCTGGTCCGCGAGGATCGCGAGCGCACGGAGGATCGGCAGACCGGAGTTCACCATCGTCGCGAACTGCCGGCAGAACACCGCGAGGTCCTTCAGCTTCACGCGGCCGGGGCGGAGGTTGATCTCCATCTTGACGCCGCTCGCGGCCTTCTTGACCTCGACCGGCGTCATGCCCATGTCGCGCAGGCGCTGGAGGACGAGCACCTCGCTGTCGCCGATCAGCTGACCGGTGATGACGTTGCCCTGGCGATCCCGGACCTTGTAGTCGTAGGTGGTGGTCATCGCTGCCCGCTCTCCGCCGGTCCTAGTAGTCCATGCCCCCGCCGAACGAGACGCCGGCGGCGGCCGCGGCGCCCATCCCGGCGTTGAAGCTCGCTCCCGAACCGCCGATGAGGCGGTTCAGCTCCTCGGCATCGTGGCAGCGCTCATAGGCCATCTGCTGCGAGACCTTGCCGGCCTTCACGAGGTTCGCGAGCGACTGGTCCATCGTCTGCATCCCGAACCGACCACCCGCCTGCATGATCGAGTAGATCTGGTGGGTCTTGCCCTCGCGGATCAGGTTCCGCACGGCGGGGGTGGCCACGAGGACCTCGACCGAGACCGCCCGGCCGTGCCCGTCCACCGTCTGGATGAGCTGCTGGGTCACGACGCCCTGCAGCGTCGTCGCAAGCTGGACGCGGACCTGCTGCTGCTGGTGCGGCGGGAACACGTCGATGATGCGGTCGATCGTCTGGGGCGCGTCCTGCGTGTGGAGCGTGGCGAAGACCAGGTGCCCCGTCTCCGCAGCGGTGATCGCCGTCGAGATCGTCTCGAGGTCGCGCATCTCGCCGACGAGGATCACGTCGGGATCCTGCCGCAGGACGTGCTTGAGGGCCGCCGAGAAGCTGTGCGTGTCGGCGCCGACCTCCCGCTGGTTCACGACGCACTTGTTGTGTTTGTGGAGGAACTCGATCGGATCCTCGACCGTCATGATGTGCGCCTGCCGCTCCTTGTTCACGATGTCGACCATCGCGGCGAGCGTCGTCGACTTGCCCGAGCCCGTCGGTCCGGTGACCACGACGAACCCGCGCGGGTACCGCGCCAGGTCGGAGACCACGCTCGGAAGGGCCAGATCGTCCACGGTCTTGATCTCGTACGGGATGAGCCGGAACGCAGCCCCGATCGAGTCACGCTGGAAGTACACGTTCACGCGGAAGCGAGCCTTACCGGGCAACTGGTAGGACATGTCGAGCTCGAGCTCCTGCTCGAGCCGCTCTCGCATCTTCTGCGGCAGGATCGCGTAGATCATGCCCTGCAAGCCCTTCGGGTTGAGGGGCGGGTACTCGTCGAGTCGCACCAGATCGCCGTAGAGGCGGATCGTCGGCGGCGCACCCGCGGTCAGGTGCAGGTCCGAGGCTCCCTGCTCGAGGACGATCTCCAAGAGCTCGGGGACCGGGATGAGGAGCTCCTGCTCCTCCTCAGGTGCGGCCGGAGCCGCTTGCGTGCTCATCGTCACTTCACCACCCTCGCGATCTCTTCGATGGACGTGAGACCCTTGCGGGCCTTGACGAGGCCGTCGTCACGGAGCGTGATCATGCCCTGCTCGATCGCGACGGCCCGGATCGTCTCCGAGGAGGCGCGCTCGACGGTCATGCGCTCGAGCTCCTCGGTCATCGGCATGACTTCGTACATCCCCATCCGGCCTCGATAGCCGGTCCTTGCGCAGTAGTCGCACGCGCCCGACCGATACAGCTCGGTGATCTCGTCCAGCTGGGACTCGGGGTAGCCGGCCTCGATGAGCTCCTCGCGGTCCGGCTCGTAGGGCAGTCGGCACTTCTCGCAGAGCTTGCGGGCGAGGCGCTGGGCCACCACGCAGTCGATGGCGGAGGCGACCAAGAAGGTCTCGACATCCATCTCGGTGAGCCGTGTGATCGCGGAGGGCGCGTCGTTCGTGTGGAGCGAGGACAGGACGAGGTGGCCGGTGAGGGCCGATTCGACCGCGATCATCGCGGTCTCACGGTCGCGGATCTCACCGATCAGGATGACGTCGGGGTCGGCTCGCAGGATGGAGCGGAGCGCCGACGCGAAGGTCAGCCCGGCCTTGGGGTTCACCTGGATCTGGTTCACGCCCGCGAGCCGGTACTCGACCGGGTCCTCGATCGTGATGATGTTCTTCGCTGTGTCGTTGACGATGTTGAGGGTCGCGTACAGCGTGGTCGACTTGCCCGAGCCCGTCGGTCCCGTGACGAGGATGGCGCCGTACGGCTTCTTGAACGACAGCTGATACGACGCGAGTGACTCCTTCTGGAACCCCAGATCGGAGAGTTGCAGCATCGCATTGGACTTGTCCAAGATCCGGATGACGACCTTCTCGCCGAAGACCGTGGGCAGGGTCGCGACACGGAGGTCCAGCGACTTGGTGTTCACGCGCATGGACATGCGGCCGTCCTGAGGTACGCGCTTCTCGGCGATGTTCAGATCGGCCATCACCTTCAGGCGGCTGATGAGCCCGTTCTGGATACCCTTCGGCGAGTGCATGACCTCGTGGAGCACGCCGTCCACGCGGAACCGCACCCGCACGTCCTTCTCGGTCGGCTCGATGTGCACGTCCGAGGCTCGGTCCGAGACCGCCTGGGTCATGATCGCGTTCACGAGCTTCACGATCGGGGCGTCCTCGACGGCAGCCTCGATCCCGCCCAGCTGGACGTCGTCCTCGAACGACTCGGCCGCCTCGCTCGCGAGGGCTTCGGTCTGGTCCTCCATAGCGGCGAACTTCTGGATCGCCTGCTCGACGTCGTTCGCCGTCGAGACGACGGGCTGGACGTCGCGGCCGGTGATGCTGCGGATGTCGTCGAGCGCGTAGACGTTGGCCGGATCCGACATCGCGACGAGGAGCTTCCCGTCGCGCTCGGCGATCGGGATGGCGCGATACCGTCGGCACAGGGCCTCGGGCAGGAGCGACGCGACGACCGGATCGAGCCGGTAGTCGGTCAGATCCACGAACTCCAGGCCGACCTGCTCGGCGAGGGCTCGCACGAGGTCTCGCTCGCCGATGTAGCCGAGATCGATCAGGACCCGGCCGAGCGACTTCGGGGTGTTGCGATGCTCCTCGAGCGCTCGGTCCAACTGCTCCTGGTCGATCAGTCCCTGCTCGAGCAGGATCTGGCCGAGCTGCTTCGGCTTGTGCTTCGCCATCACCATGGAGAGCTACATCCTTTGGTCCTAGGTCCGCCTATCCATCGGCAGCGTCCGAGTCCTTCTGAAGCAGCTCGGACAACTCCCGGGCGAGGATCGCTCGCTCGACCTCCTCGCCCCGCTCCTCCTGGTCGCCGGGCGTGGCCCACACGCTCGACGGCGGGGGCGAGGGCTCGGGCTTCGCGGGCTCCCGCTCGGTTCCGGGCGGAGCGGTGGCTGCCGGCTGGGCGCTCTCGGGGGCGGTAGCAGCCGTGACCTCGGCGTGGATCACGAGGGGCTCCTCGACGGGTTTGGTCTCGGGGTGGAGGGGCGTGCGGGGCTTGCCGGAGGGTGCCGTCGGCGAGGCGGCGGACTCGGGAACGCGCAGGCCCTCCCGCTTGGAGCGGGCCTCCTCGGCCGCCATCAGCGCCTGCTCCATCTGGTCGATCACCAGCCCGGCGCGGACCTCGGCGGGCGCGACAGCGAAGGCCGCGTAGGCGCCTCGCCGCGCGTAGCACCAGACCTCGGCGCCGAACTGCACGAAACCTCGCTCCGGTTCGCCGAGAGCGGCGAAGCGCATCCACGCCGGCTTGGCGAGGTCCTCCGCTTCTTCGGGATAGGCCCCCAGCACGAGCCCGTCCCGAGACAACACGAGGCAGCCTCGAACGTCGCCGAGGCCAGCCGCGAGCGAGGCGGCGAGCGCGGTGAAGTCCTCCATGTCCTACCGAACTCATCGGGAACGCGCGTTTCGCGCTTGAGCCACGGACCGAAGGGTGGAGACGGTCGGGACCGGGCGGTCCCTAGGCCTCGGCCGAAGGGCTTCCGCCTGGGCGCTCGGCGAGCTCGGCGAGAGCGGCGGCCGACATGACGTCGAGGGGCGGGGCCTGGCCCGTCCACCGCTCGAACGAGAGCGCGGCTTGGTGCAGCAGCAGCCCGAGCCCGCCGAACGCCGGGGCTCCGACCTCGCGCGCCGCGGCCAGCAGCGGCGTGAGGCTCGGGCGGTACAGGAGGTCGACGACGAGCGTATGGGCGTCGAGCCGCGGGAGCGGGAGCGTCTCGTCCCGGGCTCCGAGCGGGGTGGCGTTGACGATCAGGTCTGCGGAGGCGTCCTGCGCGTCGTCGAACCCCACGAGCGAGAGTCGCGTGCCGAAGCCGTCCACCGCCTCTCGGACGCCGTCGGCTCGACCGAGATCCCGCGCGGCGACCGTGAGGTGCTCGAGGCCACCTCGGGCGAGCGCGAGCGAGCAGGCGCGCGCGGCGCCTCCCGCGCCGTACACGAGCGCTGTGCTCCCTCGCGACTCGAACCCGGCGTCGCGGCGGAGGAAGCGCTCGAAGCCGGGTGCGTCCGTGTTCTCGCCGGCTGGCCCCTCGGAGCCGAACACGATCGTGTTGACGGCGTGCAGGCGCTCGGCGTCCTCGGACAGATCGGCCATGCGCTCGGCCACCTCGCCCTTGTATGGCATGGTGACGTTCGCACCCGAGAAACCGAGCGCGCGCAGGCCGGCGAGCGCGTCGGCGAGCTCCCCCGGCGGGACCGGCAACGGCAGGTACACCCAGTCGAGACCGAGCGCCTCGAAGGCTGCGTTGTGGATCGCGGGCGACAGGCTGTGGGCGACGGGCCAGCCGATGATTCCGACGGTCCGCGTCTCGCCGCTCACGCGAACACCTCGCTCAACCATCCGTGCTCATCCGAGGCACCGTTGGACGTTCGCGAGGTGCTGCTCGTAGGTCACGCTGAACTCGTGGTGCCCGTCCGCCCCGCAGAGCACGTAGTAGAGGTAGTCGGTCTTCGCGGGGTTCAGCGCGGACTCGAGCGACGCCAGCCCGGGGCTCGCGATCGGCGTGGGTGGCAGCCCGGGGTTGCGCCGCGTGTTGTACGGGCCGTCCGACTCGAGGTCCGAGGACGAGAGCTGGCCGTCTGGCGTCGGGTCGTCGTACAGGAGGGTGGCGTCGATCCCGAGCGTCATACCCTCGCGGAGGCGGTTGTAGATGACCCCCGCGATGAGCGGCCGGTCCTTCGGGACCTTCGCTTCCTTCTCGATCATCGACGCGATGATGACGGCCTCGTACGGCGTGACGCCGAGCTTCTCCGCGTTGTCCCAGTTCAACCCCTCGGCTTCCGTGCGGAACTCGTCGAGGAGCCGCTGGATGACCGCGTCGGGATCCCTCGTCCCCTTCACGATCTGGTAGGTCTGCGGGAAGAGGAAGCCCTCGAGCGATCCTTCCCCGTCGGGCAGGTAGGGCGGAAGGGACCACGACCCGTCGTCGGCCGCGCGCAGGAACCGGGCCGCGGGGATCCCGACGACCTCCGCCACCCGATCGGCGATCTGCGTGAGCCGGTAGCCCTCGGGGATCGTGAGGCGCACCGTCGGGACCGGCGGAGGTGGCTCTGTGAGGGCCTTGAACGCGTCCTCGGGAACCATGTTCGTCGTCAGGTCGTACGTGCCGGCGAGGATCTGATCCTGGAGGCCGCTCGTGCGCAGGAGCCACGTCGAGACGGTGCCACACCGGATCACGCCCTCCTCGTGGAGCGCCGTCACGACCTCACCGCCCGTCGCGCCCTCGGGAACGGTGAACGACAGCGGGCGCTGCGGTCCCGAGGCGCCCTGGCACCACGCGTAGTAGCGGATCCCCGCCACGATCGCGCCGCCGACGAGGAGAAGGAAGACGAGCCCGAGAGCCACGCCCCAGTTCATCCGCCGACGGCGGCGATGGCTGCCGGGAAGTTCCTCGGTGGGGTTCGGTGGGGCGGTGACCGTCATCCGGGGAGGGAGCATAACCGCCGATGGCCGGCGAGGGTCACGGCCGCGGCAGCCCGTCGAGGTAGGACTGGAGGATGACCGTGGCTGCGGAGCGGTCCACGCTTCGGCGTCGCTCGCGCCCGCCCGCCCCGGCCTCGCGGAGAGCGCGCTCGGCCTCGACCGTCGAGAGGCGCTCGTCCTCCAGGACTACTGGGACGTCGAGCACCGCCCGGAGGGCCTCGGCGAAGGACTCGGCGTGAGCGGCGCGGACCCCGGCCTCCCCCGACATCAGGAGCGGGTGACCGAGGACGACGAGCGTCACCTCGTTGTCGTGAACGAGCTCGGCGATCGCCTTCAGGTCGGCGGGGGCGCCGGTGTGGACGGTGCCGAGCGGCACCGCCAGCCGTCGCTCGGGATCGGAGATCGCCACGCCGATCCGCACGTCGCCGAGGTCGAGGCCGAGGACGCGTCCCGTCTCGCCCGGGTCCGTCATCCGCCGGAGAGGAGCTCGGAGAGCCGTGCCGGGATGGCCCCCAGGGCACCGGCGACCGCCTCCGCGTTCCGGCCTCCCGCGAAGCCCAAGATCGGCTTGCCGCCGGCGCCCCCACCGATGGCCTTCGCCGCGTGCTCGAGGAGTTGCGGTGCGGTCACCCCTCGGGCCACGAGGTTCTTGCTGCAGGCCGCGACCATCAGGGCCTTCCCCCCCGCCGTGCTCCCGAGGACCACCGCAGCGCCGCCCTCGGACTCCAGCTTGCCGGCGATCGACTGTGCGAGCTCGCGGAGGTCGTCGGCCTCGGCGTCGTGGAGCCGGGCGACGAGCCGAGCATCGCCGATCTCGACAGCGTCGGCCGCCAACTCGTCGACGAGGCCCTTGACCTCGGCCTTACGGAGCTTGCCGAGCTCGCTCTCGTACCGCTTCAGCTTCTCGACGAGCTGCCGCGCCCGCTCGGGGGCGCCGGGCAGGTCGCCGCCGCCGAGGGCGTCCACGATCTCGTGCAGGAGGAGGCGCTCGGCGTTGATGTCGCGGAGCGCGTCGGGACCGACGAGGGCCTCGACGCGACGCATCCCGGCACCGATGCTCGACTCGCCGAGGATCCGCACGAGCGCGACGTTCCCGGTCCGCGCGACGTGCGTGCCGCCGCAGAGCTCGACGGAGTAGTCGCCGACCTCGACGACCCGGACGAACTCGCCGTACTTCTCGCCGAAGAGCGCGATCGCGCCCTGGTTCTTCGCCTCGTCGAACGTCGTCTCGTAGATGCGGACAGGCTGATCCTCCGCGAGGCGCCGGTTCGCGATCTCCTCGGCCTGCTCGATCACGTCGCGCGGCACGGCCGAGTGGTGGGGGAAATCGAACCGCAGCCGCCCGGGCGCGACGAGCGAGCCCGCCTGCCGCGCGTGCTCTCCGAGGACGTGCTTCAAGGTCCAGTGCACGACATGGGTCGCCGTGTGAGCGCGCGCGGTGGCCTCGCGCCGCACGAGATCCACCTCCGCGTGGACCTCCTCGCCCTCGCGCACCTCACCGGACTGCACGATCCCGCTGTGCACGATCGACTCGGCAGGCCCCCACTGCGCGTCGACGATCCGAATCACGCCCCCGGTCGTCCGCAGGTACCCGTGGTCACCGATCTGACCGCCGGACTCCGCGTAGAACGGCGAGCGGTCGAGCACGAGGCGGACCTCGTCGCCCTCGCCGGCCACCTCGGTCCGGCCGGTGTCGGTCAGCAGGCCGAGGACCCGTCCGTCGGCCTCGAGGCCCTCGTAGCCCACGAACTCGGTCCGCCCTGCGGCCGAGGCGACCTCGGCGAGGTCCTCACCGAGCCGCTCCTTCTTCGCCGCCTTCTTCGCCCGGTCCTTCTGCTCGGCCATGAGGACCTCGAAGCGGTCCAGGTCGACGGTGAGACCGGCGTCCTCGACGAGCTCACGGGTGAGCTCCTTCGGGAAACCGAACGTGTCGTGGAGCTTGAAGACGACCTCACCGGGGAGCACCCCCGAGGGCTTCGCCTTCTCGGTCTCGGCTTCGAACAGGGTCATGCCTTGCCGCAGCGTCCCTGCGAACCGCTCCTCCTCGGAGGTGGCGACCTGTTCGATATAGGCTTGGTTCTCGACGAGCTCGGGGTAGGCATCACCGAGCATCTCGACGGTGGTGGTGACGAGCTTCGGCATGACGTCTCCCTCGATGCCGAGCCGGCGCGCGTGGCTCACGACCCGCCGGAGCATGCGGCGCAGCACGTACCCGCGCCCCTCGTTCGAGGGCAGCACACCGTCGGCGATCAGGAACGACGTCGCGCGGCCGTGCTCGGCCACGATGCGGAGCGACACGTCAGCTCGCTCGTCCTGCCCGTACCGCCTGCCGGACAGCGACTCCCCCACCTCGACGAGCGGTCGCATGAGGTCGGTCTCGAAGAAGGAGTCCAGATCGTTCAGGACGGTGGCCAGGCGCTCGATGCTCGCGCCGGTGTCGATGTTCTTCGCGGGGAGCTCGCCGAGGATCCCGGCGTGGTCGTCGACCTCGTCCTGCATGAAGACGTGGTTCCAGACCTCCATGAATCGCTCCTCGTCGATGGCCGGGCCGCCCTCCGGGCCGTACTTCGGGCCGCGGTCGACGAAGATCTCGGAGCACGGACCGGCGGGCCCGGCGGCGTGCGTCCACCAGTAGTTGTCCGCCTTCCCACGGCGCACGATGCGGTCGGCGGGGATGCCGACGTCCTGCCAGATCCCGATCGACTCGTCGTCGGTCTCGTACACGGACACCCATAGACGGTCCGGGTCGATGCCGAACACCTCGGTGATGAGCTCGAGTCCCCAGCCGCAGGACTCGCGCTTGAAGTAGTCGCCGAAGGAGAAGTTGCCGAGCATCTCGAACATCGTGAGGTGTCGCGCGGTGTGGCCGACGTTCTCGATGTCCACGGCGCGGAAGCACTTCTGCGCGCTCGTCGCGCGCGGGAACGGCGCCGGCACGTGCCCGAGGAAGTACGGGATGAACTGGTTCATGCCGGCGTTCGCGAGGAGCAGGCCGGACTCGGGCGACGGGATCAGCGATGACGACGGCACGCGCTTGTGTCCGCGCTCCTCGAAGAAGCGCAGGAACGTCTCCCGGATCTGCCGACCTTCCATGAGCCCGGTCAGTCTACCGGCGGGTCGAGGTCTCCCTGCGGAGCTGGTCCTCGCGCTCGCGCATCGCGCGCTCGCCCTCGGCGAGCGACTCGGAGACGAGTTTCGCGAGGTCCATGAGCCCGCCCTTCGCCTCGCGAGCGATCCTCGACGGGGCCACCTTATCGGCCTGCCGGCGTGCGAAGCGCGCCGTCATCACGGCGCCCGCCATCCCGGCTCCGAGGCCGAGCGCCGCCCAGAACAGCCGCCTCACTTCTTCGCGGTCCCCTTGCCGCCCTTGCTCGTGAATCGGGCCGCCGCCTTCTGCAGCCCCGCTCCGAACGAGATGACCTTGATGAGCGGGCTCGCGGCGGCCTGCTCGACGAGGCCGGAGAGCCGCTCGACCCGGGTGGCCACGAGACCGGCCGACTCAAGGATCACGTTCGTGCGCTCGACCGAGACCTTGGCCTCGCGCATCAGGGGCACGGTCTCCTCGCGCATCATGTCGATCATCATCTTCGTGCTCTCGAGCACGCGGAAGGTATTGACCAGCACGATGCACAGGAACAGGACCAGCAGACCCCAGAACGCGGACAGCACGATGAGAGCGGTGTCGCCCGCGTCGAGCGCTCCGATGACGGCCATGGTGTCGGTCTCCTCGAGGTCAGGGAACAGGTGGCCGCATCATACTCCGCCCCCGGACCCCGGCTCCGGGCGCTCCACGTCCTCACCCTGGCCGGAGGGCTCGTAGTACCGCTTGCCGGAGAAGCGCGTCGGCCGGTACTCCTGCTCGACAACGTGCCCCGGGTAGTCGTGCGGGTACCGGTAGCCCTCGCCGTGACCGAGCCGCTTGGCTCCAGGGTAGTGAGCGTCGCGGAGATGGCGTGGCACCGGGTCGCTCGAGATCGCGTCCTCGCGCGCCCGCCCGAGCGAGGCGATCACGCTGTTGGACTTCGGGGCCCTCGAGAGGAACAGCGCGGCCTCGGCAAGGTTCAACTGCGCCTCGGGCAGGCCCACGTACTCGACCGCCTGGGCCGCGGCGACGGCGACGAGCAACGCGCGCGGCTCCGCAAGGCCGACGTCCTCCGAGGCGAAGATGACCATCCGGCGCGCGATGAAGCGCGCGTCCTCCCCCGCCTCCAGCATGCGCGCGAGCCAGAAGAGTGCCGCGTCCGGATCCGAGCCGCGCAGGCTCTTGATGAACGCCGAGATGACGTCGTAGTGCGCGTCCCCCTGGCGGTCGTAGACGATCGCCTTCTTCTGGACCGCGTTCGCCGCCCGATCGAGCGTGATCTCGGTCTCGCCGACCGCGTGGGCCGACAGCGCCGAGGCCTCGAGCCCCGTGAGCGCGACCCGCGCGTCGCCGCCGGCGATCTCCACCAGGTGGTCGAGCGCGTCACCCGTGATCGTCACGCCGAGCTTCCCGAGCCCTCGCTCCGAGTCCTCCAGCGCTCGCCGGAGCAGCGTGCGCAGGTCGTCCTCTCCCAGCGGCTCGAGACGGAGCAGGATGCAGCGTGAGAGCAGCGGTGTGACGAGCGAGAAGTACGGGTTCTCGGTCGTGGCCCCGATGAGGGTGACCGTCCCCTCCTCGACGGCCGGCAGCAGCACGTCCTGCTGCGTCTTGGACCATCGATGGACCTCGTCCACGAACAGGACCGTGCGGAACAACCCGCCGCGGGCGCCGTCCATGATCCTCCGGGCGTCGGCGACCCCCGACGACACCGCCGAGAGCTGCATGAGGTCCGCGCCCACCGCCTCGGCGAGCAGGTGCGCGAGCGTGGTCTTCCCGGTACCGGCGGGCCCCCAGAGCACGATCGACGGCAGGTGGCCGCCCTCGAGCAGCTGGGTGAGGGCCTTCCCCGGCCCGATCAGATGCGTCTGCCCGACGAACTCGTCGAAGGAACGGGGCCTGATGCGCGCCGCGAGGGGAGGCTCGGCCACGGCCGGCGCCTATCCGCCCTGCGGGTCCGTGGCGGCCGCAGCCCCGGCCGAGGCGGGCGGGACCACCACGCGGATGGCGAGCTCGCGCAACTGCTCCTCGGACACGGACGCCGGCGCGCCGGTGAGCGGGTCCGCACCGGACTGCGACTTCGGGAAGGCGGTGACGTCGCGGATCGCCTCCTTGCCGGCGAGCAGCATGACGATCCGGTCGATGCCCATCGCGATGCCGCCGTGCGGCGGCGCCCCGAAGCGGAACGCCCGGAGCAGGTGGCCGAACTGCTCCTCCGCCTCCGCCGCCGACAGGCCGAGTGCCTCGAACACCTTGCGCTGCACCTCGGGCTGGTGGATCCTGATGCTGCCGCCGCCGACCTCGAACCCGTTCAGCACGAGATCGTAAGCGCGCGCCTTCGCGGTCGCCGGCTCGAGGTTCGATGGATCGGCCGGCGAGGTGAACGGGTGGTGGACGCTCGTCCAGCGCTCCTCCTCCTCGCTCCACTCGAAGAGCGGGGGCTCCACCATCCAGCAGAAGGACCACTCGCCCTCGGGGACGAGGTCCAGCCGGGCGGCCATCCGGCGACGCAGGGCGTCGAGCGCCACGTTCGCGCGCACGGCCGAGTCGGCAACGACGAGGATCAGGTCACCCTCGGTCGCTCCGGTCGCCGCGAGGACGCCCGAGATCTCCTCCGCGGTCAGATGCTTCTCGACGGGCGAGCGCACCCCGTCGGGCTCGACGACCAACCACACGAGCCCAGCCGCCCCGCTCCCCTTCGCGATCTGCACGAGCTCGTCGAGCTCCTTGCGCGAGAGCTGCGCCCCACCCGGCGCGCTGAGCCCTTTGATCACGCCGCCGCTCTCGAGCGCTCCGGCGAAAGCCCGGAACCCGGTGCCGGCGAACACGGGGCCGAGATCCGCGAGCTCCATCCCGTAGCGGAGATCCGGCTTGTCCGAGCCGAACCGCGCCATCATCTCCTCGTAGGTCATGCGAGGGAACGGCGTCGAGACCTCGACCCCCTGCGTCTCGCGAAGGATCCGCGCGTACAAGGGCTCGACGACGGCGAAGATGTCCTCCTCGGAGACGAACGACATCTCGAAGTCGAGCTGGGTGAACTCGAAGGCGCGATCGGCGGTGGGCCTCTCGTCGCGCAGGCACTTGACGATCTGGTAGTAGCGGTCCTGGCCGGCGACCATCAGCAGCTGCTTCAGCTGCTGCGGGGATTGCGGGAGCGCGTAGAACGTCCCCTGCCACAGCCGCGATGGAACGAGGAAGTCACGCGCGCCCTCGGGCGTGCTCCGCGTGAGGATCGGCGTCTCGATCTCGACGAACCCGCAGGCGTCCATGTGCTCGCGCATGATGCGGTTCACCGTGTGGCGCAGAGCGAGCATCCGGGTCATCTCCGGGCGGCGCAGGTCGAGGTACCGATAACGCAGCCGGAG
>Ga0233416_10000277_pt1 | contig 15787 bp, 18 predicted proteins | sample Sediment_Towuti__2_FD_188638 | JGI IMG/M metagenome (GOLD analysis project Ga0233416, IMG submission 188638) | Sediment microbial communities from Lake Towuti, South Sulawesi, Indonesia - Sediment_Towuti_2014_0_MG | ecosystem: Environmental > Aquatic > Freshwater > Lake > Sediment | place... | reverse complement strand
ACGTCAAGGTTTCGTGCGAGGAGGTCTTCGGGCCAGTTGTGACGGTGACTCCGTACGACACGTTCGACGAAGCCGTCGGGCTCGCGAACGGTACGCGCTTCGGACTTCAAGCAGGGATCTTCACCTCGAACGTCCGCCTGGCTCTCGAGGCGGCCCAGAGACTCGACTTCGGCGGCGTCACCGTCAACGAAGCGCCGACGTTCCGGGCCGACCAGATGCCGTACGGCGGCGTCAAGGACTCGGGCACGACGCGCGAGGGGCCCGCATACGCGGTCCGCGAGATGACCGAGGAGCGCGTCGTCGTATTGCAGCTCTGAGGAGGCACGGGTTGGGGCTCCGGCGCAGCAGTCGCACGACTCGGGTCGCTCTCCCGCCGCCGGGCGCCCTGCGTCGCGAGCGGCGCTCGCTGCTCGACGCGCGGGAGGGTCTCATCCGAGACCTGGGAGGGCTGATCTTCGAGATGTACAAGCGGGACCGCTTCAACGAGGAGCTCGTGCGAGAACGCTGCGTCGAGCTGCTGGAGCTGGACCGGCGACTAGCGGAGCTGGAAGTGCTGCTCGACGCTGCAACGAACCGAGCGCCGCTGCGCAGGTGTGCATGTGGCGCGGAGCTGCCACCGTTCGCACAGTTCTGCCCGCAGTGCGGCCGGCCCGCCGCGAGCGCCGACGGGAGCGGGTCGACCTCGTGAGCACAGCGACGTCCTGTCGTCGCTGCGGTGCCGGGCTCTCAGCGCGGCAGGAGTACTGCCTCGACTGCGGAACACGCGTCGCCCGCCCGCCGCGCCGGCTGCACTGGGCCTGGCCTGCCGCACTCGCAGGTCTCGTGGCCGCTGGCGGAGCCGCCGCCGCCATCGCCGCGGCCGGAGGGAACGCGCCGTCGACCATCGTCGCGCTCGCACCGCTGCGCCCCGTGTCCAGCCTCCCGACCGGCGCAGGCAGGACAGGGCCCAAGGCGAAGCTCCGCACCTGGCCTGCTCGCAACGGTTACACCATCGTTCTCGCCCAGGTCCCGGCGGTGACCGGCCGAACCGCCGCGACCTCCCGCGCGCGACAGGCGATCGCCGCAAGGCTCCCCGCGGTGGGCATCCTCGCGTCCGACCGTTACTCGAGCCTCCACCCGGGCTACTCGGTCGTCTTCTCCGGCGTGTACAGCTCGCTTGACGACGCGCTCGCAGCGCTTCCACGGGCCGCGCGCAGGTTCCGGGGCGCCTACGCCCAGCAGATCACCCGCTAGTCGCAGGCAGACGCCGTTGCTCCCCGGGAAAACCCCCTCGGGCACTTTGTAACACGACTTTGTAACATCCGCCCAGATGGAGTAGACTCCGGAAACGCACGACAGAGACGGCTTAACGTGCGCTCAACAAACGTCTTTCTGCAACTTCACACCAAAACGGGATACTGACCGCTATGGATGAGCGAGTGGCTGAGATCAGAGCCTGCATGTATCAGTACTCCAGGGCTCTGTACCGAGCGATCAAGGACCTCATCGACCCCTACGTAGACGCCTCCACCCAGCTCGACTACCGACGCCAAGTGCTCGCGTCGTGCGAGCAGACGATGGAGCGGCTGGCCACGGATCCGCACTACTTTGCGAATCCCGACAAGTCGCTCTTCCAGGACATCCGCCGCTACTTTCCGATCACCAGCCAGGCGCAGGTGGCCTGGGCGGTGAACAAGGTCGTCGGCGTGGCGGTGGCGTTCATCGAGGAGCAGATCGAGGCCGGCGCGTTCGACGGCGGCGTGGCGCGGTGTCAGGCGATAACGCGAAAGGGGAAGCCGTGCCAGCGCACCCCCCTCCCCGAGCGGCACTACTGTCCCTCGCACCAGCACCTCGAGCAGCGCCCCAGAGTCGCGGCGTAACACACGACAGAGAGGGCACACCTTCATCGCCCACTGAGCGATAAGCTCGGCGGGCGATGTCCCACGACACCGACAAGCTCATCCGCCAGCTCTCGCTCGTTGCCTTCCTCATGGCCGAGCGGCGCCCGCTTACGGCGCGCGACGTGAAGCAAAACGTCGAGGGCTATTCCGAGATGTCGGACGAAGCGTTCGCCCGCCGCTTCTACTCCGACCGCTCCGAGCTCCTGTCGCTCGGTGTCCCCCTCCAGTCGCAGCGCGACGAGTTCACCGGCGAGGAGCTCTACACGCTGCGGTCGGAGAACTACTTCCTGCCCCCGCTCGAGCTCACTGACGACGAGCTGGCAGCGCTGCAGACGTGCCTATACCTGCTGGAGGGACAGTTCGCCTATGCCGAGCCGTTCAGACTCGCTCTCCAGAACCTCGCCCTGGGACGGCCGGGATTCTCACAGCCACCGACGGAGACGGCGGTGCGTGTCGACGTGCGCGACCCGGACTATTCGCCCGAGCTCGCCGGTCGGTTGAGCAAGCTCGAGGCAGCAATCTCGAAGCAGCGGACGCTCCGCTTCGACTACTGGTCGATCGTGCGCGACAAGGTGCAGGAGCGCACGCTCGACGCGTACGCGCTACTCCCCCACGAGGGCAGCTGGTACGTGATCGGAAAGGACCACGCATCCGGTGAGATCCGGACGTTTCGCGTCTCGCGAATCCGCGGAGACATCCGGTTCCACACCCGCCGCGAGCGCGACTTCCGCCTGCCGGCGGAGTTCAACGCGCAGGACTACCGCCCGCCGCCCGCCTGGCAGATGGGAGAGATCGTCGGCGAGGCCCGAATCGAGCTGGCGGGAGACACGGCGTGGTGGGTCGAGCGCAGTCATCGGCGCTCGGGCACGATCGAGGACAGTGTCTTCGTGACGCCGTACGCGAGCCTGGAGCATCTCGCATCGTGGGTTCTGCGCCTCGACGGACGAGCGATCCCACTCGAGCCCGACGAGCTTCGCCGCGAGGTCGCCGCTGGCCTGAGGCGTGTCCGAGCACGTCACGAGGGAGAGCCCCCGCGGATTGCCGCGCCGGCGCCGCTCGCCGATGCGGAGATCCTCGAGCGACCGGCCGGACCGGTCGCCCCGGAGCGGTTCGGCCTCCTTCAGGCATTGCTCGCCTACCTGCTGGCCGCCTGCGGCGACGATTCGACTGCCGAGATCGCGGCTTCGGAGCTCGTCGAGCGCTTCGCCATCCCACCAGAGGCGCTGGAGGAGCACCTCTCGCTGCTGAACCTCGTCAACTTCGGCGGCGGCTGCTACGCCGTCTACGCGGAGCTGCGTGGCGACACCGTCCACGTCGACAAGGAGCTCTTCGGGGACACGTTTCGCTCTCCCCCGCGCCTGACACCCCTCGAGGCGCGCGCCATCAGACTCGCGCTCGAGTTCGTCGGCCCCATGATCGCCGCCGAGGCCCACCGACCACTGGACAAGGTGCGACGCAAGCTCGAGGAGACATTCGGGCAATTCGATCTCGCGCAGACGGCGGCGCCGCACCCCGATCGGCTCGAGGAACGGCTGATCGCCACGCTCAGCCAGGGCATCAAGCAGCGCCGGCTGGTCGAGGTGGAATACGTGAAGGTCGGTGAGGAAACCGCCGCGCTGCACCAGGTGGAGCCGTACTGGCTGGAGAGGCAGCTGCCGCACTGGTACGTGCACACCTGGGACCGCACGCGCGACGGCGTCCGCAGCTTCCGGCTCGACCGGATGCTTTCGGCAAGGCTCGCCAGCGACCGGTTCGAACCGCGCGAGGGGTTCGAGCCGGACCGTCTACGGGACGCGCGCGTCGCCCGCATCCACTACGCGAAGAGCGTCGCCCGCTTCGAGACGGAGCGCGGTGCGCAGCTCCTCCGGGACGGAAGCGCGGTCGCCGAGCAGAAGGTGGGTGGGCTCGACTGGCTGGTCGGCGAGATTCTCCGCTTCCGGGGCGAGGCGGTCGTCCTCGAGCCCGCCGATCTTCGCCGCAGCGTCGCCCAACGCGCCCGCGAGCTGCTGACGGAGCTGGGCCTCGCGCGCCTGCGCGTGAAGGCGTGACGCCGGCGTGAAGGCCATCCGAATCCACGAGGACGGCGGGCCCGACGTCCTCCGCTACGAGGATGTCGAGGATCCGTCGCCCGGCGACGGCGAGGTGCTCGTCAGGCTGCGCGCCGCCTCGCTCAACCACCTCGACGTCTGGGTCCGTAAGGGTCTGCCCTCCGTGCCCAAGCCGCGCATCCTCGGCGCCGACGGCGCCGGCGTGATCGTATCGCTCGGGCCGGGCGTGACGGGCCTGGAGGTCGGCGCCCGCATCGTGATCAACCCGAGCATGATGCACGGCGGGCGCACTTCGATCATCGGCGAGCACTGCAACGGCACCCATGCCGAGCTCATAGCGATCCCGGCGGAGAACGCGTACCCGCTGGCTGACGACATGACCTTCGAGGCGGGCGCCGCGTTCCCGCTCGTCTTTCTCACTGCATATCGCATGCTCGTCACGAAGGCGAAGCTCCAGGAGGGCGAGTGGGTGCTCGTCTGGGGCATCGGCGGCGGCGTCGCCACCGCCGCGTTCCAGGTGGCGAAGGCGCTCGGCGCTCGTGTGATCGCCACGTCGTCGAGCGACGCGAAGCTCGCCCGGGCGACGGAGCTCGGCGCGGACGCGACCGTCAACCACGAGACGGGAGACGTCAAGGCAGCCGTGCGCGAGGCAACCGGCGACCGTGGAGCGGACATCGTCATCGAGCACGTGGGCGATGCGACGTGGCGCACCTCGCTCGACGCAGCCGCCCAGGGTGGCCGGATCGTCGTCTGCGGCGCCACGACCGGCCCGAATCCGCCGGCGGCCCTGCACCGCGTCTGGTGGAAGGAACTGGTCATCCTCGGAGCGTCGATGGGGACGCAAGAGGACTTTGCTGCGGTGCACGAGCTCGTGATGAGCGGGCGCGCGAAGGTGATCGTGGACGAGATCTTCCCGCTGGCCGAGGCGCGGGCGGCCCACGAGCGCCTCGAGGCGGGCGAGCAGCTCGGCAAGATCGTCCTGCGCATCGCGGACTGATGACCGCCGACAGAACCCGCCGCCCAGTGCGCGAGGGCTAGCCGAAGCCGAGGATGAACTTCGCGTCGTCGGACATGCGGTCGGGCGTCCAGGGCGGGTCCCACGTGAGGTCGAGCTCCACGCGCTCGACGTCCTCGAAGCTCTCGCCGATGACGTTCGCGATGTCCTCCTGGATCATGGGGCCTGCGGGACAGCCCATCGACGTCAGCGTGTGCGTGACGACGACGGTCGAGTCCGTGACCTCGACGTCGTAGACGAGACCGAGGTCGACGATGTCCATGCCCAGCTCGGGGTCCTCGACCCGGTGCAGCACCTCCATGACCTCGTCCTTCGTGGGCATGCCCGGAGTCTAGCCAGGCGCAGTCTCGCTATTGCCCGAGCAGCCTGACCTCTTCGCGACGCTCGCTTGCGAAGAAGTGGATCCCGTCGACGAACCGCACCCAGTTGCAGCGCGTGCACATGACGAGCGACTGCGTCCGCGCGCTGTCGGCGAGAAACCGGACCCCGCGGATCATGTCGCCGTTCGAGACACCGGTGGCGGCGAAGATGATCTCCCCCGGGGCGAGGTCCTCGGTCGCGAACACGTGCTCGGGATCCTCGATGCCGTGTTCACGGGCGGCCTCGATCTCGCGGCGCGACGTCGGCCAGAGCTGCGCCTGAATCTCTCCGCCGAGGCACCGCAGCGCTGCCGCGGTCATCACGGCCTGCCGGGTGCCGCCGATGCCGACGGCCAGGTGGTCGTTCGTGCCACGTATGGCGGCCGAGATGGCGGCTGTCACCGTTCCGTCCGGGATCAGCTTGATGCGTGCGCCGGCGCGGCGGATGTCGGCGACGAGGTCGTGGTGGCGTGGCCGGTCGAGGACGATCGTCGTCACGTCCTTGACCGACCGCCCGTACGCGGCCGCGATCGACTCGATGTTCTCCCCCACCGGCCGCAGCAGGTCGACCGTGCCACGGGCTCTCGGGCCGACGGCGAGCTGGCGCATGTACATGTCCGGCAGCGACAGCAGGGAGTCACGGCCACCGACGGCAACGATGGACATGGCGCCGGGCCCGCCCCGGGCGACGACGCCCCGGCCCTCGAGCGGATCGACCGCGAGGTCGACCGCGTCTCCGCCGGCGCCGGTCTCGGAGCCCGGAGCGAGCACGTCAGCCCCGTCGTCCGCTCCGATGACGATTCGTCCGGAGATGGGCAGCGTCTCGAGCGCTGCCTGCATCCCGGAAAACGCAGCTTCCTCAGCCGATGCCTCGTTGCCGGCGCCGAGCCAGCGTGCGCCCGCGAGCGCAGCCCGCTCGGTTGCGCGCGCGTAGAGGTCGCAGATGCAGGTAACGCTAGCGAACGCCACCGGCGACCGACTCCAGCTGCTCGGCGCCTGCCAGGACGAGCTCCATCACACCTGCGATCGTGGCGTCGATGTCCGAGTTCTCGATCACCGGCACGCCCGCCCGCCTGGCCCGGTCGGCGATGTAGCTCTGGATGAAGCGAATGTCGGGCAGCGCATCGAGATAGCGGTGCACGGGCCGGAGGCCCTCGGTCGCATGATCGCGCACCCAGAAGTTCGCGGCGTGGACCTCCTCTTCCTCGACGGCGAGCACGCACTGGACGGCAAGCGCCCCCTCGACCGGCGGGAGCATGCCCGGCACGAGGTGAACTCCCTCCAGGACCATCGACCACCCCTCCTGGAGCGCCCGCTCGATCACGGCGCGAACGCCGACGAGCACATTGCGGGTCTGGTCGAGAAAGCCCGCGAGCACCGGATGCGGCGTTCCGGGCTCGTCCGCAACGCCCGCCCCGGCTTCGAAGCTCGAGTAGTGGATCGTCGGCATGAACTCCTCGGAGAAGAACGCTCGCATCGTCTGCCGGATGAAGTCGGTCGAAGTGACGCGCGTGATCCCGAGCCGGTAGGCGATCTCCGTCGCGACTCGAGACTTGCCCGTCCCCGTGCCGCCGCCGACGAGCACGATGATGGGCAGGTCGAGGCGCTGGAGGTCCCGGTAACGGCGTAGCCTGAGCACGGCGCCGACACCCTGGTCGTCGACCAACAGCTCCCGGGCAAGCTCCTCGAGGCGCTCGGGTGCCACCGTGTCCACACCCCGCGCCGCCATGTCGTCTTCGACCCGCAGGGCGAGCTCCCAGGCGCGGGTGGGAGAGAGCCCGATGACGGTCAGGGCTCTAGCCAGCAACCCTTTCGAGAACGGCAGCCCGTTTTCGCCGCCCAGGGGCAGCGCGTCGATCCTGCCCCGATCAGCCATGGACAGCCATCGCTTCGTCGGCGAGGCGGAGCAGCTCCGTGTCCAGGTCCGGCTCGCCGGCCAGCGGCACGACGTCGTTGCGCGCAAACACGACACGCGCTCCACGCTTCTGAGCCTCCTCGGCCACGACGTCGATCGCCGCCGCCTTGATCTCGATCACGTATGTCTCCGCATCGGTGGAGGCGAGATCCTCGCGCAACCGCACGCGATCTGCAAGATTGATCGAGACGGTCGCCACATGGGCATCGAGGTGATCCAGGGACGCAGGCCCGGCCGTGAAGACCGCAACCGTCTCCCCGCGCAGAGGCTCGACGGGTCGGAGACGGAGCTCGCAGCGGACGACGGGGACGCTCGAGAGCTCGCGAACAGCTTCAACCTGCTCGTCCGGCACGCCGAGCGCGACGACGAGATCAGAGACGAGCACGCGGTAGGGGTTCAGGCCTGCGCGTACGTCCCGGGACCCGCCCGTGACGAGGACTTGGCGATCGGCCGCTACCGGCGGGAGCGCCGCGCCGCTGCCGTCGAACACCACGATGTCGGGAGCGAGCCGCTCGGCGAGCCTGGCGCCGGCGACGACGTTCGATGTCGCCACCTGCCCGGCAAGGCCCCCTCCGCAGCGGCGGCAGCCGATCGTCCGCACCCCCGCGAGCACCGCTGTCTCGAGATGGTCGGATGCGGCGTGCCGGCCCTCGCGCGACAGCTCCAGGAGATCGTCGAGCGTCGGCGGCACCTCGATCTGCTCCGGCTCGGGCGGCCCGCCTCTCCCCATCGCCACCACGACGACGTCGCGGTCGACCGCCAGCAGGCGTGCGAGCTGGCCCGTGAGCGCGGTCTTGCCGATGCGCTTGCCGGTGCCGATCACGGCCAACGACGGCACGGTGACGGGCTCGGCTCTCGGCGGCTCGAAGTCGAAGTCGGGGCCCAGATAGCGCAGTCCGAGCGCAAGCGAACGGGACGCCAGCAGGAGCCGCGTCTCGGGGGGGAGCACGGGCTCGTCGGAGAGGTCGATGACGATCTCCGGCTCGAACGCGAGCGTCTCGTCGAGATCACCCACGATCGGCACGCCGTACTCCTCGCCTCCGCGCAGCTTCTCGACGCCTCCCACGAGCACCGCTGCCACGAACTCGTACGGAAGCTCGGCCAGCGCGTCCTGAACGACGGGCGGGTAGTGCTCGCCGTCGATGACCGCGACGGCCCTCACGCCGCTGGCCGCCCGCTGGCGGCAGGCAGCGCTCGGGCCACGAGCCAGCGACGCCCCGGCGACGTGAGCCCGCCCACCTCAGCCCCCGACTTCCGCCTTGATCTCTCCGGTCGACTTCTCGTACGCGAGCGTCTCCGTCGAGAAGCGGATCATCAGCTCCTCGCCGTGATACGGGTAGCGGCGCCGGACTTCGACGTGGGCGCCGTCGATCTCGATCACGTTGTAACAGGGCCTCGTGTTCCCGCGCAGCCTGAGCGTCGAGACGGTGCCTGTGTTGACGATGAACATCCCCTCGAGGCGCCACGCGTACGGCACGTGCTTGTGGCCACACAGCACGAGGTCGACCTTCGAGCGCTGGAGGCACTCGATGGCGTCCCCGGCGTCGTAGACGATGTTGCGTTCTCGACCGGTGCCCGGTACCGGCAGCAGATGGTGATGGAGGACGAAGATGCGGATGTCCGCCTCAGCGGCGAACTGCTCCTGGATCCAGTCGTAGCGGCCACGGCCGATGCGGCCGTGGTCGAGGTCGGGCTCGGTCGAGTCCACGGCGACGACGGTGACGCCGTCGACCCGGTGCACGGAGTTGCGCTCGCCGAACAGCTCCTCGAAGTGCACATACCCGACGTTGCGCGAGTCGTGGTTGCCCGGTATCACCACGAGCGGCTGCGCCTCGATTCCGTCGAGGAATGCCCTGGCCTCGGCGAACTCCGGCTTGAACCCGAAGGTGGTCAGGTCGCCGCAACAGACGACGAGGTCGGGCCGCCAGTCGTTGATCTCGGCGACGGCTCGCTCCAGCAGCGTCGGCACGAAGTACGGACCGCCGCAATGAAGGTCGGAGATCTGGGCGATCCGGAACGGACCGTCGTTCGCGCCCGGCATGGGGGTGAGTCTATGCCCGCGTGGCGGCGTCAGAAGCCGTAGATCTCGCCCAGCTTGCCGCCCAGATACGCAAGCAGCGGCTGGGGGTCGAGACCACCGCCGACGACCCGCTGGAGCAACTCCCGCGGCATGTACTTCCTGCCGTGGCGATGGACGTTCTCGCGAAGCCACTCGCGCAAGGCCTCGAACTCGCCGCGACCGACCTGCTCGTAGACGTCGGGGATCTCCGTGGAGATCCGCTGCCAGAGCTGCGCCGAGATGATGTTGCCCAGCGCGTACGTCGAGAAGTACCCGATCGCGCCGCCCGCCCAGTGCGTGTCCTGAAGCGCGCCGTCGGCGACGTCCGGCACCTCGATGCCGACGTACTCGAGCATCTTCTTGTTCCACGCCTCCGGTACGTCGGCCGGCGAGATGCGACCCGTGATCATGTCCTGCTCCAGCTCGAAACGGAGAATGATGTGGAGGTTGTACGTTGCCTCGTCGGCCTCGATTCGGATCAGCGACGGCCTGACGCGGTTGATCCCCCGGAAGAAGGCCTCGGCGTCGACGTTGCCGAGCCGCGCGGGAAACGCCTCCTGCAGGAGCGGGAAGTAGTGCTGCCAGAAGGGCCGGCTGCGGCCGACGAGGTTCTCCCACATCCGGCTCTGCGACTCGTGGAAGCCGAGTGACGTGCCGCGACCTAGCGGCGTGCGCGCAAGCTCCCGGTCGGTGCGGTGCTCGTAGAGGCCGTGGCCGAACTCGTGCATGGACGAGAAGATCGAGCTGAGGCTGTCCGGCACGTGCTTCGTCGTCAGCCGGATGTCGTCCGGCCCTGAGCGGGACGCGAACGGGTGGACGGTCTCGTCGAGCCGCCACGAGTCCGAGGTGAAGCCGAACGCTTCGAGGATCTTGCGTTCGACCCGCTTCTGGGCCTCGATGGGGAAGTCGCCCTCGAGGAACGAGGCGTCGACGGCGTCCACGCGCTCGGTCGCGTTGGCAATCAGCGGCACGAGGCCCGCCTTGAGCTCCTCGAACACCGTGCGCACCTCAGCCGTCTTCATGCCCGGCTCGTAGTCGTCGAGCAGGATGTCGTAGTCCTCGTCGGCGGGGTCGAAGCACTCGATGTACCTCCGCTTCAGCTCGAGGACCTTCTCCAAGTAGGGTTGGAACATCGCCCAGTCCGACTTCTTGCGCGCCTCCTGCCACACCGGCTCGGCGATGGCGGCCGTGCGGGACATCTCGGCCGTGAGCTCCGGCGGTACGCGGACGAGCTTGTCGTAGTCGCGCCGAACGCCGCGGACGACGCTCGCCTCGGTGGAGTCGTAGTCGAGCTCCTGCGCCCACGGCTCGAGCTCGTCGAGCAGCTTCCCGATCTCGGGGGAGCTGAACCTTGTGTGTGCGATGCGCACGATCGTGCCGAGCTGCTCTGCCCGGGCGGCTGCGCCGTTGCGGGGCATCATCGTGCGGTGATCCCAACCGAGCACGGCCGCGGCCCCGTACAGGTCCACGACCTCCGCGAGCCGCGTCTTGAGCTCCTCGTACTTCTGGTTCATGAGTCCCCCTAGAAAACCGCCTCGATGGGCCAGAAGGCGAAGGCTGCGATCACAGCCACCGCCGTCAGCGTGAGCACCCACGCTACCAGGATGTTGCCCGCCACCCCCCAGCGCACGGCGGAGAACCGCTTCGTCGCGCCGGAGCCCATGACCGCGCCCGAGATGACGTGGGTGGTCGACAGCGGGTAACCGAGGCGCGTCGCGAGCCTGATCGTCGCACCGGCACACGTCTGCGAGGTGAAGCCGGCGTCCGGCTCGATCTTGTAGAGACGCTGGCCGGGCGTGCGCATGATGCGCCATCCGCCGGCATACGTCCCTGCGGCGATCACGAGGCCCGAGGTCACGATGACCCAGATCGGGATGCAGATTGACGAGCAACAGGAGGTACCCCGCGGCGAACGCGAGCACGGGGGCGACCAAGGCCGGGATGATCACCTTGTCCTTGACGCCCGTCCACTCGACCCCGGCGAGCCCCGACTGTGCGATCGCTGGGCCGATCAGCCCGCCGATCAGCGCGTGCGACGAGCTGGACGGAAGGCCCGACCACCACGTCACGGGGTTCCAGGTGATCGCCCCGACCAACGCCGCCAACACGGTCTTCGTCGTCGCCAGGTTCGTGTCGATGATCCCCTTGCCGACGGTCTTCGCAACGGCGGTGGTGACGAACGCGCCGACGAGGTTCGCCGCGGCGGCGATGAGCACGGCGATGCGAGGCGTCAGCGCCCGCGTCGAGATGGACGTCGCGATCGAGTTCGCCGTGTCGTGAAACCCGTTCGTGAAGTCGAAGCCGAGCGCGACGACGACGACGACGAGAAGGAGGGCGAGCTCCAGGCCTACCGGCTGTGCACGGGCTCAGCGGTTCTTCACGACGATCGCCTCGAGCACGTCGGCCGCGTACTCACACGAGTCGGCGCCCGTTTCCAGCTGCTCGTACAGGTCCTTCCAACGGATGATCGAGACGGCGTCCTGGCCCGACCGGAAGAGACCGGCGATCGCGTCACGCTCGAGTCGGTCGCCCTCGTCTTCCAGTGATCGGAGCTCGATGAGCTGGGGGCGGACATCCTTGAAGCCGTCCAGGAGGCGGACCGCCTCTTCGAGCTTGACCGCCGAGGCGAGGATCACCCTCGCCTGCTTCTGTACCTCCTGCGGGACTGCCGTGACGCCGTACAGGCCGATGTCGTCGGCTGCCTCGCACTCCTTGTTCTGCGGCGTCAGCCGGATCTTCAGGCGCATGTGCACCGCGCTTCTCCCACGTGAGTGCGCAGGGGGCGTCCGGAACCGTTGGTACCCTATGCTCCGGTGCTCGCGGAAATCCCTGATTTCCAGGCATATTCCGGGCAGGGACCGCCCCAGTTCGCCAACGAGGCAGAGCTCGAGTGCGCGAAGCTCCTCGACTACTACGGTGTGCCCTGGGAGTACGAGCCGCGAACGTTCGTGCTCGAAGAGGACGACGAGGGCCGTATCGTCGAGGCCTTCACGCCCGACTTCTACCTGCCGGAGCAGGACCTCTATCTCGAGGTGACGGTGATGAAGCAGTCGCTGGTGACGCGCAAGAACCGCAAGCTGCGCAAGATTCGGGAGCGGTATCCCGGCGTGCGCGTCAAGCTGTTCTACAAGCGCGACATCGAGCGACTCGCCCAGCGTTACCGGCTCGACCTCACCTCCTAGTGACCTCCCCGCGTGGCTGAACGAGCGCTCATGTCCCGGGCGGGCACCCCGCACGCCGACCCGCGCATCGGCGAGATATACGTCTCGGCGGCGGAGATCCACGCCAGGGTGGCCGAGCTGGGAGCGGAGATCGCGGCGGACTACGCCGGCCAGGATCCCGTGCTCGTGGCGTCACTGAAGGCGAGCTTCGTCTTCCTCGCGGACCTCTCCCGTGCGCTCCCGATCCTCCATCGCATCGACTTCGTCGAGCTCGCCGGCTACGGCGGCCGTGACACGGGCGGGCGGCGCGCCGTGCGCCTGCTCAAGGATCTCGATGCCGACATCATCGATCGCGACGTGATCATCGTCGAGGACGTGGTCGACACCGGTCTGACGCTGCATTACCTGATCAAGTCCTTTGGGCTTCGGTCGCCGCGCTCGTTGGCAGTGGCGACGCTGCTCGACCGCCCGTACCGCCGTCTCGTCGACGACCTACCCGTCCGCTACGTCGGGTTCACGGCGCCGGACGAGTTCTTCGTCGGCTACGGCTTCGACCTCGACGAGCAGTACCGCAACCTGCCGGATCTGCACCTCTGCCGCGACGGCCACTGACCGCGGCGTCTGGGCAGCTCGGCTCCCGCCGGGCAGGCGACCGTTCAGGGACAGTCCCTGAACAGAGTCAAGCGACTGTCCCGCTAGAGGTATCCGAGCGGGTCGACGGGAGCCCCGTTCACGCGCACCTCGAAGTGGAGGTGCGGACCGGTCGAGTGCCCTGTCGAGCCGACGTAGCCGACCACCTGCCCCTGCGCGACCGTCTGCCCGTTCGCGACGGCGATGCTCGACTGGTGACCGTATGCCGTCGCCAGCCCGTTGCCGTGGTCGAGGACGACAAGGTTGCCGTAGCCGCCCATCCACCCGGCGTAGATCACGGTGCCCGCCGCCGCCGCGGCGATCGGCGTTCCGGACGGCGCAGCGATGTCGATTCCCTCGTGCATCCTGCCCCAGCGAGTCCCGTACCCGCTCGTCACGGAGCCGGAGACAGGCCACACGAGGCCTGCGGCCGAAGGAGCACCGGTTCCCCTGGACGCCTGCGCGGCGATCTTCGCCGCGAGCGCGGCGCTGACCTGACGGAGAGCATCGATCTCGGCGAGCTCGGCACGCTGCTGCCGGGTCAGGGCGGCAAGCGATTCCTGCTGGCGGCCGCGGGCACCTTCGAGCGCGTCGCGGCTCGCGGCAAGAGAGTCGCGAAGCGCCCTCGCCTCGCTGACGCGAAGAGCGAGCGCGCTCAACTCCTGGACATGCCGGGCGCGCGTCCGCCTTGTCGCGGCGAGCTGCGTTCGCACGCGGGTCTTCGCCATCCCCACCTCGTCGGCGATCCGCCGATCCTGCTCGGCGATTCGGTGCGCGTAGTCGACGACGTCGAGAATGTCGGCAACGCTCTTCGACGTGAAGAGCATCGTCAAGGTGTCGGGCTGGTCGGTCTTGTAGAGACCGACCAGGCGTGCGTCCAGGCGACGCAGGGCGGCAGCGTGCTGGCGACGAAGGACCGCCAGCCTGCTCGTCTGCACGGCGAGCAACGCGTCCAGCCGGTTCAGCCGAAGCCTGCGCAGGCGGAGATCGGACTCGAGCGGCCCCAGCTGCGTAGAGACGTCGCCCACCCGGTCAGAGAGCTCCCGGATGCGCATCGACGCGGACGCGACCTCTGCGCGAACGGACTTCTCACGCTCCTGCATCCTCGCCACGCGCTCGCCCAGGCGGGCGATCCGGCCATCGACGGAGTCCTTCTGCTCCGAGATGGTGTCAGCCCCGGCGGGACCGACCGCGAGAGCCGCCACGAGGCAGACGAGCGCAGCGCGAAGCGCCATGTGCGACGATTCGGCGGACGGCTTCCGATCCCTCTACGCGGAGGCCTCGTCCAGCGCCTTCAGGACGCTCGCCGCATCGGCTCGCAACCCTCGAACGAGGTTCCCGTAGTCCTCGTCCGAGATCTTGCCGGCGCGGTGATCGAATTCGAGCTCCCTGAGGGCGTCGAGTGCTCGATCGCGCTCCTCGGCGAGTAGCAGGCGCTCCCGGCCGGCGTCGTCCGTCTCGGCGAGCCGGTCAGCCGCAGCCGGCAACACCGGCTCACGCAGGTACGGGTGGGCCACCCAGACGACGCAGGCGGCAGCCAGCACGCCGCCGAGGACGATGGCGACCGTCACGCCGACGCCCGAGCCTTTGCCGGCATGGCGCGGGCCGCCCGCTCGGTCAGCCGCCGGGCCTCCCGCGCATCGGGCCAGAGCGCCACGACGGAGCCGATGAGGAAAACGACGCCCGCAAGCCAGATGAGGTTGACGAGCGGCTTGACGAGCACCTTGAAGTAGACGCTGCCGTCGGGATTGATCTGGTCGGCAATCACGTCCACGTCCTCGGCTCGGAGCCAGTTCGTATGGATCGCCATCTCGCTCGAGACCTGCTGCTCCGCGGGATAGCGGTTCTTGCCGGGCTCGAGACGGCCCACCAGGCTCCCGTCCCGATAGAGATCGACGCGGGCACGCACGGCGACGTGGTTCGACTCCTGCGCGGTCGCCAGGGACCGGTAGACGATCGTGTAGCCGGCAGCGCCGAGTGACTCGCCGGGCGCGAGCTTTCCCTCACGCGTCGTCTGGTAGAGGGCGGATCCGGCCACCCCGATGGCGAGGAGGACGATGGCGGCATGGACGAGGTAGCCCCCGTAGCGGCGCCGGTTTCTCGCCACGAGCTCCGAGAACGACCGCGGCCAGCTCCTGCCCGTCAGCGCCCGGCGAGCCTGCGTCCCCTTGACGAACTCGATCGCGATCGACGTGAGCACGAATGCGGAGAAGGAGTACGTGATCAGGCCCGCGAGTGACGAGCCGGCGCCGAGGAAGAGGAGCACGCCACCCGTGACGAGCGCCGCGAGCGCCGGCCAGGCGAGCGCGCGGCGCAGCGACGCGAGCGACGCGCGCCGCCACGCAAGGAGCGGCCCGATGCCCATCAGCAGCAGCAGCGGGATGCCGAAGACACGTAGGAAGAAGTTGAAGTACGGAGGCCCGACTGTGACTGACTCACCCCGCAGCGCCTCCGATACGAGCGGGAACGTGACGCCCCACAGAATGGTCAGGCAGAGCGCGACGAGGAGCAGGTTGTTGTAGAGAAAGGCGGCCTCGCGCGACACGGGCGACTCGAGGCGAGTTGTTGCCCGAAGCCGCGGCAGCCGGTGTGCAACGAGCGCGAGAGAGCCCAGCGTCACCGCGACGATGAAGCCGAGGAACCACGGCCCGATCGAGCTCTCGGTGAAGGAGTGGATCGAGTTGAGGATTCCCGACCGGGTCAGGAACGTCCCGAAGAGC
>Ga0233416_10000276_pt1 | contig 15851 bp, 12 predicted proteins | sample Sediment_Towuti__2_FD_188638 | JGI IMG/M metagenome (GOLD analysis project Ga0233416, IMG submission 188638) | Sediment microbial communities from Lake Towuti, South Sulawesi, Indonesia - Sediment_Towuti_2014_0_MG | ecosystem: Environmental > Aquatic > Freshwater > Lake > Sediment | place... | reverse complement strand
TTTGATTTCCTCGAGCTCGCCCTTTGCCGCTCCCGACAGTGCAAGATGGCGAACCGCTTGATAGCCATGTTTCTCACGTTGAGTGATCGCTTCTGCCTCTGCTCCCAATTGTTTCGCGATGAGGCGCTCAAGTCGCTCCACACGGGTCTGCTGTTCAGTGTCCTCGCTTGTGAGGCCTCTGAGATAGCGAAGATATTCAGGCATCTGTTCGGTCAGGTTGCGATAGGGTCTCAGGTACGACTCGTCGCCAGTGACCAGGTAGCGCCGATGGCCACTTTCTGCCGCATCAAGGGCCTCTCCGACTGAGCCGAGCAGCTGGACTAACTCGTGACTCTTGCTATCGAGCCTACTGTTCTCGATCAAGATGGATGTATTGCGATAGGAAATCGCGCTAATGACAACAATCCCGGCAAACACGAGTCCAAACCCGGCAAGAACTCGTCGTTCGATCGACCAATGGGTAAACCATTCCATGATCCCGTTGGCCTTGTGTGTCGAGGCCGAACTACCCTCTGGGGTTGGGGCCGATTGAACCGGTGCTGGTGTGACTGAAGCTTCCTGCGTGATGGATTCCATGTTCACACGCGGATTTGCACGGCAATGTACGCCACTATCGTGGAAACTGTACCCTCCTCCGAATGCCCCTGCAAGAAATATCCTACGGAGCTCTCGCAGGACGTTCTGAACTGCTCCATGCGGAATTAGCCCCCGTAGGGGATGACAGAAGGGGTAACAGGGAGGGCGGCGGTTGGGTCAGGGAAGTTTGAAAACATCAAGATAGCAGAAACAACCCAGTCGGTGACCGGTTGCGGATAGACACCGATCGCAAGCGTACCGGCGAGACAGACGTAGACCACCATCTTTATCGAGCCCGACACCCTGAGCGGCGAGCGGTCGTGGGGCTCGCTGACATACATCTTCTTCACGACAATGAGATAGTAATACATGGAAATGACGACGTTGATGAGCCCAACCGCAATGAGTAAGTAGAGCCCTTCCTTCACGGCTGAGACAAAGATGTACAGTTTCCCGATAAAGCCGGCCAGTGGAGGCACCCCGGCCAGTGACAAAAGGAAAATCAACATCGAAAATGCAAGAAATGGCGACCGACGCCCCAGACCGCTGTAGTCGTCTATTTCCTCGCTCCCGATGGCTTCGCTGACGGCGATGACAACGGCAAAGGCGCCGAGATTGGCGAACAGATAGGTCAGGAGGTAGAACAGCATCGCGTCGCTGCCCATTTTTGTCCCAGTCGCAAGACCGATCAGAATATTGCCAATCTGCGCGATACCAGAATAGGCCAAAAGCCGTTTCATGTTCTTCTGGGCGATTGCCACAATGTTGCCGTAGGTCATGGACAAGATGGACGCAGCGACAAGCAACAGAATCCAGATCGGCTTAAAAGTCGCCAGGGCAACGAAGAACATTCTCAGCAGAATGGCAAAGGCCGCTCCTTTCGGTGCGATCGAGAGGAAGGCCGTCACCGGCGTTGGAGACCCGTGATACGTGTCGGGAATCCACGAGTGGAAGGGGACAGCACCAATCTTGAACCCCAGTGCAGCGAAAATAAGCAGGAATCCGATGACCAGCCCCGGTGTGGCCTGTAGCTCCGTCATATCCGAAAACACCAGCTTGCCAGTTTCTCCATAAACCAGACTGATACCATAGGCAAGCAGGCCTGCGGCAAAAATACCGAGGACGAAAAACTTGATGCCCGCTTCGTTTGAGGCCATGTCTTCGCGGAGATATGAAACCAGGATATAAAAGCCGAGGGTGGAGAATTCGAGGGTGATGAAAATCGACAACAGGTCGTTTGCGGAAGCCATAAACATCATTCCGAGGGCCGACATCATGATGAGGAAATAAAATTCTCCTCGGAAAAATTTGAATCGGTGGATGTAATCGATCGAGGCAAGGAGGACAAGGATGGTCGATCCGACGATAAACATTTTGAAGAATAAGGCCATCCGGTCGAGCGCGAACATGTTTGCGAACAGGGTACCTGTAATCCCAGCGATATCGAACCAGACCAGGCAGCCGAGGGTGGCGACGAGCCCGGCGATACTGAAGTAGGCTAATTGCTCATTCGGCAGCCGAGGGAAGGAGAATTCCACGATTAAGACGAAACATAGCCAGCACGTGAGCAGGATCTCCGGCAACAGGAGCAGGAGATCGGAGGGAGATAGCGTGAGCGCGAAGGTCATTGATCGCTCCGTGAGGCGTAAGGCGTAAGGGGTAAAACGTCACCTGGGAGCGCTGCCAAGTTGTGCGGAGAAGAATCAGCTCTCGCATCACGTTTCACGTCTGACGTTTCACGTTCTTGCGAGGCGATCGGCACGACACGGATGATCTTCGCGATTAAGGGATCGACGCCGGACCGCACCACGTTATAGAGGTGCATGGGAAAGAAGAAAAACCCGACGCTGACGGCGATCATGATCAGGAGCGGAAGTCGATCGGCGACGGCGACGGCGTCGTGCGCGTGACTGTACTTCTGGTCCATCGGTCCGTAGAAGAGCCCTCGCATCATCTTGAACAAGTAGGCCAAGGTCAAGACGATGCCGACGACGGCCACGATGACCTGGAACGGATACTTGTTCCAACTGCCGACGATGATCATGACCTCGGCAATGAAATTCACGGTCCCGGGCACGCCGATCGAAGCCATGCAGGCCACCACGAAACAGCCGGAAATGAACGGCATGCGATTGGCGAGCCCGCCAAGCGAGGGAATATCGCGACTGTGCGTTTGATCGTATACCCAGCCAGCCATGGCAAAGAGCATGCCCGTGGCCATGGCGTGGGCGAACATGTACAAGACCGCGCCGGTCAAGCTGATATAATCCAACGCCGCCATGCCTAAGAAGACATAGCCCATGTGGCTCGAACTGGAATACCCGATGACGTACTTCGTATCTTTGGCGAAGAACGCCACGAACCCCCCATAGATGATACTGAAGATACATAGCACAGCCGCGATGGGCATGAGTTCCCTGGTAGTCTCCGGCAGTATCTCGAACGCCACCCGGATGATCGAAAAGTGGCCGAGCTTCATCAGCACGCCTGCATGCAACATGCTCGTGGCAGCCGGCGCTGCAGCATGGCCTACCGGAGACCATGAGTGCAGAGGCCACAGCGGCGCAATCGAGGCGAAGCCGAAAAAGATCAGTATCCAGATGATCTTGTCCAACGTCGTGCCCAAGACCGGAATGTTCATCAGCTTGGCCTGTTCACGCAGGACAAGAATGTCGAAGGTATTCAGACCGGCGAACTTGTAGATCAGCAAGATGCCCATCAGCGCCACAACGGCAAAGGCCGAGAGAAACAGCACCAGCTTCATCGCGGCGTATTCTTTACTGTTCGATCCGAAGTTGAGTATGAATCCAACCGAATCCCGCAGTTTGAGGCCTTCCGGGTCCGTCATCTCGTTGTACTTTTTCGTGTGACTGCCCCACATGCCTAACAGGAGGTACATGGGGATCACGGACATTTCGTAGAAGAAAAAGAGAAAGAAGAGGTCCAAGGACATGAAGACGCCGATCGTTGCCGCGGCAAGGATGAGCAGCCAGATGTAGAACTCTTTTGTTCGATCCTTGATGTGCCAGGAGACGAAAATCCCTGCGAACAAGAGGATGCTGGATGCCAAAACCAACGGAGTCCCAATCCCGTCCACCCCGAGGTGAAAGGCAATACCGAGCTGGCGACACCATTCGAATTTCTGGATGAATTGGAATCCCCCCTTGATGTGATCATAGGCGAAGAACAGATAGAGTGAGGCGAGCAGTGACACAAGGGCTGAGCCCGCTGCGATCCCCCGTACAAGCATCGCCTGCCGATTAGAGACGAAGATCAGCGCGATGGCTCCCACGAAGGGAGCAAACAAGATGTAGAGCAGTGTGTAGTCGCCCATACGACTTAATCCACCCTTACCGGCTGTTCGGACTCGATCGACGCGACGGTTCCTCGATCCAGCCTATCCACCAGTGCCTGCACCGATCCATTCATCATCTTCAAGAAAGGAGCGGGATAGAGGCCAATCCAGAGGATCATGACGGACAAGGCCGTCGCAATAAGCACTTCACGCGGATGAAGATCGCTGATAGTGTCCTTGACAGCCTTACCGAGCGGCCCCAGCATCGCCCGCTCGTAATACCAGAGAAAGTATGCCGCGCTGAAGACGACGCCGGTCACTGCGATCCCGCCATACAACCAATTGGACTTGAAGGTTCCTAGCAGGATCAGGAATTCACCGACGAAGCCATTAGTGCCCGGCAAGCCGATCGACGCCAGGCCGAGGAACAAGAAATAGCTCGCGAGGAGAGGGGTTTGTTTGGCCATGCCGCCGAATGACCCCAGCTGAGTGCTCTGCTGCCGTGAATAGAGGAAGCCCGCGATGAAAAACAAACCGGCCGTGCTGAATCCCAAGTTGATCATGGTGAGCAGGCTTCCTTGCAATCCCTGATAATTCAGAGCGAACAGGCCGATGACCACGAATCCGAGGTGGCTGATGCTGCTGAATGCGAGGAGCCGTCGAAGATCCTGCTGGATCAACGCCATGATGGCTCCATAGAGGATCGCCGCCAATCCCAGTGCCATGATGATCGTGACGACCGTTTGGCTTTTCGATGCGTCCGGAAGCAACGGAATGCTAAACCGTATAAAGCCGAACGTCCCGAGCTTGAGTCCAGCCAACACGACCGCCATACCAATCGGGCCCTCGAGGAGCGCGTCTGCGAGCCATGTGTGGAATGGAAAGACCGGGGCCTTGAACGCAAACCCAAGAAACAGCAACCAGAAAATCAGGATCTGTTGGCTCAGTGGGATCGGAACAGCGAGCAGTTCCAACAAATCAAACGAATAGGTCTGATCCAGGTGGCGCAACGTCGCCCAGTGATGAAAATTGATGTTCAGCAGCGCAATCCCCACCAACATGAATACGCTGCCAAGCAAGGTATAGAGCACGAACTTCAGCGCTGCGTAGTGCCGCTCCGCTCCTCCACCCCAGAGTTTAATCAAAAAATAACTGGGGATAAGCATGAGTTCCCAAAAGACGAAGAAGAGGATCAAGTCGATGGAAAGGAAGACCCCCATCGTGGTCGTTTCAAGCGCAAGGAGCGCCATCATATAGACCTTTATTTGATGCCGAATCGTGTCCCAGGAGTAGATGACAATCAGGACCGTAAGAAACGCGGTGAGCCCGACGAAGAGGACGCTGATCCCATCGACCGCGAGGTGGTAGCTGATTCCAAGGGCAGGAATCCACGGTACGTGTTCGGAAAACTGCATGGCAGCCGAATCTGGAATGAATCGTAAGAGTACGAATACGGAAAGGGCCAACTCCATGAGCGTGATCGTCAAGGCCGAAGTCTTGACCATGTCCTCGTCGTCGAACAGCCACAGGACAGCGGCCCCTATGAGAGGAAGAAAAAGTATACAGGTGAGAATAGGAAACGTTGACGCCAGTTCTTCTATCATACGCGCGCTTTATAGTTGCATGATGAGCTGAATAATTGCCGCCAGCAGGAAGAGTCCCGCCACAATGATCGCGGCATAATGATGGACCATCCCGCTCTGCAATTGCCGCCATTGGCGGGCGGCAAGATGGTTGCCATAGCCGATCACGTTCAGGCAGCCATAGATCACGTATTTTTCTAGCCACGTTGAACCGGCCGCCGCAAGATCCGCGAGACGCGCGACCGCGCGCACAAGACCGTCGATCACGACACGATCGAACCAATCGAGCAGAAATCCCAACTTCTTTATTGGCTCCACCCATAACAGGTCATACAGTTCATCGACGTAGTACTTGTTCAGCAGGGTCCTGTAAGCGGCCTGAAACTGTGCAGCCAGGCGATCTGGGGCTGAGCTGTTCACGCTGTAGAAATAATGCGCGAGACCCCAGCCCAGCAACGCAATCCCTGTGGCGATCATCATGAGAGTCAGTACCAGCCCGGTGCCTGCCTCATGTTCCCCCCCCGTACCCGCAACCGGATCGAGGAATTGATGGAGCCAACCCTGTTCAGGAGGAAACCCCAGGAACCCACCGAGGATGGATAGAACGCCGAGGGCCATCAATGGACCGACCATCACTATCGGCGACTCATGCACATGTTCCTCCGTATGGTGATCCATGCGAGACCTGCCATAAAAGGTCAGGTAGATCAGGCGGAACATGTAGAAAGAGGTCAGGAATGCCCCGATAGCTGCCATGCCATAAAGTAGGTAGTGGTGATGCGTGAAGGCGTGGGCCAGAATTTCATCTTTGCTCCAAAAGCCGGCCAAGGGTGGAATCCCTGCGATGGCGACCGTACCGATCAGAAAGAGTCGATAGGTCCATGGAATTTTCGCGCTGAGGCCGCCCATCTTCCGAATGTCTTGCTCCCCTGAAAGCGCGTGGATCACCGATCCGGCTGAGAGGAACAGAAGGGCTTTGAAAAAGGCGTGGGTCATGAGGTGGAATATGGCCGCGGTATAGGCTCCGATCCCGCATCCGAGCATCATGTACCCAAGTTGGCTGACCGTCGAATAGGCTAGGACGCGCTTGATGTCTGTTTGTACGAGGCCGATGGTGGCGGCAAACAAAGCTGTGAGTCCACCGATGATGCCGACGACAGTCATGGCCGTTGGCGATAAATCGAAAATGGCGTGGTTGCGCACGATCATGTAGACCCCTGCCGTCACCATCGTTGCTGCATGGATGAGCGCGCTCACTGGTGTCGGGCCCTCCATCGCATCGGGGAGCCAGGTGTAGAGAGGAAGCTGGGCTGATTTTCCAACTGCACCGACGAGTAAACAGAGGGCTATCGCCGTGGCCATCTCCGGCGAGAGCTGGCTGACCTGCTCAAACACTTTGGTATAGTCGAGCGTCTTGAAATTGATGAAGATGAGGAAGATGGCAAGAAGGAAACCCGCATCGCCGATGCGGTTCACCACAAAGGCTTTCGAGGCAGCCTTCGCGGCGGAGACCTTGTCATAATAGTAGCCGATTAAAAGATAGGAGCAGAGCCCAACCCCTTCCCAGCCGATGAAAAGCACAGCATAGTTGTTCCCCATGACAAGGAGCAGCATGGAGACCATGAAGAGGTTCATGTAGGTGAAGAATCGGGTGAATCCATCTTCTCCGTGCATGTAGCCGACGGAGTAGACGTGAATCAGGAATCCGACTCCCGTGACGACCAGCAGCATGATGCAGGTAAGAGGATCGACGAGATAGGCCAAGTTGACCGTCAGGTCGCCTCCGAAAATCCATTGATACGCGATGACTTCATGGGGCGTGCCGGTTCGAAGAATGTCGACAAACACGCTGATCGAGCAAAGAAACGACAATCCCACAGACCCCCAGGCAAGCCGGTGGGCCATGTCGTGGGAATACCGCCTGCCTACGAGCCCATTGAGGATGACGGCCAGGAGGGGGAACAGAGGAATGAGCTTGATGAGTAGATCGGTCACGTTACCATTTCAAGAGGTTCATCTCGTCCACGTTCGTGGAGATCTTTCCACGGAACACCACGATGATGATGGCCAGCCCGATCGCTGCTTCCCCTGCCGCAATGGCGATGATAAACAGGGCCACCAGTTGGCCCGCCATTGATTCCAGGTAATAGGAAAAGGCTACCAGGTTGATGTTCGCCGCATTCAACATGATCTCGACAGACATCAGTACGATGATGAAGTTTCGTCTGATCAATACGCCAAGCAGGCCGGTGATAAAAAGCACGGCGCCGACGGCAATATATGCGCTGAGAGGAACCATAAATCTCGATGGTGGAGATCGACTGTGTAGCGGTTGATGATCCGCGAAAGTTCGCCGTCGTCAATTCAACATTTACTCGCCCCGTTTGTCCGCGATCGGTTTCGGAGTTTTTGCCAGCACGATCGCTCCGATGACGGCGCCCAACAGGAATACTCCAACGATTTCGAACTGTAAGAGATAGTCGCTGAACATCTTGATTCCGACCGCATGGGTATCACCGTCCTGGAGTACCACTGCGGTCGTCGCATCGCCCTTTGCGCCCCCGAAGGGAGAACGGACGAGGAGAGCCAGCACATACAATGATCCGATGGCCGCAGGAACCAGAAAGTACAAATATGAGGAGTGGAAATACCGGTCGTCGGTCTTCAAGTTCATGAGCATCAGGACAAACAGGTACAAGACGAGGATCGCCCCGGCGTAGGCGATGACCTGCATGGCCCAGATAAACTCGGCATTGAGGAGGATGAAGAGTCCGGAGACGTGAACCAGCAGGGCCAGGAGGGCCAGACCGCAATGCACAGGATGCTTGAGCGCGACCGTCAAGACAGCTGCAGTGATACTGGCCAGGGCGAAGTAGGTAAAGAAGACGATAACCATCGATCGACTCAGCCTAGATGCTTGGGTGGTGGTTGAGTCGGTTTCAGCACCGATTGCGGGAAGTAATATCGATATTCCCTGCTTTCCTCAACATTCGCTTCCTGATTGTGCGCGTACAGGTATTTTTTTGCTTCCTCGAGATGGCGTTCGCCGATTTCATAGAGCCGTTTCTTATCGAACAGCAAGGTGCGTTTATCGTGCGTCGAGAACTCGTACACCTTTGTCATGGCCAGTGCATTGACAGGACAAGCCTCGACACAGTAGCCGCAAAAGACGCATTTCGTAATGTCGATGTAAAACTCGCTGGCGAATCGCTGCAGCGGACGTTCCGCATCTTCCGAGCTGATGACCTTGATACAGCGCGATGGACAAGCGGCCTCACAGAGGTCGCAGCCGACACAGCGTTCACGATGATCGTCATAGCGTAAGAGTGCGAGTGCCCCTCGATGAGTATCGGGCAGGGTTCGCTGTTCCCGCGGATACTGAAAGGTGATGGGCTTGTGAAACATATGTTTGAACGTCACTTTCATCGCGTCCCAGATCTCATAGAACAACGCGGCCTGGAGGATCTGCTTTGTCACTGTGGCAACACTCATGTGTCGTTCCTGCTTCTCCCTCTTAGATTTTTTCGATCGTCACGCGGGTCTGCTTGAACGAAGGAACTCCGGTATCGGGATCGATCTGGACCGACATCAGGTCTTTCACCGGCGGCTCATTGAAATGCTCCGGGAAGAAGCACGTCTGCGGCCCGATGGATTGATCGGGCTGCACAGCCAATTGCAGCGAGCCACGGTCCGAAGTAAGACGCACCGTCGTCCCCTCAGTCACGGCAAGTGCTTCCATATCCTGGGGATTCATCCTGAGCCGTCCCGTGTTGGGGGCGATCGTGATGAGGCCGGGGGCTTTGGTCGACATCTTACCTGAATGGTATAAGGTTTGTCCCATCAGTAACACAAAGGGTCGCTGGCTTTGAGAGTCTGTTGGCGCGGAAGTTCCATAGCGCGCCCTCGCAGCGGCTGGATAGCCGTCTGAAAGATAGCGGTCCAGGGTCGGCGCAACCTTGCGTGGCTGTCCAAGGTTATAGTACCCAGGAAGGAGCTTCATGATCTCGGTCTGAATATCGTTCGACGATTCATACTCCCATTGACAGTTCAGTGCATTAGCCAGCGCCGTCATAATGTGCCAATCCGGCAAACTTTCCCCGATTGGATCGATGGCTTCACGGACCCGCAGAACCCGGCCTTCCAGGTTCGTGAAGGTGCCGTCTTTCTCTGCCGAGGTGCAAGCGGGGAGAACGGCATGAGCCATGCGCGCAGTTTCGGTGAGGAATGGATCCTGAACGACGAGTAACTCCAGTCGATCCAGCGCAGCACGGACTTCCATCGACGCTGGCAACGTGGCGAGCGGATTTTCCCCGATCACATAGAGAGCGCGGATCTGGCCGCTTCTACAACGTTTGAGAATCTCTGTGAGATTCGCCCCCGATCCAGCTGCGGGAAGCGTAATGTCCCAGGCCTTGGCACACCGGTCGCGCGCTTCCTCATCGTTGAATGAGGTTTGCCCGGGAAGGTATTCCGGCGCGACGCCCATATCCACAGCGCCCTGCTCATTGGGCTCTTCCGTAAGCGTATTGACCCCACAGCCGGGCTGCCCTAACTTTCCCGTGATCCAAGCGAGGTCAATCAATTTCAAGACGTTCTGACAACCGCCAGGCCGCCGGACAACGCCCTCGGCACAGAGGATGATGGATCGGGGCGCTTCGGCAAACACCGCCGCAGTCTCTTTCAACGATTCGACAGACATACCGGCCTGCGCAGCCACCTGTTCGAGCGAGATGTGGGCCACAGCCTCCTTCAAAGCCTTGAAGGCCGATGGGTACTTCTGAATTCCCTCCTGATCGATCAAGTCCAGCTCCAGGGTGGCTTTCACGATCCCGTCGATCACGAGGCCTTCCGTTCCCGGCTTGATCAGGATCGGATGGGATGCGAGCTTGGCGATGTTCGTGATGGCGGAGTCAATGACCACCACTTGCGTTTTATAAACCCGAATCGCTTCTTTAATGCGAACGGCTGTGAGCGGGTTTGTCTCCGTGATATCTGAGCCTATGAGCAGCACGGCCTTGGCTTTTGTCAGGTCTTCCCAATCATTGGGGTTCCGTCCAATCCCCAGGGCCTGCCGAGAGGCCTGCACGAAATTCAGGTGGCCGTAGCGCGCGCTACTGTCAAGATTGTTGGTCCGAAACCCGGCGCGCATGAGTTTCTGGAACAGGTAGAGTTCCTCGTTGGTGCATCGGGCAGTGATCAAGCCGGCAATCGCGTCAGGCCCATGCTTACGTTGGATTTCAGAGAACCGATCCACTACCTGATGCATGGTTTCGAGCCAAGAAGCTTCGACGAGCTGATTGCCTTTGCGAAGCAGTGGTTGTTTCAGGCGTGCAGGGCTATCAATGTACTCGAACCCAAAGCGCCCTCGAACACAGAGCCCTCCATGCCCCTTGACCGTGTCAGCCCGGTCGCCCCACTTGTTTTTCCAGGACAGCGGTGAGGTCACGCGGACCACTTCCGCGTCCTTGGTCTCGAGGTACATCTGGCAACCGTCCCCGCAGTAATTACAGGTGGTCGTGGTCTTCTTCATCTGCCACGGCTTGTAGAGATACTTCGAGAACTTGTTCGTGATGGCACCGACCGGGCAGACAGCCAGGCAGTCTCCGCAGAACTCGCAGGAGAGCGCGAGATCTCCTTTCGGGACGACTTGATTGAATCCCCCCTTCTTCATGAACTGGAGGGCATCGATCATCAGCACGTCCTTGCAGATATTGATGCATTCCGCGCAGGCGATGCAGCGGTTCATATTGAAGTCGAGCACGGGGCTGCGCGTATCTTCAGGAATAAACTTCTGCTTCGCGTTCGCCAGGTTTGTGACCCCATGCTGAAAGGCCGTGTCTTGCAACTCACAATGCCCATCGGCGTCGCAAACCGGGCAGTCGAGTGGATGGACTGAAAGATGTTTTTCCACCGCTTTCTTCCTGGCTTGGAAGAGATCATCTCCTTCCGTCCTGATGACCATCCCCGCCGTCGCTTTGGCAGAGCAAGACCGAACGGGCGCTTTCTTGCCTTCCTGCATAACCAAACACATGCCGCAAGAGCCAAACGGATCGAAGGTGTAGTGATAGCACATCGCCGGGATGATCTTGCCCGTGCTCGAAATGACGTCGTAGAGCGAGACCCCGTTCTTGGCGGTCACGGATTTTCCGTCGATCGACAGCTCGATCTCGGCTGCTTCCACATCAGGGTTAGTTGCCGGCTTTAGTCCCATATTTCCTCAATGTTGAATTGAAGAGCCAGTCTTTCCAGTTAACATTTAGCATTCAACATTCACAATTCACTTCTTACCGGTCGCACTCTCCCATGACAATATCGTAGGTTCCGAAGATTGTGACCGCATCGGCGATCATGTAGCCCCTGGACATATGGTCAAAGGCGCCCATATGAACAAAAGAGGGGGCGCGGATTTTCAATCGGTAGGGTTTCCCGCCACCGGTGCTCACGATGTAGAATCCCAATTCTCCTTTGTGCGCTTCAGTCCCGCAATAGATTTCACCAGGAGGAGCGTCGAAACCCTGCGAAAAAAGCTTGAACTGCTGGATCATCGATTCCAAATTCGTAAAGACCCGCTGCTTCGGCGGCAACGTCACGCTGGGCACATCGGCCATAATGGGGCCAGCCTGCATCTGCTCCAGGCATTGCCGGATGATTTTGATGCTCTCATACAGTTCCTGAACACGAATCCAGTACCGATCATACGTGTCTCCATTCTTACCGAGAGGCACGCTGAACTCACATTTCGAATAGGCAGAATAGGGCTCGGCTTTACGGAGGTCGTAGTCGACACCGGAGCCGCGCAGCGTCGGCCCGCTCAGACCGAAACTCACGGCGTCTTCCGCTGAAATGATGGCCACTCCCTTGGTCCTTCCGAGCCAAATCCGGTTCTTTTCAAGGAACACCACGTACTCGTCTATTTTGGGAGGGAAGTAGTCTAAAAATTGCTTCAGCTTCTCGAACAGAGAGGGCGTAAAGTCTCGCTCGACGCCACCGATGCGATACCAACTGGTTGTGAGACGCGCGCCGCAGAGCTCGTCGAACCAATCCATCAGAATTTCCCGATCCCGGAAACAGTAGAAAAAGACGCCCATAGCTCCGATGTCGAGAGCCTGGGTGCCGAGCCAAAACTGATGGCCGATGATCCGCTGGATCTCCGCCACGATGGTGCGCAGATATTCTGCGCGGTCTGGCACGGTGATATTCATGAGCTTTTCGACTGCGCGGCAGTAGGCAAAATTGTTGTACATCGCGCAGACATAGTCCAACCGGTCGGTGTGGGGGATGAACTGGTGATAGGTGCCGTCTTCTGCCAGCTTTTCCACTCCCCGATGCAGATATCCCAGAACCGGAGTAGATTTGACGAGGCGTTCTCCTTCCAATTCGAGAATGACTTTCAATACCCCGTGGGTAGCCGGATGCTGGGGACCCATATTCAGCAAGAGCTCCTCTGAGCGTAACGTAGGGAGAGTCTCGCTTTCCGGATGAGCCGGATCAATTTTATAGACAGTTGTTCGCTGATCTTCCATCGCCATTGCCCGTCCTACCGAGCCGTTTCGTCAAGAAACTCAAATGTGTCGCGCCAGCCCCTGCCACGGAGCGGAAAATCTTTTCGCAACGGATAGCCTTCGTTGTAATCGTCCGGTAAAAGGATCCGGCGGAGATCCGGATGGTGCCGGAAGCGGATTCCCATCATGTCGTAGACTTCTCTCTCCATAAAGTCCGCGCCCTTCCACAGATCCGTCAGGGAATCTACGACGCAATCCGCCTCCGGCACTCTGGTCTTCAGTCGAATGCGATGGCGCTTCCGGATGGAGTAGAACTCATACACGACTTCAAACCGCTCCTCGTCGTCGGGCCAATCAACCGAACTCACGTGCACGATATAATCGAAGTCCATAGCCGGGTCATCATGGAGGAATTGCGCAATGTCATGGAGTCGATCCCGTGTCACAGTTACCGCAAGGTCACCACGCCACTCGACGGCTTGTATGAAACCGGTGGCAAAGCTTTCTTGAAGTCGGCTGGCCAGTTGCTGCAAGGACATGTAACGTAACCTATATATTGTGGTTAGGCTTGACCTGATTCGGCTGTCTCACGAACACACGCTTCAGCATGATTCGCTCTTGTAGCTTGAGGATACCGTCAAAGAGCGCCTCAGGCGTGGGAGGACAACCGGGCACATAGATATCGACTGGCACAAAGCGGTCGACACCCTGGACGACACTGTAACTGTCGTAGATATTCCCTGACGTAGCGCAGGATCCCATGGCAATGACATATTTGGGCTCAGGCATTTGGTCGTATAGTTTTCGGATAACCGGGGCCATCCGCCGGCAGACTGTACCGGCCACGAGCATTAGATCCGACTGGCGTGGTGAGGCCCGGAACACACCGGCACCATAGCGGTCCATATCGTACCGCGACGAGACTGCGGCGATCATTTCGATCGCGCAACAGGCAAGGCCAAACGTCATAGGCCAGAGCGACCCCTTGCGAGCCCAATTGACAGCTTTTTCCACCGTCGTGGTCACCACGTCTGGCGCGCTGTCCTTGCTATGACGACCAATCTGGATTAGTCCCATTCCAGAGCCCCCTTGCGCCACGCATACGCGTAGGCCACCACAAACAATCCGATGAAGACCAGCATTTCAATCAACCCGATCAATTCGATCTTGGTAAAGACTACAGCCCATGGGTACAAAAAAATGACTTCAATATCGAAAATCACAAAGAGCATCGCGAAAATATAGTATCGAACCGGGAAGGGCATTCGAGCGTCTGAGAATGGCTCTGAACCGCACTCATACGACGTGAGCTTTTCCGGCTCAGGATATTTAGGCTGAACCAGATAGCTGACGACCAGCGACCAGATGCCAAAAAACAACGCGACGACCACAAAAAATAGAATCGGGAAGTAATGTGTCAGATACTCAGAGAGTAACTCAAAACCACCCATAGCTCTGACCTTTCAACATCTTGGGAAGAAGGAAGATCTGGATATTAGCCTCCGGATGACTGGATAGCAAGCGTTCAAAGGACCTGCCGGACCGACCCAATAGTCCTAGGCTCTGCTACACGACAAAATATCCAGAACTAGCGAGAAATCAGCATCTTGCGGAGACTTCGCTTCTCTCGACATGGGACAAGGGGGACACCTTATTTCTGAGGGGGTTTTTGGCTAGTTGGTGTGGCCGGTGCCATGCGATCTGGTGGCATGCGAAGATGGGGGGGTGGAAGCCTATCAGTTCGGTCCCATTCAAGCTCGAGCGCTGAGAAGGCCTGGGCTTTCTTGCGTCGGTGAATCTGGGTCTTGATACGGGGACGAGCTTGCGGTGGTTGAGCCTCGTAGTTGGAACCCTGGTCGAGTACCATGAATGGAACCCCTTTGGTACAAAGCGTGAGTCCAAACCAGGCTAGCATCGGGTGACATGGAGCGTCAAGGTGTGAAAGCCCCTAATATCCTTGACAACACAGGACTATTTGCTATGGTTCTGACAACAATACTTGCCTCTTAATAAGGACAACGACCATGGCTTACTATTTAAGAATATCTCTCACATCTCTGATGCTCTTGACCCTGGCCACCCCCGTTATTCCTCCAGCCTGGGGAGCTGACAACCTCGATTCGATCAGATTCGGAGAACAGGCCTTGGCCTATTCATCCGGCTCGATCCAGCTATCGACCCCACAAGATGGGTTCGTGAATGTCATAACCGGCGACAATCAGACAACCGGAGATCATATGATATTGGGAAGCCGGGACGTCCTCTATCTCCGGCTGAACAATCCAGGCGATGCAGCATTAGGAGATCTTTTCACCATATACAGACGAACCCACAAGGTCTTTCATCCAAGCACCGGTCAATACCTAGGATATCTGGTGAATCGGCTCGCAGTGGTTCAGGTTACGCAAGTTGACACAGATCTGACCACTGTTCAGGTCCTTCGGGCCTACGCAGCCGTGTCGCCTGGCGACCCGATCATGAAGTTCGTGCTTCCGGCTGAAGAGGTGGCAGGAGGCGATCGGCCTTCATCCAGTGAGGTGGAAGGACGGGTCGTGGACTTCCAATCCAACATGGGAACCATGAACCTCGTGGCGCAAAGGAATGTCGTGTACTTGGACCGGGGACGGGAAGACGGCATGAGGTCTGGAGATCGAATGGAGGTAGTCCGAACTGGAGGGAGTCTCCCTCAACGAGTCGTAGGTGAAGTGAAAATCCTGTCCATGGAAGACCGAACCTCCACGGCACTGATCACACGATCAACCTCCCGCATTCTCAAGGGTGATCGCTTTAGGACTGTGGCTCATGCTCCCGAAGTCACGCCGATCTCTCAAACGCCCCAGCAATCGCTGAATGTCCCTCCGATCGAGGCTTCTTCCACAAGCAAGGATCAAATCC
>Ga0233416_10000274_pt1 | contig 15915 bp, 17 predicted proteins | sample Sediment_Towuti__2_FD_188638 | JGI IMG/M metagenome (GOLD analysis project Ga0233416, IMG submission 188638) | Sediment microbial communities from Lake Towuti, South Sulawesi, Indonesia - Sediment_Towuti_2014_0_MG | ecosystem: Environmental > Aquatic > Freshwater > Lake > Sediment | place... | reverse complement strand
AAGGGTGTAAATATTCTGGCTCCTGAGATATTCAATTGAGGAAGAAGGACTTACATCTATCTCCCCAGACCGTAATAGCCTATTGAGAGTGGAGGGGACACCTTCAATGAATTCATATCCAAAACACTCACATTCCCTTTCGAGCATATAAAAAATAGGAAAAAGATTTGAGTATGCAATCTTTCCAATTCTCAGATGAGGCATTTATGTCACCATCCATTCATTTGTTTGGCATCGTTTGCATGGGAAACGTATTGAAGATGAGATAGTGTATTAGATGTCCTCTGTATGTTTCAAGGACTTCTCTTTAATACCTACTAACAAAGAGTCAATAGCTTAACAATTTGACAATGGTATAACCTTTTGTAAAAATATTCATTACCTATCACTCATGACTAAATATCTTGAGCAAAAAATATTAGGAGGGGATTTCCTATCAAGAGAAGAGGCGTTCTCTCTTGCTCAAATCTCAGAAACAGAACTATTTGAGTTCTATGCATCTGCAAATAAGTTAAGAAATCATTTCAAGGGAAAGACAGTAGCACTCTGTTCCATAATAAATGCAAAATCAGGAGCCTGCTCTGAGGACTGTTCTTTCTGTGCCCAGTCATCAAAAAGCAAAGCCGGAATAAAGGTTTATCCTCTTATTCAAAAAAATATAGTCATGCAAAAGGCGAAGGAGGCGAAGGAATCAGGTGCACAGAGATTCTCCATAGTAACAAGCGGCAGGAATATTTCTGAAAAAGAGTTATTGGATATAGTAGACATGATTTCCGGGATAAAGGAGATCGGACTTATCCCATGTGCAAGTCTCGGTCTCCTCGGAGAAAAAGAACTTTCGATGCTTAAATCAGCTGGCCTTGGTCGTTACCACCATAATCTTGAAACCTCTGAAAGATTTTTCCCTCTCATATGCAGCACCCATTCGTATAGAGATAAACTCAAGACCATAGAGTCAACAAAATCTATTGGTCTTTCCCTGTGTTGCGGTGGTATTTTCGGATTGGGAGAAACATGGCAGGACAGGATAGAGATGGCCTTTCTTCTAAGAGAATTGAGTGTCGACTCTATTCCGTTAAATTTTCTTATTCCGATAAAGGGAACAGCCCTGGGCGGTAGAGATATCCTTCATCCATTTGAGGCATTGAAGATTGTAAGCCTCTATCGGTACATCCTTCCAGAAAAGGAGATAAGGATTTGTGGTGGAAGATTGCAGATACTTGGAGAGTTCAACTCCATGATCTTTCTCGCAGGGGCTGATGGCATAATGATAGGCAATTATCTTACAACTGCGGGAAGGAACTATGAAGATGATTTCAGAATTATTGAGACATATGGACTTACTATATAAATTCTAAATTCAAAATCCTAAATTCTTAACAATATCGAATGATACTGCTTTGCACAAAGCAGACCAAGTAAAGAGTTAAGGAGGCATTACATGGAAAAGCATGTTTATGATGTTATCGTGATCGGAGGAGGTCCGGCAGGGCTCACTGCTGCACTTTATACGGCAAGGGCAAAACTCAAGACTGTAGTACTTGATAAATCACCTGTGGCTGGAGCACTTGCATACTCATCTAAGATCGAAAACTATCCAGGACTGAAAGAACCCTTAACCGGAGTAGAACTACTTGATATTATGAGGAAACAGGCATTGGGGTTCGGGGCTGAGTACAGAGAGTCCCAGGTTGTGGGTATAGATTTCTCAGGAGATATAAAAGAAGTAATAACTATGGACAGGACATATAGTGGGAAAACTGTAATTATTGCCACAGGGTCTATGGGAAGAAAGCCGAGTATAAAGGGTGAAGGTCAATTTCTTGGGAAAGGGGTTAGTTATTGTGCTGTATGTGATGCCCCCTTCTTTAGAGGGAAAAAGGTCTGCATTATTGGAAATTCTGAAGAGGCCGTGAAAGAGGCCGGGGTGCTTGCAAGGTTCGCAGAAATTGTATATCTCATCTCTCCCACCCCAAAGCTCAAAGTAGATGACCACCCTGTTCTTACGTTACCAAATCTCAAGACACTCTTAGGCTATACCGTTAGTGCTATCGAAGGTAATGAGGTGGTTGAGCGGATAATAATGATCGATTCTGAACAGAAGGAAGTTGAAATGTATCTTTCAGGAGTCTTCGTCTATTTACACGGAAACAAACCTATTACAGACTTCCTTGCAGAAACTCTCGAAACCGGAGAGAACGGGTGTATACCCGTGAATAGTATGGTAGAAACATCAATTTCAGGGGTTTTTGCAGCAGGAGATGTTACTTGTACAGAAGTCAGACAAGTTGTTGTGGCTGCATCACAGGGTTGTATAGCTGCCCTTTCAGCGGAAAAATATTTACATAAAAGAAAGAGATTTAAAATGGATTGGGCTAAAGACTAAATCTTTTTCCTTACAAGGGCAGCAAGCTCTGATGCGTTTCTTGGAGCATAACCAAAGGCATCGTTATTGAAATAGAAGAAGACATCTTTTTTCTGTCTCAAATAAGCCTCGATTCTTTTTGCATCCTTCTTTAGGGAATCCATGCTATAGAGCGACGCATATCTGCCCCCTTTTCCATGTCTTCGAATATATACAAAGTCAGCAGTTAAAGGAAGTTTATCAAGAAAATCAGGCCAGTCTGCCATACAAAGTGCTACTTTCTCCTTTTTCAGTGAATCCACAATCTTTTTCTTTATCCATGTAACGTTCCTGAATTCAAAGGTGTTTCTCAGGCCATAAGGTTTCATCGCCTCAAGGAAGTCTACGATTCGTTCTATATCAATAGTAAATGTGGGAGGAAGTTGCCATAGAATAACACCCAGTTTTTCTTTCAATAGAGCAGCCCTTGAAAAGAAAGCCTCGAGAGGCTCCTCACAGTCTTTGAGTTTCTTGATATGTGTTATAAATCTGCTTCCTTTGAGAGAGAAGATAAAACCTTCGGGAGTTGAAGAATACCATTTTAAAAAGGTCTCCCTGTCAGGGAGTCGGTAAAAAGTTACATTGAGTTCTACTGTAAGAAACTTCTTGCTGTAATATTCAAGCCAGTGCCTTTTCGAGAGTGTTTCAGGGTAAAAATTACCTCTCCAGTGATCATATAAAAATCCGCTACAGCCTATCTTCAGAGCATCCAATCTGAATTATTCTATCATAGCGGGAACTCAGCATGCACATTTTTCTGGCAGTGTTGTCTGGTGGTGAAAGAAAGTGTATGTCTACTTGACCTTTTTTCACGACCATGATAATTTTAAGCACCAAGGGAGGTTTAACATGTCTGTGAGCAAAGAACTCCTTGACATACTGGCGTGTCCTCAATGCAAGGGCGATATCAAACTGACAGAAAAAAAGGATGGTCTCATCTGTGAAAAATGTAAACTCCTCTACCCTATCAGAGATGGCATACCTGTTATGTTGATAGATGAAGCAATACCATTAGGTAAACCATGAATATCGAATACCAACGATTGGATCCAAGACTTCCCCTGATTCAGAATGCTGATCTGAATAACAAAGTAGTCCTCGTCAGATTTGACCATAATGTCGTAAAAGATGGCCAGATCAGAGACCCTTATCGGATAGACCGTACCCTTGGAACACTCTTTAATATCGTAGAGCGTGGTGGCAGACCTATCCTTATGACCCATGTGGGGAGGCCGAGGAACAAAAAAACAGGAGAAATACGCTGTAAAGCAGGTGAATCCATCGAACCCATCGTTGGGTATCTCGAGCACAAACTCCACACAAGGTTTTATGCCCACACGTTTCCAACAGATCCGAAGCTTGGAATTCTCAGTATTGATACCTCAATCAACCTTGCCATCCGAGACTTAAGAGAAAGAAAGATTGGAGGAATATATCTTCCCAATACGCGCTGGTTCCATGGTGAAGAATCAGAGGGGGAGGAGAGGGAAAAATTTGCCTTACAACTTGCAGGGCTTGCAGATATCTTTATAAATGATGCATTCGGTTCATGGCAGCCCCATGCATCGACCTATAACATTACAAAATATCTTCCCTCCTTTGCGGGTTTTTTAATGCAGCAAGAAATAATAAATCTGGATAATGTCATAAATCCGCAGAGGCCTTTTCTGGCCGTCGTCGCAGGTGCCAAGTATGACACAAAAATAAAGCCTCTGTACGCTCTCTATGAGAAAGTTGACTATCTGATCCTGGGGGGTGTTATATACAATACATTTCTTTGTGCAAAATATGGAGTCTCCATAGAAGGTGTACCAGAACAGGACATCATTGCTGCAAAGGACCTCGTAGAAAAAGATAAAATAAACAAGAAAATCATCGAGCTTCCTTATATCATTGAGTCGGAGACATTAGAAGGGAAGATAGAAGGTAAATACAGGACGATCTCACTAAGGGACTTTACAGAAGGTAAAAAGTACGGCTATCTCCTTGATATAGACAAGAAATCATTCCAGGATCCTCTTCTGGTAGAAACCCTGTTAAGCGCTAAAACTATATTCGTGAATGCTGTTATGGGCTATACACCGCATTTCACTGAGGGTTCAGAAGCACTGGATAGTACGATAGACAAAAATAGAGATGCGCTCAAGATGTATGGTGGTGGTGACACCCTACAAGAGTTCAAAAATATCTGTCCGGGTCTTTACCTCTCGGTTTTGGACGATACGCAGTACTACTTCTTCACGGGTGGTGGTGCTGTTTTGACGGCTATCGAGCAGGGAAGTCCGTATGGACTAAAGCCTGTAATGGCTATGATGGAAAACAAGGAATCAAGGATTCTTCCTAAAATACCAGCTTAATACCTTTTCTATATTTGCTGCTATGCTGTCTTTTGCATTTATTATGAATGATCTGTTGTCCATTTGAAAAAGCTCTTTTTCCATTCTCACAATCTTTGGCGGGCTCACATACCTTTCCTTGAGCTCTTCCTCAAACATGGGCACAATCTTGTCTTTCATCCTCAGCTCTGTATCTAAAAAAAATACGCCGATTTCAGGCAAGAGGTCAGAAAGCCTGTCGAAGAAGGCAGTTATTTCTTTCTGATAGATTTGTTTCGGCGGAGAGGATTTTATCTCCATATATAATATGCCCCCATCTACCTTCGCAACAAGGTCATAATCACCGCCTACTTTCGGTCGCTTAAATTTAATACCCCATATCGCTTCTGTAGCAAATTCGACTTTAAACGTCTCTGACATAAACCACTCAAGAGTTTCACCGAAACTCTTTATAGGGCCAATAGATAATTTGAACCCATCAGAGGATTTTTCTACAAGACCTATCATCCTCATATACTCAAGATAGTCTTTTGTAACCTCTGCTGTTGCATAACGGGTAACATCCTCAAGTCTGAAAAACCTCTGATGCTTAATAATCTCCCGCAGAAATAGTCGGAAGGAATATTTTTTCATCATCTCATAATAGCCCCCCAGAAATTCTTCTTTCGGCAGAAGCAGGTCTTCTGAGGGCTCTTTCTTATAGATCCTGAATCCCCGACGCTTCAGGAGCACATCGAGAGGGGGAGTAAGTTCTGAAAGGGATTTCCTGAGTCTTCTTATTTCATCACGGAGGTATTCGGACTCATCAGGAAATCTATCTTCGGGCTCTTTCATACAAATTTGATAGCTATTCTCCTGTGCCTAGGGCCATCAAACTCACAGAAAAAGACAGATTGCCAGGTACCTAAAAGCAGCTTACCTCCTTCAATAAACACATGTACCGAGGTGCCAACTATTGTTGATTTTATGTGGGCATCGGCATTCCCTTCTCTGTGAAAGTAATTCATGTCCTGGGGGGCAAGCCTGTTGAGAGTATTCTGTATATCACGCTGCACACTCGGGTCTGCACCTTCGTTAATCGTGATTCCCGCTGTTGTATGGGGAACATAGAGATAGCAGATTCCGTCTTTAACTCCTGCCTCCTTCACAGCCTCTTCAACCATCCCTGTGACATCAATAAATTCTATTCTTGCTTTGCTCTTAACAGTTATATGCATAACCATTGAAACCTCCGAAACGTTAACAGATGTTAAAAATTGAAGATTTGCTCATAGAATTTATCATCAACATGAAACGCAATACGAAGAAAAACAAGATTCTCGGGAAGATTAAAACCTGTGAGTCTCATTATATCTTTTTCTGTTGTAACAATCCAGTCAGCATTAACCTTATTTGATTCCTCTATGATCCTTTCAATATCCTTTGCACTGTATCGGTAATGGTCTCTATACTTTTTCAATCCTTTTACATCTATGCCAACTGATAAGAGAGTCTTCGCGAAGGATTCTGGATTCCCTATTCCTGAAAAGCCAAAAAACCTTTTCCCCTTGGACCATTCGAGAGGTAAGGGTTCACCATTCGCTGCTACAAATGTTAAAGGGCTGTGAGAAGCTAAAAAAATTGGGGTTTTTTTATTATATTTTTTAATTTCTTTTACAAGACTATTGACCTCTGTTTCATCTCCTGTATCTCCCGTCTTTGTTATCACAATGAAATCTCCTCTGTTTAACGCTTTGAGGGGCTCACGTAATGGACCAGAGGGCAGTAGTCTTCTATTCCCAAAGGGGTTAGAACTGTCTATGAGAAGTATATCAGTATCTCTAAAAAGGTCCCAATGCTGAAAGCCATCATCGAGGATGAAAATATCTGGTCGAATGGGTGCTGGCAGAGAATCGAGGGCAAATAAACCTGCTTCATATCTACCTGCCCCTTTTACTACTGGTATACCTCTTAATCTTTTAGCTAACAGGATTGGCTCATCGCCCGCTTCTCTCTCGCTTAAAAGGGGCTCTCCTCCAATGCTAATAAAACATGGACCCAGTTTCTTTCCTTTATAGCCTCTCGTCAAAACAGCTGGCTTAAAGCCACGTCTTTTAGCTTCCCTGGAAATTTCGATTGTAGCAGGGGTTTTACCAGTCCCGCCAACAGTTATATTACCGATGCTCAGCACCCTGCAAGGCAACTTTTTCTGATTTTTAAGGACGTAGTGTTTCTTGATTGAATATCCAATATAGTAGAGAATTTCAAAAAGGGTCATGGTAGATTATATATAAATTTCAGACAATATTCTTGAATTGCTCCAAGAAAGGACGCTGAAATTTTGGGAAATTCTTCGGCAGTGTGATAGGAATTTAGACAGTTAAGAAAAGTTGATTACATCTATATAGTTGATGTTGAGCCATCAGCACGGGTTATATTTATTGTAGGATTTTTGATCGTAATAGTTATTTCTGGAGGTAATGTTTCCTCAAAGGAAGAAATAAGGTCTGAAAATTCCTGCTTCTGCGTAACATCCGTAAGTATTTTTTTCATATGTGGCAAGAGACTTTTCTTGGACACCCCTTTCTCGATTGCTTCCTGAAGTATGCGAACAGCCTTATTAAGGAATTCATCCTTTTCGGTTTTTATACTGACACAGGTCTGAAAATGGTTCACAACTATTTCAGACATTTTCAGGCCAAGTTCTGGATTCTCTGCTTGTATCTCTTCAAGTATGGCATGAAGAACCCATAACTCCGCAGGTTTGAGACTACCATCGAAAATCAATTCTACTGTTGGAAGGAATTTGAATAATGCTTCAAATTGACCTTTCTCAAAAGATCTTTTGTATTTTTCCTTTTCTAACATATTGAGAGTGAAGTAAACATATTCTGCTTTGATCCCGTCGATTTTCCAGCCTTTAGTCGACACCCTCCAATATATTGAACCGGTAATATCCGACCCTGAAAGATTTGCAAAATTGAGATTCACATCGATTATCTTTGATCCTTTGAGATTACTGTTAGATATATTTGCTTTTAAACATATTGTTTTATTCAGATCTGTCTCACGAAGATCCACACCTGTAAGATTGGCTTCACTGAGATTGGCTTCACTGAGATTGGCTTCAAGGAGATCGGCTCCGATAAGATTGGCTTTACTCAGATCAGCTTCCCTCAGATTAGCTCCTCGAAGATGTGCCCTGCTGATATGAGCTCCACTGATATTGGCTCCATTCAGATTGGCTCCACTGAGATCTGCCCCTCTGAGATTGGCTCCACTGAGATTAGCTCGATCCAGATCTGCCCCTCTGAGATCAGCTCCACTGAGATAGGCTCCAATGAGTGTGGCTTCATTAAAATTGGCTCTCTGGATACCGGCACCATTCATATTAGTTCCCCTAAGAATTGCTCCACTGAAATCGGCTTCTATAAGATCAGTCCCCCTAAGATCAGCTTCGCTGAGATTAGCTCCTTTAAAATAGGAGCCGCTGAGATTAGCTCCGTTCAGATTGGTTTCACTAAGATCAGACTCTCCGAGATAGGAGCCGCTAAGCTCCCACCTTTCAGAGGGCATATCGCCCTGAACAAGACCAATCCTTACAAGTCTTTCCCATGTCTCCTTCCTTGTTAGCATAACAGGGATATTTATACCATAATCTCTCATTTTTTTCAGTATTTTTACCTGAACCGGCTATGCAGAAAATTATTCATGTATATCCACTAACACTTGTCCAAAATAATATTACAGATAGTGCTGAATACCTCATAAACACAATGAATCGACATTATAATTGTATGGCAAACCTCATTTTGTTGCAGTGCGAAATATGGATTACGCTCATATATCCGTATCTGGAAAGCAGGGTATGGGGTAATTTTATAAGGTGTCGTCATTGTGTTTCTTCGGCATCCAGCACCGTTTTTTGATATCTTGGACAGCAGTGATATTTACTAACCCACTTAATTCATAAATTTTCCAGGATATTGACAGGACATAGTGTTTGAGCGGATTCATTTTGCAGATATTCAGACAGAATGTATTCAATAATAATGAGGCAAAATGCCTCGGAGGTCGGAGACCGAGAATGAGCGAAAATACTGTGTCCTGTCAGGGTGACATAGTTTACGAATAATCTGGGCTAAACAAAATATTATTTCTGCCTCTTTATCATTTTCTATCCGTATGAAGAACCCCTTTTCTTATTTAGACAGGAGACTCTGGGTCTTGTAGCGACTACAGAATGACACTATATGAATAAAATAAGGGTTATCAAGAAAAGCGGAGGGGGTGAGATTCGAACTCACGGTAGAGGGTTACCCTACAACGATTTTCAAGACCGTCGCCTTCAACCGCTCGGCCACCCCTCCAATGATTACAGTAAATAATGACCAGTGAGCAAGTATCAGTGGAAATACAAATTTTCTCAAATCTTCAAATCATTGATTATTTTAATTCTTCTACGTAATTACAGATAATTATAACAGAAACGGAATTTGACTTTTTGATCAGAATTCTTTTAAAGTTTGAAAATTGTAAAGGTGAAGAGGTAATTATGAAAGATTCGGCACTTCAGTTAGTTCTTCAAGCAGGACCAATCGTTAAAGGGGTCCTCTTAATTCTTTTATTCTTTTCGATCATCTCCTGGGCGATAATATTCTTCAAACAAAGGTATTTTTCAAAGGCTCATAAAGAGACGGAACAGTTCCTGCGGGCATACAGGTCTGGCAATGATCCTAAAGGACTTTACCAGAAGACAAAAAGTTTTACTATCAGTCCTATTGCTAATATCTTCAGGGCTGTGTATACAGATGAGGGATATAAGGACAGAAGCGAAACAAAAAGACTTCTCAGGAGATACGAAGCGCTTGAGTCAGCGAAACTCGAGAAGTATCTCAGTTTTCTTGCAACGACCGGCTCAACAACTCCTTTTATTGGATTGTTCGGAACTGTCTGGGGAATCATGAATTCCTTCAGAGGCATAGGTGTCAGCGGAGCAGCATCCCTCGCTGTTGTAGCACCAGGTATAGCAGAGGCTCTTATTGCAACTGCTGCAGGTCTTGCTGCCGCTATCCCTGCAGTAATAGCATACAACTATTATTTAAGTATGGCCCGAAGAATGATTATAGAAATGGGAGATTTTTCAGAAGAGCTGTTCGACTTTTTTATAAAGGAATATGAAGTCAAATAGAAACAGGGAAGTCCTTTCTGAAATAAATGTAACACCCTTTGTTGATGTGATGCTTGTCCTCCTTGTTATCTTTATGGTAACAGCTCCATTGCTCCAACAAGGCATAGATGTGAATCTCCCTAAGGCTAAGGGAAAAGATTTACCACCTGAAGAGAGAGTGACCTTGGTTCTCAAGAAAGACGGAGCCATCTATATGAATGAAAATCCTGTTTCTCTTAAAGATATGAAGCATAAACTTGAAGCAATAAGCAAGTTAAATCCAAATGTATTTCTCAAGGCAGATAAAGATGTTCCATATGGGTTTGTTGTTGAAGTCATAGGCGAAATAAAGGATTCAGGAATAGAAAAGCTCGGTATAATAACAGAACCCAAAATACGATTACGATGAGGGAGCCGAGCCTTCGGAGAACAACAGCCCTTTCTCTGGCACTCCACATCTCAGTTTTCATCATAGCCTTTATTATTTTGAAGCAATCTAACCAATTTATTATGCCATCCTCTTATACTGTTAACCTTATTAGTCCAGAGATATTTAAAAGTATAGAGAGGAAAGAAGTTCTTACATCTGCCACAGAGACTCTGAAAGAAACCTCTCTCGCAGAAGATCTTACCAGGAGAGGTATGAAAAAAAGAGAAGAAATGAAAGAGAGGGTCGAGGAAAAGATATCTGCCATTGAAGCAAAGAAACGGGTAGAACGCATAGTCAGACTACGCTCTATTATTTCTCTCAAAGCAAGTGACAATGATCGCAATGATATACCAAAAACAACTTACGACTATATAGGAGAAGGATCACTTTTCGATAGATATTACGCAAAAATAAGAAAGCAGATATGGGAGCAGTGGATTTTTCCAGATACCGGGCAGGAGAACCTCGAAGCCATTATTTCTATAAAGATACAGAGGGACGGTACAATCATCACCCAGAAGATAGAAAAGAGCTCTGGTAATTCCCTCTTTGACAGATCAGTGATTAAGGCTCTTTCAAAGGCAAGTCCTCTGCCGCCGCCCCCCTATGAGATGGAGATAGGCGTAAGGTTTTTTCTGTGAAAAGGTACAGAGCGAAGGACAATAAGCATAGAGGAGGAAGCAATAGGAAACCATTTATTTTGTTGACTCTTTGCTCTATACTCTATGCCTTGTCTGTCTTGTTCTCAGCTGAAGCTAAAGTTTACATTGATATCTCATCCCCTGCCTTTAAGAGACTTCCCATTGCAATACCAGAGTTCTATGGTCCTTCGGGTAAAGAAATATCAGATATTATTAGGGACGACCTGGAATTTACCGGACTCTTTCTCAACATAGACAGAGCTGCTTATATAGAAACTTCTTCCCAGCCCTTTAATCCGAAAAACTGGAGCCCTATCGGGGTAGAGGCAGTTGTGAAGGGTTCTGTCAAGGAGGAGAGAGAGTTGATTGTGCTCGTCTCTCTATATGATGTTTTTGAAGGAAAGGAGATATTGAAGAAAGAATATAAAGCTGGAAGAGACCTTATCAGGCCTCTTTCCCATACCATTGCAAACGATATATATTCCACACTGACAGGTGAAAAAGGCATGTTCAGGTCGAGGATAGCCTTTGTGGGAGAGGAGGCGGGCAAAAAAGATATTTATCTTATGGATTGGGATGGGAAGAGAGTCTCGAAAATGGGTTTAATAAAGGACATAATAGTTGCTCCCCGCTGGTCAAGGGATGGCACAAAACTCGTGTATTCGGCCGAAAGGAATAGACAATGGGCTATATATTTGTTAGACTTTGTTAATACGAGAGAGAAGAAAGTTTTTTCATCAACTGGTACAAATATCGTTGGAGATTTTATGCCTGACGGAGATTATTTCATATTTTCCTCATCAAAAGATAGGACCTTCGACCTTTATATGATGAGTCTGAAAAGCCAGAATACAATAAAATTGACTTCCTCACAAAGTATTGAAGTCTCACCAACTGTCTCACCTGATGGTAACTATATTGCCTTTGTATCAGACAGAGGCGGGAGCCCGCAGATTTATGTGATGAAGAGGGAAGGCACAGACACAAGAAGGATTACCTTTGAAGGTTCCTATAATACCTCTCCATCCTGGTCTCCGAAGGGCGATAAGATTGTTTTTTCAGGAAGGCGGGGGACAAATCAAATCTTCATAGTTAACCCCGATAGCACAGGCCTTACCCAGCTGACAACTCAAGGGAACAATGAAGACCCATCTTTTTCATCTGACGGGAGATATATAACTTTTTCCTCTGACAGGGATGGAGTCAAGGGGGTATACATTATGAGGGCAAACGGAGAATCCCAGAAGAGGGTTACTCTGAAGAATATAAAGGCCTTTGGCCCAAGATGGTCACCTAATTAAGTAGTTCAGACATGAAAGGAGGAGATGCTGTGAAAAAAGTTTTTGTATTGGTTTTAATTTGTTTACTTGGGGTAGTCTTTTTTGGATGTGCACCGAAAAAGATAGTACAGCCACAGCAACCAGCGGTAACACCTCAAGAGCCCAGGGAAAGGGCTATGGAAGTAGAACCTGAACGAAAGACCTCTGAGGAGAAGATTACAGAACAGCAGCTCGCAAAGATAGAAACAAAAGAGGTTGAAACACCAAAGTATATTGAAGAGAAGATCGTATTTGAAGATATCTACTTTGATTTTGACAAGTATGACATTCGTCCAGATGGAAAGCCAGCTCTTCATTCCCTGGCAGATTGGCTTTTAAAAAATACATCTGGAAGGCTGGTTGTAGAGGGACATTGCGATGAACGGGGTACCAACGAATACAACATCGCCCTTGGAGATAGAAGGGCAAAGGCAACAAGGGATTACCTTGTGGCATTGGGTGTTGCATCTGGCAGAGTCGAGATGATGAGTTATGGTGAAGAAAAGCCACAGTGCACAGCGCAGACTGAAGAATGCTGGCAGAAGAACAGGAGGGCGCACTTTGTCATCCTGAAGGAGAAAGGTAAGTAGTGGGGAAAAGGTTCAAGGTTCAACATCTTAAACCTTTCATTCTTTATTTTTTATTCTGTACTGCTATAGGTTTGACTGGTTGTGTGATGCCTGCAGATTTCGAAACTCTCAGAGGCGATGTGAACCAGATGAGGAGAGATACCTTCGAACTAAAAAATGAATCCTCTGAGATCAGGAGAGACATGAACGATCTTAAGGAAAAAACAACGAATGTTATAAGAGAAGATTCCTTCCAAGCCTTTAGGGAAAGCCAGGCAGATATACACTCCCGGGTTTCAGAAGTATCGAGAGACCTTCAGATGCTATCCGGGAGATTTGATGAAAACAAATATTCCATGGAAAAGGCATTGAGAGATTCAGCTTCAGAGATGACTACTTTAAAGGCACGAATAACGAGTATTGAAAATCAAATTAGAGAAATACGTGACAAATTAAGTTCCTTGGAAGGGCAGGCAAGGCCACAAAAGGAATCCTTAAAAGAGCAAGGTTCATCCGAAAAAACGGCAGAATCAAAAGACAAGACTGTGATGTATGAAGCAGCATACGATGCCTTTGAAAACAAAAGATATAAAGAGGCGAGAGAAAAGTTCGAGACCTTCATAAAGGAATTCTCTCAAGACAAACTTACTGATAATGCACAGTTCTGGGTTGCAGAGACATACTTTAGAGAAAAAGACTTCGAAAGTGCAATTCTTGCTTACGAGCATGTACTAAAAAAATATCCTGATAGCGAAAAGATACCAAGCGCCCTTTTAAAGCAGGGGCTTTCATTCATTGAGTTAGGGGATAAAAAGACTGCAAAGGTAATTCTCGAGAAGGTTGTTGAAAGCTATACTGAGTCAAGTGAGGCAGAGCGTGCTAAGAAAGAGTTAGAGAAGATTAAGGGAGCAACCGGAAAAAAGAAAAGATGAACAGACTGAAGGACAGCTACCAGCGAACGATCGATTATCTGAGGATATCAATTACTGACAGGTGCAATCTGCGGTGCATCTATTGCATGCCTCCTGAAGGTGTTCCACCTTTTGAACATAAAGAGATTCTCAGTTATGAGGAGATCATTCGTGTTGTAAAAATCGCTGCTGGTATTGGCGTAAGAAAGATACGCATAACTGGTGGGGAACCCCTTGTGAGAAAAGACGTTACCTATCTTATTTCATCTCTTAAACATTTAACTAAGATAGAGGATTTGAGCCTGACAACGAATGGTATCCTTCTTTCGAGGTATGCAAAGGAACTTGAAGAAGCAGGACTAGACAGGATCAATATCAGTCTTGATTCTCTGAATCCAGATAAATATGCAGAGATCACAAGAGGTGGAGATCTCTACATAGTTCTGAAGGGTATCAAAGAAGCTGAAATGGCAGGTCTGAAACCAATAAAGATAAATATGGTTCCTATGCGTGGAATCAATGATAACGAGATAGAGGAATTTGCCAGATTGACACTTAAGTATCCCTACCAGATTAGGTTTATAGAATTCATGCCATTCGGCACGCAAGATATATGGAGTCCTGAAAAATTTATCTCCACTGAGGAAATAAAATCTATTGTTGCAGGTATCGGCCAACTGACTCCTGCAAAACTAAGAAGGGCAGGCCCAGCACAATACTATAGATTCGATGGTGCCCCTGGAGTAGTAGGGTTTATAAGCCCTCTTAGCGCCCATTTTTGCGGAACATGCAACCGACTCCGGCTAACAGCAGATGGAAAACTCAGACCGTGCCTCTTCTCAGAGACAGAGATAGATTTAAAACCCACGCTGCGAAGTGGTGCCCCGGATGATGAAATCAAGCGACTTATTAAACTCTCCATAGATACAAAACCTGAAGGCCATAACATTACCATCCAAAATATAGAACTCAACTCTCTTTTTAAGAACAGAGAAGGCTGTAGAAGGCAAATGTCAAAAATAGGCGGTTAAAGTCGGGGCGAAAGGATTTGAACCTTCGACTCCACGGTCCCGAACCGTGTGCGCTACCAGGCTGCGCTACGCCCCGATAAAGAAAATAATAAGCCTCGTTAGGAATTTTTGTCAAATCATCCATGGCTCCGATTGCCAATAACCGATATTACGCTATTTATGTTGCCATTGCGAGTCTGAAGGGGTGGGTATCTTAGCTAAAGTAACGGTTTACAATTTCATCGGGGTTTCGGAATTACATATGTGCAAGAAAGGCTTCCCTCAGCCAAACACTCCTGGCGCGTTACTTCCTTTTTAAGGAGTTCTCTATACATCTCGAGTTCATGTTTGCAGGCATCTCTGAACTCTGACGCAACTTTTGAAATAGGACAGTTGAAATTCTTTAAAGTATAGTTGTTGTCATCTTCAGAGAGTTCCAAAATATAACCGTCAGACTCAAGGACATCCTTCAAAGTGTAAACTTTATCGTGGAGACTCCTTTTATCTGAAAGGGCTTCTTTCTTTTCTCTCAGGATTCTATCTTTGCGACGTCTAAATATATCGTCTATCTTCTCTTTCCCGTTAGTCTTTTCGATGTCTTTAAAAGTACTTAAGATAAACTCATGATAAGCCTTTGGAAAGAAGTCATCTGCTTTCTCAGTAAGCTTGTACAGGAAAGCAGGTCTTCCGACACCATGCCTTTTTGCAAAATAATCAACAATACCTTGCCTTTCAAGGTATATGAGATGCTGCCTGATGCCCATAGGCGTAATTCCCAATTGTGCACTTAAGTCATCGATAGTAAGGGTGCCATTTTTTTTCAATAGGAGTATTATCCGTTCTCTCGTGGGATTCCCGTCAAGGAACGTAACCATGGGTAAAGATTAGCATAAAATTTAGATATTGTAAATATTTATTAAAAAAATATTATAATCTTTCCCTTTCTCAAAAAATTGTGAAATAATAATAAAATGCTAAAACTTCGAGAGAGAATTATCGAACTTTTCAGAGAGGCTGCCACATCCTTACCCACTGATGTTGAGAAGGCTTTGAGATATGCCCTTAAGGCAGAGGTGAAAGGTTCAAACGGAGAGATTTCGTTGTCTACTATCCTTGAGAACATAAAGGTTGCTCGAAAGACGAAAA
>Ga0233416_10000273_pt1 | contig 15916 bp, 14 predicted proteins | sample Sediment_Towuti__2_FD_188638 | JGI IMG/M metagenome (GOLD analysis project Ga0233416, IMG submission 188638) | Sediment microbial communities from Lake Towuti, South Sulawesi, Indonesia - Sediment_Towuti_2014_0_MG | ecosystem: Environmental > Aquatic > Freshwater > Lake > Sediment | place... | reverse complement strand
GTGGCCGTGGAGGATCCGGTCGGTGCAGGGCCGCAACGAGGCCACGAGCACCGGCCCGAACGTGATCGGGGGCGCGAAGTGAGCATCCATGACATCGATATGGATGGCGTCGGCATACGCTTCGATTAGCTTTACCTGGTCGGCCAGGTGCGCCAGATCGGCCGAGAGGATCGACACGGACAGCTTGCCCATCGCGGGGGATTGTACCGGCGCCCCTAGTCCTTCCTGCGGAAGGCCGCGACGAACATCCCGTCCGTCCCGTGCCGGTCCGGCCACAGCCGGTGGCGCTCGCCGGGACCGTCGGGACCGGGCGTGACCTCGGGCACGAGGTCCGGGCACCGGCGCAGGATGGCCTCGGACACATCGTCGGTCTCAGCTCTCGGAAACGTGCACACCGCGTACACGAGGCGACCGCCCGGCCGGACGAGCCCCGCGGCCGCGGAGGCGATGCCGACCTGCAACCGGGCGAGCTCTTGGATCTGCCTGCGCTCGGAACGCCAGAGCAGCTCGGGGCGGCGACGGGCGGAGCCGATGCCCGAGCACGGGGCATCCACCAGGACGCGGTCGAACGGACCGCGGAGTCCCGGCCGGCGCCCGTCCTGCGCGAGGACGAGACCCGGGAGCCCGAGCCGCCCGAGGCTGCGGCGAACGAGCCCCGCTCGCGCCGGGGAGACGTCGGCGGCGACCAGGGTTCCCTGCGACCCCACGAGTTCCGCGATGTGACCCGCCTTGCCCCCAGGACCCGCGCATACGTCCACGACCCGATCCCCCGCCCTCGGATCCAGCGTGGTCACCACGTACGCGGACGCCTGGTCCTGCACCGCGAACCATCCCTCGGCGAACCCGGGCAGGTCCGACGGCGCCCCCTCCTCGACGAGGAGCGATCCCGGGTGCACCGCCCCTCGAGCCACCCCGACCCCCCGTCCCACGAGCTCGCGCTCGAGGTCCTCGAGCGTCGTTCGGCGCCGGTTCACGCGCAGCGTGAGCGGGGCTCGCTCGGCAAGCGCGGCGGCCGCATCCTCCACGTCGTCCGGGCGCAGCCGCCGCAGCTCGTGTACCGCCCAAGCGATGAGACCGGTGCGACCCGACACGGCCTCGTCGTCGGTCCCCTCCGGCACCTGCGCGCCCGCGGACGCCACCCGACGCAGGACGGCGTTCACGAAGCCGCGATGGCGGGCCTCGGCGAGCGACACGGTCTCGGACACCGCAGCGTGATCGGGGATCCGGGTCGAGGTGAGCTGGTACGCGCCGAGCCGCAGGAGCGCTCGGGCGCGCTTCGGCGCCGTGTCGAGCGGCCGTTCCAGGTGCGGCGCGAGGGTGACGTCGATCGGGATGAGCCGACGGAGCGTCCCGTACGCGAGCTCCGAGGCGAGCGCCGCGTCGCGGGGCGACAGCCGGGCGCGCTCGATCGTTCTGGGCAGAGCGAGGTTCGAGTACGCCCCCTCCTCAGTGACCCGCAGGATGACGTCGAGCGCGACCGATCGCGCGGTCGGCGTCGAGCTCACCCGACGCGCTCGCCGATCTCGGGGCGGTAGCCGCTCACGAACGCGTCCGCGGCCATCACCTTGCGCCCGGCCGGCGCGACGAGCAGCGGTCGGAACCCTCCCTGCGTCGTGGCGATCACGAAGCCGTGCTTGGAGACCTCGACGACCGTGCCCGGCTCGCCGGTCGCCTCGACCGCCTCGGCGCGCAGGACCTTGAGCCCCTCGCCGCGGAACGTCGTCGTCGCGCCCGGCTCCGGGGCGAGGGCTCGCACGAGGTTCACGAGGACCGCGGCTGGGTTCGACCAGTCGAGCACACGGTCCTCGGGCCCGAACCTCGGTGCGTCGGTGGCGAGTGCGTGATCCTGGGCGAGCGGCGCCACGGGTCCGGCCGCGAGCATGTCGATCGTCTCCACGAGCACACCCGCCCCGAGATCGGCGAGCCGAGCGCCGAGCGAGCCCGAGTCGTCCTCGGGCAGGATCCGCTCCTCGCGTTGGAGGATGACGGGCCCTGTGTCGAGTCCGCGATCCATCACCATGGTCGTGACGCCGGTCTTCAGCATCCCCGCGAGAAGCGCGGTCTGCACCGGCGCGGCGCCGCGCAGCCTGGGTAGCAGCGAGAAATGCAGGTTCACCGGTGCGATCGTCGGGAGGTTCAGCACGTTCGGAGGCAGGATCTCGCCATACGCCACGACGGCGAGCACGTCCGGGGCGCTCACCGAAAGCTGCTTGAAGCCCGGGCCCGTCTTCACCGTGTCGACCTCGATGAGCGGGAGGCCGAGCTCGCTGGCGGCCGTCGCGACCGGGGTCGGCGTGAGCACGTTGCCGCGACCGGCGGGTTTGGCTTCAGCCGTCACGACCGCGACGACGGTGTGCCGGGACGTCGCGATCGCCGCGAGGGATGGAACCGACCACGCGTCGTTCCCGAGGAAGGCCACCCGCAAGGAACGCCCCTCGCTCACGACGGTCCCGCCCGTTTCAACTCGAGCTCTCGGAGCTGGCGCATGACGTCTCGCCGACCCTGGTCGTCAAGTCGGTCGATGTACAGCATCCCGTTCAGATGGTCGGTCTCGTGCTGGAAGATCCTCGCGAGGAGTCCCTCGGCCTTCACGTCGATCGGCCCGCCCTCGAGATCCTGACCCCGCAGGCGCACCCGAGTCGCTCGCATCGTCGGGTGGTACGGGCCCGGGATCGACAGGCAACCCTCGTCGGTCAACTCCTCCTTCTTCAGACCGGAGAGCTCGGGGTTGGCGATGAACCCGCGCTCGCCCTCGCCGTCGTCGTAGACGAAGAACCGCATCGAGATGCCGACCTGGTTCGCCGCGAGCCCGACGCCGGGAGCCGCGTACATCGTCTCGAACATGTCGTCCGCGGTGCGACGCAGCCACTCGTCGAAGCGCTCCACGGGACGCCCGGTCTCCCGCAGGACCGGGTCGCCGAGCGTTCGGATGGGAAGGATCGCCATCGGTCTCCTACAGGTGGGGCTCGGCCTCGACGCGGGCCACGACGCCGCGCTCGGCGAGCGTTCGGGCGGCACGTCCGAAGCTCTCGAGCCGCTCCGGGTCGAGCGCGAGCAAGCATACCGTCTGCCCCGACACGTCCGTGACGAGCAGCGTTCGCGGCTCGAGGCGCCGCAGCTCGTCCTCGAGCTCGGACGAGCCGACGACGCGGAACACGGGGAACCCGACCGGGAATCCCGAGGCTGCTCGTCGCGGCAGCTCGTCGCGGAAGAAGCGCTCCGGCCTGCCCGTCACGAGCGCCTGCACCGCCGCGTCGTTCTGCGTTCGGGTCTGCACTATCGCCCGCCCCGAGGGCCGGGCCCACGCAACTGCCTCGAACCACGTGGTGAGCGCCCGCTCCCGGGCGGCGAGTCCCGGCCGCCTCGACGCCAGGTCCGCGTCGAGGATGCCCACGAGGTCGAGCCTAAGGGGCCCGAAGTCCTTCACGGCCTCGACCCCGCCGACGAGGATCTCGGCCGGTCCCGGCGGACGTGGTCGGTCCTTCGCGCCGATCCGATCGACCGGGACGTCGGCCACACCCCGCGCCCACTCCTCGACGCGCTCCGCTCCACCTCGGGCGATCCCGAAGTCCGAGGCCCCGCACCTCGCACACGTCCCGGACGCTCCGCACACAGCGCACCGAACCTCGCCCTCCTGCGCCCGCAGGGTGCCCCCGCACCCCGCGCACGATGCGGGCTCCCGGCACGAACGACACACGCGGGCGATCCCGTAGCCGGGCAGCGGCGCGTACAGGAAGCCGCGGCGCGCGGATCGAAGCAGGCTCACGAGCCGCGCGGCTCTCCCCTCGGGCCCGGGCTTGACCACCTCCACGGGAGGCCAGGCGCGGCCGGTGGGTTCGACCGTGAGGTGCCCGAGGGCCTGCGCCTCGAGCGAAGGGCACAGCGCGGCCATCACGGCGACGGCGCCCGAGGAACGCGACCGGGTGAGGGCGACATCGCGAACGTGGAAGTACGGCGAGCGCTCCTCGCGGTGGAGCGCGTGGCTCTCCCGGTGCACGTAGATCAGACCCAGACCCGAGATCGGCGCGAAGACCGCCGACCGTGTGCCGACGACCACGCGGTACCCGCCACGCTGGATGTCGAGCCACATCCGATACCGCTCGCGCCGGTCACCTCCGAAGAACATCGCCACCGCGTCACCGAACGCGTCGCGAAGGGCGGCGGCCGTCGCCGGCAGCGGCTCCACCTCCGGCACCAGCACGATCGCCGACCTCCCACCGTCGAGCGCCGCGCGAACACACTCCACCGCGAGCGTCACCTCATCCTCCGGCGCGGGCCGGACCGCGAACGCGCCCTCTCCACCCGACAGCGCCGATAGCAGCTCGGGCCCGTTCGCATAGCGCGCGAGAGGGCCGCGGTCGGCGGCGAGGCGGGCAACCGCATCCCGGAGCACCGGCCCGGGGCCACCTCCGGCAACCTCCTCCGACGCCACCCGCGGCGGCGCGGAGCGTGCGATCACCGACGCGAGCGGTGCCACGTACCGCTCCGATACCCACCGCAGGACCTCGAGCATCGCCGCGTCGAAGGACCGGACCGGCGACACGAGCCGCCGGACCTGGAGCACACGCGCGGGGACGTCCTCCGTCGGCCCGAGCACCCACCCTCGCACGGCCTTGCCGTGGAAGGGCACCTGCACGAGCGAGCCGATGCCGGCGCCGAGCTCCTCGGGGAGCTCGTAGGTGAACGGACGGTCGAGCGGAAGGACCGGCCGGTCGATACAGACGGCGACCGGACCGGAGAGGGTCTCGGCGCTACTCGAACGCGCGGCGGAGCTCATCCGCGCGGTCGGTCGCCTCCCAGGAGAACTCCTTGCGGCCGAAGTGCCCGTAGGCCGCGGTCTCCTTGTAGATCGGCCGGCGCAGGTCGAGGTCTCGGATGATCGCCGCGGGTCGGAAGTCGAACGCCTCCCACACCGCGTCCACGATCCGCTGCGGGTCCACCTGCTCGGTGCCGAACGTGTCCACCGCGAGCGAGACCGGGTGCGCCGTGCCGATCGCGTACGCGACCTGCATCTGAAGGCGCTCGGCCACGCCGGCCGCGACGAGGTTCTTCGCCACGTAGCGGGCCATGTAGGCAGCCGAGCGGTCCACCTTCGTCGGATCCTTGCCCGAGAAGCATCCGCCGCCGTGCGGCGCCATGCCTCCATAGCTGTCGACGACGATCTTGCGCCCGGTGAGCCCGGTGTCGGCCTTCGGCCCGCCGATCTCGAAACGCCCCGTCGGGTTGATCAGCACCCGGACCCCATCCGCATCGAGCGCGAACTCGCGCAGGACCGGGTCGATGACCTCGGCCTTCACGTCGGGCGCGAGGAGCGTCTCGACATCGACCTCCTCGCGGTGCTGGGCCGAGATCAACACGGTATCGACGCGTACCGGCTCGTGGTTGGCGTACTCGATGCTCACCTGGCTCTTGCCGTCGGGCCGCAGGTAGGGGATCACGCCGGCCTTGCGGACGTCCGCGAGTCGCCGTGTGAGTCGGTGCGCCATGGCGATCGGGATGGGCATGAGCTCGTCGGTCTCGCGGCAGGCGTAGCCGAACATCATGCCCTGGTCTCCAGCTCCGAGCGTGTCGAAAGCGTCCGCCGAGTGGCCCTCGCGGTGCTCGAGCGCGTCGTCGACGCCTCGCGCGATGTCGGGCGACTGCTCCTGGATCGAAGTGACCACGCCGCACGTGGCGCCGTCGATGCCGAAGTTGGCGTCCGTGTAGCCGATCTCGGTGATCGTCTCGCGAACGACCGAGGGGATATCCACGTACTCGGAGGTCGTGATCTCGCCGGCGACGATCACGATGCCCGTGGTGACGAGCGTCTCGCACGCGACCCGTCCGTCCGGGTCGACCGCCATGATCGCGTCCAAGACGGCGTCCGAGATCTGGTCGGCGAGCTTGTCCGGGTGACCCTCGGTGACCGACTCGGAGGAGAACAGGTAGCGGTGGGTCATGACCGCCGGAGCATAGCAGCCGAGCCCGACGCGGAGGCTACCCGAGCTTCTGCACGATGCGGTCGCAGACCGCGCTCGCGAGCCCGCGCTTCGTCCACTCGCGGAGCGGTTCGTCCCCGCCCGTGCGATCCACGATCGCGGCGCGGTTCGTCTCGGACCCGAACCCGGTCCCCTCGCGCCCGACCTCGTTCGCGACGAGGACGTCGACGCCCTTGGCCTCGAGCTTCGCCCGCCCCGCGGCCTCGACGTCCTCCGTCTCGGCCGCGAAGCCCACGAGCACGAGCTCGCCCTTCGAGGCGCCGAGCTCCGCGAGGATGTCGGGCGTCGGCACCAGGCGGAGCTCGGGCGGGCCGGCCTGCTTCTTCAGCTTCACTCCCGCAGCCACATCCGGGCGGAAGTCGGCGACCGCCGCGGCCATCACGACCGCGTCGGCCCCGGCGGCGGCCGCCAGGGTGGCTTCGCGCATCTCCTCGGCGGTCGTGACCCGGGTCACACGGGGTCCGATGGGCGGCTCGATCGTCCCCGGGCCCACGATCAGCGCCACGTCGGCCCCGCGATCGAACGCCTCCTGCGCGACGGCGAAGCCCATCCTGCCCGTCGAGCGGTTCCCGATGAAGCGGACGGGATCGATCGGCTCGTGCGTCGGGCCCGCCGTGACGACCACGCGCCGTCCCGCCAGGTCGCGGCCGCGCGCGAGGATCTCCTCGAGCGCGGCGACGATGACCTCGGGCTCGGCCAGACGTCCCATGCCCTCGTCGCCCGCGGCGAGCGGCCCGCCGACCGGCCCGACGACGACCGCGCCCCTCGCGACGAGCGCCTCGACGTTCGCGCGGGTCGCCGGGTGCTCCCACATCCCGGTGTGCATCGCCGGCGCGACCACGAGCGGACGAGTGCTCTCGAGCAGCGTCGAGGTCAGGAGATCGTCGGCGATCCCGTGGGCGAGCTTCGCGAGCAGGTTGCCCGTCGCCGGCGCGACGACCGCGATGTCGGCCTCGTGCGCGAGGCGCACGTGGAGAACGGTTCCCGGGTCCTCCCACAGATCGGTGTGGACGCGACGCCCCGACAACGCGGCGAAGGTCTCGGCTCCGACGAAGTGGGTGGCCGAGCGCGTCATGACGACCTGCACCTCGGCACCGGCGTGCGTCAGCAGACGCGTGAGGGAACAGGCCTTGTAGGCGGCGATGCCGCCCGTGACGCCGAGCAGTACCCGGCGTCCCGAGAGCGGACTACTTGATGCCAACCCCTTCGGGCCGCTCGGCGTCGATCTTGCCCTCGGAGATCTCCTCGAGGGCGACCGAGAGCGGTTTGCTCTGCAGGCCGGTCTCGACGAGCGGCGGGACGAACTCCGCGCGCCCTTCGCCGAGCTGGTTGTAGTAGGAGTTGATCTCTCGCGCGCGCTTGGCCGCGAGGATCACCAGCGTGTACTTGGAGTCCACCTGCGCGAGGAGGTCGTCGATCTTCGGCTCGATCATGGGTGCGCTCGTCCTTCGTCGGTCGTGGGGGACGACTGGATGATAGCAGCGACCTGCGCGGACGCCCGTTCGACGTCGTCGTTCACGACCACGTGATCGAACCAGGTCCGCTGGTCAAGCTCCCACTTCGCCATCGCGAGCCGCCGGGCCATGCGCTCCTCGTCCTCGGTCCCTCGAGATCGGAGCCGGCGCTCGAGCTCGGCCATCGAGGGCGGCTCAAGGAGTACGAGCACGGCCTCGGGCATCGCGTCCTTCACCTGGCGGGCGCCCTGGACGTCGATCTCGAGGACCACGTCGGAGCCCTCGTCGAGCGCCGTCTCGACCGCGGCCCGCGGCGTCCCGTAGCGATCACCGAAGACCTCGGCCCACTCGAGTAGGCCGCCCGTCCCCACGAGCCGGTCGAACGCCTCCTCCGACACGAAGATGTAGTCCGCCCCGTCCCGTTCGCTCGGACGGGGTGGACGGGTCGTGGCAGACACCGAGAGTCGGAGTCGCGGGAGTCGCTGACGCAGGCGCTGCGTGACCGTTCCCTTGCCGACCCCCGATGGGCCGGCGATGACGAAGAGTCTGCCGCGCGTGTCGATCGCCGGCGTTACTTCTTGGAGAACTCGTCGAGGAGCGCCTCGCGCTGCTTCGCGCCGAGGCCGCGCACCCGGCGGGTCGCGGAGATGTCGAGCTTCTCCATGATCTTCGCGGCCCGGACCTTCCCCACCCCGGGCAGCGACTCGAGGACGGTCGAGACCTTCATCTTGCCGACCGTGTCGTCGTTGCTCCTTGCCAAGATGTCCTTGAGCGTCAGCTTGCCGGACTTGAGCTGCGCCTTCAGCTCGGCCCGCTTGCGGCGCGCCTCGGCCGCCTTCTCGAGGGCCTGCTTGCGCTGCTCGTCCGTCAGCGTGGGTAGCGGCATCCTGAGCTCCTTCTCTCTCATCCGGGGTGCGAAGCGACGCGAGTATAGTGCGGTGCTCGCGAGGTCAGCAACGCGTGTTCAAGGCCACCACCTGCGTGTTTTCCCGTGCGGCGCCGACCGTTAGCGGATCGTCGAGAGGATCGCGCCCGCGGTCCCCCCGGGGTCCTCGGACTCTGTGATGGGGCGTCCGATCACGAGGTAGTCGGCCCCCGCTTCGATCGCCTCCTCGGGTGTGAGGATGCGGAGCTGGTCGTGGCCGTTCGAACCGGCGGGTCGGATCCCGGGGACGACGAGACAGAACGCCTCACCGACGACCTCGCGAACGACGGCGACGTCACCGCCGGAGACCACCGCCGCCGGCGCGCCCGCTGACATCGCCTCGAAGGCGAGCGACGCGGGCGAGGCGAGCGACTCGCCCCCGAGGCTCGACAGCACCGTGACCGCGGCCACGAGCGGCATCCCGTGTCCCGACTCCTCGGCACCCCGCGCGGCGCCCTGGACCGCGGCCGCGACCATCGCCGGTCCGCCGAGCGCGTGGACGGTGAGCATCGTCACGCCCATCCGGGCGCAGTTGCGCGCCGCCCGCTCCACCGTGTTCGGGATGTCGTGCAGCTTCAGGTCCAGGAACACGGGGCCGTAGTGGCGCAGCCGCAGGACCGAGGCCGGCCCGTGCGCCGAGAAGAGCTCCAGGCCGACCTTGAACAGTCCGACCCGTCCTTCCAGGGCCGCCGCGAGGGCCTCGGCCCGGTCGACGTCGGACACGTCGAGGGCCGCCACCAGCGGATTCTCTGGGCGAGGGATCACGGCGCGCCCTCCGAAGCCTGTGGGGCCCTCTGCACGCGCAGCCGGCCCCGCAGATCGGCCGGCGAGGCGATGCCCTTGTCCTTGAGGTACCGAAGGAGGCCCTGCGCGATCTCGACCGGCGCCGAGGGGTTGACGAGCATCGCGGTCCCCACCTGCACCGCCCAGGCCCCCGCGAGCAGGAACTCGACGGCGTCCGAGCCGGTCGTCACGCCCCCGACGCCCATGATCGGGACGTCCGGCATCGCCTGCGCGACGCGGAAGATCGCCGCGAGCGCGATCGGCTTGATCGCGGGCCCCGAGAGCCCCCCGACCGCCGTCGCGAGCTTCGGCTTCAGCCTCACGGGGTCGACCGCGAGCCCGGGCACCGCATCGATCAGCGTGAGCCCGTGCGCCCCGGCCCGCACACACGAGCCCGCGGTCTCGACCAGGTCGGGGAGCAACGCCGGCAGCTTCACGAAGACGGGCAGCCTCGACATGCGGGAGACGGAGCCAACGATCTCGACGATGCGGTCGAGACGCTGGTAGAAGGGATCTCCGTGCCCTCGCTCCTGATCGTCAGTTCCGAGGTACAGCTCGAGCGCGACGACGCCGGCGCGCGCCTGCAGGTGGCTCGTGACGCGGAGGTACTCCTCGAGGCTCCGGCCGGCGACTGAGGCCACCACCGGCACCCCGGCCTTGGCGAGCCGCGGCAGGTCCTCGGCGACGAACTCCTCGACGCCGGGGTTCTGCACGCCGACCGACGTGAGGAGGCCAGAGGGGGTCTCGGCCATGCGTGGTGTCGGCGTCCCCTTCGACGGTGCGAGCGTCAGGCTGCGGGTGACCACACCGCCAAGCCGGTGCAGGTCGACGAGCGCAGGCGTGTCTCGACCCGTGCCGAGGCACCCGGACGCGGCGAGGACCGGGAGCGGGAACGCCACCCCGTTCAGGTCGACGGCCAGGCTCTGCTTCATCCCGGCCACGTGCGCACCACCGGGAAACCCTCGGGAGGTGTCGGCAGCAACCGCGGCTCGTCCCCCATCCATCGATCCCACAGGATCCGTGCGGGGTTGAAGACCGGACCGTCGGTGCACGCGCGCAGGTTGTCGTACCCGGAGCCGTCCTTGCGGATCACCGGCACGGTGCACGTGAAGCACATGCCCATGCCGCAGGCCATCTGCTCCTCGACCGCGACCTGCGAGGGGATCTGCCGTTCGGCGCAGAAGTCGGCGACCGCCCGAAGCGTCCCGCGCCGCCCGGCCGCGTAGACGACCTGGGCCCCGCTGCCCACCGCCATCTCCTCGAGCAGGTCGACGATCGAGCCCCGCTCCCCCATGCTGCCGTCCGCGGTCACGATGCCGATCGTCTGTGACAGCCGCTTGCCGTCGATCGCCCTGAAGACGTGCTCCTGGTCCTCGGCGCCGATGAGCATGTCGACGCGCTTGCCGCGCGCCCGCAGCTCCTGTGCGAGGAAGTAGATCGGGGCGGCGCCGCGGCCCTCGGCGATCAGCAGGCAGTTCGTCAGCTTCCTCGGGTACGCGTAGGGCCTGCCGAGCGGTCCGATCACGTCGAGGAACTGATGGGCCTTCGCCTCGGAGAGCCAGGTCGTCCCCACCCCTTGCGGGTCGAAGACGAACTCGAGGGTCCCGGCCCAGCCGCCCCGGCGCGACGCCTGGTGGATCGAGAAGTGCCGTCGCAGCAGGAACGTGCGGTCCTCCGGCATGGCCACCGAGACGAACTGCCCCGGCCGGGCGCGCTCGGCGACCTCCGGCGCCACGAGCGTGAGCGAGTGGTACGCGCCGATCTTGCGCGCGTTCAGGATCTCGGCCCGTACGCGGCGCATCAGCCGACCCCTCCCGTGACGGTGCGGACGCCCCGGCCTCCGACGCCGAGGCGGGTCTGTCGCACCGCCGCCGCGCTCGCCCCGGCGTGGTACTCCTGGAGCGACCGAGGCTCGGTTGCGGGGCCCCGGAGGGCCTCGATCCCCCGCAGCGCGGCCATCACCCCTGGCAGCGTCGTGATGCACGGCACACCGGCCGCCGCCGCGGCGGTGCGGATGAAGTACCCATCGGTGCGAGGTCCGCGCCCGAACGGGGTGTTGATGACGAGGTCGACCTTGCCGCTGCGGATCAGCTCGGCGACGTTGTCCTCACCCTCGCTCACCTTCGAGACCCGCTCGACCGCGATGCCCGCCCGCTCGAGGACCCCAGCCGTGCCCCTCGTGGCGAGGAGGCGGAACCCGATCTCTGCCAGGCGCCGGGCCGGGAGCAGCACGGCGCGCTTGTCGCGGTTCGCGACGGACACGAATACGGTGCCCGAGGTCGGCAGCGCGGCGCCGCTCGCAACGAGCGCCTTCGCCAGCGCCGTCCCCGGATCGGCGTCCACGCCCATCACCTCGCCCGTCGACTTCATCTCGGGGCCGAGGATCGTGTCGACGCCGGGGAACCGCCCGAACGGGAGCACCGCCGCCTTCACCGACGTGTACGGCAGGTGTCGATAGTGGTGCGGGTCGGAGGGCAGCAAGCCCCCGTCCGTCAGCTCGGCCAAGGTTCGCCCGGTCAGCACGAGCGTGGCGACCCTCGCGAGCGACACACCGATCACCTTCGAGACGAACGGGACGGTCCGTGATGCGCGCGGGTTGGCCTCGAGGACCCAGATCCTCTCGTCCTTGACCGCGAGCTGGAGGTTCAGCAGGCCCCGGACCTCGAGCCGGCGCGCAAGCGCCCGCGTGATCTCCTCGATCCGGTCGAGCTCCTCGTCCGAGAGTGTGGCCGGCGGGATCTGGCACGACGAGTCTCCCGAGTGCACGCCGGCCTCCTCGATGTGCTCCATCACGGCTCCGATGAAGACGTCGGCCCCGTCGGCGACGGCGTCGACGTCGACCTCTATCGCGCCCTCCAGGAACCGGTCGATGAGGACCGGATGATCGGGGGCGACCTCGGCCGCGACGCGCACGAACGTCTCGAGCTCGTCCGCGTCGTAGACGATCTCCATCGCCCGACCGCCGAGGACGTACGAGGGCCGCACGACGACGGGGAAGCCGATCCTCGCGGCGATGTCACGCGCCTCCGGCATCGTGCGCGCCTCCCCGTGCGGCGGCGCCGGGATCTGGAGCTCGCGGAGCAGCTCGGCGAACTTCCCGCGGTCCTCGGCGAGGTCGATCGCCTCCGGCCGTGTGCCGAGCACACGGAACCCCTCCTCCTCGAGCGTGTGAGCGAGCTTCAGCGGCGTCTGGCCGCCGAACTGCACGATGACACCGTCGGGCCGCTCGGCCTCGCACACGGCGAGGACGTCCTCGGCCGACAGGGGTTCGAAGTACAGACGGCTCGACGTGTCGTAGTCGGTCGACACCGTCTCCGGGTTCGAGTTCACCATCACCGACTCGTAGCCTGCTTCCTCGAGCGCGAACGCCGCGTGCACGCACGCGTAGTCGAACTCGATCCCCTGCCCGATCCGGTTCGGCCCGGCGCCGAGGATCACGATCCTCGGCCGCTCGGCCGGCGCGACCTCGGTTTCCTCTTCGTAGGTCGAGTAGTGGTACGGGGTCCTCGCCGGGAACTCCCCGGCGCAGGTATCGACGGTCTTGAAGACCGGCTGCACGCCGAGCGCCTCCCGGTGGCGACGGACGGCGGCCTCGGTCGCCCCGGTCAGCGCCGCGAGACGGGCGTCCGACAGCCCGAGACGCTTGACCCCCAACAGCTCTCGCGCCCCGAGGCGATGCAGCGGCGTGCCCCGCAGATCCCGCGCTTCCTCGACGATCTGAGCGATCTGATCGACGAACCAGGGGTCGATCCCGGAGGCGCCGGCGACGTCCTCGACCGAGCACCCGTCGAGCAGCGCGCCCTCCACGAGGTGCAGGCGATGCTCGGTCGCCTCGGCGAGAGCCTCCAGCCGACCCCCGGCGCCGGAGACGATCGCAGACCCGAGATCGAAGCCGGACTTCTCGAGCCCTCGCCACGCCTTGCCCAGCGCCTCCTTGAACGTGCGCCCGATCGCCATGACCTCGCCGACCGACTTCATCGTCGAGGTCAGCCGCGGGTCGGCCTCGGAGAACTTCTCGAAGGCGAACCGGGGGATCTTCACGACGACGTAGTCGAGGGTCGGCTCGAAGGCCGCGGGCGTCTCGCCGGTGATGTCGTTCGCGATCTCGTCCAGCCGATACCCGACGGCGAGGAGCGCCGCGATCTTCGCGATCGGGAACCCCGTCGCCTTCGACGCCAAGGCGGAGGAGCGCGAGACGCGGGGATTCATCTCGATCAGGACCTGCCGGCCGGTCCGCGGGTCCACGGCGAACTGCACGTTGGATCCGCCGGTCTCGACGCCGATCGCGCGCAGCACCTTCAGCGCGGAATCACGCATGTCCTGGTACTCGCGATCCGTCAGGGTCTGCTGCGGCGCGACCGTGATCGAGTCGCCGGTGTGTACGCCCATCGGGTCGACGTTCTCGATCGAGCAGATGATCACGCCGTTGTCGTCGCGGTCGCGCATCACCTCGAGCTCGAACTCCTTCCAGCCCGCGATGGACTCCTCGATGAGGATCTCGTGGACGGGTGAGATCTCGAGGCTTCGAGCGGCAAGCGCCATGAGCTCGTCGCGCCCGGCCACGAACCCGCTGCCGCCGCCGCCGAGCGTGAACGAGGGTCGCACGATGAGGGGGAACCCGATCGCGTCCCCGAGCTCGAGCGCCTCGGCGAGCGTGTGCGCGACGCCGGCCCGCGGGACCTCTAGGCCGGCCTCGAGCATGGTCTGCTTGAAGCCGCTGCGGTCCTCGGCGCGGTGGATCGCCTCGAGGCTCGCGCCGATCAGCCGGATCCCGAGGCGATCGAGGTCGCCCGACTCGGCGAGTGCGACCGCCACGTTCAAGCCCGTCTGCCCTCCGATCGTCGGCAGGAGCGCGTCGGGGCGCTCCCGCTCGAGGATCGCGAGGACCGATTCCGGCGTGAGCGGTTCGATGTACGTGCGGTCGGCGAACGCCGGATCGGTCATGATCGTCGCCGGGTTGGAGTTCACGAGCGCCACCTCGTAGCCCTCGCTCCGCAGCACCTTGCACGCCTGCGTACCCGAGTAGTCGAATTCGCAGGCCTGACCGATCACGATCGGGCCCGAGCCGATCACCATGATCCGGTGGATGTCGGTGCGCCTAGCCACGGGCCATCAGCTCCCGGAAGTCCCCGAACAGGTAGCGGGAGTCGTGCGGCCCCGGAGCCGCCTCCGGGTGGTACTGGACCGAGAAGGCGGGGACGTCGAGGCAGCGCAGCCCCTCGAGCGTGCCGTCGTTGAGGTTCCAGTGCGAGAGCTCCACCCGCCCGTGGGCGGTGGTCACCGCGTTGCCCTGGCGCGGCCAGCCGTCCGGGTCGACCGCGAACCCGTGGTTGTGGCTCGTGATCTCGACGACGCCGGTGCGCTCGTTGCGCACGGGTTGGTTCACGCCCCGGTGGCCGAACTTCATCTTGTACGTCCGCCCTCCGAGCGCGAGCCCGAGCAGCTGATGCCCGAGGCAGATCCCGAACACCGGGATGGCACCGAGCAGCCCGCGCGCCGCGGCGACGCCGTAGGCGGTGGCGGCGGGGTCGCCGGGGCCGTTCGACAGGAACGCTCCGTGGAAGCCCCCACCGAGCACCTCGGCCGCGGGCGTCTCGGCCGGGAAGACCGTCACCTCGCAGCCGGCGCTCGCGAGACGCCGGAGGATGTTGCGCTTCATCCCGAAGTCGTAGGCGGCCACCCGGAAGACCGTGCCGTGCCCCGAGCTCGCGGCGCCCACGACGTCGCGGGCGTCGAACGGTCCCGCCGTCGTCACGGTGCGGGCGAGGTCGGCCCCCTTCATCCCCGGCTGCTCGCGGACGCGGCGCACGAGCGAATCCGCGTCGAGATCCTCGGTCGACACGCCGCAGCGCATCGCACCCTGCTCGCGGAGCCGCAGGGTCAGGCGTCGGGTGTCGATCCCCTCCAGCCCGACGACCCCGGCCTCCGCGAGCTCGTCCGCGAGCGTGCGCTCCGCCCGCCAGCTCGAGGACCGGCGCGAGGCCTCGCGCACGACGAACGCCGCGACCTGGACACGAGCGGACTCCGGATCGTGGCGGTTGGTCCCGTAGTTGCCCTGGTGAGGGGACGTCATCGCCACCACCTGCCCCGCGTACGAGGGGTCGGTGAGCACCTCCTGGTACCCGGACATCCCGGTGTTGAAGACGGCCTCGCCGAACGCCTCCCCGGTCGCCCCGAAGGCCGAGCCGCGGAAGACCGAGCCGTCCTCGAGGGCCAGCAGCGCCTCGGAGGCTCGCGTCACGTGCGGTCTCCTGCCGGCGCGCTCATCCCTGCGCCTTCCCGTCCGCCACGACCAGCCGGCCTCGGTAGACCGTGTGGAGCACCTTGCCTCGCAAGCGTTGGCCGATGAACGCGCAGTTGCGGCTCCGCGAGGCGAACGGTGGCTCGACGAGCCATTCCTCGGAGGGATCGAACACCACTAGGTTCGCGGGCCGACCGGGCTCGATCGGCCCTCCGTGCTCCGAGGCGCCGAGCAGCCGCGCCGGCGCCGTCGACATCACCTCGAGCGCCCGCGGGAGCGAGACGAGCCCCGGCTCGACGAGATACGTGAGCACCGCGGCGAGGGCCGTCTCCAGGCCGATCGTCCCCGGCGGCGCCTGGTCGAACTCGGCCTCCTTCTCCTCCACCGCGTGCGGCGCGTGGTCGGTGCCCACGACGTCGACGGTGCCGTCGGCCAGCGCGGCCCGAAGCGCGTCACGGTCCTCGCCCGTTCGCAGCGGTGGGTTGACCTTGAAGTTGGTGTCGTAGGTGAGGAGGTCCTCGTCGGTGAAGACGAG
>Ga0233416_10000272_pt1 | contig 15928 bp, 13 predicted proteins | sample Sediment_Towuti__2_FD_188638 | JGI IMG/M metagenome (GOLD analysis project Ga0233416, IMG submission 188638) | Sediment microbial communities from Lake Towuti, South Sulawesi, Indonesia - Sediment_Towuti_2014_0_MG | ecosystem: Environmental > Aquatic > Freshwater > Lake > Sediment | place... | reverse complement strand
CCGGTGGCGGGTTCGGGACGTTCACCCCGGACCTCTTCCACCGTTATGCTCCTGACCCACTCGACTTTCACGGGCCGCACAGCATTTATTTCCAGATGCTGGCAGAGCAAGGGTTTGTCGGGCTGACACTGTTCCTGTTGCTGCTGGCGAGCACGATCCATTCCTTGCGCAAACTCCGGCACCGGGCACAGGAAGTTCCGGGCGCAGAACCGCTCGTGCCGTACGCAAATGCCTTAGAGGTCGGCATCTATGCGTTCCTGGTGGGCGGAGCCTTCCTCGGTAGGGCGTATTTCGATCTGTGGTTTCAACTGGTGGCGTGTTGCGTGGTGCTGAAGATCCTGCTCAGCAAAGAGCGCACGCGCGTTGCGGAAGAACAGGTCAAGGAAGAGGCCCGCGCGACTGAAGAGCTGGAAATGCCGGTGGCAGCCACCTGAGGCCAGCCGCGGTCGCAGTGAGATGAAGAGTTTGATACCGAAAGAGGGTTCTTATTTTCAGCAATCGAGGAGCAATTCATGTTTGAAACCAGCCTGATCGGCAAGTTCATTCCGGCGCGGACTGCGCGCCTGGCAGTTGTTCTTGTGCTCGCGGTGCTGGCCGTGCCCCTGGTGGCCAGCGCTCAGAGCTGGACCTGGACGACGGAAACGGTGGACACGAAGCCGGCCCGGTTCATCTCCCTGGCGTCGGACAAGGAGGGCAACCTGCACGTCAGCTACGTTACCGACCCCGACGAGCTGCGCTACGGCTTCCGGCCGGCAGGTTCCTCGAAGTGGTACACGATGAGAGTGGACCGCGGCTTGAGCAACACCACGCTGCGGCTCGACCGCGAAGGCAACCCGCACATTTGCTACATCTCCTATGGCGAACTCAAGTACGCGTGGCTGGACGGCAGCAAGTGGATGATCCATCACGTGGCGCCCAATTCCGGGCTCATCTCCTACAACTGCGGCATGGGAATCGGCCCGGACGGCACGCCGCATCTGACCTGGTATCACGAGCGTTTGCCCGACAGCACCATCTACATCCGCATGCGCTATGCCACGCTGAAGGACGGGCAGTGGATTGTTCGCACGCTGGACCAGGATCCAGGCACGGGCAAGTGGAGCACGATCCAAGTGGACGAGCAGGGCCGTCCGCACATCATCTACACCGCCTGGGACAAGCATCAGGCACGGTACGCATCTTGGGACGGGCAGGCGTGGAGCACGACTTCCATCGGCCGCACCGGTCTGGGAACCCGCGAAGTGCCGCGAGGCATGGGCAACTCCATGGTACTCGACGCTAAGGGCAATCCCAACGTCAGCTACTTCGACGAACTCTCTCTGAAGTACGCCCGGCGAGAAAACGGCAACTGGGTCATCCACGCCGTGGACACCATCGGAGATACCGCCTGGAACGATTTCTCCGGGTTTCGCAGCTCGCTGGTGCTCGATGGTGACGGACGCCCGCATATTTCCTACGAAGACGCGGGCGCGCTGAAACATGCCTACTGGGACGGCCAGCGGTGGCGGATCCAACTCATCGCCAATCGCGCTGCCTCCTCCTTCCGATACAGCTCCTTTGCCACTGACCCGAACGGGGCGCTCTACCTGGCCTTCCAGGATGGAGTGGATCGGTCTCTGCGCGTCGCCGTCGGACGGTCGGCGCCAGCGGATTCCACGGCAGCACAGAAACAGGAGAACCAGTAGGCCAGGCCGCTTCGCGGTCGGCGGGCGAGCGGTCTTAGCAGCGTGCTGAAAAACTCCTCGCGTCGTCATTCCGAGGAGCCGAAGGCTCCGAGGAATCTGCTGTTTTCTGTGGGTCTTTGCAAAAAGCAGAACCCTCGCTTCGCTCGGCATGGCACCCAAGGGAACTCTTTCAGCATCCTGTTAGAGATTTTCGATAGACCTGATGGGAGTGTGAATCGCCCGCTGCGCCGCCTACCAACAGATTCCTGTGTAGTTCTTGACGCCGGCGGGGCGGCGTTCCTTGTCCAGGTGAACCAGGTCAATGACGATCTGGTCCGGGCGGATGGCGGAATACAGCTCCTGGCTGCGCTTGGTGTTTGTTCCCAGAACCAACACTTCGGCATTCTTCACCACGGCTTGAAGATCCTCGGAAAGCAGTGCGCCGATGTGGGGGATCTCATCCTCGATGAACTGGCGGTTGGAGCCGATGAGCCTGCCGAGGGAGACGCTTTCATCCCACACCTGCAACTGGCAGCCTTCCCCCAGCAGGCGCTTGACGAAGTGCACCAGCGGGCTCTCGCGTAGGTCGTCGGTGCCGGATTTGAAGCTGAGCCCGATGACGCCCACCTTCCGCTTGCCGGTGCGAAGAACCAGGTCCACGGCGCGATGGATATGAGCGTCGTTGCTGGGCAAGATGGATTCGAGCAAGGGCAGCTTGAGGTCCAGCTCCTTGGCGCGATAGGTGAGGGCGCGAAGGTCTTTCGGCAGGCACGAGCCGCCGAAGGCAAAGCCGGGTTTGAGGTAGGCGGGGGAAATGTTCAAGCGAGTGTCCGCCAGGAAAATCTTGGTGACCGTTTGGGAGTCCACTCCCAGCTCGCGGGCAAGCGTGCCGACTTCGTTGGCGAAGCCGACTTTGACGGCATGAAACGCGTTGGCTAGGTACTTTACCAGCTCTGCAGTTGGCGGCGTGGTTTCGAAAACCGTGGTGGGTGCCCAGGCATAGAGCTGGCGAAGGTTGGAGATGTGGTCGGTGTGGCGGGTGCCCAGCACCGTGCAGGGAGGCTCAAAAAAATCCTCCACCGCCGTGCCCTCGCGCAAGAACTCGGGGTTGAAGCAAACGGCAAAATCTTTCCCGGCCTTTTTTCCGCTGGCGGCCTCGAGGGCGGGGATGACGACGGTTTCCGTCGTTCCGGGAAGAACGGTGCTGCGCAGGATGATCCAGTGCAGCGTGCTTTTTGCGCGCAACGCTAGGCCGATTTCTTTCGAGACGTGCTCGACGGCGCGCAGGTCCAGCTTGCCGGTTCGCTGGCTGGGCGTGCCGACGCAAATGAACGAAATTTCCGTCTCGCGGATGGCCGCAGCGGTATCCGACGTGGCTTTCAGGCGACCCGCCCGATAGGTTTCTTCCGTCAGCTCGTTCAAACCTTTTTCGGGGATGGGCGGGCGGCCGGAGCCGAGCATCTCCACTTTCCAAGGATTCAGGTCCACGCCGAGCACGCGATGTCCCTGGTGGGCCAGGCAGGCGGCAGTCACGGATCCCACGTAACCCAGGCCAAACACGCTGATGGAAGAGGGCATTGAGTTTGTCGTCTCCAAGACCAAATGTCTACGCTAACTGGCTCGCGAACAGGAAAGCAAGGGTCGCTGCGCCGTGTTGTGAGCGAAAGTACAAAGGGTTGATTCAGTGCTGACAGGGCGGATCAGGACCGTGCTGCACAACGAGCAACAGAAGTCGCTCGATTTCGGCGGCCACTTCCTCCCAAGTGCGTGACTGTACTTGGCGAGCCAGTAGAGAGCGGTCCCAGGCAGACTGGAGAGCTTGGTCCATGGCCGCGGCGATGCTGGCAACATCACGCTCGACGAGGATTCCCAGGTCGCGAGAGGTGATCAGTTCCGGGATGCCGCCCACGCGAGTGGCCAGCACGGGCGTACCGCAAGCCAGGGATTCCAGCACTACGTTGGGCATGCCTTCGCGCTGGCTGACCAGGCAAGAAAGGTTCGCGGCATTGAACCATAGCGGAAGCTCGTCGTGGGGCCGGATGCCCGCAAACACCACTCGCTCGCTGAGTCCCAACGACCTAACTTGTTCCTCGAGGGCTATCTTGCTCGGGCCCTCTCCGACTAAGAAGAGCCGCAGCGTGGGATGCCGCGGAGCCAGCTTGGCCAGGGCGGCGATCAGCAGATCCTGGCCCTTGCCTGGGATGAGATTGCCCACAGCAACTACACAAACTCCGTCGCGTGGCAACCCGAGCTTTTCGCGGGCCACGCTGCGCTCCAGGGGCCGGAAACGGTCGGCGTCAATGCCGTTGGGAACTACAGCGATTTTTTCCGGGGGCGTTCCCAGCGCAACCAAGGCGTCTTTCAGCGATAAAGAGACAGCAATGATTCCGGCGGCGCGGCCGAGCGCCCAGCGAATCTTCGGCCGAATCAGGCGAAATTCGGGGAACAGGTTGATATCGGTTCCGCGCGCGGAAAGTATGACCGGGATGCGCAACGCCTGCCCGAGCAAAACGGCCGCGAAACCATCGGGATAAACGTAATGCGCGTCAATGCAATCGAAAGGCTCCTGTGCATGCAGTTTTCTCACCGGCTCGATGCTGCCTGCATACATCAGCCGGCCGTGCAAAGGCATGCTGATTTTAGGGAGGAGCAGGTAGGAGGGATGGTGAACGCACAGGCCGCCAATTTCTTCCTGGCGCGGCACGCGGCTGAATGCCTGCCAGCGTTTCCCCGGCAGCCAGGAAGGTGCGTAAGGCACGGGCGCGACTACCTCGACGTGCGTCCCGGGCCGCCGCGCCAGGTGCGCCGTTCGCTGGAAGATGAATACCCCCAAAGTGGGCTGGGCGGCGTTGGGGAAGAGGCTGGTAAAAGTGAGGATTCGCATGCAGGTGTAATTGCCGGGCAACACTCGGGGCCATTTGCGAGCCCACGCCCTGCAAGTTGTACCAGAAAACCGAGGGGCGGCTTGCAGGAAAAGTCCGCATGTGCATCGCCAGCTACCTGCCGGGCTGAAGCGGCGACGCTTACTCTAACTGTGGGAATGGCCGGGACGAGGTTGAATGACCGGCAACGATGGTTGAATGGAATGTTGCCGCACGCGGGGAAGCCATCTAATCTGGAGTGACGCCGTGTGTGGCTGCGGCTCCGCGCGGAAGCAGCGGAGTGCCGCCGTGCTTGCAGCACCTTCGTGGAAGGAATGAAGAACGCGCTCAGCTTCGATTTGGAAGACTACTACCACGTCAGCGCTTTCGCTGAGCAGATCAGCGCGGCCGAGTGGCAGAACTTTGCCAGCCGCGTGGAGCGAAACACCCTGGCGGCGCTCGATCTGCTGGCCGAAGCTGGCCAGCGCGCCACCTTCTTCACCCTCGGCTGGGTTGCCGAGCGGTATCCGCACCTGATCCGCCGGATTGCCGACGCCGGCCACGAAATCGCCTGCCATAGCCATCGCCACCGGCTCATCTACGAAATGACGCAGCAAGAGTTTCTCGAAGACACCTACCACGCCAAGTCGGTCCTTGAGCAAGCCGGAGGGCAGGCGGTCCGGGGGTATCGGGCGCCCAGCTTTTCGCTGACGGAGAATTGTCTCTGGGCGTTCAACATTCTGGCGGAGCTGGGTTTTACGTACGACTCGAGTGTTTTCCCTGTGCGCCACCCCACCTACGGGATGCCGTCCGCGCCGCGAACTCCGTTCCGCGTGGAGACACCCTACGGGGTGATCGTGGAGTTTCCCATGCCCACGCTGGAGCTGGCCGGTCGAAGGTCGCCGATTGGCGGCGGTGCTTACCTGCGTCTTCTACCGTATTCGTACACGCGCTGGGCGATGCGCTATCTAAACCGCAGCGAGCAGCGGCCCGTCTGCGTTTATCTACACCCCTGGGAACTCGACCCCGATCAGCCGAAAATGGAGGGCCGGCTCACGGCGCGCATCCGGCATTACATCGGGCTGCGCGGCGTGCGCAAAAAGCTGCGGCGGATGCTGCGGGACTTTGAGTTTGCTCCGATGGGCGAGCTGATTCCCGACCAGAAACTCCTGCCCTGCGAAGTCACGCTCACGCGCTGACTCTCTTCCGGCAAAACAGAGAAATGGGCGGCATACGGCGAGTCGGCATGTGAGCCCGAAAGGCTCAGGTGCGCCGAAACGCCAGAGGAAGAATGCTTCGGAAGCGGGAGGTGTAGTCGGCACGCTCCGATGCGTTCAGGCAGAAGTACCACATCCCGGCGGCAGCCAGAGGCAAGGCCAGTCCCACTTGCAAGAAAAAGAAAAACAGGTTGGGAGCCTGCCAAAAGCGCTCCATGGCCAGGCTGGCCAACGTGAATGGCAGGACGGCAATACCCGGCCGCAGCCAGGCCGCCAACACGTAGTCCCGCAGAGGCAGGTCGAGATGTCGGCGAAGGTAAAGCGGCCAGAAGAGCAGGCTCACAAAAATGCTGGGAATGGCGGCCGCCCAGGCCACGCCGACGATGCCCATGGTACGAACGAGGGCAATGCTCAATCCCAGGTTGGTGAGTCCCTCGGCGATGACTGCCGGCACGACCATTTTGTGCTTGCCCACGCCGAGAACCACCGCTTGAGCGGATTGGCTGCAGGCGCTGAACAGCAAACCCAAGGAAAGAATCCAGAGAACGTGCCCGGAAGGTGCGGCGTACTCCGGCCCCATCCACAGGCCGATAAAGGTCTTGCCGCGCAAGATGAAGGTCAGCGCAATGGGCAGCATGATGAGGCTGGCGTAGCGCACCCCGCCGAGGAGCAGTTGCTGGAGCTTGTCCTGGCGGAACTCGGCCTCGATCTTGCTGGCTGCCGGGGTCAAGGTGTTGGCCAGTCCGGCCACGAGTCCCCGGGCATAGTTACGCATGTTTGCAGCAATGGAGAAAAAGGTGATCATGGCAACCGGCAAAAACGTGCCGATCACGACGGCGTCGCTGTAGTAAATGAGATCCGAAGCCACATCGAGAAGGAAGGAAAACAGGCTGAACGAAAAAATCATGCCCACGTACTGCCGGCAGCCAAAGCTCAATCGCAGGCGCAGCTCGGGGTACAGACGGTAGGTCCACCAGATGCTGGTCAGGCAGCGAGCCGTTACCGAGGCCAGCTCGATCAGTGCCAGAGTGATCAGTCCACCACCCGCGCCGAGAGCGATGACGATGATGACGGCGCGCACCGCTCCGATGCCGACGCTGGCCTTGTTCAGCAGGTCAAAGCGCTGCAAGCCGACGACGACGCCGGAGAAAACTCCGTTGACCAACCAGGCCGCAATGTTCAGACCGCCTAGAAAGAAAGCCAGCCGCGCGACGGAATGAAAGTCGGGCGGGATGTTGAAAAACGGCACGGCGAACAAAGCGGCGAGGATCGCGAGTGCAATGGCCAGGGCGCCGCTCGAGGAAAAGATGGCCAGGGCGGAGGAAACAATACCGCTGGCGGAGGTGTGGTCGCCCTGGGCGTGGAATTTGGCGACAAACCGAGTGGTGGCATTGCGCACCCCCAGATCCATGAAGCTCAAATAACTGGTCAGAGAAACGATCAGCACCCAGACGCCGAAAGCGGTGTTCCCCAGACGGTGGACGATGAAGGGAGAGAGGAAGAAGTTGACGACGACTCCGAACGCAAACGCGCCCCAGTTGGAGAGCACGTTGTGGGCGAGGCGAGGCGGCTTCCGTGCCGTGCGGTTCGAGAATGGATCCGGAGCGTCAGTCATCGGGGGCGGTCATTCCTTGACGCCTTGAAACGAGGCACGCGGGCGCCGGCTGCGCGAACACCGCGGGGAATCGCAGGAAAAGGACCGAAAAACCCTTGTACCATGCGCCCTAACCCGCTCCAAGTATTGCTTTGGGAACATGCCGGCGCGATCGGCCCAGCTAATGGGTGAGTACCTCGCAGCCCGCCAGCACAAGCTTCACACCCTCGACCACCCGGTCCAGCTCGCGATTCGTGAGATCCTGGTGGCAGGGCAGTTTGAGCGACGTCCGGCGCATGTCGTCCACTTCCGGGCTGCTGCCCTCGGGCAGAATCGGATGATGGCGGGCCCACAGAGGCACGGCTTCAATCCCCAGTTGAACGAGGCGTTCGGTTACCTCCGCGCGGTTTTCCACGCGAATCGGGAATGAGAGCGGGCAAACGCCAGGAGGCAGCTCGCGGAAAATGGGCGAAACGATTCCGTCGAGGCGTTCCGCAAGGTATTGAAAATTGCTGCGCCGTCGCCGAGCGATCTCCGCGTAATCCAGTGCGGTGAGCACGCGGAGCGAGAGCCTGCTAATTCCGAGGTTGGCGCTGGTCACATCGAAACTGGAGGTGCACACCGAAACCCGCTTGACCCCCGCGGCCCCGGTAAACGCTTGGCCCAGGCTGTGAATCACGCGGGCCGCGCGCAAAGAGGCGCTCTTCCCGCGCAGCGCAAAATGGCTCATGAGCTGTCGAACCACATGCCCGGCTACAGTGGCGACGGAGGGGTCTCGGGAAACCAACACCTTGCCGTTCCTGCCCTCGCGCAGAATCAGTGCCCCGCCATTCGGCAACGGGAGCGGCTTGTGCAGGCAGAAGACAGCCGCATCTCCAAATGAGCCCAAGGGTCTTTCTCCGATGCAGGAGAGCAGGGCCAGCGCACAATTCTCGATCAGCCTGACTCCGCGCTCTTTGCAAAGCGCAGCCACCTCCTCCACCGGCCCGGGGAAGCCGGAGTAGTGAATCAGGAACACGGCGCGGGTCTGCGGTGAAATGCGGTCGGCGATGTCCTGGACATCCACGCGCATTCCGGTGTGAACGGGGTAGAACCGAATGCGGACTCCGGCGGCCAAGAGCGCCTCCAACTCGGCTCCATTGAAGAAATCGGGAAAGAGAACTTCCTGTTCGCGCAGGCTCCAGTAGTGGGCCAGCCAATAGACAGCGTTTCTGGCCAGGTAGGTGAACTGTACCCCCGGCGCGTTCAAAGGAAACGGAAGGGCTTTGCTGTGCGGGCTCGCCATCAGCAGAGCCGGAGAGAGGACCGGCTGGATGGGGATCGAGTATGTGCCCGAAGGGGTAGGCATGCTATCGAGTCCCTGCGTAAGCCCGCGGCCCGCCGACGCCCACTCGGTCAGACAGAAGGCGCCGTCATTCCGTCCCACTTGATCAATCTTGCCGTTGTTCTACCGGCTCCTCAACGGGTTCCGCAGAGCGCGTTGACGCTGAGGAACCTCTGCCGAGGAGCTTCTTCACCAGGTCTTTCGCCTGGGCGGTACGCAGATAGGCGCGCGCCACCGCCGACCGCGCACCCAGCAGCGTAATTGTCCGGCGCGTGCTCTTAGTCCAGCGAAACTTATAAGCCTCATCGCCGCGAAGGAATTCGTAATAGCGGAGTCCTGATTCGATGGCGTCCTGGATGCTGCGGGCCATGAGGAATGTTCCGGGGCTGTAGCGTTCCAGCGGAGAATGCGGGTCCCACCCCGCCTGGTAATACAGCGCTGCTTCGCCGAAGTAGAAGAGCAGGAAGGCGCCCACCGGCTTGCCTTCGAACTTCAACAGATAGAGGCGGTAGCTCGAGCCCTCGGGCGGCTGCGCGCAGATGTCGCGGAGGAAGTTGACGAAGCCGGGCCGCCCCAGCGTCCCCGGGTCATTTCGACTCTCCCAGCGAGCGTGGTGGAGCTGCACCAGGGCGTTTATTCCTTCAGTGGCCTGGGCGGGCCCGGCGCAAACTTCGATCCTGCCGCCTTTTTCTTCCAGGATGATCTTCGTGCGCCGACGGATGTAATACCGAAAAGACTTGCTCAATCCTTGTAAGTACGCATCGAAGCTGGGCGGCAGCTCAATAAACGGACAGATGTTCTCTTGCTCCTCGCGCAAGGCCAACCCCATGTCGTCTGCGCGGGATTTGACGGCGGCGTGCAGGTCGCTGCTGACCAGCACCTCGCCCAACTGCAGCAGACCCCAGCGCGATCGCCCTTCATGCAGGGCGTTCAACGTGGTGTGCAGCACGCCCGCGCGTTGGTCCGGCACAGCCAGCACATCCAGAAAGTCGCCAGAGACGGTTTCGGCCCCGGCAAACCCCACGGTCTCCATTCGGAAGCCGAGGTCTTGATAGTTGTAGAGACAGAAAGGCGCCAGCCCGATCAAACGACCTTCCGCAGAACGCGTCGTGATGACAAAGGGCTGCGCATCTGGTCGCACGCGGCGATGCCAGGCCAAGTACCACCTGGAGGTGCGGAAAAAGCCGTCGCGTCGATCGAGATGAGCCAGCGCATCCCATTCCGCGCGGATGGCTTCGAGCTGTTCGACGTGAGTGAGAATCGTGGCGATCATTCCAGCCTCATGAGCCGGCCACACTGCGGAGCAGCGTCCGGAAGCCGCTGACTTCCGCTCGAAAAGAGTTTCTGTCGTGAAACAACCCGATGGGATAGCGCTTCAGCTCCAGCGGGTCCTGGCCGACTCGATTGGCACCGGGGATGGTGGAAACGGCGGCGAGCACGCCGCGCGCGCGGAGCACTTCTTTGTCCGCCTCGTTGAAGTCCCCCTGCCGGCCGTTGGGATAACTGAAGAGGTGTGCCGGCCGGCCGGTCCATTCCGCTACACGGTCGAGCGACGTTTCGATCTCGCTGCGGCGGCGTTCGGGCGTCTCATTCCGAAGAATGCAATGGCTGTGGCTGTGCGCGCCCAGTTCAATGACCCGAGGATCAAGCTGGCGCAACTCTTCCCGAGTTAGGGGCCGCAGCTCCCGGCGCTGGGCCTCGGTCAGCTTCGGCAGGATCTCGCGCCACGGCGGCTCGGCGTCGCGGAGCACCTGGTCAATCGGGTTGTTCAGGTACGCCGGCAACGATTCACCGTAACCGTTCGTTGGTTGCAGCCCGGGGGCTGCAAAAGCGCGAATCAGGCGAAGGCGGTCGAACGGGTAAAAATCTCCGCTCTCGATGTACGCGGAGGCCAGAAAGATGGTGGCGGGTGCGCTGTACTTCTGAAACAGGGGCTGGGCGATGTGAAGGTTGTTGGCGTAGCCGTCGTCCACGGTCAGGCAGACGACCCGGGGCGGCAGTTCGCCCTGGCACAATCGTTCGACGGCTTCACTGAAGCGGAGAATCTTCCAGTGGCGCGAGAGATAGGCAAGCTGTTGCGCGAGTTGCGAGCGGGTGACGAAGTAGGCGGGGATCCAGGGCTGGCCGGCGGATTCGTCTTCGCAAAACCCGTGATACATCAGAATGCGCAGGCGCCCACGGTCCAGCGCTGCGGCGAGTTGGTCGCCCTGCAGCGCAGCCAGGAGGCCGTAAAGGATCCCTTTCAATCTGCTCCTCCGTGCGTTGCTACACCGTGCGGGGCACGATCGATCTGGAATTGCGGGCGAGCTCTCAGCCGCCGAGGAAGCGCATCCACCACTCGGCTTCGAGCCGGCTCAGGAAGGCGTCGCCGCGGTCGATGGCCTGCAAAAGCTCGGCGTTGTGGGAATGAACCAGCGTCCAACTGCTGCCGCGCTGAATCATGCACTGGTGGGCGGAAAGCTCGTCGAGAAACCGGGGAACCAAGCGGCCACGCACGGCCAGGCTGCCTTCTTTCCAGGCATGATAGAACAGGTGCCGAAGGACGGCTTCCACCGTGTGCTTCTTGGCGTTGAGCTGTAACACCTGGCTTACCCCGCCGGGGCACGCGTAATAGAGATACCACCCCTGGGCCACGCCTTTCTCGTTGCGCACCAGAACCTTGCGGAAGCTGCCGTGCGACTTCTTGCGGGCTGCTTCCTCGATGAGCCAACTGAGCGCAGCGTGGTCGTAGTCGGGGACGAGAGAGAGGCGTCCGATAAAGGTGGAAAAGTTCTCCAGCATTGCCGCGGGCGTCAGGTCTTCCGCGAAGTTCTGCGGCTGCAAGTGGAAGTGACTTCCGGAAACACGCGTGGCAAACAAGTCCAGCAGAGCCGTAGCCGGCGTGGCCGCCAGGGCGCCTAGGGGAAGGCGTTTGCTCAACAGCGAGGTTACATAGCGGCCGGGGCGCAGCGGGCGGGTCCAATCCATGCTGTACAGCAGGGCCGTCTTTCCGCCCAGCCCCTCCCAAAGACTTCGCGCCGTATCGTTGGCGCCATCGGTGATGAAGAGATCCTGCGGGCCCTGGAAATACTTCTGCAACAATTGCACGCCGGCCAGTGAGGATCGGCTAGACGGGTCCACCAAAAGCTGCGCGCTGACGGCCACTTTGATGGGTCGCCCCTGGAACACCATGCGGCGCGGCATCACTCCCAGGAAGCCGGTCACGTTTCCGGAGGAGTCGCTGGAGACGAAGGAGGGAAACTCCAGGTCGTACCACGGGTTCTCAAAGAACATCCGGCGAAAATGGGAGCGAAGCTCATCTTCGGGGAAGGGGTTATCCGGATACAAGCGACGATGCAGCGCCGCGACACCGAACAGATCCGACTCCACAAAGGGCCGGATGGCGCTGGCCGAAGACGGCACGGTAGTCAGCCCCCGTATGCCCACGGAGAATCTCCTATCGTCAAGGGACGCGCGTCGCGCCGGAATTCCGCGTCCACGACTTCAAAAATTACGATCGAGTGGTCACCCAGGTCGTCCAAGATCCGCTGCACACGACACTCGACATGGGCCGGCGTGCCCGGCAGTACCGGGGCAGTTGTCTTGCCCTCCAAGAAGGGCTCACCGTTAATCCTACCGGCGGCCGCCGTCGTGGGCGCGAAGAATTTCTGGGCCATTTCCTGCTGGTCAGCAGCCAGTACATGCAGCGCGGCCACGCGGCTCACGGCCAGACAACGATAGACGTTGCTATCGCGGCGCACGGCGGTCATCAACAGGGGCGGCTTGAAGGAGGCCTGGGACACCCAGGTAATCGTTGCTGCGCCATAGGAGTCGCCGCTGCGCGAGGTCAGCACGTACATGCCGTTGCTGAACATACGCAGGGCCTTCTTCTTGGCCTGAGCATCCATGCTGGCAATGGCCATCAGTCCGCCACCTGTCCGAGCGATTGCTGCACGACAAACTGCGCAATCCGGTCAATCGACCGGAAGTTGTCGGGCTCAAACTCGTTCAAATTGACGCGCGTGCCGAAACGCTGCTCGAGCTGCACCAGCAGCTCGACGAACTTCAGCGAGTCGAGAATACCACCATCGAGCAAGTCCGTGTCATCCGTGGGCACTTCGATGCTCAGTTGCTCGGTGAATAACAGGGCCACCTGGCGTCGCACTTCCGAGCCATCTCTCCCGCTTCCATTCTCCGAGGATCGGGGCGCGGTCATGGGCGGCTTCATCGGGGCAGAGTTGTGATTCATTGCGGGCCGTCTCCCTCCGGCGCGCCCTCCAGCCGGTCCCCGGGCTGCAAGACCTCGCTCGCGTCCCGGTACTTTCCCTCAGAAAAAACGGTGTTGACCCCAAGCCATTCATCGCCACACGCCACCCACACGGAGTGGCCGGATGCTGGGCCCACCGTGCCAGGCGGCATATTGGTTGACTGGCCGAGCAGGGCGGCCTTGAGAATGCCGATTTCCTGGCCGTTCAGGCGCGCTCGCGGATGTCCCCACGGGGAACGGAAGGGGAAATAGTCGCAGGCGCGGATGAAATTGAATACGGCGTGGGCGGAGCGCGACCAATCGAGCCAGCCGCCTTCGGGCACTGCCTTTCCGTAATACTGTCTTTCGGAGAGATCCTGCTCGCGCATCGGGATGGTGCCGGTTTCCGCAGCGGAGCGAAGCAGCTCATGGATGAGCGGCAGGCCGGCCTTGACACACTTGAGTGTCAGCGAGAGCGCCGTATCCGTGTCCTCGATCTCAAAGAGCGCCTGACCGGCGATGGCACCGGCGTCAATCTCCGGCTCCATATTGTGCAGGGTCACCCCGTAGCGGCTCTCCCCGTGGTAGAGCGCCCAGCTCATGCAATTCAACCCCGCATACTGTGGAAGGGGGCCAGGATGCAGGTTAAAGCTGCCCAGGCGCGGGGCGACGAGTACGTCGCGGTGAATGATGTAGAGCGAATGAACGTTCAACAGCACGTCCACTTGTTGGGCGCGGATTTCATCAGCCAGAGCCGGGTCCTTTACCCTTTTGGCCGGCAGCGTAGGCAGGCCCAGTTTCTGCGCTGCGGCCCACAAACTGCCGATTTTTCCACCGGGAACCTCCGGCGAGGTAAGCACACCCACGATGTGGTGTGGCCCCCGCGCCAGCGTGCGAACCAACTCCATGCCGGCCGATTCCTCGCCGACGACCAGGATGTTGAGCGGGCGGGCGGCGCTGGCAACTCTTCGGGGCGTCGTCGGAGTCTGTGCGATTTCGGTCTTCATGCGGTCTCTCCCGGTTACTCTGCCGGCTGTTTGCTCGGTGTGGGTTGTTGTTGTGCTCCGCTCAGGAAGTGGTCGCGCAAGCGCGGGCGATCAATCTTCCCATTGGCATTCTTGGGTAATTCCTCGAACTCCATCCACTTGCTGGGAAGCATGTAGCTCGGCAGCGCGCCACTCAGCTTCTTGCGCATTGAAGCGGCCGTAATCTCGGCACCATCATTGGTCACATAGGCGCAGCAGATCAGCATGCCTTCGAAGCCTTCCGTGGGGATGGCGACGACGGCACACTCCTTGAGTCCCGGCAGTGCGTTCGCGGCGGCTTCAATTTCTCCCAGCTCGATGCGATAGCCGCGGCTTTTGATTTGCGAGTCCGCGCGGCCGACGAAATAAACCAGCCCATCTTCGCCGATGCGCGCCAGGTCGCCCGTCTTGTAAATCCGCCGGCGCGGATCATCGCTGGTTGGGAGCGGCTTGAACGCTGCGTCGGTTTTCTCCGGGTCGCGCCAGTACCCCGGGCTCAAGCCGACACCGCCAATGTACAGATCGCCGATTTCGCCTGGCGGGACTGCTTGAAGATGCTCATCCAGCACCAGCAACTCTTCGCCGTCGCAGGGCGTGCCAATGGGGACGGGCGCGCGCTCATCGGGCGGGACTTCGGGCACGGTGTAGAAACTGCTGGCGATGGTGGCTTCCGTAGGACCGTAGAGGTTGGTGAACTGAACCTTCGGCAGGCGCTTCATCCAATAAATGAGAGCAGGAGTGGGGAAGACTTCACCGCACCAGAGCAAACGCTTTAGCTCGGGGAAATCGTTTTGCGCGACCACGTCGAACTTGGCCATGTAGTGCAAGGTCGAGGGCACGGAGAACCACTGCGTCAGGCGAGAGGCGCGAATGAACTCAGCGAGTTTGTTGGGAAGCAGATTCAGCTCGGCGGGTACCAGGTGCAGCTCAGCACCGGAGGCAAAGGTCTCGAAAATGTCGAATTGCGAAAGGTCGAAATGCAGCGGGGGATGGCCGGAATTGCGGTCGGCGCTGGTCATGCCGAAGTACTTCACGGCCCAGGCGACGAAGTGTTGCACGTTGGCGTGGGTGATAGGCACACCCTTGGGAACGCCCGTCGAGCCCGAAGTAAAAAGAATATGCGCCGGGTCATCCGGCTGATTTTCTGTTGCGGGAGGTTCTCCGCTGAACGTGTCCAGGTCGTTCCAGGAGAATTCCGCCTGGAAGTTTTCCCCGCGAGCAGGGCCCGATTCCATCCAGCCAATGGCCAGTCGCCGGCGGAACCGCTCTCCTCTTAGCAGTTCATCTACGAGCGGGGTGACGCCGCCTGCGGCCAGCAGCCAGCGGTTTTCGCAAGCGTCGAGGATGCGCGCGATGCGCGACGCGGGGCTTGCCGGGTCAATCGGCACATGCATGCAGTCGGCCTTCAAGATGCCCAGCATGCTGACAATCGCTGCCGGCGACTTGGGCATCAGGAAGCAGACACGGTCGCCGCGCCGGCAACCGTTTGAACGCAGCAGGTGGGCGAGCTGGCTGCTACGCCGGTCGAGGTCGGCGTAGCTCATGCGCTCGCGGCCGAGGACGAGAGCAGTGGCCTGCGGGCGTTTTGCTGCCTGGTGTGTAATCCACTCTTGGAGTAAACCCTTCATACGCTTACCTGCTGAGCGGCCAGCCGGAACACCTCTCCGGTGTGGGCCAGTTCTTCTTCACTTGGCGGAATATCTAGAATAAAGGTGCGGTAGCCGACGTTGACGTAGCGGGAGAGTTCCGCAGCCACATTCTCATAGTTGCCCACCAAGTAGGGGCAAAACGTCTTGTAGTTTTCAAACGGGTGCAGCCAATAAGGGCTGCGCTGGTTCTTGGTTTCTTTGGCCATGTCCGAGAGCTGCTTGTGCCATTGCGAATCGGAAACTTTCATGGCCAGTTGGTGGGTGATCTGTCCTTTGCGGTCTTCCGGGAAGCGTTCGCGCGCAACCTCCCACGCTGCTGCCTCATCCTGCCGCGCAATAATGCCTACGCGTACACCGGCGGGCACAAGC
>Ga0233416_10000271_pt1 | contig 15953 bp, 21 predicted proteins | sample Sediment_Towuti__2_FD_188638 | JGI IMG/M metagenome (GOLD analysis project Ga0233416, IMG submission 188638) | Sediment microbial communities from Lake Towuti, South Sulawesi, Indonesia - Sediment_Towuti_2014_0_MG | ecosystem: Environmental > Aquatic > Freshwater > Lake > Sediment | place... | reverse complement strand
TCGGCGACAGCGTCACCGGCGAGGCGTCGGAGGTCGCGAAGGTGTACGGCGCGCTCGCCCGCCAGGTCCGGCAGCACGGCGAGCCCTTTAAGCCGCCGGTCGCGCTGATCTCCGGCGGCGAATGCACGGTCACCGTCCGCGGCAAGGGGCGCGGCGGGCGGTGCGCCGAGTTTCTGCTCGCCCTGGGCATCGACCTCGACGGGCTGGCGGGCGTCCACGCGCTCGCCGCCGACACGGACGGCATCGACGGCTCGGAGGACAACGCCGGAGCGCTCCTCTTCCCGGACTCGCTGGCGCGGGCCGAAAGCGCAGGGCTGAGCGCGAAGCGCCTCGCTGCGGCGAACGACAGCTACAGCTTCTTCAGCGTGCTCGGCGACCTGGTGGTCACGGGACCGACGCGGACCAACGTCAACGACTACCGGGTGATCCTGGTGGAGTGACGCGGTGCTGGCGCCGCCGTGCCGCCCGGCGCCGTGAGCGGCTAGGCAGCTCCCGCGGCGACGCGCGCCATCCGCCTGACGCACGCCCGCAGCGAGTCGGCCATCTCGCCCGCGGGCAGATTGGCCCGGCGCCCGTGTCCCGGCAGGACCCACTCGAAGCGGTAGTCCTGCAGCCGCTTCATCGACTCGGTCTGCTCGTCCCAGTCGTACCAGCACACGTCGCGCCAGGCCGCGAGCCGCGCGCGCGACGCATCCCAGGAAAGATGGTCGCCGGTGAAGAGAAATCGCTCGCGGTAGAGCAGGCACATCGAGCCGGGCGTGTGGCCGGGGACCGGGATCAGCGTGATCTCGGCGTCGAGCCGCATCGGCGCGACACCCTCGGGCCGGATCTCCACGTCGCGGGTCCCGGGCGTGACGTCGGCGCGGTGCAGGATCCGCGGACAACCGAAGTGCTCGTGAAACTTCCGGTGATCGGCCACGTCGTCCCGATGGGTGAGGAACATCAACCCGATGCCGCCCAGCTCCTCGATCCGGCGAACGAGCGGCTTCGTGAAGCGCGGCGAATCGACCAGCACATTGCCCTCCGGCCGGACGATGAGATAGCTCGCCGCGCCGAAGCTCACTTCCGCGTGATACCCGCAGTGGTGGACATTCCCGTCGATCGGGTCCGGGAAAGCGTCGCGCGCCGCGCCGAGATCATGGTGCTCGACGGTGCCGATCGCGGCGACCGGACAGGCGAGCACCGCCATGCGCGCGCGGTGCGCCTCGTCGGGGGTGTCCGGCTGGCGGTAGACGCGCGAGGCGTCGCCGTGCGCGTCGAACGAGGCGGGCGCGACCCAGCGGCAGGTGCCGCAGTCGATGCACGTCGAGTCGACGTAGAAGTCGCCGGGCGCGTTCGCCGGCAGGCGTTTTTGCCGGGAAGCCACCGCGCTACGACTGGCCCGGGCCCTCGCCGCCCTTCCCGAGCATCCGGAACACGTCCACCGGCATCGGGAAGACGATCGTCGAGCTCTTGTCGCTCGCGATCTGGGTGAGGGTCTGCAGATAGCGCAGCTGCATCGCCTGCGGCGCCTTGGCGAGCATCTGCGCCGCCTCGAGCAGCGTCTTCGACGCCTGCAGCTCGCCCTCGGCGTGGATGACCTTCGCGCGCCGCTCGCGCTCGGCCTCCGCCTGGCGGGCGATTGCCCGGATCATCGACTCGTTGAGGTCGACGTGCTTGATCTCGACGTTGGTCACCTTGATGCCCCAGGCGTCGGTCTGGGCGTCGAGGATGCGCTGGATGTCGAGGTTGAGCTTCTCGCGCTCGGCCAGCATCTCGTCGAGCTCGTGCTTGCCGAGCACCGCGCGCAGCGTCGTCTGCGCAAGCTGGTTGGTCGCGGCGAGGAAGTTCTCGACCTGGATGATCGCCTTCTGCGAGTCCACCACCCGGAAGAACACCACGGCGTTCACCTTCACCGAGACGTTGTCGCGCGAGATCACGTCCTGGCTCGGCACGTCGAGCACCACGACGCGCAGGTCGACCTTCACCATCTGCTGGATGCCGCGCACGACGAGCACCAGCCCGGGCCCCTTCACCTTCCAGAACCGCCCGAGCATGAACACGACGCCGCGCTCGTACTCGCGGAGGATCCGGAACGACGAGAGGACGAACGCCGCGACCGCGATGAGGAAGACGCCGAGCCCGTAGGGCAGATCGAGCGGCAGGGACACTCTCTAGCCTCCCTTGGTTTCCGGCGTGACCTCGAGCACGAGGCCGTCGACGCCGGTGACGCGCACCCGGGCGCCCGGCGCGAGCCGCTCGCGGCTGCGGACCTTCCAGGTCTCGCCGCGCACCCGCGCCCAGACCTCCCCGCCCGCGGTTTCGATCACCTCGCCGCCCGCGCCGACGAGCTCCTCGCGCCCGGTGACGACCGGCCGGGTCCGGGCCTTCGCGGCCATGCCGCCGACCAGGATCACGAACGCAGCGCTCGCGACGCCGAGGCCGACGATGAGCGGCAGCGGCACGCCGAACCCGGGCACGTCGGTGTCCATGAGGAAGATCGCGCCGACGACGAACGCAATGACCCCGCCGATGCCGAGCGAGCCGAAGCTCGGGAAGAACACCTCCGCGATCATGAACCCCAGCCCGAGCACGATCAGCGCGAGCCCGGCGTAGTTCACCGGCAGCATCTGGAACGCGAACATCGCGAGCAGCAGGCAGATCGCGCCGATCACGCCCGGCGCGACGAACCCCGGGCTCGAGAACTCGAACCAGATCCCGTACACGCCGATCATGAGGAGGATCAGTGCGACGCTCGGGTTGCCAAGCACCGCGAGGAGCTTCGTGCGCCAGTCCGGCGCGATCGTCTCGACCCTTGCCCCGGCGACCGCTAGCCTGGTCGTCTGGCCGCGGACGGTGATCTTGCGGCCGTCGAGCTTGGCGAGGAGATCGTCGAGGTCGCGGGCGACGAGGTCGATCACCTTCATGCGCTCGGCGTCCATCGCCGAAAGGCTCACCGCCTCGCGCACCGCCTTCTCGGCCCACTCGGCGTTGCGGCCGCGCAGCTGCGCCAGGCCGCGGATGTAGGCCGCCGCGTCGTTCACCTGCTTCTTGGTCATCGCGTCGGGCGACGGCTTCGCCCCGGCCTTGTCCTTGTCCTTGCCCTTCTCCTCGCCGGGGCCGGAGGGCATGCCGATCGCGACCGGCGTCGCGGCGCCGAGGTTCGTCGCCGGGGCCATCGCCGCCACGTGGGCGGCGTAGAGGATGTAGGTTCCCGCGCTCGCCGCCCGCGCGCCGTTCGGCGCGACATACACGGCGACCGGCACTTCCGAGTCGATGATGCCCTTGATGATCTCGCGCATCGAGGTGTCGAGGCCGCCGGGGGTGTCCATCTTGAGCACCACCAGCGCCGCCTTGCGCGCCACCGCCTTCTCGAGGCCGCGGCGGACGTAGTCGGCGGTGGCAGGGCCGATCGGGCCGTCCACCTCCAGCACGACGACCGTGCGGTCCGCGGCGACCTGGGCGAGCGCCGCGGCGAGCAACAGGGCGAGGCCGGCGAGCCCCGCCGCCCAGCGCCAGGGATTTCTGCTCATGGGGCTAGGGTCGTGGGAACGTGCTGGCCATGATACGCGCGTGCTCAGGCGCCGGTTGGCGGGTGGACCAAATTGGTGTATCTAGAGGCTTCTTTCCCGGAGGAAGCCATGGCCAAGCTCCGCCATATCGCACTGTCGGTGCCCGATCCCCAGGCGACCGCTGCCTTCTACATCAAGGCGTTCGGCATGAAGCAGGTCGGCACCGTCGAGCACGAGCACGTTGCGGGCGTGTACCTCAGCGACGGCGTGATCAACCTGGCGATCCTGAAGTACAAGACCGACCACCTGGCCGGCGCCGACCGCGGCCCCGACTGGGTCGGGATCCATCACTTCGGGTTCTGGGTGGACGACATCCACCAGGCGCGCGACACCGCCGAGGCCGCGGGCGCCAAGTACTTCGCCGGCGAGCTGCCCGAAGCCGAGGACTCCTTCTACGAGGTGAAGTACACCGATCCCAACGGCATCGTCTTCGACCTGACCGGCAGCGGCTGGGTCGGCGCGTCCAAGGACGTTGCGCCGGCCGCCAGCGCGCCGAAGCGGAAGGAAACGGAAAAGGTCTAGCGCGCCCGGGCCTGGCGCTCAGCGCCAGGCGACCGGCGTCCCGATCGCGAGGCCGAGGCTGCGCGCGGCGTCGCCGCCGTTGATCGCGATCTCCACCAGCCCGCTCGAGTTCTCGTACCAGAACGCCGCGCCGGGGGCGACCTCGGCGAACACCCGCGCATGGTGAATCTCGCGGCCGTGCGCGACGAGCGCTCGCTCGTGCGGGATGCCGCGCGCGCGGATCCCGGTGAACGCGTTTCCGTAGTGGTCCACGTAGATCACCTCGGCGAGGTCGTCGGCACCGAAGGTCACCGCCAGCCCGCCGGCCGTCTCGACGTTCTCGTTGGGGAAATCGTCGGTCGCGACCGCCGCGGCGACCGGCGCGAAGACGTCGCGGCCGTGGAACGAGGGCGACACACCCGGCGGGTGTCCCGTGATCCGCCAGACCGATTGCGCGTGGGCACGGGCCGCGATCACCGAGAATAGACCGTTGTCCGGACCGACGTACCAGCGGCCGTCCGCGCGCAGCACGACTGCACCGCGCTCCGAGCCCACGCCGGGATCGACCACTCCGATGAACACGTGGCCGCGCGCGAGCCCCTGTGCCAGCGCCGCGAGCAGGTGCGCCGAGGCGCGGACATTGTAGGGCGGCGCCTCGTGCAGCAGATCGATGACGCGCACGCCCGGCGCGTAGCGGTCGAGCACCGCCTCGACCTGGCCGACATAGAGGTCGTCGGCGCCGAAGTCGGTGAAGAGGAGGATCGCCACCCGCGGATTCTAGCGGTGCACCCTTCTCACGCACCCGCCTCGACCGCGGCGATCACCGCCTTCGCGACCGCGGCCGTGCCATCCTTGCCGCCGAACTCGGGCGTGAGCACCCGGCGCTCGGCGAAGACGCGGTCGACCGCGGCCTCGAGGAGCCGCGCCGCCTCGACGCAGCGCGGCGCGCCGTGCCGCTCGCCGAGCCAGTCGAGCATCATCGCCGCCGAGAGGAGCATCGCGGTCGGGTTGGCGAGGCCGCGGCCGGCGATGTCGGGCGCGGTGCCGTGCGCCGGCTGGAAGAGCCCGTGCCGGTCGCCGAGGTCGGCGGAGGGCGCCATGCCCATCCCGCCGACGAGGCCGGCGGCGAGATCGGAGAGGATGTCGCCGAACTGGTTCTCGGTCGGCACCACGTCGTACTCCCAAGGCTTGCGGATCAGATTGAGCGCCATCGCGTCCACGTAGCAGTGGTCGGCCGCGATGTCCGGGTGGCGCTTCGCGACCTCCCGGAAGATCCTGTTGAAGAACGCCATCCCGCGGTGCACGTTCGCCTTGTCGACCACGGTGACGCGGCCCTTGCGGGGATTGCGGTCGCGGCGGCGCGCCGCGAGCCGGAACGAGAACTCGAACAGGCGCTCCGAGCCCTTGCGCGTCACGAGGCCGACGTCGAACACCGCGTCGTCGGTCGGGGGCGGCGCGGCCGAGGCGTCGAAACGCCCGTGGAACCAGCCCTCGGTCTGCTCGCGGATCAGCACGAAGTCGATCTCGCGCGCGCGGGGGTCGACGAGCGGGAGCGGGATGCCGGGAAGCGCGCGGATCGGGCGAACGCCCGCATAGAGCTCGAGCCGGTCGCGCAGGTCGAGGTGGGGCGCGATCTCGGTGCCGTCCGGGTAGCGCACGTCGGGCAGCCCCATCGCGCCGAGGAGGATCGCGTCGGCGCGCTCGCAGGCCTGCATCGCGGCGTCCGAGAACGCGACCCCGGTATCGCGGTAGGCGGCGGCGCCGCCCGGGTGGGGCTCGTAGGCGAGCGCAAAACCGCCGACGCGACGCTGGAGCGGCGCGAGCACCGCGAGGCACGCGTCCATCACCTCGACCCCGATCCCGTCGCCGGGGAGGACGACGATCCTGAAGTCGCTGCTCATCGCGCGCTCCCGTGCTCCCAATGCGGCGGCGGGTGGCCGGCGACCGGCGAGTCGAACGCCGCAATCGAGTCGCCGAGCAGGCAGCCGAGGTACGCGGTCCGCAGGCCCGGGCCGCCGAAGGCGAGGCTCGAGATGTTGCGCAGCCGCCGCCCGACGACTGTGTCGAGGTGCGGCCGCCCCATCGTGCCGGAGAGATACGCCGCCTCGCACTCCTCCACGTGCGCCGGGTCGGCATCCTCGATCACGAGGGTCTGCGCGCCGTCGGGCGCGACCCGGATCACGCGGTTCGAGACGACGCTCGTGATCCAGACGTGGCTCTCGGAATCGAAGGTGAGGCCGTCCGGATAGGTGCCCCGGCCGAAGGTGGTCACGACGTCTTTCGGGCCGAGCGTCCCGTCGGCGCGGAGCGGGAAGCGCGCGAGGCGCCGGGCGAAGGTCTCGTTCACGTACAGCCAGCGCCCGTCGGGACTGACGATCGCCTCGTTCGTGTAGCCGAGTCCGTCGGCGACGATGCGCGCGCCGCTCGAGTCGGCGAGGACGATGAACCCGTCCGCGCAGTCCGGGCGATAGTCGAGCGAGCGGGGGCGCTTGCGGGTGCTCACCGTGGCCCAGACCCGTCCCGCGGCGTCCTCGGCGACGAAGTTGGTCGGCGGCAGCGCGACGCCGTCCACCTCGACGAGGAACGGTGCGACCCGCCCGTCGCGGAACAGCTCGAACACGCCACCCTGGCTCTCGTCGAGCTGGGCGAGCAGGAACGAGCCGCTGCGGCGGAGCGCGATGCCGTTCGGGCGGAGCGGCCTCCCGCCGGGAAGCTCGCCCGCGTAGAGCTTCTGCGACCCGTCGGGCTTGACGTGCGCTACGCCGCCGCGCCAGTCGCCGGCGTAGAGGTCGCCGGCCGCGGTCGCCAGCACGCATTCGGGCCGGTTCAGCCCCGTGCCGATGAAGCGGAGCGCGTCGAGCGGGAGGGTCGGGGACACGGTCGGGATCCTCGCGGAAGCGGCTATGTAACCGTTATCCGCGGCGCTGGCAAGCGAACCGGCGCGGGCGGGCGCGGCGCCGCTACGCGAGCAGCTCGGCGAGCCGCGCGCGCAGCTCCTCGCTGCGGTGACGAACGAGCGCCTTGTAGCCCGCCACGCGCTCGCGGTCGACCGGCCAGAAGGCCGCTTCGGGATAGGTGCGGCCGAAGACGTCGAGGAGCATCGACCGGAACTTGCCCGAGCCGACGGCGACGTCGCCGGATTCGCGCTGCTCGCGGTACGCGACTCGCTCCGCGCTCGTGAGCGCGCACAGCAGCGGATGGAGGCGCTCCGACACCACCGTCCGGTGGCGCTGGATCTGCTGGATCGTCCGGTCGAGCGGGAGGTCATCCCAGATCCCGCGGCCGATCGTCAGCGTCCGGTCGTCGGTCGCCGCGGCGAGCGGAAAGGCGTTGATCAGCCAGTCTCCCAGGTGCGATGTGTTGGAGCGTCCGCGGCCGTAGAGCAGGAGATCCTCCTCGAACCGGGCGAACCAGTGCGTGAGCCGGTCGAGCAGCGCGCCGAGCCGGCCGGCGGGGAGGAGCTCGCGGTACTGGGTGCCGAAGATGCCGACGGCGGCCGGCGCGCGCCGCACCGCCTCGAGGAGCTGGTCGTCGAGCAGCTCGCCGAACAGGCTGTTGCCGATGCCGACGACCAGCAGATCGATCCCTTCCGGGACCGGCGTGAACGGCCGCAGGGTCCCCCAGCTCACCTCGGCGTGCGGCGGCAGCACCTCGTTGAGCATGTGGAAGCCGAGGCGGTCGCCGAAGTTGCCGACGTTGTTGTACGAGATGACGTGGACGCGCCTGCGGGCGCGCGCCGCGCCCTCGGGCGCGTGAACGAGCTTGAACAGCATCTGCACCGCGTCGACCTGGGTCTGCGCTGCAACGCGGTAGCCGGCCGCGCGGGCGAGCCCGGTGAGCGCCTCGAGCGAGAGGTCGTTCACCCAGCCGAGCGCCCGGCGATCGAGCTGGCTGGTCAGCTCGGTGACGCAGTAGCTGCACAGGATGGGCCGGCCGGTTCTCGCGAGCGCGGCGAAGAGGTCTCCCGGGCGGTAGAGGTACTCCCACACCCCCAGCATCACGACGAGGTCCGCCTCCGCGACCTCGTGCTCGGGAATCCCGGTCTCGTTCAGATCGACGACGAGCGTCCGCGCGTCGCGCGCGACGACGTCGCACGGGACGTACGCGCAGCCGGAGGGCAGGTGGCGCTCGAGCTCCATTGTCCCGCAACCGATGTCGAGCACCCGCGCGCCCGCCGGGACGAAGTCGGCGGCGAGCCGCGCGCGCGCCGCCCACGCCGGCTCGAGCTGCGCGGGATCGCCCCAGCGCCCGAGGTCCGTGCGCCCGGCGGCGATCGCCTGCCGCCTGCGTTCCGCCTCGTCCATCGCGTCCTAGCCCTTCCGCATGAGCCAGTTCGGCGTCGGCTCGGCGATCTTCTTGAGCGTGTTGCGGTCGGTGTGGTGGAAGAGCTCGTCCTGCCCGACGATCTTCAGCACCGTGTCCTGCTCGTAGGACCAGGTGCCGTCGGCGTCCACCGTGACCGTGATGTGGTACGAGAGCGTGCGGAATGCGTAGTCGAGGAACGGGATCGAGCAGGTGCCGTTGTGGGGCGAGCCGAATTCGCAGTGCGCCTCGAACCGCCGCGCGTCCGGCGCGGCTTTCCCGGTCGCCATCGCGATCTGCCCGCGCGGGATCGTGAGCGTCAGGATGACCGCACCGGTCGCCGGTTCCCAGAGCCAGTACCCGACCTGGTCGTGGAAGGTCTCCGGCTTCCCCGGCCGCAGGATGTGGGTGTGGTAGCGCAGGCCGTAGAGGAGCTGCGGCCCGTTCGCCTGCGGATCGATCGGCTGCAGCTCGTAGCGCTCGTAGTACGCGTCCTTCTCCGGGCCCTCCGGCTTCGGGTTCACGTCGAGCCCGCGCCGGCCCTCCCACACGCCGGCGAGCGGGGCGAGCGGGCCGAGGTTCTGCAGGGTGTCGGGGTCGATCTCGGCGGGTTCGGTGTAGATGTCGGCGGGAAAATCGGCCATGGCGGGTCCGGGTGAGCGCCGGCGCGGCGCGGTGCGGGATTCTGCCCGAAAGCGGCGCGAGCGCCGCGACATTGCGCGCAGCCGACAAAAAAGGCCGGGGGTGGCCCGGCCTTCGCGATTGGGTGCGCCGCGCGTTCAGGTTTTGCTTTTCGCTTCGGCTCCCTGTTCCTTCTTGCCCTTCTTGTCGGTCTTCTCCTTCTTCTGTTCCTTGTCGCCCTCGGCCGCCGGCTCGGGGCGGTCCAGCAGCTCGACGAGCGCCATCGGCGCGTTGTCGCCGAGGCGGAAGCCGGACTTGAGGATCCGCAGGTACCCGCCGTTGCGCTTCGCGTAGCGCGGCCCGAGCTCGTCGAAGAGCTTCGCGACGATCGCCCGGTCGCGGAGGCGGTCGAACGCGAGGCGACGGTTCGCGGTCGACGGCCGCTTGCCGAGCGTGATCATCGGCTCGACCACCCGGCGCAGCTCCTTCGCCTTCGGCAGCGTCGTCTTGATGAGCTCGTGCCGCAGCAGCGAGTTCGTCATGTTCCGGAACATCGCGACGCGATGGCTGGAGGTGCGGTTGAGCTTCCTCAGTCCGTGAGCGTGACGCATGACCTATCCGGACGCCCTACGGCGTCATCTTCTCCAGGCCCGCGGGTGGCCAGTTCTCGAGCTTCATCCCGAGCGTGAGGCCGCGCGCGGCGAGCACTTCCTTGATCTCGTTCAGCGACTTGCGGCCGAGGTTCGGGGTCTTGAGCAGCTCGGTCTCGGTGCGCTGGATGAGATCGCCGATGTAGTAGATGTTCTCGGCCTTGAGGCAGTTCGCCGAGCGCACCGTGAGCTCGAGATCGTCGACCGGCCGGAGCAGGATCGGGTCGATCGGCGGCGCCTTGGCGGCCTGCTCGGCCGGCCCGGGCGCGGTCTCCTTGATGTCGGCGAACACGTTCAGCTGGTCGACGAGGATCCGCGCCGCCTGCTTGATCGCCTCCTCGGGCTCCATCACGCCGTTCGTCTCGATGTCGATGATCAGCTTGTCGAGGTCGGTGCGCTGCTCGACGCGCGCGCTCTCGACCTGGTAGCTGACGCGCTTCACCGGCGAGAACGACGCGTCGAGGATGATCTTGCCGATGCCCTTCGACTCCTCCGGGATCACGCGCAGGTTGCCCGGCTGGTAGCCGCGGCCGCGCTCGACCCGGATCGTCATCTCGACCTTGCCGCCCGGCGAGAGGTGCGCGATCACGTGCTCCGGGTTGATGATCTCGACGTCGTGGGTGGTCTCGATGTCGCCGGCGGTGACGAGGCCCTCGCCGCGCTTGTTCAGCCGCAGCGTCGCCTCGTTGCCGCTGTGGAGCTTGAGCACCACGCCCTTGAGGTTGAGCAGGATGTCGACGACGTCCTCCTGGACACCCTCGATCGTCGAGTACTCGTGCAGGACCCCGGCGATCTGCACCTCGGTGGGCGCGAAGCCCGGCATCGACGACAGCAGCACCCGCCGCAGCGCGTTGCCGAGCGTGTGGCCGTAGCCCCGCTCGAACGGCTCCATGGTGACCTTGGCGTGATACGGCGCGACCGGCTGGACGTCGATGATTCGCGGCTTGAGGAAGGCAGTGCTTTGCATGCGGGTGTCCCGGATGGTTTACTTCGAATAGAGCTCGACCACGAGGTGCTCGTTGATGCTCGCCGGCAGCTCGGTGCGCTGCGGGAGCGCCTTGAACTTCCCCTTCAGTCCCTTGACGTCCACCTCGAGCCAGTCGGGGAAGCCGCGCGACTCCGCGGCCTCGGCGGCGGCCTTGACGCGCAGCTGCGACTTCGCGCTCTCGGCGACCTCGATCTGGTCGCCCGGCCGCACCAGGTACGAGGGGATGTTCACGCGCTTGCCGTTCACGCGGATCGCATTGTGGCGGACCAGCTGCCGCGACTCGGCGCGGCTCGCGCCGAAGCCCATGCGGTAGACGACCGCATCGAGGCGCGATTCGAGGACCTGGAGCAGGTTCTCGCCGGTGATGCCCTTGCGCCGGTCGGCCTCGGCGTAGATCTTGCGGAACTGGCGTTCGAGCACGCCGTACAGCCGCCGGACCTTCTGCTTCTCGCGGAGCTGCGTCGCGTAGTCCGAGCGGCGCCCGGAGCGCTGGCCGTGCTGGCCGGGCGCGTAGCTGCGCCGCTCGATCGCGCACTTGTCGGTGAAGCACTTCTCGCCCTTGAGGAAGAGCTTCTCCCCCTCGCGGCGGCACTGGCGGCACTTGGAGTCAAGGTTGCGGGCCACTGGGTTCTGCTCCTCAGATCCGGCGTTTCTTCGGCGGCCGGCAGCCGTTGTGCGGCACCGGCGTCACGTCGGCGATGCTCGCGATCTTCATGCCGATCGCGTTGAGCGAGCGCACCGCGGACTCGCGGCCGGGGCCCGGCCCCTTGATGCGCACCTCGAGGTTCTTCACGCCGCACTCCTGCGCGGCGCGGCCGGCCTTCTCGGCCGCGACCTGGGCGGCGAACGGCGTCGACTTGCGCGAGCCCTTGAAGCCCGCGCCGCCCGAGCTCGCCCAGGCGAGGACGTTGCCCTGACGATCGGTGATCGTGACGATCGTGTTGTTGAACGACGCGTGCACGTGCGCGATGCCCTCGGCGACGTTCTTCTTCACCTTCTTCCGCACCCGCGTCGCCGCGGTCGGCTGCTGCTGCTGGGGAGGTCTGGCCATTTCCGTCGATTTCCCTCTAGTCGGGCGCCCGGTCAGGTCTTGGTCGGCGCCGGTTTCGCCGCCACCGCCTGCTTGCGCGGGCCCTTGCGGGTGCGGGCATTGGTGCGTGTGCGCTGGCCGCGCACCGGCAGGCCCTTGCGGTGGCGCACGCCGCGATAGCAGCCGAGGTCCATGAGGCGCTTGATGTTCATCGACACCTCGCGCCGCAGATCCCCCTCGACGGTGAACCGCGCGACCGCCTCGCGGAGGCGATCCATCTCGGTGTCGGTGAGGTCCTTGATCTTGCGCGTGTGGATGACGTTCACCGCGGCGCAGATCTGGCGCGCGCGCGCGCGGCCGATGCCGTAGATCGCGGTGAGCGCGATGTCCGCGTGTTGCTGGTTGGGGATGTTGACGCCTGCGATTCGGGCCATGGATCGTTCCTCGTTTGGTCAGCCCTGGCGCTGCTTGTGCCGCGGATCCTTGCAGATCACGCGCACGACGCCGTTGCGCCGCACGATCTTGCAGTTGCGGCACAGCTTCTTCACCGATGCGAGCACTTTCATTGCGCTTCCTCTATCTCTATCTCGCGCGGAACACGATCCGCGCTCTGCTCAGGTCGTAGGGCGTCAGCTCCACCGTCACCTTGTCGCCGGGCAGGATGCGGATGTAGTGCATGCGCATCTTCCCGGAGATGTGTCCCAGCACGACGTGTCCGTTCTCGAGCTTCACCCTGAAAGTCGCGTTCGGCAGGGTCTCGACGATCTCGCCCTGCATCTGGATCACGTCCTCTTTCGTCATGTCGGCGGGTGCGGGGCTCCGTTTATCTGGTTGGGAACCCCGCGCCCTTGAAATTCGCCTTCTTGAGCAGGCTCTCGTACTGGTGGGTCATGACGTACGCCTGCACCTGCGCCATGAAGTCCATCGTCACCACCACGATGATCAGCAGGCTCGTGCCGCCGAAGTAGAACGGCACGTTCCACCTGAGGATCAGGAACTCCGGCAGCAGGCAGATCGCGACGACGTAGATCGAGCCGGCGAGCGTGAGCCGGATGAGGATCCGCTCCAGGTACTTCGCCGTCTGCTCGCCAGGGCGGATCCCCGGGACGAACGCGCCGGACTTCTTGAGGTTGTCCGCGGTCTCCTTCGGGTTGTACTGCAGCGCGGTGTAGAAGAAGCAGAAGAAGACGATCGCCGCGGCGTAGAGCAGCACGTAGATCGGTTGCCCCGGCACCAGCGTCGAGGCGATGTCCTTCAGCCAGGTCATGCCTTCGCCGGCGGTGAACCAGCTCGCCGCGGTCGCCGGGAAGAGGATGATCGACGATGCGAAGATCGGCGGGATCACGCCCGACATGTTCAGCTTGAACGGCAGGTGCGAGGCCTGGCCGCCGTAGATCTTGTTGCCGACCTGGCGCTTCGCGTAGTTCACCAGGATCTTGCGCTGCCCGCGCTCGACGAAGCACACGAACCAGGTGATCACCACGACGCCGGCCGCGATGACGAGCGCGGTGAGCGGGTGCATCGAGCCGGTGCGCACGAGCTCGAGGGTGCCGCCGATCGCCTGCGGCAGCCCGGCCGCGATGCCGGCGAAGATGATGATGGAGATGCCGTTGCCGAGGCCGCGCTCGGTGATCTGCTCGCCGAGCCACATCAGGAACATCGTGCCGGTGACCAGCGTCACGACGGTCGTGAACCGGAACATCAGCCCCGGGTCGAGAACCAGGTTCGCCTGCTGCTCGAGCCCGATCGAGATCATCGTCGCCTGGAAGGTCGCGAGCGCGACCGTGCCGTAGCGCGTGTACTTCGTGATCTGCCGCTGGCCGGCCGGGCCTTCCTTGCGCAGCTGCTCGAGCGTCGGCGACACCGCCGTCATCAGCTGCATGATGATCGAGGCGGAGATGTACGGCATGATGCCGAGCGCGAAGATCGAGAAGCGCGCGAGCGCCCCGCCGGAGAACATGTTGAGCAGGCCGAGGATGCCGCCCTGGTTCGACTGGAAGAGCTCGGCGAGCACGTTCGGGTCGATGCCCGGCACCGGGATGTGCGCGCCGATCCGGAAGACGACGAGCGCCCCGAGGAGGAAGAAGAGGCGCTTCTTCAGGTCCCCGTACTTGCCGGTCTTGCCGAGTTGTGCCGCCGCAGTGGCCATGTCTCGCTAGGCCTTCTTCCCCTTCTCGCCGCCCTTGCCTTTTTCCGCTCCGCCGGCCTTCCCGGCGTCCTTCTCGCCGCCCTTCGGCTTCTCGGCGGCCTTCGCCTTCTCGCCGCCCTTCGCTTTCGCTTCGCCCTTGGGCGCCTTCTCGTCCTCGTCCGCCTTCGCCGGCGCGGGCTTGACCTCGACCGGCGGCTTCGGCGGCGCCTTCGGCTTCTCCTTGATGTCGACGAGGCTCCCGCCGGCCGCCTCGACGGCCGCGCGCGCGCCCTTGCTCACGCCGATGCCCTTCACGGTCACCTTGCGCTTCAGGCTGCCGGACAGGATGAGCTTCGCGCCCAGCGCGTCCCGCGGCACGACGCCCTCGGCCTTGAGTGCGGCGAGGTCGACGGTCTCCGCGGTCATGCGCTCGACGTCGGAGAGGCGCACCTCCGGGGTCGCGTCGCGGCTCGGCGAGGTGAAGCCGCGCTTCGGCAGCCGGCGCTGGAGCGGCATCTGGCCGCCCTCGAAGCCGACCTTGTGATAGCCGCCCGAGCGCGCCTTCTGGCCCTTGTGGCCGCGGCCCGCGGTCTTGCCGAGCCCCGAGCCGATGCCGCGGCCGACGCGGCGCCGCGCGTGCTTCGACCCGGGTGCGGGTTTGAGGTCGTTGAGATGCATCGTCGTCTCGAGAAGATTCGTCTGAATGGATGGAACTACAAGGGGCCTACCCGTCCACGCGCACCAGGTAGTTCACCTTCCGGACCATCCCGCGCACCGCGGGCGTGTCCTCCAGCTCGACCGTCTGGTGCAGGCGGCGTAGGCCCAGGCCCCGCACCGTGGCCTGGTGCGTCACCCGGCACGCGATCGGGCTCTTGACCAGCGTGACCCGCAGCTTCTTCTTCGCTTCCGCCATCGCTACCCCGTCAGCTCCTCGACCGACTTGCCGCGCTTTGCGGCGATCTCGGCCGGCGTGCGCATCTTCCTGAGCCCGTCGAGCGTCGCGCGCACGACGTTGTAGGGGTTGGTCGAGCCGATGCACTTCGCGAGGATGTTGGTGACGCCCGCCACTTCGAACACCGCGCGCATCGGGCCGCCGGCGATGATGCCGGTGCCCGCCGAAGCGGGCTGCATCAGCACCTTCGACGCGCCGTGCCGGCCGATCACCGCGTGCTGCAGCGTGCCGTCGCGGAGGCTGACGCGGAACATCCGGCGCCGCGCTTCCTCGAGCGCCTTCTGCACCGCGACCGGCACTTCGCGCGCCTTGCCCTTGCCCATGCCGACCGCGCCGTCGCCGTCGCCGACCACCGTGAGCGCGGCGAAGCCGAGCACCCGGCCGCCCTTGACGACCTTCGTGACCCGGTTCACCGACACCATCTTCTCGCGCAGCCCGTCCGAGCGTTCCTCGGTCTGCTGCATCCTCGGCTTCATTCTCGCCATCGGTCGTTCCTATCCCTTGTCCACGCCTAGAACTTCAGGCCGCCTTCGCGGGCCGCCTCGGCGAGCGCCCTGACGCGCCCGTGGTACCGGTAGCCGCTGCGGTCGAACGCCACCTCGCCGATGCCGAGCTGCTTCGCCTTCTCGGCGATCCGCTTGCCGACGAGGGTCGCCGCGGCCTTGTTGGCGCCGTTCGGCAGCTGGCCACGGACTTCCTTCTCCGCGGTGGAGGCCGACGCGAGCACTTTCGCGCCGTCGCTCGAGATCACCTGCGCGTAGATGTGCTGGTTCGTGCGCACCACGGCGAGGCGCACCACGCCCCGTGCCCGCTGTCTCGCCCGGGTCTGAGCCGCCCGCCGGGTGCGGGCCGCGCGTTTGTCGATCATGTCGCGTGTCTCCCGGTCACTTCTTCTTCGTTTCCTTCAGGACGACGACCTCGTCGGCGTAGCGCACGCCCTTGCCCTTGTAGGGCTCGGGCGGCCGGTAGCCGCGGACGGTCGCCGCGACCTGCCCGACGAGGTGCTTGTCGATCCCCTTGATCACGATCTCGGTCTGGGTCGGCGTCTCGACCTTCACGCCCTTCGGCATCTGGTGGACGACCGGGTGCGAGAAGCCGAGCGTGAGGTTCAGCCGGTCGCCCTGCGCCTGGGCGCGGTAGCCGACGCCCACGAGCGCGAGCCGCTTCTCGAAGCCCTTGGTCACGCCGGCGACCATGTTGGCGAGCAGCGCGCGCGTGGTGCCCGACATC